>Ga0075424_100000276_pt1 | contig 37743 bp, 25 predicted proteins | sample SoiMethybrSBSTD3_FD_75301 | JGI IMG/M metagenome (GOLD analysis project Ga0075424, IMG submission 75301) | Bulk soil microbial communities from a Populus tree surrounding site in Tennessee, USA - Soil MetaG P. TD hybrid SBSTD3 | ecosystem: Environmental > Terrestrial > Soil > Tree plantation...
GGATGACCGGCGGCCCGATGGTCAGATTCGGCACGAAATGACCGTCCATGACGTCGACGTGCACGAGGTCGGCCCCGCCGGCCTCGGCCACGGCCAGGGCTTCGGCCAGACGCGCGAAATCGGCCGACAGCAGGGACGGCGCGATGCGGACCCTCATGACCGGGGCGCGGCTCCCGCGGGGGTTTCGGGCGATCGCGACACCGTCAAAGAGACGACCTCGCGGTTGGACAGCGGATAACCGGCCGGTGGGAACTGCTTGAGGACCGTGTTCGGTTGCACGCCCTCGTAGGCCTCGAACCGGGCGCTTCCCACGCGGAATCCGAACTTCTCCAGTCGCGCACGCACGGTCTCGGCGTCCTTGCCCACGAAGTCCGGCATGATGATCCGCGTATCGGCCGCTCCCCGGCTCATCAGGACGTGAACGCCCTCGCCGCGGCCCGCCGGGGCTTCGGGTTCGGGGTCCTGCGCGACGATGCCGGCCGGAGCAACCGGATCCCGAAACCACGAGGCCGGCCCCAGCTGCAGGTTCTCCCTCGAGAGTTTCACGGCCGCAGCACGGGGCGCCAGTCCCGTCAGGTCCGGCACCCGGATCTCCCGCAGGCCGAGCGACAGAACGACACGCACCACCTGGGCCGGCTTGGCGAGCGATCCGGGCTCCGGCTGCTGGAGGAGAATCCGTCCCGCCGGAATCCGCTCGTCGTAGCGGGCGCGGCTCGTTTGTTCCTCGAGATTCAAGCCGAGACTCCGCGTGACTTTGAATGCCTCCTCCGGCGTCTTCCCGGAAAGGTCCGGAACGGTCACGGATCGGCCCACGATGGCCCGGCGAAAGCCGAACCACACGGCTCCTCCGAAGACGGCCAGCAGGAGACCTCCGTAGAGGACCCTAAAAAGAAGTCTTCCCACGACGGGACGTTAACACGGGATGGTACCCTCAGGACGGTCGCCGCGCGGCCCCGCGCGCGCCAGGAGGCTGACGGAGTGTCCTCGAAAACCAATCCCGATGCCGAGACCCCTGCCTGGTTCGCCGACCGGCGATTCCGCAAGGCCGATCTCCACTGCCACTCGGTCTACTCGACCTTCAAATATTTCCGCATCGCGAATACCCGCGACTCCTACAACCGGCCGGAGGAGGTCTACCGGCTGGCCAAGGAGCGCGGCATGGACTACGTGACCATCACCGACCACGACTCGATCGACGGGTGTCTGGCCCTCCTGAACCGCCGGCCCGACCTCGAAGACTTCTTCATCTCCGAAGAGGTCGAGACCTGGTTCCCGGACACGCGCCAGCGCATTCACGTCAACGTCTTCGACATCGACGAGAAGCAGCACGAAGAGATCCAGCGCCGGCGCCGCAACATCTACGACCTCCACGAATACATCCGCGCAGAGGGCATCCTGGCGTCGGCCAACCACATGTTCCAGAACTACCGGATGCGCAACTCTCCCCGGCGCTATTTCGAGGAGATGCTCCGGATGTTCGACGTCTTCGAGGTCAAGAACGGCGCCATGACCTCGCACCATAACCGCCTCGTGGAGGACCTGATGGCGGTCGTGCGCGAGAAACGCGGAGCCGTCTCGCTGGTGGCGGGATCCGACGCGCACACGCTCGGACCTCTCGCGCGGGTCTACACCGTGGCCGAGGCGGCGAGCGTGCGGGACTTCCTGGAGAAGGTCCGCACGGGCGCCTGCTTCGTGTGGGGCAACGAGATGGGCTTCCGGATGCTGCTGTCGGACGTATACCGGATGGTCTTCCGCTACTACGGCAGCGTGCTCGACTGGAAGAACCCCGAGTTCTCGAACGCCGAGAAGGCGAGGCACCTCGCCATCGCCGCTGTCGGCGCGCCGTTCTCGGCCGCCGGCGTGCCCCTGGCCGTGACCACGCTGAACTACCTGAAACAGATCTTCGTCACCAAGACCGTGGGCCAGGAGCTCCTCGAGCACTGGGACGGCGGCGAGAAGGAACCCAGTTAACCGTCGCGGGAGCTTGCTCAGGATCTGGCTCACGCCACCGGCGCTCGGCTCGCCATACTGGGCTCGACCGAGCGCCTGATCCTTCGCTCCCGCTCCCGCTCCCGCGGCGCGAGGCTCCTCCCTCGGTTACTTCGGGAGACTCCTCGCGCCGCGAAGGGCACGACCAGATTCGACTAACGTGACGGTCGTTCCAGCACCCGCGCAGCTCTACGACCGCCGCCGCCGGGTCGCCGCCACGACGGCGGCCGCAATGCCCGCGGCGAAGGATAAGAGGCCCAGGTTCCAGGAAGCCGGCCGGTAGGAGAAGCGCACGGCGTGCCGTCCGGCCGGGATCCAGGCGCCCACGAACGCGTGATTCACGGTTTCCGTCGGAAGCCGCTCGCCGCCGGATTCCGCCACCCAGCCCGGCCAGTCGGGCAGCGACGTGGCGACGAAGACGCGGCTGTCCGCGTCGACGGAGACGACCAGATCCGGTCCCGCGCCGCGCGAAAGGATCCGGGCTTCGCCGTTCCTCTCCTCGACGCCCTCGGCGCCGGAAAGCCATGCGGTATCGGCGAAGTCGGTCTCGCGCGCCATCGCTTCCAGTGTGCGGCGGGGATCTCCTTCGCGGCGCAGGCGGCGCGGCACGAAGGCTCGCGGGAGAGCGCGCGTGTTCTCGAACACCGCGAGGTCTGCTCCGCGGACCTGCTCGCTCCAGCCCGGCGGAGCGGCATCATTCGGAACTGCGAGCGCCCATCGGGCGTTCAGAAGCGACAGGAACGGGCGCGAAAGGTCGTCCACACGGTTGAAGGAAGCGGGCTGCGGCGTGGACCAGAACGGAAACGTGTCCGCGATGCGGTCGAGCACGAGGGATTCGTAGCCCCGAACGTCTTCGAGCTTGTACAGCGCCGAGCCGTTCGGTCGAAACATGGAGCCCGCCGCAACGACGCGCGCGGGATCGCTCCCGAGCGGGATCGCGGCGAGCGTCGGCAGATTCGAGGCGAGCGATCCGGCCGGGAGCGTCGGATAAGTGCCCTGCATCTCGAGCCACCGCTGGATGACGAGACAGACCAGCGCGCACTCCTGCACCCGCGTCGGCAAGCGCCGCCCGAGCGCGGCGCCGATCGCGAGCAGGAGGAGCGGCACAAGCTCGAAGAGAAGGTTTCGGGACACGAATCCGGGCGACAGGGAACGTGCAGCGAAGGAGGGACGCGCGATGAGAAAGATCACGGCGAGCGCGGCTGCGACTCCTCCCGCGACGATGGCGAGCCGCCGGACGGCGGCCGGATCCGAGAGCGACTGGACACCGAACGCGGCCAGGCCCGACAACCCCAGCCCCGCCAGGAAGACGAGCCGGTAGTTCAGGGCCAGGGCGAAGCCGGGAAGGCTCTGCGTCATGTCCATGAGGACCGGGGCGCTGGCGCCGTAGGCGAGACCGGCGAGGGCGAAAGCCGCGAAGATCGCTCGCCCGCGCTCCTCGGGACGCCGCGCGAAGGCGAGAGCGGCCAGCGGAAAGAGGACCGCGCCGGCGTAGCCCAGGGGCAGGCCGGAGCCCGGATCTCTGCGCGGGTCGACCGGGCTCTTTCCGTAGATGCCGTGGGCGAACGGCAGGATGTCCGGCAACAGGCGTTCCACCGACTCCGCGAGGGGGACCGACTGCGTCGACTCTCCGTCCATGATTCGCTCGCGACGGTGGCGGTATTCCGCGGAATGCGGGATCGCCTCGAGAAGCGGGAAGAGCTGCGGACCGCACAGCAGGAAAGCGAGCAGGCCCGCTCCGGCCGCCGCTACGACCGCCTTCGCGGCGCCTCGGCCTCGCCGGGGAAAGAGCTCCCACACGAAATAGACCGCGCCGGCGGCGACGCAGTGGAAGAACGACTCCGGGTGACCGCCGCAGAAGGAAAGCCAGAGCGCGGCGGCGGTCAGGCCGATCGCTCCGCGCGAGGGCTCGCGCGCCAGTCGGCGAAGGCCCAGCAGCAACAGCGGAAAGGTCGCCGTCGCGGGACCCACGCTCCAGCCGATCCAGAAGAGGACGTAGGTCGAGAATGCCCAGCCGACCGCACCCGTGAGAGCCGCACGCGCGGAGAGCCGGAAGTCCTGAAAGAAAAGAAACGCCGAGAGGAGCGCGAGAAAGAGCGTGAACGTGCAGGAGAACGTGAAGGAAAGCGCGACGGGCAGCGCGATGCCGAGCCAGGTTGCCGGGTGGAGGACCGCCGCCTGCCCCGTGCCGAGGAGCGGGCTACCCGCGAGAACGAACCGGTTCCAGAGCGGCGGACGTCCGTTCGAGAGCGCGTCGCGCACGGCCGCGCGCCAGGGCAGGTTCGCGAAGGCAAGATCCGAGAGGATCGGGTTGACCGGCTCCGGGCCGGGCACGCGACGCCAGGGCTCGTCGGCGCGGTACAGGTCCGCGGGCCCGTAGAGCTCGCCGAGAAGCATGGCCTTGCCCGTGAAGACCAGGGGCAGGAGCGCCAGAGCCAGCGCGAGCCGCCGCGGCACGTCGCCGATCCAGCGGCGCGCGAGAGCCACTGTGAGCGCCACCGAGGCGGCATAGATCACCCACAGCGCCGCGACTTCGAATCTCAGGGAGTTTGCCTCGCGGGCGATTCTAGCCGGGCCGACCGGGAACGCCGGCATAAGATCGTGACGTGGCCTACGCGTGGGAGATGCTGACGCCCGGGGAAAAAGCCGCGATTCTCGAAGGCATCCACGGAGGCCCCGCTCCATTGCCCCGAGTCGTCGAAATCTCCTGGCAGGACCGCTGCAACATCGACTGCTTCTTTTGCTCGACCTCGGAGCTTCGCGCCGGCAACTTCGAGCTCACGACGCAGCGGCTGGAGGAGCTGTTCAACGAGCTGCAGCGGATGAACGTCCGCGGCGTCCGGCTGATGGGAGGCGGCGAGCCCCTCTTTCGCAAGGACGCGGCTTCCCTCGTCGCCAGTCTCGGCCGCCGCGGAATCCGCATCACCGACGTCACGACCAACGGAGTGCTCCTGACCGAGCCCGTGGTCCGCGCGCTGTTCGAGGCGGGGTGCGACCAGATCTGCGTGTCCCTGAACGCGGGAGGCGCGGACTCGTACGCCGCGATGATGCAAACGACTCCGAAGAATTTCGAGCGCGTCGTATCCAACGTGCAGAGGGCGGCGGCGATCAAGAAGGAGACCGGAGCAGACTGCCTCATCAAGGTCCAGTTCCTGGTCTACAAGGACAACTTCCGGGACATCCCGGAGATGTACCGCCTCTTCCTCCGGACCGGCGCCGACCGCTTCTGGCTCAACGGCCTCTACCCCGTGCGCCCGATGCCCGCGATGTCGGAAGAAGAAGTCGCCCGGATGCTGGGTCTCTACGAGAACGTTCTCGCCGAGGACTACTTCGAAAGACTGGAGGGGTTCTCCTTCTGGGAGCACTCGATCGCGGCGCGGATCCAGGAGTCGTCCCGGAACGTGTTCTCCCACGCGCCGCTCGCGGTCCGGGCGAAGTGGAGAGCCCGGCAGCTCGTCGACGGCAAGGCACGACGCGCGCGCCGGGCGGCGGCCCTGCACGAGTTCTGTCTCGTGGGCTGGTATTCGACGACGTTGAACGCCAACGGGGACGTCGTGACTTGCTGCATCTTGCAGGACCACAAGACCGCGGTCCTCGGCAACATCCACCGGCAGAGCCTGTCCGAGATCTGGCGGGGAGAGGCCTACGAGCGCTTTCGCGCCGAGCTGCGGGAGATCATGGCGCGGCGCGGCGCCGTCGGCGACTTCTCACACTCGTGCGCCGTGGAGAGTCTCTGCGCCGAGAAGGGCGCCTGCCCGAACCGCTCCTACTATTGGGCCGACGATCCGAAGTTCCGCCGTGACTTTCACGAGGCCGTCGAGACGATGATCGCGCCGCCGGGAGAGCCGTTTGCGACGCTCCCGGGATCCCCGACGCCGAGGCTGCCCGTGCATACGGGCGTGTACAAATAGACCGGCGCGACGACCACGGGATCCCTCGTCGCTACGCTCCTCGGGATGACAGTCGCGCGCTTAGGCGCGCGACAGAGTCAGAACGGCCACCAGCCGGCCGGGATGTTCTTGGCGAGGTCGTTGTAGAGGACGACCGCCAGGAGCGCGAGGATCATGACGAACCCGACCTGGAGGATCCGTTCCTTGACGCGGAGCGAGAAGTCGCGGCGCGCCGCGCTCTCCAGGGCCAGCAGGAAGAGATGTCCGCCGTCCAGCACCGGGATCGGCAGCAGGTTGAAGATTCCGAGCTGAAGCGAGATCGCCGCCATGAGGGACACCAGCGGCACCGCGCCCGTACGCGCGGCCTCGCCCGAGAACTTGGCGATGTCCAGAGGCCCCGACATCGACTTCATGCTCGCGGTTCCACGGAAGAGCCGCCCCAGGATCGAGAGTGTCATCTTGAAGTCCGTCTCGACGCGGCGCCAGCCTTCGACGAACGCCTGACGGACCGGGAAGCGTTCCATCACCTCGGGCAGGTCCGGGCCGATTTTGACGCCCACGCGCCAGACGTCCCCTTCCTTGGCGGGCCTGACCATTGCTTCGCCCGGTTTGCCGTCGCGGACGTAGCCGATCGCGAAGGGACCGGGGGCGTTCTGCTGCACCGCCGTGATGAAACGGTCCTGCATCTCGGTCGGACCGCCCTGGATCTCCCGGCCCGCAACGGAAACGATCACGTCTCCGGCCTTCAGCCCCGCGGCTTCGGCCGGGCTGCCCGACACCACGACGCCGATCTTGCCCCGCAGGCTGCGGCCGAACTCCGGAAAGATGCCCGCGTCGCCGATGTCGTACTTGCCGACCGCCTTCGGCGTGAACGTCACGATCCGCCGCTGGCCCGCGCGCTCCAGCTCCACTTCGAGCTTCTGACGGGCGCTCATTCCGAGCACGAACTGGGCGTCCCGCCAGCGCGGAGTGGGAGAGCCGTCGATGGAGACGATCCGATCTCCGGCTTGAACGCCCGCCTGCGCCGCCGGCGAGCCGGGCTCCACGACGCCGATGACGGCGGGTGAAAGCTCGTATGCGGGCACCTTGACGCCGATGGCGAAGACGGCCGTGTGGAGAAAAAGAGCCAGAACGAGGTTCATCGCGGGGCCGGCGATCAGGACGAGCGCCCGCTGCCAGCGTTTGCCGACGGGAGGCGCTTCTTTCGAGGTCCCCTCGGCCAGCGTGGACTCGTCGGGCCCGAGCCCGATGACGCGGACGTAGCCGCCGAGAGGGATCGCCGAGACTCGATAGTCCGTCCCCCTCCACTTTTTCCCGAAGAGGCGCTTGCCGAACCCCACCGAGAAGACCTCGACCGGGAACCGGAAGGCCTTGGCGACGGCGAAATGGCCGAACTCGTGCACGACGACGAGCACGGAAAGGACCACGATCAGGGCGAGGACGTTGGTCAGGATCGTCAAGAAGGCTCCTGAGGCGCTGAGTTAGCCGGGCCCGGCGACGGCCGGCGCCCGGCGGCGCACGATCGCGGCGGCGGCCTCCCGCCCGCGGCGATCGATGGATTCCGCTTCTTCCAGGGTATCGGGGGACGCCGTCGAGCCCACCGTCTCCATCGATTCGGAGACCACGTTAACGACGTCCGGGAAGGGAATCTTCCCTTCCAGGAAGGCCGCCACGGCGACCTCGTTGGCGGCGTTCAAGACCGCGGGCATGCCTCCCCCGGCCGCGAGGGCCTGCCGGGCCAGCGTCAGGGCCGGGTACCGCCGAGCCTCCACGTCGAAGAAATCCAGGCGGCCCAGCGCGACCGGGTCCAGCCGGCCGAAGTCGTTCGGGATCCGATCCGGGTAACAGAGCGCGTAGACGATCGGGAACTTCATGTCGTTGCGCGCCAGCTGCGCCACCAGAGAGCCGTCCACGAACTCCACGAAAGAATGGACATACGACTGGGGATGGATCACGACGTCGATCCGCTCCCCGGGCAGCTCGAACAGGAAGTGGGCCTCGATGACCTCGAGGCCTTTGTTCATCATCGTCGCCGAATCGATCGTAATCTTCGGTCCCATCTTCCACGTCGGGTGCGCGAGCGCATCGGCGACAGTGATCGCGTCGAAAGTCTCCAGCCTCCTCTCGCGGAAGGGACCGCCCGAGGCCGTCAGCACGAGGCGGCGGGCTTCGCCGTCACCACCGGACCTCATCGCCTGGTGAATCGCGCTGTGCTCCGAGTCGACCGGCAGGATCTCCGCGCCGGTCCTCTTCGCCTCGGCAAGCACCAGCTTGCCCGCCACGACCAGCGGCTCCTTGTTCGCGAGGGCCAGCCGCTTGCCGCACCGGATGGCGGCCAGAGCCGACCGCAGGCCCAGCGCGCCGACCAGGCCCCCGACGACCGTATCGGCGTCGGGATGGCAGGCGGCCTCGTCGAGGCCTTCCAGGCCGGACACGACCCGGCACTTCGCTCCGGCGGGAAGCAGACGCTCCAAGCGCGAAACATCCTCGGCGCGCTCGACGGCCACTAGGGCCGGCGCAAATCGCGCAACCTGCTCGGCGAGCTTGTCGATCGAGCGTCCCGCGGCCATGGCCACGACGCGAAAGCGGTCCGGGAGGGCCGCGACCACGTCGAGCGACGAGCAGCCGATCGAGCCGGTCGAGCCCAGGATTGAAAGGGACCTCATGGCGAACGGGTCATTATATTGGGGCCCACCGGCGTCAGCGACCCGCCAGAAAGGCCGCCATCACCGGTCCAGCGAACAGCAGAGAGTCGATCCGGTCGTAAAAGCCGCCGTGGCCGGGGAGAAACGTTCCGGAGTCCTTGATTCCCGCTCCCCTCTTCCAGAGCGACTCGACTAAGTCGCCGATTTGCCCTGCGGTCGAAGCGCAGGCACCGGCCAGCGCGCCCCGCGCCGGACCGAGCTGGGGCAGAAGGATCCAGGTTCCGGCCGCCGCGCCAACGAGCGTCGCGCCGACAAGGCCCGCGAGCGCCCCTTCCCAGGTCTTCTTGGGTGAGACGACGGGCGCCATGTGGTGGCGCCCGAAGCGGCGCCCGAAGTAGTAGGCGAAGGAATCGCAGGCCCACACCAGGAGCAGCAGCGTCAGGACCGCCCACGGAGAAACGTCCCGCAGATAGCAGAGCGACGCCGCGGGCAGCGCGATCCCGAGCACGCCGAAGAGAGTCGAGGAGGCGCCGGAGAGCGCGTCCGCCGGAGCGACTCGCGAGACCAGCGGGGCGAGACACACCAGGAAGACGAAGATCAACCCCGCGGCGAACCAGAAGCCCGCGCGGCTCTTCACGACGACGTTGACGACGTTGCCCGAGGGCGTCTCGAATTGGACGGGCCCCCACAACAGAGCCGCTCCGCCGAGGACGAGGGCCGCGGCCGCGACTCCGATAGTCTTGGCGACCGGATGCCCGGTCTTCTCGGCCATCCGATAGAACTCCCAGACCGCGGCGAGAGCCACGAGGGCCACCAGCGCGTTGAAGACGATCGGCGGGGCCAGGAAGAGTGCCGCCAGGACGATCGGAATCGCGACCGCGGCCGCGAGCTCGCGCTTCAGGCCTTCCGCCGCATGTCGCCGCCGGCGTCGAGGAGGCGGCCCTCGTCGATCACGCCGCCATAGCGGCGCTCCCGCTTCTGGAAGTCGAGGATCGCTTCGAAGAGATGGCGCTTGCGGAAGTCGGGCCAGAGGGTCGGCGTGACCCAGATCTCGCTGTACGCGATCTGCCAGAGCAGGAAGTTGGACACGCGCATCTCGCCGCTGGTGCGGATGAGGAGGTCCGGATCCGGAAGTCCGGCGGTCGAGAGGCGGGAGCCCAGCGTCTCTTCGTCGATCTGCTCGGGCGACAGCCTTCCGCCGGCGACGTCGTTGGCGAGGGAGCGGCACGCGTCCACGATCTCGGTGCGCCCTCCGTAGTTCAGCGCGATGTTGAACGTCATGCCGCGGCACGACGACGTCGCGGCCAGCCCGTGCGCCAGAGCCTTCTGCACCGAGGGATCGAGCTCGTTCATGCGGCCGACCACACGAAAACGAATGTCGTTCTTCAAGAGGTTCGAGAGCTCCTTGGCGAGGTATTCCTTCAGGAGCGACATCAGGGTGACGATTTCGAAGCGCGGCCGCTTCCAGTTCTCGACGGAAAACGCGTAGAGCGTCAGGGCGTCGAGCTCGAGGCGTGCGCAGGTCTCGACGGCCTCGCGGACCGAGGCGATGCCGGCCCGGTGGCCTTCGACGCGCGGCGATCCGCGCTGCCTGGCCCAGCGGCCGTTCCCGTCCATGATGATGGCGACGTGGCGGGGAAGCCTCGCCAACTCGATCTCGTCGAGGAGCTGCCGCTCGAAGGTCCCGGCATCCGCCAGATTGTCGAGGTCGATCACCGTCAGAGTTTAACTCCCTCCGCGCCGTCCTCGTAGGAAACCCGCACCAGGGACAGCCCTCGGGCCGGCGCCTTCGGGGACAGCAGGCGACGGTCTCCACCGGAAAGAAGCTCCTCCATCCGCGAGGGCACCACGCGGCCCCGCGCGGCATCGGCCAGCACTCCGCAGATCGAGCGGACCATCCCGCGAAGGAATCCGTCGCCACGGAAGAGCGCCGCGAGCTCGTCGCCCTCCTCCTCGATCTCGACGAAGTGAAGTGTGCGGATCCCGGGCTCCTCCAGACCGGATCGGACAGAGAAGATCCCGAAGTCGCGCGTGCCGGCGAGCCCTTCCACCGCCTCTCGCATCCGTGCCGCGGCGGCGGCCCCCGAGATCGGCGTCACGAACGGCGCGTCGCGCGGTGGGATCACCGCGGCGCGGCTCCAGCGATAGCGATACTCCTTCCACTCCACGTCGAAGCGAGCGTGGAACGCGTCGGGGACCGGGGCGACGTCGAGAATCCGGACGTCCTCGGGGAGTCGCCGATTGACGGCGTCGCGGATCGCGTGCGGCTCGCGAGGACGCGCGAGATCGAAGTGCGCCACCTGGCCGTCGGCATGGACGCCGGCGTCGGTGCGCCCTGCGCCTTCGACGCGGACCGGAGCGTGCGCGAGCACCGCCAGGGCATCCTGCACGACGGCCTGCACCGTGCGCGACGCGTTGGCCTGGATCTGCCAGCCGTGGAAGTTCGTCCCGACGTAGGCGATCGTGGCGCGGTACCGCATGTCAGGCGCCTCTCCGACGGAGAGTGCGGGTCGCAAGCGCCGCGAAAGGCACGTACTCGATCGCGTAGACCGCCGCCTTCGGAAGCCATGACACCGGGTACAACAGCGCGTACGAGACCGGCGCGGCGAAGGAGAGATAGAGGAATGCCGGCTCGCGCCTTCGGGCCGCGAACGGAAGGATCCACAGCAGGTACCAGGGGTGAAGCGTCGGCGAGCACAGGAGCAACGCACCGAGCGACGCGAAAACCGCCGTCTCCGTGTCGTGAACCTTCCAACCGATCACCAGTAAGGCGGCGGCGAGAATCATCCCCAGAATCGCGCGGGCGAGGAACCCGGCGTAGAAGTAAGGGAAGACACGCTGCGTCCACGCCGGATGTCCGATCCACGCCTTCAGATCCATGAAGAGGTCTTTCGCTGCGACCGGCACGTTCCCCGCGTCCAGGAGCGCCGCCAGCCCCGAGTAGACGGGAGCGTTGAATTCCCATCTCTCGGCATACTCCGGCAGTCCCCCCAACGGGCTGACTCCGCCTTTCGAGGCGAGAGCCCAGAGAGCCATGCCGACGGCCAGAGCGGCTGCGAGGAGCTTCCCTTTTCCCCGGCGCACGAGAGGCAGCGTTGCGGCCAGCGACACGTACTTGGTCATCGCCGACAGCGCGAACGCGACACCGGCGCGCCCCCGGGCCCCTCGAAAGAGAAAGACCACGCTCGCGACCAGCAGCGCCACTCCGAGAGAGTCGAGATGCCCCTGCCCCGCGCTCTCGGTGATTGGGAGCGGATGAAAAGCATAGAGCGCAGCCCCGAATCCGGCCTCGGCTCCTCCCATCGCGGCGATCAACGCGACGATCGAAAGGTCCGCCGCCGCGAAGAAAACTCTCAAAGCGACATCTCCGCCGAGAAGGCGGGCGGTTCGAAACGCGGCCTGGGCCGCCGGCGGATAGACCGTCCGCACGTCCGCGTGCGGAACCGCCACGGCGACCGCGGGCGCCAGCTGCGACACGGCGGGATCCGAGGGCGCATAGGCATAGGGCGAGATGCCTGCGGCGCCCACCCGCGCGTCCCAGGCGTAGCGCCGGACGTCGTCGGAGAGATCGGACGAGCGCAACAGCAGAGTGGCGCGCAGCAGGCCGCCTGAGAGCAGCAGGAACGCCGTGCTCGAACCGGATAGACTCCGCGCCGAGCCCATGGCAACGAGTGACCCGGCGGCGAAAAGCGCGAGATACGCCAGGAGATGCGTTCTTGCGTCGGGTCCGAGGGCCAGGCCGATCGCCACGGCCTCGGCGGCGGCGAGCGCCCACCACTTCGCGGCGGGTCGCGGGGCGGGGTCGCGATGACCGGCCCGCTCGGGCAGACGCTGACCCTGGCCGCGTACTACGCGGTCCTCGCCGTCCTCGCCGTCTACGGCGCGCACCGCGGATTGATGGTCTATCTCTATTACCGGCACCGTCGGGACGCGCCGCAGCCGGCCGGTCCGCTCGCCGCCTGGCCGCGGGTGACCGTGCAGCTGCCCATTTACAACGAAGTGTACGTCGTGAAGAGGCTGGTCGAGTCGGTGGCGGCGATCGACTATCCGCGTGAGGCGCTGGAAATCCAAATCCTCGACGACTCCGACGACGACACCCGTGAGGTGGCGCAGGCCCTCGCCGAGAGGCTCGCGGCGCGCGGTTTCGCGATCTCACACCGCGCGCGCAGCCATCGCAAGGGCTTCAAGGCCGGCGCCCTCCAGGACGGCCTCGCCTCGGCCTCCGGCGAGTTCCTCCTGATCCTGGACGCCGACTTCGTGCCCGGCCCGGACATCCTGAAGGCCTGTCTCCCCTACTTCGCCGATCCGGAGGTCGGCATGGTTCAGACGCGGTGGGGGCATTTGAACCGGGACTTCTCCCGCCTGACCCGGATCCAGGCGATCCTGCTCGACGGCCACTTCGTCATCGAGCACACGGCCCGGCACCGGTCGGGCCGCTTCTTCAACTTCAACGGGACCGCGGGCGTCTGGCGGCGCTCCTGCATCGAGGAGTCGGGAGGCTGGCAGGCGGACACTCTGACCGAGGACCTGGACCTTTCGTACCGGGCGCAGCTTGCGGGTTGGAAGTTCGTCTACCTGAAGGATTGCGTGGCTCCCGCCGAAGTTCCGGTCGACATGAACGGCCTGAAGAGCCAGCAGCACCGGTGGACGAAAGGCTCGATCCAGACCGGACACAAGCTCCTGCCGGAGATCTGGCGGAGTTCCCTGCCCTGGAAGGTCAAGGTCGAGGCGTTCTTCCACCTGACGAACAACCTGTCGTACGTGTTGGTGGTCCTGCTCGCGCTCCTGCTCGTTCCGGCCATCCTGATTCGGGACCGCATCGGCTGGCAGAGACTCGCGATCCTCGACTTCCCGCTCTTCTTCGGAGCGACTCTGTCCTTTCTGGCTTTCTACGTCTCGTCTCAGCGGGAGATCGGCCGCGGCTGGAAGCCCACGCTGCGCAGCCTGCCGCTGCTTCTCTCGCTCGGCATCGGAATCTCGATCAACAACGCGCGCGCCGTACTGGAGGCGCTCCTGGGCCGCCCGACGGGGTTCACCCGCACGCCCAAGTACTCGATCGAGGGAGCTCGAGGCGAGTGGAAGACCAAGAAGTACCGAGCGCGCGGAAACGGATCCATGGCCGGGGAAATCCTCCTGGCGGCGTATTTCTTCGCCTGCCTGGTCTTCGCCGTCCGCTTCGGCTACTGGATCGCGGTGCCGTTTCTCCTGGTCTTCTTCCAGGGGTTCGCCTCGACGGCGGCCCTGTCGGCGAGCTCCTGGTGGAATGCTCGTCGGCGCCTCCCTGGCTTGATGCACGGAGCGGGATAGATTATCGGCATGACCGCGGTGCCGATCCTCCGCGTCACCGAGATCTTCAAGTCGATTCAGGGAGAGTCCACGCGGACGGGCCTTCCGTGCACGTTCGTGCGGCTGACCGGCTGCGCCCTCCGGTGTGTCTGGTGCGACACGGCGTATGCCTTTCACGGCGGCCGCGACATGTCGGTCGAGGAGGCGGCCGGCGCGGCGCTGGCACTCGACACGAACCTCGTGGAAATCACGGGCGGCGAGCCCCTCGAGCAGGAGGCCGTGTATCCGCTGATTGACCGGCTGCTCGACGCGGGGCGCACGGTTCTGATCGAGACCGGCGGCCACGTGCTTCTGGATCGCGTGGATTCCCGGGCGATCAAGATCGTGGACGTCAAGGCTCCGGGCAGCGGGATGATGCACGCCAATCTCCCCGAGAACCTCGAGCTTCTCGAGCCGCACGACGAGGTCAAGTTCGTCCTCGCCGACCGCCGGGACTTCGACTGGGCGCTGGCCTTCGTGGCGGAGCGCGACCTGGACCGGCGGCACACCGTGACGTTCTCGCCGGTCTGGGAGTCTCTTCCGGCTGCGGATCTCGCCGCGTGGGTCCGCGACAGCGGACGGCCGATCCGGCTCGGACTCCAGCTCCACAAGATCCTGTGGGGAGACGTTCCAGGGCGATGAGCCGGAGCGCCGTGGTGCTTCTCTCCGGCGGGCTCGACTCGGCGACCTGCCTTCTGATCGCCCGCGAGGAGGGGTTCTCGATTCACGCGCTCTCCTTCGACTACGGACAGCGCCATCGCGTCGAGCTCGATCGTGCGCGAGCCCTTGCGGCGCGCTACGGAGCCCGGGAGCATCGCGTGGAGAGGATCGAGCTTCCGTCGGGAGCCTCCGCGCTGACCGATTCCTCCGTGCCGGTTCCCAAGGACCGGCTGGGCGCCGAAGCGATCCCGCCGACCTACGTGCCCGCGCGCAACACGGTGTTTCTGGCACACGCCCTCGCCTGGGCGGAGACGCTCTCCGCATTCGACGTCTTCCTGGGAGCGAACGCGCTCGACTACTCCGGCTACCCGGACTGTCGTCCGGAGTTCCTGGAAGCCTTCGAGCGGATGGCGAACCTGGCCACCCGCTCCGGAGTCGAGGGACGCGGCGCCTTCCGCATCCATGCTCCCCTTCTTCGGATGACCAAGGCGGCGATCGTGCGTCGTGCCTCCGATCTGGGCCTCGATTTCGGGCTGACCTCGTCCTGCTACGACCCCTCAGCCGGGGGCAAGCCCTGCGGACACTGCGACTCCTGTCTGCTGAGGGAGAAAGGCTTTCGGGAGGCAGGTTTAGCGGATCCCGGGAGAGCGTAACCATTGAGTCCATTGCACTAAATTCGATGCTCACAAAATCTTGACAGTAGCAGACTCATATATTAGCCTTCCCCTTCTCAGCTAAGGAGTTCGCATGCGATTCGACCAGCTCACGATCAAGGCCCAGGAGGCCATTCAGGAGGCTCAGCGCGAGGCTCGCGCACGCGGAAATGCGGAGCTGACGGCCGACCATCTGCTCTTCGCCCTCCTCCAGCAGCAGGACGGCGTCGTGGTTCCGGTCCTCCAGAAAGTCGGCGTGGACACCGCGGCGCTCGCCAAGAGCATCGCTGCCGAGCTGGATCGTCTTTCCAAGGTCAGCGGAGCGTCGGCGGACGCGGTCCCCAGTCGGGATCTGACCCGTGTCTTCGACCGCGCGTTCGAGATCGCCAAGGAGTTCGGCGACGAATATGTCTCGACCGAGCACTTCCTTCTGGCTCTCGCCGAGGGCTCCTCGTCCACGGCCAAACGCCTCGCGGCGGCCGGAGCCAAGAAAGACGTCCTGCTGAAGGCGCTCAAGGAAGTCCGCGGATCCACGCGGATCACCGATCCCGCCCCCGAAGAGAAATACCAGGCCCTCAAGCGCTACACCCGAGACCTCACGGATCTGGCCCGCCGCGGCAAGATCGACCCCGTCATCGGACGTGACGAAGAGATCCGCCGCGTCATCCAGGTCCTGTCCCGGCGGACGAAAAACAACCCGGTCCTCATCGGCGAGCCCGGCGTCGGAAAGACGGCCATCGTCGAAGGACTGGCCCGCCGCATCCACCTCGGAGACGTGCCCGAGGGCCTGAAGAACAAACGCGTCGTCTCGCTCGACCTCGGAGCGATGATCGCGGGCGCCAAGTACCGCGGCGAGTTCGAGGACCGGCTCAAGGCGGTCCTGAAGGAGATCGAGGAGGCCGAAGGCACGGTCATCCTGTTCATCGACGAGCTGCACACCCTGATCGGAGCGGGCGCGGCCGAGGGCGCGATGGACGCGTCGAACATGTTGAAGCCCGCCCTGGCGCGCGGCGAGCTGCGGGCAATCGGCGCGACGACGCTCAACGAGTACCAGAAGCACATCGAGAAGGATGCGGCTCTCGAGCGCCGCTTCCAGCCCGTTTACGTGGACGAGCCTTCGGTCGAGGACACGATCGCGATCCTGCGCGGACTGCAGGAGCGCTACGAGATCCACCACGGCGTCCGCATCACCGACGGCGCGCTGGTGGCCGCCGCCAAGCTCTCGCACCGCTACATCACCGACCGTTTCCTCCCCGACAAGGCCATCGACCTGGTCGACGAGGCGGCGGCGCGCCTGCGCACCGAGATCGACTCAGTTCCGGCCGAGATCGACGAGGTCGAGCGCCAGATCATCTCGCTCGAGATCGAGAAGCGCGCCCTCGAGAAGGAGAAGACCAAGGAGGCCAAGGCGCGCCTCGAGGAAATCGAACGCCTTCTCGCCGGGCATCGGGAGGAGTCCAGCCGCCTGCGGGCGAAGTGGTCTTCCGAAAAGGAGGCGATCACCAGGATTCGCTCGATCAAGGAGTCCATCGAGGCGGTCAAGCTGGAGGCCACCGAAGCCGAGCGGGTCGGCAACCTCCAGCGGGTGGCGGAGCTGCGCTACGGAAGGCTTCCCCAGCTCGAGAAGGAGCTCGCGGCCGAGAACACGCGGCTGATGGACCTGCAGAAGGGCCAGCCGATGCTGCGCGAAGAGGTCACGGAGCAGGACATCGCCGCGGTCGTATCGAAGTGGACGGGCGTTCCCGTCAGCCGGATGATCGAGAGCGAGACCCAGAAGCTGCGCAAGATGGAAGAGCGCCTCCACATGCGCGTCATCGGCCAGGACGAAGCGGTCGAGGCGATCGCCGATGCGATCCGCCGGTCGCGCGCGGGTCTCTCCGATCCCAAGCGCCCCATCGGCTCGTTCCTGTTCGTCGGGCCGACGGGCGTTGGCAAGACGGAGCTCGCGCGCGCTCTGGCGGAATTCCTGTTCGACGACGAGCACGCGATGGTCCGCCTGGACATGTCGGAATACATGGAGAAGCACGCGGTCGCCCGGATGATCGGCGCTCCTCCGGGATACGTCGGCTACGAGGAGGGAGGCCGGCTCACCGAAGCCATCCGGCGCCGGCCGTACTCGGTCGTCCTGTTCGACGAGATCGAGAAGGCGCACCCGGACGTCTTCAACGTCCTGCTCCAGGTTCTCGACGACGGACGCCTGACGGACGGCAAGGGACGCGTCGTGTCCTTCCGCAACACCGTCATCATCATGACGTCGAACCTGGGCTCCGAGTGGATCGCCGAGGAGTCCTCGCGCGACGAAGCCGAGATCAAGGCCAAGATCGAGGAGGCGCTGCGGCGCCATTTCCGGCCCGAGTTCTTCAACCGGATCGACGACGTCATCGTCTTCCACCGACTCACGCGCGACGAGATCGAGAAGATCGTCGAGATCCAACTCAAGTCGCTGGCGAAGATCGTCGTCGAGCGCGGAATCCAGCTGACCTGGACGCCGGAGGCCAAACGGTGGCTCGCGGGCCGCGGGTACGACCCGACGTTCGGGGCGCGGCCGCTGAAGAGGCTGATCGCCAAGGATGTCGCCGACCGGCTCGCCGAAGCCATGCTGGACGGCGAGTTGGGCGAGGGGGACACGGCGGTCGTGGACGTCGCCGCCAACAAGGAATCCCTCACCGTCGAGAAGACCACGCAGAAGAAAAAGACCGCGAAGGTTTCTTAGTGTGATATACTCATGTTCTCGTATCTGAATAGTTGACAACGAGGCAGGCATATCAGACAATCCCCTGCCTAATCTTGGAGGTGCCAGATGAACCTGATGCGCATCGATCCCTACAGAGAGCTGGACCGTTTCAATCGGGCCCTCGGGTCCGCTTTTGCCTTCGGTCGACCGGATCGTGAAGACGAGTCCCTGGCGGCGTGGGTCCCCCCGGTCGACATCCACGAAGAGAAGGAGCGGCTGGTGATTACCGCGGAGCTCCCGGGCTTCAAAGAGAACGAGATCTCGATCACGACCGAGAACGGGATGCTCACGATCTCCGGCGAGCGCAAGTTCGAGAAGGAGGAGAACGGCAAGAACTACCACCGCGTCGAGCGCTCGTACGGGCGCTTCGCTCGGAGCTTCAGCCTTCCGAACAACGTGGACCGCGAGAAGATCCAGGCCCGCTTCGAGAACGGCCTGCTCTCCGTCGACCTGCCCAAGCGCGAGGACGCCAAGCCCCGGACGATCAAGATCACCGAGGGCCAGAAGTCCAAGGGCGCAATCGACATCCAGTCCAAGGCGTAAGTCTTCCGACCCTGGCGTGTTCCGACCCCGCCGATCCGGCGGGGTTTTTCTTTTTGGGCCCGGAAATGGCGGGTCAGAATACGCCGTTGTGCTGGCCGTGAGACGTCTGCCCGCCGTGCTCGGAGCCGCCCTCGCGGCGGGCCCGCTCCTCGCCGTTCCCCTGCCGACGCGCAAGAGCGAGATCGTTCAGGTCGTCGAGAAGGTCGCCCCATCAGTCGTCAACATCTCGGCGGAGCAGGTCCTGCAGCGACGGCGCTCCATGTTCGACGATTTCTTCTTCGGTTTCGACAATCGACCGCGGCGGCGCACGGCGCAGTCGCTGGGCTCGGGCGCGATCATCGACCCGAAGGGAATCATTCTCACCAACGACCACGTCGTCTCCGGCGCGTCCAAGATCACGGCGATGACGAAGGCCGGCCTCGAGCTCGACTGCGACGTCGTGGGATCCGATGCCGACAACGACCTCGCGGTCCTGCGCGTGAAGAAGCCGCCCGGGGCTCTGCCGGCGATTCACCTGGGCTCCTCGTCGGACCTGATGATCGGCGAAACGATCGTGGCGATCGGGAATCCCTTCGGCCTCTCCAACACGGTGACGGCCGGCGTCGTCTCCGCGACCGGCCGGAGCGTCAAGGGAGAGAACGAGCGCGCGTACACCGACTTCATCCAGACCGACGCCTCCATCAACCCCGGCAACTCCGGCGGCCCGCTCGTCAACGTGGACGGCGACATGATCGGCGTGGCGACCGCGATCATCGGCGGCGCGCAGGGGATCGGTTTCGCGATCCCGATCGACCGCGCCAGGCGCATCGTCGACGACCTTCTGCGCTTCGGCGAGGTCCGCCCGGTGTGGGTCGGCCTGCGCGGCAAGACGCTGGTCTCCGGAGAGGAAAACCGACCTCGCGGATTCCGTGTCAAGACGGTGTATCCCAACTCCCCCGCCGCGCGCGCGGGAGTGCATGCGGGCGATCTCGTCGTCTCCGTGGACGGCGGCGCGATCGATTCGCAGGAGGCGTTCGAAACCGTACTGTCGACACGCGGCCCCGGCCGTCCGCTCAAGGTGGTCCTGCGCGCCAAGGAAGGCGACCGAACCGTGACCCTCCAGGGCGAAGCGCCTCCGCCCGGCATCGGCCCGCGCATCCTCCGGGAGGAGCTCGGCATGGCGATCCGCGGAGGCGAGGACGGACTGCGCATCTCGCTCACCGACCGTGACGGCCTGGCCGCCCAGGCGGGGCTGAAAACGGGCGACCTGCTGCTCGCGTTGAACAGCAGTGCCGTCAAGACGACGGACGACGTGGACCACGTCCTCCAGCGCGACTGGAACAAGAGCAGCATCCTGATCGAGATCGGCCGCGGCCGGTTCAGCTACTCGCTGACGCTGCCGTTGGACTAGGGACCTAGCCAGTCATCCCGAGCGCAGCGAGGGATCCCGGACTCGACGAGCTCGGGATCCCTCGTCGCTTCGTTCCTCGGGATGACAGCGAGGACACTCTGCTACGATCCCCCGCCTTGAACGCCTCTGAGATGCCCCGCGTCCGCTTCGCGCCTTCTCCGACGGGCTCGCTCCACGTCGGCGGGGCCAGGACCGCCCTCTACAACCTGCTCTTCGCCCGTCGTGAGAAGGGCACCTTCATCCTGCGCATCGAGGACACCGACGTCGAGCGCTCTCGCGAGGAGCTGACGGCCCAGATCCTTTCCGCCATGGACTGGCTCGGGCTCGATTACAACGAGGGTCCCTACTATCAGTCCCGCCGCTACGACCTGTACCGCGCGGCAGCCGAGAAGCTGCTCGCAGAGGGAAAGGCGTATCGCGCCTTCGAGACACCCGAGGAGCTCGACCGCGAGCGCAAGGCGGCGGAGGCGGCAGGCCGGTCGTACCGCTATTCGGGCGCCGGGCGCGCGATCCCTCCCCAGGAGAGCGAGCGCCGCGCGAAGGCCGCCGAGCGGTTCGTGGTGCGCCTGAAGATGCCGGCCGAGACGATCGTCGTGAACGACCTGATCCGCGGCCGCGTGGAGTTCCCGGCCGACGCCCTCGACGACTTCGTCCTGGTGCGGTCGGACGGGCATCCGCTGTACCACTTCTCCGCGTGCGTAGACGACGCCGATATGCGAATCACCCACGTCATCCGCGGCGACGACCACCTCGCGAACACGCCCAAGCACGTCGCGCTGTTCCGCGCGCTCGGCGTCGACGTGCCGAAGTTCGCCCACCTCGGGATGATCCAAGGCACCGACCGCAAGAAGCTCTCCAAGCGCCACGGGGCCGCCGCCGTCGAAGAGTGGCGCGACGCCGGGATCCTCCCGGAGGCCCTCCTCAACTTTCTGGCGCTGCTCGGATGGGCGCCGGGCGGCGATCGCGAGATCCTGACGCGCGAGGAGATGGAGAAGGAGTTCTCGCTCGACCGCGTGGGCGCATCGCCGTCGGTCTTCGACCCCGAGAAGCTGCTGTGGATGAATGCCCAGTACATCGCGCGCATGCCGGCGGCGGAGCTGCTCGAGCGGGCTCGTCCGCACGCGCGAGGCGGTCTTCCGGAAACGGAGGCGGCGCTGCGGGCGATCGAGCTCCATCGGACGCGCGCGCGCACCACGATCGAGCTCGGCCGCGCGCTGTCGTCCTATGCCGCGGATCCCGCGGATTACGAGGCCGACGGTCTCAAAAAGCACGTCAAGCCGGATACCGCCGCGCTGATGGGCCGGCTCGCCGACCGTTTCGCGGAGTTGCCCGAGTGGACCGCCGCGTCCACGGAGGCTGCCCTGCGCGAGGCGGCCGAGGCCGAGGGCCTCTCCGCCGGAAAGCTGATCCATCCGACGCGCCTCGCGGCGACCGGAACGACGGTCGGAGCGCCGCTGTTCGACGTCCTGGAGCTTCTGGGGAAAGAGACGAGCCTGCGCCGGCTGCGGGCGTTCGCCGGCCGAATCAGTTCCGGACTCGATAGTCCTCGCGGAGCTTCCGCAAATCCTTGAGCGCCGAGCGCAGGACGCCGATCACGCGGGAGACCTCGCGCCCGTAGAACTTCATCTCGGGGTCGCAGTCGGTCAGGCTGTACACGGCCTCGTCCTTCTCGAGGCGGTCTTTCTCGAAGCCCAGCCGCTCGATCATCTCGTCGAGCTCGGTCCTCAGGACGAATGCGATGTCGCGCACGCCGAGGTAGCGGCTGCACTGCGGGCAGTGGACCTCTTCGCTTCCCGCGTCGGGAACGCTGTCGATCACGAACTGCCGCTCGCAGCGGGGGCACTCGAAGACTTCCGGGATCATGGTGTCTCGAGCGAAGTGTACTCTCGGCCGAAGCGGCCGGCGCCATTTTCCGTTCCCGCGGGCGGCGGAGAGCCCGTACAATGCGCTCAGGCTCGCCCGCCGCGGGCCGCCCCGGCGGCTGCCCCGCAGCCCGGCGGGCCCATGTTCACATGAAGCTGCTCGTCGTCGTCGGCACGCGCCCCGAGGCCATCAAGATGGCTCCGGTCATCCACAGGCTGCGCGAAGAGCGCGGAGCGCGCGTCGTCGTGTGCGCGACCGCACAGCACCGCGAGATGCTCGACCAGGTCTTCGCGCTCTTCGAGGTCGCACCCGACATCGACCTGGACCTGATGCGGCCGGACCAGACGCCGAGCGAGCTCGCCGCCCGCGTCCTCTCGCACCTGGATCCGATCCTGGCGCGCGAGCAGCCCGACTGGCTCCTGGTGCAGGGCGACACGACGACCGCGATGGCTGCCGCGCTGGCCGCGTTTCACCGCCGCGTGCGCGTCGGCCACGTCGAGGCGGGCCTGCGGACCGGCGACTTCCAGCATCCGTTCCCCGAAGAGATGAACCGGCGTGTCGTGGACCTGGTCTCGGAGGCGAACTTCGTTCCCACGCGCCGCGCGGCGCAGGCCCTCTCCGCCGAGGACGTGCCCAGCGAGAAAATCTTCCTGACCGGCAACACCGTCGTGGATGCGCTGTCGCAGATCGCGGCGCGCTCGGGTAACGCGCCCGAAGAGGACCTCGTCCTCATCACAGCGCACCGGCGGGAGAGCTTCGGCCGGCCCCTCGAGCGGGTCGTCTCGGCGATCGGCCGGCTGGCCGGGCGCTTTCCAAGGACTCGCTTCGTGCACGTCACGCATCCCAACCCCAACGTCCGCAGCGTCGTCGGGCGCAACGCCGGGCTCGCCAACGTCTCGCTGGTCGAGCCGCTCGACTACCTCGCGCTGGTGGACCTGATGCGCCGCGCCCGGCTAATCCTGACGGACTCCGGAGGGATCCAGGAGGAAGCGCCCACGTTCGGCAAGCCCGTGCTCGTGCTGCGCGAGAAGACCGAGAGGCCCGAAGGCGTGGAGGCGGGGCTGGCGAAGCTCGTCGGGACCGACGAAGATCTCATCGTCGCGGAGGCCGAGCGGCTTCTCTCCGACGGCGCGGCGCGCCGGAGCATGCAGGGAGTCAATCCGTACGGGGACGGGCGCGCGTCCGAGCGGATCGCCGCGATCCTGATGGGCCGAAGCTTCGAGCCGTTCGCTCCGCCGGTGGCCGCCGCGCGATGAGGCCCGCCTGGGAGTCGGGATGGAGAGGCCGGCTCTACGCGCTGGGCCGGCGCTTAACGCCCCTCTCCTGGCGCCGTGCGATCCGCCGCCGTGTGGAGACGGAGCGGCTGCTCGGCCTGCGCAAGCCTCCCGTGGATCTACCCGCGCTCCCGGCCGAGCCCGGAGCCGCGCGGCCGGGCCGTCCCGACGTCGTCGTGCTGCCGGTCATCGCGTGGACCTACCGTCGGCAGAGGCCGCAGCAGCTCTCGGAGGCCCTGGCGCGCCGAGGACGGCGCGTGTTCTACGGATCCGTCGCCGGGACCGGAGAGCCCGAGACGCCGGCGGCGGCCGCGCCCGGCGTGACGCTCCTCCCGATCTCCGGCGTGCGCCACCAGGATCTGCCCGAGCGCCGGCTCGAGGCGGCCGCGCTGGAGGCGGCGCTTTCCGGGATCGCCCGCGCGCGCGAGCGTTTCGCCGTGACGGAGGCCGTCGTGCTCGCGGAGTCGCCGTTCTGGGCGCCTCTCGCGTCCGCGCTCTCCACGCGCTTCGGATGGAAAGTCGCCTACGACTGCCTCGACGTCCACGAGGGCTTTCGCGCGAACCGTCCTCGGGTCCTGGCGGAGGCCGAGCGCGACCTGATCTCGGCGGCCGACCTCGTGCTGGCGACCTCCGAGCCGCTCCGCCTCCGGCTCTCGGCGGGAGGCCTGGAATGCCGCCTCCTCCCCAACGCCTGCGACTACGACCTCTTCGCCGGTCTGCCGCCGCCGTCTCCCTCGGCGCAACGGCTCGTGGTCGGCTACGCGGGCGCCGTGGACGAGTGGTTCGACATGGAGCTGCTGGACCGCCTGGCGCAGCTCCAGCCGCGCTGGCGCTTCGAGATCGCGGGCGGGCTCGGGGACTCCTCCGCGCCGATCCGCCGGAGCAACGTGGTCTTCCACGGCGAGCTTCCCCACCGCGATATGCCGGCGTTCCGGTCGCGCCTCGACGTCGAAATCATCCCGTTTCGGCTGTCCGAGCTGACGAATGCCACCGATCCGGTCAAGCTCTACGAGGCCGCCGCGGCCGGCCGGATGGTCGTCGCGACGCCGATGGCCTCCCTGGAGCCGTTCGTTCGGCTCGGCGTCGCGCGAAGCGCCGCCACCGCCGAAGACTTCGCCCGGGAGATCGCCGCGGCGGCCGCCGGCGCCGTCCAGAGCGCTCCCAACCAGCGCGCCTTCGCGCGCGAGAACACCTGGGACGTCCGGGCGGCCACACTCGACGGATGGCTCGCCGCACTGCCGCGGCGGGCCGCAGCCGCCAGATAATCACGGCGCGTGAGCACCGAGACGCTGGTCCCCGTCTACGACTCGGCCCGCCGGCGCCCGCGCTGGATCGAAGAGGCCGCCGACCTCTGGAAGTACCGCGGCCTCGTGCACGAGCTCGTCATCCGCGACATCAAGGTCCGCTACAAGCGGTCGGTCCTCGGTATGGTGTGGACGATGCTCGCGCCACTGCTGAACATGGTGGCGCTGACTCTGGTCTTCTCGCAGCTCTTCAAGCAGGCGGTCCGCAACTACCCCGTGTACTTCATGGCGGGGTCCATCTTCTGGGCGTACTTCTCGCAGACGACGAACACGGCGGCCTCCCAGTCGCAGGCGTCCAACGATCTCGCCAAGCGCATGTACGTCCCGCGCTCGGTCTTCGTCGCTTCGGCCATCGGCGGAGGCCTCGTCAATCTCGGGCTGTCCCTCCTGCCGCTGCTCCTGATCCTGATCGTGACGGGATTCCCGCTCTACCCGAGCTGGGCGTTCCTTCCGGTTTCGATCTTCATCGTCACGCTGTTCACGGCCGGCGTCGCGCTGATCCTGTTCACGCTGACCTCACGCTTCGCCGACGTGCGCGAGATGTACGGCGTCCTGATCCAGACCTGGTTCTTCCTGACGCCGATCGTGTACGAGCCCTCGATCGTACCGTTCCGCTACCGCGTCATCCTGTCCTTGAATCCGATGTACTACCTGATTCAGATCTTTCGCAAGCCGATCTACGACGGTCTCGTGCCCTCGCTCGGCCTCGTGCTGCTGTCTCTGTCCATGTCGGTGGCCGTGCTGGTCACGGGCTGGATCTACTTCTGCCACCGCACCCGCACGATGGCGTACTGGAGCTGACGGCTTGCGGGTCATCGAGCTGGAGAAAGTGACGCTGCGCTACCGCATCCCGCGGGAGCGGATCCTTTCACTGAAGGAGTACACGATCCGCAAGATCCAGCGGCGGGTCGCGTACGACGACCTCGAGGCCGTCAAGGACGTGGATCTCTCGGTCGAGGCCGGCGAGAGGATCGGTGTGATCGGGCGCAACGGCGCCGGCAAGAGCACGCTCTTCCGCGTGATCTCGCGCGTCCTGCCTCCTTCCGACGGGCGTGTGCGCGTGGCCGGGAGGGTCGCGCCGATCCTGGAGCTGGGCCTCGGATTCCACGGCGAGCTGACGGGGCGAGAGAACGTCATGCTCCAGAGCGCTCTGCTCGGCTACTCGCGCGGCGAGACCCGGCAGAGGCTGGATCGGATCGTCGAGTGGGCGGAGCTGCAGGATTTCATCGATGCGCCGACCCGCACTTACTCGACCGGCATGGCGGCGCGGCTGGCTTTCGCCGTCGCCACCGACGTGGACCCCGACATCCTCCTCGTGGACGAGGCGCTGGCGGTCGGAGATGAACGGTTCCAGCGCAAGTGCCACGACCGGATGGAGACGCTGCGGGGCCGCGGCAAGACCTTCATGCTCGTCTCGCACTCGCTGAACACCATCCGGGAGAACTGCGACCGCGTCGTCTGGCTGCATCACGGCCGCGTCGTTCGGGACGGCGACACCGCCACGGTCACCGACGCCTACCACCAGTGGTCCCTCGGAGAAGCCGACCGGGTTTGATCAGACCCCCCCCCCTCACTCCTTCCCTCTCCCCCCGAGGGGGAGAGGGTGAGGCAGAGGGGGGCGATTCCTACGGAGCGTAGAGCAGCAGGCCGAACGTCTTGACCAGGAAGACGGCCATCTGCTGCCGGGCGACCGGATCCGTCGGACAGTAGTTGTTGCCGCCGCAGCCGGCCGTCACGCCGCGCGCGACGAGCTCGTTGATCCAGGGAGCGAAGTTGCTCGAGCACGGCACGTCGTCGAACTGCGGCGTCGTGCAGTCGGGGGGCACGTAGGTCGAGCCCTCCTTCGTCTTCAGGAGGAAGACCGCCATCTGCTGCCGGTTCGTGGGACTGGTCGGGCAGTAATTCGTCGCATCACAGCCGGCCGTGATCCCGCGCGCCGAGAGCTCGTTGATCCAGGGAGCGAAATTGCTCGAGCACGGGACGTCGTCGAAGACCTGTGTCGTGCAGGCCGGCGGATTGTACGCGGCGCCGTCGTTGGCCTTGAGCAGGAAGACCGCCATCTGCTGGCGCGTGACAGCGTCCGTCGGGCAGAACGTGTCCCCCGCTCCGCAGCCCGCCGTCACACCGTTGTGGAGGACGTTCTCAACGAACGGATAGAAGTTGCTCGAGGACGGGACGTCGCTGAAGCTGCCGCCGACGTGGAGCGTCCAGACCTTCTGGACGGCGTCGTTGACGAGCGGGACGTTGCCGACCGATTCGGTGAGCGAGGCATCCCAGTGCACGGAGGGCCGGACCGCCGCCGTGATCTGGACCGAGTAGCAATCCGTGCAGGCCGCGGCGACGCCGGGATCCACGGTGCCGTAGCTTGCGGTGTCGTCCGGAACGGCGTAGGTCGGGCCCGTGGGGCCGCTGAAATCGGTGATCGTGCCGGAGAGGTCGACCGCCGCGAATCCCGTATTGGTCCACGTCGGGGAAACGCCCGCGACTTCGCCGGCTTCCAGCACGCCGTTGCCGGCGCCGTCCACGACGATGCCGGTCGCAGCCGCGAACAGGGACTGGGAGCAATCGTCGCCGTGCGCGTCCGGAAGCTGGAGGTAGAAGTCCGTCAGCTTCACCTCGTCGAAGTCGAAACCCTGGCCGGCCACGGCCTCGTCCGTCCCGTAGTTGATCTGCAAGTAGGCGACCCGATTGGTGAAGGCGCCGCCCGGATTCAGAGCGGCCGCGTCGAACGTCGCGTTGTACCAGAGGTTGGGAAAGCCCGGTGTCGAAGCGTCCCAGCCCGCCTGGCCGCCCGTGCCGCAGGTCCCGTTGGCCGAGCCGTCGGGGACCTGGTAGGGGCGCCCTCCCGAGGGCGTGATCACGACCCGATCGCCGCTCTGCGCGTCGACGACGCTGATGTTGGCCCGGTCCCAGTACTGGCCGCCCGACTGGGGCTCGATGTCGTAGCGGAGTCGAAGCTCCAGCGTCGACGTGTCGGTCAGGAAGAAGAGGGGCGACTGCACGATGTCGCACTGGTTGTCGAGGCCTTCGGAAGACGAAATATGGGCGTTCGTCCCGTTGGCGCCGCTGCCGGTTTTGCGGACGAACGTCCCGTGCGTCGCCGTCCAGCCTTCCATATCGGTCTCGAAGCTGAAGGTCTGGCTCGGCACCTGGATCAGGTCGCTCTCGGTGTGGGTAATGTGGATGAGCTTCGTCCGGGTGTCGCTTCCGAGCTCGTCGGCGCCGACCTCGAGCAGGATGTCCGTCGAGCCGTCGAAGGTCAGGCCCTGCATCTGGACCTGGAAGCTCCCGTCGGCGACCGAGCAGGTCGCAACACTCGCGGCGATCGGGGCGGGAAGAGGCGTGAAGAGGACCGAGGTTGGATGCGTGACGAACGTAACGCCGACGATCCGCACGTTGGTCAGATCGCCCACGCCGATGTTGTTGACCGAGAAGCCGATCGTGTCGAGCTCGCAGTTGTCGAGGAACGGATCGCCGTCGCCGCCGGTCAGCGTAAAGCCGTCGAGGACGGCGAGGTTCGGACCGGCCACGGGCGTAGAGGACTGGCACGTGCTCATGGGCCCCGTGCAGTGCTCGTTCGATCCCACGGGCATGACGCCGTAGGAATAGCTGCGGTCATTCTCGAGGCCATCGTCCAGGAAGCTCAGGTCGCTGGTCTCCGCCACGATGACCTTACCCATGGCGCAGGGATCGATGCCGTCGCCCCGGTAGACAAGGTATTTCGAGGCGCCTGCGACCGAGGTCCAGGTCAGCAGGACGGACCGGTCGCGTGGCTGGAGGGTGACGACGGGCTTCGAGGTGGGTGCGCCCGCGCAACCGCTGTTGGTCGGCGTGGGCGTGGCGCAGTGGATCTCGTGACGCTCGAACGCAGCCCGGATCGCCGTCATGTGCGGTGTGCCGTCGTTCAAATTTCCGTTGTCGTCGTCGGCCGCGAGCATGCTCAAGTAGCCGCCGGTGGCCGAGCAGCCGCCGCCGACCGAGCACGTGTACCAGCTATCGACCGGTTGAGCGCCTTCGTAAAGGATTCGGGCGCCGAGCTCGTGCGCCGTCTGCGGGTCGTAATTGAACGGAGCCGCGGTCAAGTCACGGTGCATGAGGTCCCACGCCGTCTCCGCCATGACGTAGCCTTCGCAGTGCACCTCGCGGCCGCACGGACCTCCGCCGCCGGGGCACCCGGTACCGCCTGCGGGACAGGCGGCGCCAAAGCCCCCCTGGACCCAGGTGATGGTGTGCGGAAGGTTGCATTCGTGGTTCATGTAGTCGATGTCGCGGACGCCGGTGCAGCCGGTCGCGGGCGTGCCGTCGCAGGCGTCGCCGTATCCGCCGCAGGTCTGGGTCGTGAAGAAGCCGCGGCCGATGCAGGACGTGTTCAGCCGTATGGCCGCGTAGATGTCGGCGATCGACTCACCGGGGTTGGCGATGTTCGGGTTGACGCCGTTGTTGTCCAGCCCGTGCCCCCACTCGTGATCGAAGATCGCTGCGATCTCGCCGGTGTTGGCGCAACCGTTGGCAGGGCTCGACCGGAAGAAGTTCACGTTCGTGCCGTCCCAGAACGCGTTGCAGACGTCGTTCTCGTTCATCAAGGCGTTGAGCTGGCTGCGCACCCACTGCCCCCCCGGGTCCGTGTCGGGCAGGTGCCCGCGTGCGAGCTCGGCCTGCCGGTTGAGCTCGAAGAAGCCGGAACGACTGGACTTGGTGTCGCCCGCCGAATGGCCCGCGGGAATAGTGCAGTCCGTAGCGGTCGGCGTGGGGCCAGAGCCGAGATCGATGCCATTGGTTCCAGTCTCATTGATCGTCCCGCAGCTGTCCACGATCTTGATGTAGAGGCCCGCGAGTGCCGTCGAAATCGAGCCCGGTATGCACCCCATGTTGCCGTTGCCGTCGGTGAATCGCTTCACGCCGTCGACCGTGAAGTCGGCGTAAGGCATCGGCCACCCCGGTTGTTCGATGCCGTCAGGGGGACGCTGGTCGTTGCTGAGCGGATAGACACCGCCGATGATCTGGCCGTCGGCGTACTGGTTGCGGTCCTCGAACGCGAAGAGAGTCCCGTTGGCGGCGTCGACGAGGCCCTCCCAGTTGCCGCGGTCGCCGTCGATCTTGCAGGAGATCACCCAGGCCAAGCGGTAGGAGATTCCATCCCCGAGCGACATGGGAACTAGCTCGAGATGCGGGCTCTTGGTGAAGGCCGAGAGCGTCAGCGGGCGAACGTGCGCGCGCACGGCCTCCTCGGCGGTCTCCGGGGGGACCGAGGGCGTCCGCGCGGCGTCGACGTCGCCCCACTTCTGCAGGCCGAGGAGGATCAGGTTGCCGGAGTTGATGGCCGCGCCGATGGAGTTGTCGCGCACGGGGATCCCGTCGACGATGCGCGGAACGTGCACGAAAATGAGGCCGCCGTCGCGGAGAATCGAGATCCGCGGCGAGGAGGAAAGCTGCGAAAGGTCGATCCGAAGATCGCCCGCATGCGCTTCCAGGTAGCCCTTCAGCGAATTCCAGACCTCCGACTGCAACGCCCGGTCGCCCAGAGGCGCATGCCCCGACGCCCACACGAGGTTGTTGCCGACTCCCGTTCCCGGGATCAGCGGACTGCTCAGAATCAGAGAGCTCCAGCGCCCAACACGCGAGTCATAAAACGCCGTTCCGGGTGCGACTCCGAGAGAATGGATCTGTGCCTGCAACGCGGCGAGCGTCGGGGCGTCCATCTGCTCGAGAGCCAGCGTTTCCTCGGGTACGCGAAGACCCGGATGTCGGAACGACTTTTCGCTGGCGGCGGTGGTTCGGGGTTGGACAGCTCCGAGGATCGAAACGGTGAGAAGGCCACAGAGGACGAGGGCGAGACGCAGGGGTTTGACCATGGGGTTTCGCTCCTTCGCTTTGGGCAAGAGTGGAGTGCCTCCCGCAATCCGATCAAGCGGACCCGAGACTCAAAAAACCAACCCTCCGTTGTGATTCGAAACTTGCGGAAAGCTATCTCCAACCGGGTCTTCATTTCAAGGAGAAAGCGTCACGGAGTCTCGGCCAGAAGCCTCCGCGCGTCCTCTCCCGCGGCGGAGCGGCCTCCCAGATCGGCCGCGCGCTCAAAGGAGCGCCTCGCATCCGCCGATCGTCCCGCCGCCCGCTGAATCTTCCCCAGACGCAGCCACGCCCGGGGGTCGGAGAGACCCAGCGCGACGGCCTTCTCGTAGCTCTCGAGGGCGGCGGTCGCTCTCCCCTGCTTCTCGGCCACTTCACCGGCGACCCACCACGTCGCGGCGAGGTCCGGAAGCAGAGCGAGCGACTCTTGGGCATGGCGGCGCGCATCGTCGAGATCTCCCGAAGAAAGCTCGAGTTGGGCCAGTCGTGCCAGGATCGCGCCGCTGCGAGTTCCCGCGGCTTCCGCTTCGAGGAGGATCGCCCTCTCTTCGCCGGGCGACTCCCGCGCGGCGATCCGGGCCAGTCCCAGCCACGCGGTCGCAGAACGCGGATTGAGCGCGAGCGCGGCCCGAAACTCCTGGCGGGCTTCGCGCGTTCGTCCGGCCTGTGCGTACAGGTTGCCGGCGCTGGTGTGCAGAAGGTCGAGGCGCGGGTTCAAGGCCACGGCTTCGCGAATGGTTTCCAGCCCCGCGTCCGTTTCGCCCGCGGCCACTTCGGCTTCGGCCAGACGGGTTAAGAACGGCACGTTCCCCGGGCTCCGGCGCACCAGCTCGCGCAGCGTCGCGGCCGCGTGCCGCGCCCGGCGCTGGCGGATCTCGTCTCTCGCCCGCTCGAACTCGGAAAGCATCGCGATGCCGTCCTTTGGGTCGATCGTTCCGGACCGCGGGCTCGATCCGGAAAGGTAGCCGAGACTCTGGAGACTCTGTGCGAGCTCGGCGGCCTCCGCCTCGGAGACTTTCGGACGGGGCGCCGTTCGCTCCCGCTTTTGGACCGACGCGATCGACCGGGCCAACCGTCGCGCGTCTTCGGGCCGGCTCGAAAAGAGGTTCGTTGTCTCACCCGGATCCGCTGTGAGGTCGTAGAGCTCGGATTTCGGGGCGAGGATCAACCGAAACCGGCCGTCCGTCGCCGCCTTCAACGGGCTCCACCCGTAGGCGGTGGCCGGCATCCACGTTTCGCTGTAGATCGAGGCGGCCGGCTCGCGTGCCGACGACGGCAACCCCGGCAGACCCGGACCGAAGGAACGCGCCTCGTTGTCGAACGAAAGAAGACGCAGAAGGGTCGCGGGAAGAGCGCGGGTTGCGACGGTCTCGGCGATCGAGGTCCCGGAGGGGACTCCAGGGCCCGACAGGATCAACGGAACCTCCAGCGCGGCTCGGTAGAGAAAGATGCCGTGTTCCTTCTCTCCGTGCTCTCCCAGCATCTCGCCGTGATCACCGACGACTGCGACGAGGGTCCCGCCGGGAGGCTTCGGAAGTCCGACAAGCAATCGCTCGAGTTCGCGGTCGACGTATGCGATCTCTCCGGCGTATCGGCGTTCCGCCGCGGCTCCCTTCCACTCGCCGGGAGGATCGTACGGAGCGTGCGCGTCGTAGTAGTGGACCCAGAGGAAGAAGGGCCGGGACGCCGGATTCTCCTTCGCCCATGCGAGAGCCGCATCGGTGACCGCGGCGGCGCGGCGCTCGGGGTATCCCTGCTCGCCCACATCCTCGGCCGTCATCGCGTCGTCGTAGAGCGCAAACCCGCGATCCAGCCCGAAGCGGCGGTCGAGGACGCGCGAGGCGACGAAGGCCGCGGTCGAATAGCCCTTCGACGAGAGCGACGAGGCCAGCGTCGGCAGGTCTGCGGGCAGCGCCGAGGCACCGTTGTCCCGCACACCGTGTGCCGGGGGATTCGCGCCCGTCATCAGCGAGCAGTGCGCCGGCAGCGTCAGGGGCGATGCGGTCAGGGCGCGCATGTAGCGGGCTCCATCGCGCGCCAGCCGATCGAGGTTCGGAGTCACCGGCCGGCCTGCCTCGACGCGGCCGACGTAGTCGGAACGAGTCGTGTCGAGCGTGATCAGGACGAGCGACGGCCGATCCAGGGCATACGCGGAGACCGCGCCACCCAGCATCGCGGCGAGGAGAAGCCCGGTTCCCCGGCACCGGAGGCGGAGCATGGCCGGCGAAGATAGCAGAGCAAGAAAACGGGCGCGGCCGGCTGGCCGCGCCCGTAACCGTAACGGGATTCGAAACGCGTCTTACAGGTGCGGGATGTTGAAGCCCTTCACCAGGAAGACCGACATCTGGCCGTTGGTGATGTTGGCGTTCGGGCAGAAGTTCCCGCCGCCGCATCCGGCCGTGACACCCTCGTTGAACAGACCCTCGATGTAGTCGACCGCGAAGCCTCCCGGGCACGGCACGTCGGCGAAGACGCCCGAGCAGGCCGGCGGCGGATCGTCACCATGCTGTCCCTTCCAGATGAACACCGACATCTGCGCGCGGGTGTTCGGGCTGGTCGGGCAGTACAGCGGAGGACTCGCCTGGCAGCCCGCCGTGATCCCGAGGTCGAAGATGCCCTGGATGTAGAACGCGTTGTAGTCGTTGAAGCTGACATCGTTGAAGATGTTCTGGTAGACCGGTGGCGGCGTCAGCGCGCCGTTGATCGCCCTCCAGAGGTACCCCGCCATGTCGGCGCGCGTGACCACGCCGTCCGGGCAGAAGTGGAGGTTGTCGGAGCAGACCGGAGTGCCGCCGAACATCACACCGGCTCCCGCCGCACCGTAGATGAACGCCTCGAACGGATTGTCGTCGGGGACGTCCAGGAACCGCACCACCATCGAGACCGGGATGCCCGGGACCGCGAAAGGCGTGTCGGTCTTGAACTGCAGTTGCGCCTGCTTGAGACCCGGCAGGTAGTTGAGCGAATCCCAGTTGACGGTGATATCCGCCGTCCCGCCATTGGCATCAACGGTGCCTTCCGTCGGATCCTCCGTCAGCCACGGGATGTCGACCGCGCAGCCCGCGGACTCGCCCGACTCGACCTGGTAGACGTTCTGGGTGTTCTGGTCGATGACCCACAGGTTGCCCAGGCAGTCGAACTCGGCACCGGCGCCGCCGAAGGGCGTGATCGCCGGAGAGCCGTTGTCGAGGATCGGGTAGGACCCCAGAACGGCATAGTTGTTGAGAGCGTCGAGCACCGTGATGTCGTTGCCACCGGGGAAGTTCTGCATGACCAGCAGGTGCCCGTTGGACGAGTTGTAGGCCAGACCCGAGATCGACAGGCCCACGAACCCCGTGTCGAGGATGTTGCCGTCCATGTCGAAGTGCTTGATCGTCGCATCGAGCCACGAGCCCGTGTAGAACGTGTCCGTCGCCTGGTCATAGGCCAGACCGCGTTCCGACGTGCCCGTGTTCGGGCAGATCGAGTTGCCCGTAGTCACCTTGTTGATCGGATCCACCTCGAAGAAGCAGGAGCTTCCGGCGTTGGCGACGCTGACCCTCCAGAAGTTGCCGGTCCGGGAGTCGAACGCTCCGTCTCCGGCCCAGGCGTCGATCTCGGGGCTGTCGTCGACTGTGTCGCCGGTCTTCGTGCCGTCCGCGGTGTAGCGGTAGTCGAGATCATCGCCGCCGCCTGCCCCGATGTTGGAGAGCCAGACGTCGGTGCCGACCGTGGCCACGCCCCAGCCGTACGTGATCTGCGAAGGCCACTTGTTCAGGACGTCGCCCGCCGCGAGGACCCGGTTGGAGTGGTGCGGGTTCGGAATCGGCGCGAGGCCCTTGGTGCTCCGCGCCGTGCCGTCCGGCTGGCCCTTCTCGTTGCGCGGCACGCGGTTGAGCGCCTGCTGCCGCAGGAACTGGTTGGCAAAATGTCCGAGCGAGTTGTTCTGGACGAGCGGCGCATTGATCTCGACGATCGTGTAGTTTGCCGGAGCGCCGCCCGAGTTGGTCAGAGTCAGGGTCTGCTGATCGGTCCCACCCGGGTCGACCCGCGCGTTGAGCGGGCTCGGGGCTGCCGTCAGGTGACCCGACTGCAGCGTGAAGTCGACCCGCTGCGTCGAGCCCGGGACCACCACGGTGCTCTTCTGCTGCGACTGGTAGTTCGCCATGGAAGCCTTCAGCGTCTGGTTTCCGCTGTCGGAGTAGAGGATGTAGAAGCCGTCGCCTACGTTGGGATCGTCAGGCGTGGCAAACGTCTTGGTCGAGCCTCCGCTCAGGTTCTCCACCGTGGCTCCGTTCAAGCCGGAGCTGGTGTTGGCGTCGTTGACGTTGCCCACCACCAGGCCGCCCGTGCCCGCGGAGCAGGTCGGATCGCCGATGAGGACATTGTCCACCTGCCACCACCAGGCCCAGAAGCCGTCGAAGGTGAAGCGCACCTGAACGTCGGGCGAGTTGGCCGGGAGCGGGAAGCTCTTCAGCGACGGGCCCGGATCGTCGTCCGTCAGGGTCAGGACGTTGGTCCAGTTGGCGCCGCCGTCGAGGCTGTAGTCCACGCCGCCCGTCTGCGGGAAGCCCGGATCCAGCACCGAGAAGTCGGAGGCAAACTGAATCACCGGAGCGCCCACCGCCGACAGATTCACCGACGGCGAAATCATGTCCGTGTTGTCCGTGACGGTGCCGTCACAGTTGCTGTTGACGATCGCGTACGGACCGCTGCCGCCCGTGTCGTTGCCCGGGAACAGCCCGCATGGATCCGGACCGGAAGCCGCCTTCCACGGCTGGCCCCCGTCGGTGCTGTTGTTGACGACCGTCCAGTACGACAGATCGCCCGTGGAGAAGTCGTCGTAGAACGCATTGGTGTGGCCGTAGCCCGGCGCGTTGCAGGTCGCCGGATCGGCCGTCAGCGTCCAGTTCTTCACGACCGACGGCGCGTGCGTCACCGCGGAGAGATCCACGATGCCGCCGCCGGTGCTGTAGCCCTGCGAAACTGCGTTGATGACGAACGTGTACTGGCTTCCGACGACCAGCGTCGTCTCGTAGTAGCCAGTGACCGGGTCGGTGTAGAGCGTCGCGCCGGGGAACCCCGAACCGGACACGACGATCTTGGCGTAGAGCGGCCAGCCACCGGCCGCGTCCTTCACGGTGCCGTTGACCAGCGTCGAGGGCGCGGCCTCGAGCTCGAAGTTCTGAATCGTCGTCTCGCCGTCGTTGACGGGGACGCCGTTGGCCGAAGCCGGGAAGTACCCGTACTTCGAGGCCGTCATGTCGTACGTGCCGACCGGCAGCGTGAAGGAGTAGTTGCCGGAGGCGTCGGTGATCGTCGAGGAGAGCCCCGCCGTCACCTTGACGCCCTGGAGCGGATTAGTTCCGTCGGTCACCGTGCCCGAGATCGTGCCGGTCGGTCCGATCGAGCAGCTCGGGAACTTGAACGACGCGATGCGGGTCTTGAAGTCGAAGCTGCCGTTGGCCTGGTAGTACTCCTGCGTGTACCAGAACGTGCAGTCGTCCACCGGGTCCACCGTCATGTTGCTGTAGTCGCCCCACCGCGAGAAGCTGTCCTGCTGGCTTCCGGTACCGGCGAGGAAGACGTCCTCATCTCCCATCAGATTGAGCGGATCCGTCGCCAGCCGCCCCGTGATGGCGATCGACGGATGCATCTCCGATGAGGAAACGCTGTAGCCCAGCGCCATGTTGCCGTTGTGGTCCATGGCGATCGAGCCCATCCAGCGATGGTTCCCGTCATCGGGGGCGAACGTCTGCTGCTGATAGACGACCACCGGGTTGGGGGTGCCGTTGCCGACCGGCGCCGAGCCCCCGGGATTCCGGATCTCGTACCAGCGGACGCCGGCGATCTGCCCGCCCGCGTCGACCGTGTGGTTGACGACGAGGGACTCGTGGTCGCCGAAGTTGCGGTAACCCATCCGCCACATCGTGGCGCCGGCGAGCGTCTCGAGCAGCTCGGTCGAGTCCAGCTGCGGAACGCACTGGTCGCGGAACGATCCACAGACCGGAGACACGAAGTCGTCGACCGGAACTTCGACGGGTCCCGTGAAGGTGCTGTTGCCGGGAGTCTCGAAGTCCGCGTGGAATTGCCAGATCAGTAGGCGGGACGGGTTGACTTCCCAGGTCAGGAAGTAGTTGGGAGCGCCCGCCGGCGGTGGCGTGGTGCCCTCGAGGTCGGTGGGCAGCACGCCTCCCTCACCTCCCGTGTTGAACTGGATCATCGTGGCCGGATTGCCGTCGAGCATGTTGGTGCGGTCGAACGCGACCGCGCCGCCCTGGAATCCGCCGCCGACGACGTCGAATCCGTTGAACGTCATGTAGTAGCCGTCGGGCCACACACCGAACTTCGGATAGTCGTTGAGGAACTGGTCGGGCAGGTCGAACTCGTACTGGTGGTAGCTGCCCGTCGGATCGCCCGTGACTGAGACCGCGACACACTGGATGTACGGCGGGCTCGGGAAGTTCGGGAACGCGAACTGGCTGACCACCCAGCGATCGGCGAGCTGGTCGTACATGACGATCGGGTCGCCGTCGTTTTGAGTTTCACAGCTGCCGCCGAAGCCCTCCCAGAACGCGTTTCCGGGAAGCGGCCCGAGGAGGAGGGTGCCGGACTTGTCGAAGACGTCGAAGACGAGGTTGTTCCACTGCACATAGTTGTTCGGACCCACGTCGCCTTCGGTGTCCGGCGGAACGACGCGACCGCCGACGACGGCTTGGTTGTCGTCGTCACTGGTGCCGTCGAACTGCAGCATCTCGATCGGCTGCGACAGACCGAACTGTCGCTGGACCGAGTTGTCATGCCGACCGGAGGTCCGCGAGTTCTTTCCCGGCAGCGCCTCGTTCTTGATTTCACGCGGCGCGCGCGGCTGCACGGGGCCGATGACGCGATAATCGCGGAGAGGTTTCGTCGATGTTCGATTCTTCGTCGAGAAGCGCACCTGCGGCTTCTGGCCCGTCGACTGTGTCGCCGCGACCGCGAGGCCGCCTGTCAGGAATAGACCCACCGAGACGAGGAAGGCAGAGAGCCTTTTCGCCGAGCTCCGGTACATGAGTCCTCCGTTCGGTTCAAAAGAAGCAGACTGGGAAACTGGCGAAAATACTTTCATCTACCTAAACGGCGGTCAACAAGAATCTGAGGACGTACTCGGGTTGCCTTCGGGCTAGCCTTTTGAACGCTGGGCGGAATCGTCGGCTAGCCTTTTGAACGGCGGCTGGAAGAGAAGGGCGCCGCTTTCGCGGCGCCCTGTTCGTCAGCGGATTCGGAAAAGTGGACGGAAGGCGGCTAGGGGATCGGTATGGAGAACGTCAGCGTCAGGAAGATGGCCATCTGGGCGCGGGTGACGGGGTTGCTCGGGCAGTAGAGCGGCGGGTTCGCCTGGCAACCTCCGGTAATACCCAGCCCGGCCAAGTCCTCGATCCAGGAATCGAAGATGCCGCCGGTGCATGGCACGTCGTCGAAGACCGTGCCCGTGCAGTCGGGCGGCACGTAGGTCGAGCCCTCGAGGGTCTTCAACAGGAACGGGGCCATCTGGGCGCGGGTGACGGAGGCAGTCGGGCAGTAGAGCGGCGGGTTCGCCTGGCAGCCTCCCGTGATGCCCCGCCCGGCCAGGTCCTCGATCCATGGATCGAAGTTGCTGGAGCA
>Ga0075424_100000278_pt1 | contig 37658 bp, 31 predicted proteins | sample SoiMethybrSBSTD3_FD_75301 | JGI IMG/M metagenome (GOLD analysis project Ga0075424, IMG submission 75301) | Bulk soil microbial communities from a Populus tree surrounding site in Tennessee, USA - Soil MetaG P. TD hybrid SBSTD3 | ecosystem: Environmental > Terrestrial > Soil > Tree plantation...
CTGCTTGACGTTCCGGACAAGGTCGATCTCGTCAACGTCTTTCGGCGGCCGGAGTACGTTGAGGAAATCGTGAGCCAGGCCATTCAGTTAAAAGTTCCGGCCGTCTGGATGCAGGAAGGCGTGATCGATGAGCGCGCCGCCGAGAAGGCGCGGCAAGCCGGAATTTTTGTAGTAATGGATCAATGCATTCTCAAAGAGCACCATGCGCGTTTTACGTAACTAAAAGCAGAGTCGTGGGACCAGTCGAGGAAAGCGTCCCCAAATCGTGATCGGGAATTACTGGATCGAACGATAGAGGTTTTCGATCCTGCCGTAGAAGAGTCCCGTGAACGGAAGGCCGATTGCCTCCAGGCCGTCTCCTTCTTACGCCTTTCCTCTCTGGCTTTCTTGCTGGCGGTGCGTATCCGGTTCGCTTCCTTCATCAAGTCGTGTGATTGTTGTCGCAGGATTGCGGATGGCTCCTTTAGGCTCCGCGCCGTTTCCTCCAAAACTTTGATGATGCCTTCCTGGTTCGCCACAACGAGCCTTTCTGCCCTCTCTTAACGTACCCTCAAGGTTCGGTTTGGGAAAGCTCTTTCCCGGGGTGAGAATGGCCGGACCAGTCAATCCGAAGGACGGGGCCAGTTTGGAAACGATGTCTCGCCACGGTCACGAGGACGAAGCAAGCTCTCGATTTCGGGCGGGTTTTGAAAGATAATATGGCCACGGGAGGCCAAACGATGATACTCGCGGGTTGGAAGGAGATTGCCAGCCATCTCCACCGAGGGGTTCGGACCGTCCAGCGCTGGGAATATTTCGGGCTGCCTGTTCGCCGTCCGGCTGGGCGCAGTCGAAGCGCGGTGTTCGCGATCTCGGAGGAAATTGATAGATGGGTGCAGAGCCGCCCGAATGGAAAGCCGGAGCCGAAGGCGCTTGGAATCTCTTTGCGCGCTTATCCTATGGCAAGAATTCAAGAAACTTTCTCTGAAACAGAGAAGCTGATATCCGAATTACGGCTTCACACCGCTAAGCAGCAGCATCTCCTGGGGCTGCTCCGCCAGGAATCCCGGAGACGACGCACAGAACTTCATACTGAGCCACTGCTTGAAATCAGGCGCGGGCGCCCTGACGTGGGTACGGCCTAAATACTGCCACCACCCCTTTTACTCCGGCCGCTCGACTTCGACCAGAGCTAAGCGGACCAGTGGAGTCCGCTAAGTAGAAGGGCTGGTCTCGTCCCGTATGAAGCATTCTCTCGGAGGATGAACAGAACAGTAAGTGTTGCAGGCGTTCGAGGATAGTTAAGCCACTCTCAAAAATCCAGCTCTGCAGTTAAAAAAACCCTTCCATGAGAAAAATCGGCCCATTGGCGGACATTTGCACCGCAACTTTTTGCGGATTCGGGTGTTTTCACCCAAGGTCGAGATGCAGTTCCGATACCTTGTTTGCTCGATTGTTATCCTTGCCGTCCTCCCCGCGACAGTTTTCGCCCAATCTGTGGGGGTGCTGGCCAATGCGGTTGCCCCTTTGACCACGCCTACTCCCGACGGTTCCGGTCAGGTCACCGAGCCATCAATTGTTCAATTTCCCTTCCGATGGCATGGATTCAAGTATTGGTTGGTTTTGGCACCGTTTCCACACAGTGATGCGGCAGACGAGAATCCCTCAATTCTGGTTTCCGATGACGGGCAGCATTGGTCAATCCCTCCTGGAGGCAGAAATCCAATCCAAGAACCGGCTCCGCTGTCGCATCTGGCGGATTCAAGTCTCTTCTTTGACCTCATTTCCGACCAATTGTGGCTCTATTACATCTCTGAGGATCAATTTGGCATAACCAACGTTCTGCGCACGGTATCCGGAGATGGCATTCACTGGAGCACGCCGCAAGTTGTGCTTCGCGCCCCGGACTACCAGGTCGTGATGCCGGCAGTCGCCAAGATAGGAGATCAATACTGGCTGTGGTCGGTGAACGCAGGGAATGCAGGTTGTTCAGCCTCCTCCACTTTCGTGCAATATCGAACCTCCTCGGATGGCGTGCACTGGTCTCCGCCGCAACTCACGGATATAGCCCAGCCTGGTTTTAGAATCTGGCACATCGGAGTCACTGAGCTGCATTTCCTGATTTCCAGACCGGGTGGCAGTAATCAATTGACCAATGACGGTCGTTTGCCGGACCAATTTCCTGAGAATGGGCCACCATCAGACGATCAGGTGGTCCTCTCGCCCCCTATTTACGCAATGCTGGCATCAGCATATGAGAATGATTGCGGAGATACTGTCCTTTTCCTGTCCTTATCGCAGGATGGCGTTCACTGGGGACACTTCCCCCGTCCACTTCTCACCCCTGATCACGGCCACTGGGACGGTCAGGCAATTTACCAATCTACGATGGCGTTGGATTCGGCGACGGATCTCATGACCGTGTGGTATTCGGCATGGACCCCAACCCAAGAAGGGCCGTCTTGGCACCTTGGAGTTACCCAGGGAAATTACTTTCGCACTCTCCACGATCTTCTCGAAGTGCCGGCACCATAATCGTCTCCCTGTAACAGCAAAAAAGAAGAGCGCTGGAGCCAGAACGGACTCCAGCGCTCTTGAACAAGCGATGCTGACAACCACGCCCTTTAATTCATGTGATCGCGGCCAGGTTCGGATCCGGAAGGCGGAGCCAATTTATATCGCCTGGCGCCGCACATCTGAAACCCCAGCTTCATAATAAAGCCGGAATTATTCATTAGGTAACGTTTCCAAAGGCGCGATGGCTCTTGAGAAAGCCTATGGAGCCACTGCAATCCGGATTGCTTGATCCACTGGGGCGCATCTTTGATCCTGCCGGTGTGCATATCGAAGGCGGCGCCAACTCCGATCATGAGCTTGGTTTCAAGACGTTGAATGTAGCTGGACATGAAACTCTCTTGCCGAGGCGTGCTCATCCCTACCCAAATAATGCTCGGCCTCACTTCCGATATGGCCGCAATCAGATCGCACTCTTCTTCGGCAGAAAGAGCACGAAAAGGAGGGGTATAAGTTCCCACAACACGAAGCCCGGGAAAACGTTCCCTGAGCATGGCCCGGAGCTGTTCCGCAACGCCAGGTTTCCCTCCGCACAGAAAATGCGTGTACCCGGAATTGACCGATCGACGGCAAACTTCCAGCATCAGATCAGGTCCGAAGACTCGCTGCATTCGCTCATGGCCTTGCAGCCTTCCAACCCACACCGTGGGCATACCGTCAGGCGTAACCAGCAGCGCTTGATCAAGAATGTTGCGAAATTCAGGGTCGCGCTGTGCTTCCATCACCCCATGAACGCCGGTAACGCAGACGTATCCTTTTCTGCCCGATGTGATCGAGGCATCCAGGATCTCCAGCGCCTGGCCTAGATTGATAGCGTGAACGCCAACGCCCAAAACGTTGGCACGCGGCGGGTTAAACGACTGCGCCGTGAGACTGGGCGATTGGAATTCGCTTACCTTTGCGAAGCTCACTTTCGATCCACTTATACGTAATCTCCAACCCTTGTTCCAGTGAGATGGATGGCTCCCAATTCAACACCTGCTTGATTCTGCGATTGTCGCTGTTGCGCCCGCGCACTCCTTGCGGCTTGCTCAGATCATGGCGTTTCACCAGCCGTTTTCCTGCAATTCCCGAGAGAATGTCCACCAATTGGTTGATAGTGACCAACCGATCAGTGCCGAGGTTCAGCGGCTCCGGGTAATTGGAATTCATAAGCCGCAGCAGGCCCTCAATGCAGTCGTCGATGTACATGAATGAGCGAGTCTGCTCGCCGTCACCCCAGATCTCAATGACATCTCCATCCGATGCCAGGGCAACTTTGCGTGAAATCGCGGCGGGAGCTTTCTCTTTGCCACCTTCAAAAATTCCTAGAGGACCATAGACATTGTGAAAGCGTGCGATCCGTGTCTCGAAGCGGTAATCCCGCCGATAATAGCGGCACAGCTCTTCTGCGAACAGCTTTTCCCATCCGTAGCCAGCCTCCGGCTCCGCCGGATAAGCATCTTCTTCACGCAGTGGCGTCACGTCTGGAGATGTTTGTTTGCTTTTGCCGTAAACGCAGGCGGAAGAAGAAAATAGGAAGCGGCGAATGTTATTCACACGGCTCGCTTCCAGCATATGCGTGTTGATCAGGATATTGTTGCGCGCAATATCGGCGTAGTAAGCCGAGATGTAGCCGATGCCCCCCATGTCGGCGGCCAGGTTGAACACGCTGTCAATATCGCCACGCGTGACCTGCAAGCAGTTGTCCCAGCGCCGTAGATCGAGAATCTCGAACTCATCTGCCTGCGTGCTTTCGTACGCTGGATATCTGAGGTCGACGCCGCGAACAAAGCATCCCTCGGCTTTGAGTCGGTTCACCAGAGCGTGGCCGATAAAACCACCTGCGCCGGTGACCAATATGTGCGTTCTGTCTTTCATGCTGTCTGCATCCCCGCAATCCTCACACAGTTGACACCCTGGAATTATATCGGGACTTGATCCCCAATTTTTTCAGGGATTTCGGATAAGGTTGCCGTTCCAAGCTCTTGGCCCGCCCTCCCACGCCCGGAGCGCGGTCGTGTACGCGCATTATGAGAAGCGTGCTGATATATTTTCATCAGCATTTCGTAGTTACGTTCTGCTGTGTATTTTGCTTCGAATTCCTGCCGCGCTGCCTCAGACATTTGCTCCACTTGTACCGGATGAGTAAACATCCACTCGATTTTCTCAGCAAGGTCTTGCGCGTCCCCGGGGCGGAACAACCGTCCCGTATGTTGATCGCCCAGCAGTTCTGCCATTGATCCAAGCTGGCTGGCCAGGACTGGCAATCCTTTGGCGAAGGCTTCAACAATTACGCGTGGAAAGCCCTCATAGCACTCCGACGGAAAAACCAGAAAGTTCGCAGCCTTCATGAAATTTATGACCGAAGCTGGGGGCTGAGGCCCCAGAAATTCTATCCCTGAGCTGGAGGTGCAGGCGGGACGCACAACTCCTTCAAGGGGCCCTGTCCCGATGATTTTCAGATTTCTTCGCACCGCGAGACCATCCCAAGCAGAGAGCAAAGTTCGGATGCCCTTTTCGGGGGACAATCTGCCCACGAACAATGCATAACCTGTATTCTCCGCGCTCCGCTTACCTGGATCGGGGAAAACGAAATTCGGCTTTAGAAACAGGCGATCCGGCGGAAGTCCACCCGCAATAAGCTTTTCCCGCGAGAATTGCGTCATTGTGATGTACGCGTTGACGGCCGAATGCCAGGTTCCACAAAAATGGTGGACGCCGATCATGGAAGCAATGACTGCCGAAGCAACCCGGCTCTCACGATAACAGGCGTGCAAAACCCCCGGCCAAGGAACGGCCTTGTCTAGACACAGTTCACAGGGCTTGCCGTTCCGAAACAGCAGCGCACTGGGACAAACGAGGCGAAAGTTATGCAGTGTCTGAACAACCGGCACCCCGGCTTGCCTGCAGGCGTAGTACACGGAAGGCGAAAACAACGGGAAAAAATTGTGGACATGAACAATGTCTGGCCGAAACGAATTGATTTCCGCGGCTACTATTGCCTTGGAATGCGGAGAGTAGATTGCGGTTAAGGCAGCGTTGGCGCGATTCCAGCTTGTGACAATCGAGTCGTTGTTCCTTGTTAGCAAGCGAACTTGATTATTGTTGGATTCAAGCAGGTTCTTCTCTTGCTCGACGACCGTATCCTCACCGCCTGCCTGCTGGTAGAAGTCGTGCAGAAGCAGAATCTTCACTGTGCCCTGTTTTCGAGCAGTATAGGCTTGGGCCCAATTTCCACGGTTTTCGCGCCCGTGATGTTTTTCTTTGTTCCCTCCAGATCGCGTTCTTGCCGGATGTTCCAGGCGGCTTGAAGATCGAAGGGATGACTTCCGGTCACGCTCCACACCACAATTGCCGAATATCCGCCGTCCCGCTCCAATCGGCAACTCCATAGCCCACTGTATCGATCGCAGAGCCTCATCCGTGCCCCGACTAACCAGTCTTCGATTTGGTTGTACGCCCGAGCCGGTGTCTTTACTGTGGCGCCATCCGCCTCGGTAAGCCCCATGACACCATTATCCCAGGCATACCAATAGAAACGCGAAATACCCGATGCCCAGGCGACCAGGTAAGCTCTGGCAACGTACGCGGAAGCTTCTTCCTCCGTCAACACCGGAATGTAATCTCGCCCCGATCCAACCGCCTTCACCTCGGATCTGTGGTTCTCAATTCGCCAGCCGGTTTCCGTGTTCCAGAGAGGAAGCGTTCCCACTCCATATCTCTCCATAGTCCGGCGAGCCTGTTGGACGATAGGAGCCATGGCTTCAGGATTCTGACGGACGTAGAAATGGTATCCGATCACGTCCACATATTTGCCCCCCCCAGCCGCAAGAAACTGATCCAGCCAAGACATGCCGCCTTCCGCCGCCGAGGGTGAAACCACAAAGTTCTGTGGATCTATCTCCTTCAGGATTTCTCGCGCCTCTCGGGTCAAGGTGACCATTTCGTTCGGTGTTCCGGAGAAATAGGTACTCACACTGGGTTCGTTCCAAATTTCGTAATTGTGAATCCGGCCTTTGTAGCGCGATGCAACAGTGCGCACATAGTTTCTCCAGTCGTCGTGATTTCTTGGAAGGGCGGCATTACCCGGAGCCCTGCTGGATTTTTCTTCTGGTTTTGCTGAGGCCCACTGCGGAGAAAAAAGAAGTGGCAACAGGATCTCCACGTGATGCTCTTGAGCAAGCTCAACGTACCTGTCGAGAGTAGAAAATTTCCATTGCCCCTTGCTCGGTTCCAAGTCTGGCCAGGAAACATAAGCATCGTGAACTCGCCAGGCTCCAAAACTAACTGTAGGCCAAGGGTCACCCGATTTCATCCCGGGACGCGGCACCACCAAGCTATGAATATGCATTGCAAACAGAGTGGGAGGTATCGCTTCTTGGGAAGGGAGCAATCGGTCAACCGCAGCGAACAGGTTCGCACCGTTGACTAGAAGGCCGACAACTGCAAGAAATATCCGGGTTCGACGATCAATCGCCTGCACTTTCCACCTTTCCCTTGTATCCGTCTACTCCTTAAGCACTGCATTGCAAATGGATATTGAATTCCGACCTGCAGATTCTCTAGCCTCACTTCGGTTGTATTTTCTATGGTTTCGCCCCACATTTTCCAAGCCTGCAACCGAATCGCGCTGTCGATTCTTCCACACACATGGCTAAATTGCCATGATGGCCAACTGGACTTCTTCGGCGCATTTTGCGACGACCTCTCTAATGCCGCTGCGCAGTCATCCCCACAATATTGGCGCTATAATTTTGTGACGTATGACACCGGTGGTCGCAATTTCCCCAAAGTGGAAACAGAACTATGACGCCCAATATGTGCACTACTCCGACTGGCGCTGGATCGGGTCAGAAGACAAATTCAGTAATCTGAAGAGACTGTGCTCACGGGTTCCGCATCAGCGAGTACTTGAAATCGGTTCAGGCGAAGGGGCATTGCTGAAGCGCATGGAGCAAGCTAATTTTGCTGACGAACTGTACTCCCTTGAAATTTCCGAGAGTTCAGTTGCCGCATTGCAATCGCTGGCACTGAAACGATTAAAGCAAGCCAGCTTGTTCAATGGATATTCCACGACTTTTGCCGATAAAACCTTCGATCTCGTCGTGCTCAGCCATATCATTGAGCACCTGGAGCATCCCAGGTTACTGCTTGCTGAAGCGGCGAGGATCGCGCGATATATCTTTGTCGAAGTGCCGCTTGAAGATAACTTGAGACTGCCGCTTGACTACAGTTTCAATCCCCTTGGACATATCAATTACTACTCCCCCAAAACTATTCGCCGGTTGCTTCAGACGTGCGATCTTGACGTGCTGCAACAGCGAATCTCTCCGATTGGGGTTTCGGTGTATAGGTATCGACTGGGATTCGTACGCGGAACACTTGCCTATGCTGTGAAACGCGTACTCTTAGTTTGTCCTGAGCTAGCGACACAGCTATTCACCTATCACTGCGCTCTGCTCGCCACTGCGTCATAATTAATTAGCTGTTGCAAAGAAAGCATGCGTTTCAGTTACCTCCCTCAATAGCTGCTGGATCCAACTGTGCATTGCACCCCTTGAGTCGTGGTTCCGTGCAGACATCGCATCACACCTGCCCGGAAATTGTCTGCCATCGCATTCAATGTGTAGGTGCCTGCTGATTTGAGTGCGCCCTCTCTCAAGCGCAAGAGCGAAGCACGGTCTTGCAATAGGCGAACAACTATTTCTGCATAGATATCAGCATCCCTCGGCACGATGAATCCGTTTACCCCATCCTCAAGGTACTCCACCTCCGGACCATGGATCGGAATCTGAACCGTGACCAGCGGAAGACCCGCTGCAAAAGCATCCAAGATCACTAATCCCACACGGCCCGGCAGCAGAAACAGGTCAGACAGCTTAAACAGCAGCGCCTTATCACGCCCGAACTTCGGGCCAACCATATGTACCCAGGGGAGATCTTTGATCGCAACCTGTACTTCACTCTGTTGCCTGCCGCCGCCTATGATGATCAGGTGAAACTGTTGCACTCGTTTTTTTATGAGCTTGCAACAGTCGATCAGAAATGGAACAGACTTTACCGCATCCAGCATGCCGCAGAAGAGTCCGACCGAAGCGTCCTTACTAATTCCGTTCTCCAGGCGCACGCTTTCCAGTTCGGAATTCTTGACGGAAACGATGTGATCCTGAAACTCGCGTGTATCGATTGCATTCTGTACAGCAGTAATTCGGTCCGGGGGAACACCCCATGCAGCAACCTCCCGGGCTGCCGCCACGGTATAAGCAAAATACAAGTCTACCCACCTTGCCGTGGCACGTTTGTACCACTCTGAGAGCCGTGAGCGACCTACTTGTTTGTTGGCCCCCAGACCCCAAAAACCAAGACGTTTCCGGCCGGCAATCCGCAGTAGCAGCAACAAATGATTAATGAGGTGTTTGTTGGCGTGCTCCGCAATAATCAAGTCAGCGTTCGCTATCTCGCGCAGTAAAGGTTGATATAGAAATCGGTCCCCCAAGCTCCAGTAGGCGTTTACCTCCACACCAAGACCATCAGGCAGCTTGCCATTATCTCCTCTAGCCTTCTCTGAACTGGGGGCTTGGCTATAGGCGACCCGCAGCCCAATGCCCTCTGCCTGGAGCTGATCATGCAACTTGAGGAAAAAGGGGACCCGGTACTGCTTCATCTGGGCCTGGATGATCAGAACTCGCGCCATATTGATTACCCACTCATTTGCGCAGGACCATCGCAATTTCGGAAAACATCTGCGGCCACCACCGGCACAAAAAAGACTTGCCGTAGCCGAATCCTTCAGCGGACTGAAACCCCACTCTCTCTAATGCGATCTTCCTCAATGAACGGAACGTAAAGTAGTGCAGATGGCCTTCATCGTGAAGATCCGTCGGAGTCTTGCAGTCGTAGCAGAGCAAGCCTTCGTTGAAAGACGCTGTCGATGGAAAGTAGCCAAACGCCAGCTTAATTCGGCGTGTCCATTTCGCAATGTTCGGGGTATCGACAATTACTACGCCCCCAGGTTTGAGGAGTCGGTACAGTTTTCGAAGTGCGGTGATAGGATCGAAAAGATGCTCAATTACCGCAGTCACGGCAATTGTATCGAAATAGTCTCCCGGAAAAGGCAACGGGTCTTCCTCGAGATTATTCTCCACGATGCCGACTTGGGGATAGTCAGCGAACAGGTTTCGCAGTTCTCGAGCCCTGATCGCGGACAACTCTGTGCCTACTAACTCACGATAATTCTCTAGTAAGGTCAAGATGGTGGCGCCGTTTCCGGCGCCAATTTCCAAATATCGGTCCGCCCTAAACAGGGTAGCCAAATGCACTGCCATTTCGATCCGGTCACGTGGGTGCTTCACTCGTGGCACCCTGCTGACCTCACGAGAGTTCGCAGATGCGTACTTCGTATCGTAGTGCTCGTGTAAGCGAGTCGAGACGGTCATGAGCCGCGTTTTCTCGTTAACTAATGTCTTGTGTACTTCTGTGGGACGGTTCCTCCCGTGAAGCGTACGGTATCAGCACCCTTCACTTCCGAGCAACAAAGCAGAATTGTCCAGCGAAAACAAGCTTCAACGCGTTTCTTCTTTTTGGCGGTTGAAGGGTTAGGCGAAGCATCGCTTCCAGCAGAATATTCGTCGGCGATTCCGTGGTGAAGAAAGGCTCGAACACAGCAGCAAGTCCCAGATAGCTGGAACAGCGCCGGAAAATGAGAGTCAACGAATCAATTCCGGGACGGACCTGGATGGACTGGAACCCAGCGTCGCTGAGTAATCGGCAAAACCCGTAGGGCGTGTAATTCCAGTAGCTCCGCGAATGGAACGGTTCAAGGTGAGACGTAGAACCAACAAAAATGCCGCCATCCTTCAGCACCCTTCGCACTTCACCGATCAGACTTTCGGGATGTCTCACGTGCTCGAAGACCTGCCGCGAGTACACAATGTCAGCGGCATTGTCGGCGATCGGGAGGCTTACGCCGTCATAGCTGCAAAGCGGCAAGTCCCTCAAAGCTCGTGAAGTCACTTCCTGTGAATCCAGGATGTCCAGGCCTGCCCACCGTAGGTTCCGATTTCGCACCGAAAACGCGTCAAAGCTGCTGCCGTCTCCGCAGCCCAAGTCAAGCACAATGATCGCCCCGCCAGGGTGTTTTCCAATGCGATCGAACACGCGCTCGGCCTCGCGTAATGCGTACGTCTGACGAGATGTGTCGTCGGGCAGGAACTCATATATCAGTTTGCTGTCACCCTTAGGAATCCAGTGTCGCAACCTCTTCAAGCCGCCCTTCTGCCCCCGCATCCGAAAATGCTGGGCTTACCCTCTTTCCCAATACCTGCAGGTATAAGCTTTCGAGTTTGCGGGTTTGGACGGCAAGGTTGAACTGCTTACAAACCCGAGATCTGGCTCCGGCTCCCATGCGAGCACACAATGACGGGTCCGCCAATAAGGTATGCAAATTGTAAGCCAGAGCCTCGACCTCACGCGTGGGCGCGAGCAAACCCGTTTCTCCGTGGGCCACGGCTTCCATCACTCCTTCGGAAGCAAAACTAACCACTGGAAGTCCCATCGCTTGCGCCTCTGCGAAAACGTTGGGATAACCTTCTGCATCTCCGGATCGAGCCCGGATGCTAGGGGCGCCGAAAACCCTTGCCCGATTCATCCAGCGTTTTACCAGGTCGGGCGGCTGGAAGCCTAGAAATCGGTAACGACGCAAGCTTTGAGCGGCAAGATGCTCCAGTTCCGCCCGAAGCTCGCCGTCACCGATTATCACCAACTCCGCGCCTGGCAACGCAGCTTGCACTTGAGACATGGCCCGAATCAGGTATTCACATCCTTTTTTTTCAGTCAACCTGCCAACGAACAACACCATAGCTTCTCGTTCGATTGCAGGGTCGGGACAAAAGAATTCGGTATCCACACCAACGTAGTGAACCACAATCCTGTCGGACGCGAAGCCTTGACTGATCATCTCGTCGCGAATGAAATTCGAGACCGCGATTAGCATCGCCGCTCCCTGCTCAAGCGTCTTGCGTCGCCGCACATAATTCCGGTGCGAGTAGTGTTTGGAAGAAACAGCGACGTTATCAAACACGGTCGCATCATAGCCCTGGAATGTAACTATCAGCGGAATTCCGAGAGAGCGCGCCAGCGGTAGGGCGCGTAACCCCATTGGTGCAAAGTGTGCATGCAGCAGCGCGGGCCGGAGCTTTCGCAAGCGGCGAAGAAAGAATGGAGCTACGCCCGCCATCTTGAATGGAATTCCTGCCACCCGGGATAAGGGACCTGGTCGTTTGTACATAACCACAACTCGGTCCTGGGGCAGAGACAGACCGTTCTGCTGATAACCCGGACTTATGTAGTATGGAGTAAAAGACCTTAAAGATTCTGCCTGGGTGCGGATGAATGTCATCGAGCGTGCCAGCAGCGGCTCCGCATAGATAAGTACGGCAGTCGGCGCCACGGCATTCGAGTCAGGCATAACTCTTGATTCCCATCGCAAGTCCATTGGCTGACCGCGCTTCTCGCGCTCTTGCCCACAAAGTAATGGCAATGCTGGAGTAGAGAATAAAGTAAATATTATTGGCGGCCAGGAAAACCGTTTCCGTGAAGTTGGTGAAGAACAAGAATACTAAGAAGATGAGTGGCCAGGCAGAATCGGGTTCAGAACTCCGTCGCAAAAGCTTGGTCGCTTTTGCGCTGTAGTGGGCAAAAACCAACAAGAAAAGGCCGGTCCCCACAATTCCCAACTCCAGCCAAAGCTCGATGAAACCATTGTGTGCATGTGGCGGCTCCCAACGCAATAAATGCCAAATTTTCTGCACGTAGGAATCATCGGGCAGCCAAAAAGCATTGAAGCCGTACCCAAACCAGGGACGTCGCAGCGCCATTACCACCGAAAGGATCCATAATGGCACTCTTCCGGTTAGCATCGGACTCCGGCCGATTGCCGTAGTGATCGCCTCCAAATGTGTTGCCGCCCAGAGTACCGATAGGGTCCCTCCCAAAAGCAGCAGGGCAACTCCAGCCAGTGTCCACCCCAACGACTTTGGCAGTGTCCATCGCAAATAGGGCAACAGCAACAGTAACAACGCAAATACAACTGTCGAAGTCATTGAGCGGGACAGGAGCACGAGAACCGCGGAAGCAAACAATCCTGCATTAGCACGCCACCGCTGCTCCGGCTCGACTCTCTTCCAGAACATAAAAACCAGAGCACTGAGCACCATGGCCTTGCCGAGAATATTTTTTTGATAAAACACGCCATACCAGCCCGGGATTCCCTCACTTGGATTCAGCCCGAAAAGCTCAAAAAAGAAGCTGAAGACAATACAGACGGTGAAAGCCTCTGCCAGCAGCCGGAACTGTTCTTTTGCCTGAAAGCGTGATCCAAAGTACACTCCGAAGATCAAGCTCAAAGCCAGAGCGATCGATCGGCGCGCCGTCAGCCCCGGATCTTGGGACCAGGCAGTGGATGCAAAGGCGAACGTAACCACCCCAATCAGGGGAAACACTGCGAAAACATTACGGACGGGTTTGGCGCAGCTACGGAAATATAGGGCGAAGGTAATCAGGTAAAGAAAGGACCAAAGAATCTGCATTCCCGGCATCCCCATATTCTGCTTCTCGATCGGGCCGGTCACGAGCAGGTTCTGGAATGCGCCCAGCGAAAGTAGCAGGATCAGAATTGCAAGCGCTCTCTCAGTGCGCGCCGGTCTGACTTGCGCTTCGATTGCATACATTGGAAAGCTCAGATTTTCTTGCATGCACTAGGGCCGCTGCACTCCAAGCGATGCAAGCCAAAATTTCGCCAGTGACTTGAAGCGAACCAACTTGGATGGCTCAGACGCCATACGCGCAAGCTGCCAGCTCATCGAGGTCCACGAATGGCGGTCCCTACTGTCGAGCAAATACCTGGTCTTGATGTATCCGATGTGATCCCGTAAACCAAACCGCTCGGTACGTCCCAGTCGGGCCAGCACCTCGTTTGCTCCATCTACGTTGAGCCGATATCTTTCTGCGCGCACCACATGCGCTTCGACCCGGTCCTGCTTTTGCGTGACATAGAAATTGGAATCGTGCATCCGGTATAAGCACAGAGGCTGTTTAATTGCAACAATGCGGCCCAACAGCGGCGTACAGTATGCCAGACACGCATCTGCACAAGTCCGGAAAGGCGGCTCGGGTATCGGCATATACGACTGGAGAACCGAACCCGGAAATGCAAATGCGCTGGGAGGCGGATAGGGCCAGTATCCTCCGCAGCGCAGCACCTTGTCTCCGACGTGACCTTCCAGAAAACTGATCGGCAGCGTCCTTCCTGCCGGTCGAAGGTTGGCATCGGTACGCTGATATGCGTGGTATATCATCACCGCATCCGGCGCGGCGTGGGCTGCGCGGACCACCGTTTCAACCTTATTGGGCAGCCACACGTCATCGGAATCCAGGAAGCAAACCATCTCCCCTTTGCATACGGCGAATCCAGCATTGAAGGCCGAACCCTGCCCTCCGTTCTTCTTAAGCACGGGGATGATCTTGTCGCCGTACCCCGCAATGAGCTCACGTGAGTTATCTGTGGAACCGTCGTCGACAACAATTATTTCGGTATTTCCATAACTTTGATTCAAGGCGCTATCGACGGCATCCCGCAGAAATCGACCATAGTTGTAGTTATTGATGAGTATGCTGACCAGCGGCCCCGCGCTCACGCGCTTGGCCTCGAAAGCAGGATCTGCGCATAGCCATGAAGGCTATTGCGTTCGTGACGCAAAATGAGCGGCAGGAGTAATACAACCGGAGCAAGGTACAGCGTAGGTGGACCAAACGCGATTAGAACGAGAACAGAAGTAGCCGTGCCGCACCAGATTGCAGCGACTCTGTAATCCGGACTTCCAATCTGCCGCCGAGTGAAGTAATGCAGCACTGTGTAGCTCGACAGAGCAACGATTTCCGCCCATCCGTATCCCATTAGCCCCATCCGAGGCACAAACAGAGAAGCGGCGCCAGCAAACAGAACAACGTGGAGAACATGAAAGACCGTTACATCCCAGCTTCGCCGCAATAAATAGAGAACGGAAGAATGCAGGTTGAAAACCGAATTAACCAGATAGCTGAGAGCGATGAAAGGATAGACACGCATCGCAGGTTCCCAACGTGGCCCAAAGAAACGTGGAACGACATATGGCGCGATGATCGCAAACCCTGCCAAAGGAAGGCCGACAGCCAGCGCTTGTAGCCGCATGCCCTCGCTAACGCTTCGTCGCAGTCGCTGCATATCACCACGCATTTTAGCTAATGCAGCCATCGCGATTCGCCAGGCTGCGCTCCTGACGAAGGAAAGAACCTCGCACAGACGAATCGCCAAGCCGACATACCCCACCGCCTCCACACCCGCCAGACGGCCCACCAGGATCGGATTTACAAGCGTCCGGAGCTGCCAAACCCAAATGGAGCTCGAATAGCCAAGCCCATAACTAAGCATTTGGCGCACTAACGCGCTATTCCAGTGCAGGCGCGGACGTAGGTGCGCAGATCGATAACTGAGCAGACAAAGTATTAGGTTCGATGCTGCCAAGCCAAGTACCAGCGACCACGCGCCAAATCCAGCAAACGCCAGCGGTATCGCCACCACGTATTGCAAGGTTTGGCTGACAAATTCATTTACTGCTACCTGCTTGAAATCGAGCGCACGATCTAGTTGCACCATCGCAGGCAGATAGATCAATCCCAAGGGAACAGTAACCGCTAACAACCCGAACATGGGCTTGATCTCCGGCATCTTTACGGCCACGGCCAGCACACCGCGCAAAATGTACATCGCGCATCCCAAACCCAGCCCGATGAAAAGAAGAAGACTAAAGCCCTGGTCTATCTCCTCTTTGCTGAGTTCCTCGGGCCGTCGGAGCAGATACACGTCAATCCCCCATGTGCCGAAGCTCTGCAAATAAATGAAGATACCCGCGCATGCAGCAAAAAGTCCGTACTGATAAGGGCCGATGACTCGCGTGACCACGAAGACCGCCATCAAGCGCAAAATGATTCCCAGAATCTGGCGGCCGGCCAGAAAAACTCCGCCTTTGAGGGTCCTTTCCCTGAGGTTCATTCGCTTGATCCGTCTTACCGTGTTAATGTTCGGGTCGAGAGCGCCCGCGATTGCTCAACTTATGAGGACTACCAAGCTTGCCAGGCACGTGCAGCAAATTCCACAGCCTCCGATAACGGCAAAAGATCACAAATTTCCAAATCAAGGGATTTGTCCACAGTAGGAGTTTAGACGTGGGTTGCTTAATGAACTCCCACGGTTTCCAGCCTGGACCATGCCAGCTGAATGATAGTCCTACCTCGGCGCACATAAAGGGTAGCTGGCCAACGTACCGCAGATTGGATTCAAGATGTGTGGGCAGCTCCGGGGTAATGCCACTGAATGCTTCCGTGATCAGTGCGATCCCGCCCGGCCGCAGAAACCCGGAAATGGAATCGAGTTCCGCCTGTGGATCTGGAACATGCTCCAGAACTTCAAACGAGATCACTGCGTCATAGCGATTGGCCGGGATCTTCTCCCGATCAGCGATGATCTTGATCCCCGCTCCCCGGCGCTTAAATCGCTGTACCGCAAAATTAAATGTTTGCGAACCAGGCAGGTCGTAATAATCAACACAAATACCCTGGGAGCTCAAATAAAGAGAATCGTTACCCGCGCCGTCTCCGACGAGAAGCACGTGCGGCCTTTCCACCTGGAGCTTGCGTATGCGGTCAAGCGCAAGCATTGTCCAGTTTTGACGATATGGTCGCTTCCAGAACGTAAGCGTTTCATAGATGAAGCCGTCGCCCTCGAGATATAGGGCAGCCATGCGTTCGTCGAACCGATGGGGGTGAACCTTGAAACGTTCAGCATCTCGCTTGACATTCCAGCCAAGCTCAAGCGACTCCATTTGCAGTCGGTATTCCACCCGGGCACGATCGACTCCGGTCAGCGAAGCAATTTCATCCACCAGTCGAGCCGGAGCGAAGTCCTCGGAGGGGCACGGTATTTCGGGATAGCAGGCGGGGTTAGAAGTGGGGGAGCTCAAGAATTTAAAACGTGGCGCTACGATGTTGGCTGGTTCGGTTGCGGAACCTTACGCAAGTGAAGGGATGCCGCCGTCCTGCCCAGCGCGCCTCGGATCCTCCGGGAAAACCGCGTTTCCCAGGTGCGTGCCCTGACCGTATAAAAGATCTCGAATGCAAGAATCTTCCTGGGATCGCTCTCCTGCGTATCGTCCCAAATGGTCTTTCCAATAACCCAGACGTTCGAGAAAACGAATCCGAGAAAGAGTCCAAGCAGCATGATAATCAGTCGATGGGGCGAAGACTTCTTGGTTGGCACCGTAGCGATATCTAATACCTGGACTGTCGGGATTTCTCTCGCCTCCTGAACTTTGGCTATTTCGAATTCTTTCGTGAGGAACTCGAAAACCGCTTCGCTTACCTTAGTGCGCCGATACAGATCAAGATATCTAACACCCAAAAGCGGCAACTGGCGGACCGACGGGTACAGCTCAGTTTGCGCCAACGACGTATCCCGCGTCAGATCCACATCCTTTCCGCCGAATTTGTTGAGTTGACGTTGCAGTTCCGCGACATGGGCTTTCAACGCTTTGACGCGCACATTATTCTCTGTATAGATCTGCTGCAGCCCCGTCACCTCAGACTGAGCCGCGATCAGCTGCGCCTGTAATTCAGCAGCAGCGCCGACCATGGCCTTGGCTTGCTCAGGAACATCGATGGCCGCGTTCTGGCTGGAGAATGCCGCAAATTCCTTGACCGTAGCGTCAAGTTCCTGTTTGACCTCCTTGATTCGGCCTTCGATGAAAACCCGCTCCCGATGGGCGGCGGAAGTGTTCACCGATGCCAGCGCAAGGTCGAGTTCGGCAACGTAGGACTTAGCCATGGCAGTCGCTCGCTCCTGGCTCTTATCCTCAACCGCGATCGAGATGATTCCGCTGTTGTGATCAGCTTTGATGTCAGTCCTATCCTCAAGCACCTTTCGCGCATCCTCAATGTATCGGGTGGAGTACAAATCCATCAGATTGAATTTGTGAATCAGATGGTCTTCAACTGTGGTGCTTTGCAGTACACCCATGAATAGATCGCCAGACGTATTCAACCCCAACAATTGACTGGCAAGCCCCATGATGGATCCGCCCCCTCCATTTACGGCGCCTGACGAGGCAGTATCACCCAGAGCCGGCAATGCCAGCGACATTTGCAAGTTTGAGCCGTAATCGGGCGGCATCAAGCGTGTAGTGGCCGTGTATTTCTTCGGAATCAGAAATGCCACAATTGTGAACACTGCCAAGGTCCAGAGAGTCCCACGCAGAACCACCCCTCGATGCATCCAGAGCAGTCGGGTGACTTCAAACGTAGAAAATGAACGTTTCGGGGACGGTCCTGGTCCATCGCCCTCCAGACCATTATCGCTGCCCTCGAACTCATTCAGCGATGCAAGCTTAGTCAGGCTTAGATCGTCGCTCTCGCTCACTGAACGCTGTCCGGAAGATTGTCTTGAGCTTTGCATGGTGCGGGACTTCCCACGCCGCGATCACACTCCACGCATGGCAAACACGAGGGTGTGGAGCAGAATCGCCAAATCCATAAAGAAGTTGCGATTCTGGATGTAATACAGATCGTACTCGATGTTCTCGTGAATCAGAAATGCGCGGTCACCACTGAGCTGCCATAGTCCGGTGATGCCGGGCTTTATTTGCAACCTCTGTTTGTGCTCGGGCCTGTATTGTTCAACGATGAACGGCATTTCCGGTCGCGGGCCCACCAGTGACATGCTGCCATCGACCACATTAAACAGCTGTGGCAGTTCGTCGAAGCTGGTGCGGCGCAGAAATCTTCCGATCCTTGTGATTCTGGGATCGCTGGACGCGTTCGGCGAGTATTCGTAAGCCGGGGACTCGTCGCGCATGGTGCGGAATTTCCACATCTTGAACTGGCGGCCGTTCTGACCGATCCGAGTCTGCCGGAAGAAGACCGGACCTGGCGAATCCATTTTGATGAGAGCGGCGAGAAGCAAGAATAAAGGCGCACCGAGCAAAACTAGAAAAATGGAAAGCAAGAGGTCACACAACCTCTTGGTCAGTTCGTAGCCTGCCCAACGCGAAATCTTGTTAAACGAGGCTAAAAACACACCGTCAATATCCTCATAACCGATCCATGAGTTAGTTGCTGGAGAGTGGGCTGGCACGAATGACACTCGCCCGTTGGCCGTCATTACTTCCTGAACGGTTCTGACGAATTTTTCGTGATCCAAAGAAGGAATCGCGATGATTACCAGGTCGGCGCCGTAATTCGAGACAAGTTCCCTTGTTACTGGCCCTTCCACAACTGGAGCTGAACGCCGCTTTTCATAGCCCATCTCGAAAACTTTGATTCCAACCTTGGCGGCATCATCATCCACGAATGCCAACGGTTCCAAGCCGAGTTTTGGAGAGCGGCGCAACACCGACAAAACACGACGTCCCGTGTGCCCGGATCCATAAATGAGGACCCTCTCGATGCCATACCCCTTCGAGTGCAGCGTCTGCACCAGCAGATACATGAAGTGCTTTTGAATAAATAAAAATAGCGGAACTAGACCGAGTGTGATCACCAGGAGCCATCGCGAAAACAGGAAACTGGCGAAGAAACTGGCGACAAGAGCGACTACAAATGCCTGGGTGGAAACACGTACCACCTGCTCGGTCTCTCGGACGCGCAGCAGGCTGTTTCCGCGAGCGTAGGCCCCAACCCGATCCAGCATCAGCACAATAATCACGGCAAGCCCGAAAGCCACTCCCAGAACTACTTTCCCGGAATAATGGATGTGCTTACCGAGATCAAATCGGTAGTAAAGCAGGTAGCCAAACGTGAACGCAAAGATGACGGTCACGAAATCGGCGATAACTTCCAACCCGGAAAACAGGCGGCGAAAGTTGCCCGCCGCGTTCGGAGGAGCCGGCTGCGCTAGTGTTAGAACCCCTGAGTGCTCCGGCACCCACTCTGACTCAGGTTTACCAAAGCCTATCGATGAATGCATACTCGGTTCTAGCTCTTCAGCCTTGCTTCAAATTGCAAGCAGCAATCCCAAAACTCCCGAATTCGGTTACTTTCCCACACGCCACTTAGGATAAAACGTTATCTGTACAGAAGCCGTTACATTCGAGTGTCCCGCCTGCGATAAAACAGGGAATTCCCATTGCTCATACTGCAGCAATCCCGAGAGCGAGAGGTCGTGCCTCAGCATCAGCTCACCTTGTGCACCATAATCGTTCAAACGACCTCCTCCGATGAACGCCCGATCAACTTCCGCATGGCGGTATGAAAGCTGAAGCTTGGTTCGCGGTGAGAACCAATAATTCGCCCACGCTTGGCCTCCCCTGCCCTGTCTGCCGATCCAACTGGCCAACAGATTGCGATCATTGGTGTACCCCGAGCGATATCGCCCATTCCAATACAGAAAACCAGACGGCTTCTGCCCCGGAACGTCAGTGTATAAACCTTCCATGCGAAGATCTAATTTCGGCAGCTTCGGAAGACGGGGAAAATATAGCCCCATTCGCATTGAGGGCCGGGTAGAACCCAAAGGCGAAATTTCGTCTTCCACGAACGAGTCCGCGTACAAACTCACCCAGTCCCGCAATCCAGGAACTCGATAGCTGAAATCGAACGTGGATCGCCGGTCTCCTGGGTCTTTGGCGCTCCCAGGAGCAACATTGAAGGCAGTGAAACTGCGGACGAAGTTATGCCAGGTAAACGGAAGCCCCGGTCCGCCCAACAAAATCGTATAACCCAACCCGAATTCCAGATTTTCCGTGGGCTTGAAACCGATTTTGGAGCCATGAATGTAGGGCTGAGGCGTGAACTGCGGCCCAAACAACTTGCCATCAGAGAACACCCACTCTTGACCCGATAGCTGCCCGATAAAAAATTGGGTGCGCGCCGGCCCCAATATACGGGACAGGGCCGGGATCCTCATCGGGGATGTTTGATCGATTCGCAGCATTGGGATCGGCTCCGCATTGTCGCTGAACAGAAATGGTCCACTGTCTCCGGGGCCCAGCCACAGACTCTGCTTCCCAAACGAGACCTGCATGCCTCTGAACGTCGCCGCTACGGAACCACTAAGCAGGCGAAACCGATCAATTTGCGGAAAGCCGTTAGAAAGAGGTAGTGTCCGATCCTGACTCGCAATCGCTTGAAGCGCGGAAGAGGATGCTGAGGGCACTGCCGGTGAATGCTGGTACTCGCCCTGTACGTCAAACGAAAACGGTCCAGCGACAGCATGCGCCGTCAGGCCGGTAGTGGCATTCAATCCCTCGCCGTATGGCCGGCCGGAATCATTGATGATGGTCTGTCCGAAGTGGTAGCCGTCCCGCAATGGCGGACCAGAAATTCCTGTTACGCGCGTGTAAACGGAGTCGACACTGGCGCCGACATTGGCAGCGCCATCGAGCCGACGAACTTCATCGGAAAATTCCAGCGCCAGTCTCTCATATAGTAACGGAACTTCACCCTTTTCAGCCCCGGCGCCAAGGCGCTCGTTGGCCTCCTCCACAAGCCGGGCACACTCCATTCGGGTCCAAGGGCGCTGGCCGGCAAAAGCACTCTTGATGTATCCAAGTGCTGCCAGGCGTTCAATCGCGGGGTAGACCCAACTATTCACAGGCACGTAAGGAGAGCCCATGTTGTCCGGGTTTCGAGGAGCTTCACCATAATTCTGCCTAAGATCTCCCCAGGGTCCGCCGCCTAGGCCTGGATCGTGATGGGCCCGGTACACTTGCCGGCCGATGTACCAGCCCAGGGCACTTCCTACAAAGGCGTCGGAGGCGAAATGCTGACTGCTCGTGACCCGTGTAATGGTCACCGCAGAAGCCAGGCCGTACGCAAACAGCTTGGTGAGCGGCCCCGGATACTCATGCGCGAGCACGCCTGCAGCTGACCATGCGAGCATGGAGTGCTCGGAGGGAAAGGAGCTCCCCCCCCGAAAAAATGTGCCGTGACCGTTGCCCTCGAACGGCCGCTCCCGCTGCGAAACTTCTTTCAGCGCGAAAGCAACCGCCGTACTGTCAATCATGGCCTCGCCCGCGAGGAATCCTGTCTCGCTCAAGTGATCGTTGCCTCTGAGATGACCCCATAAGTATGCGGCCCCGGCGGCGCCCACCAAAGAATAAGTCGTCCAACGTGAAAAATCGCTGCTACGTCTCAATTGATCGGGTCTATTGGGTATCTGCTTTGCCAGCCAGCTGTCACTGGCCACCAATCCCCCGGTGACCACGACAAACGGCGCAAATGAAAATGCGGCACTGGTCTTTCGCAGTTCTTTAGGGCTGGTCCAGAATGAGCTTTGGTCTGACGCTAGATGTTTCACGAGAGGCCAGCCCAACTTGTTCTCGGGATCGGCGCCGGGCGCCAGCCAACCAGGATTCTGTTCTCTTTGCTGGGGCTCCACAGAACAATCGCTGCACGTTTGACCGAACAGGAGGCTGGGTATCGCAAGCCACAGGCCTGCCAACCACCATCTTGTCCGGCGTGACACGCAACCCCAGTCCGTCAGAAGGCTCTCGCCACTTGTATAGCAATGCCGACTGCATACGCCAACTGCGCCGACTGCAGTGTGGTCTTCCAGCGAGTGTTGGCCGTGAAGCCTTTCTCGGGCACGACTACCATGTCTCCCGGCCGCATGTCTGCGCCTTCTGCACCACCGCTAAACAATCCGCCAGATCCGCCTACCACAGATCCATCAGCACGGATCACAAAAATCGCCTTTTTATTGGCGACGTTCGTAGGACCGCCCGCCTGCCGCAGGTACCAGCCGGCACTCCGTCCTGGTTTGTAGGTTACTGCTGTCGGGTTATAGACCTCACCAGTAATCGTCACTGAATTCGGCCTCTTTGGTATGTACATCACATCTTTGCCGCGAACTTGTATGTCCGCGTTAGTGTTAGCCCAGCGCTTCATGTTGGACGAGATGTGAATTACCTGTCGCCCGGATGGAGGCGTATTTTGAAGCTTCTCCAGCGCGTCTTGCCATTGAATCAATGCGGCCTCCTTGGCAAGTTTTTGCTCCGGTTCAGCTTCAGGGATCAGTTTCAAGCTCGCGCCTTGGGTTTGAAGTTGATTGATCAGATCTGCGCGGTTTTTCGCTTCCAGTTCCTTGACCTGGGCTCGTTCGAAGACGGCCCCGTAAGGATACGCGTCCTCCCGGAACCCGCCCGCCCGCTCGATGATGGAGCTTAAGCGTTCCCCGTTGCGGATCCCGTACACACCTGGATGCAACACTTCGCCTCGGACCTCAATGGTTGCCCCGATGTCTTGCCATCCGGTCAATTCTCGTATAGTGAGCACATCGCCATCGCGCAGACGCATATCTGTATCCGCATCGCCCGCCATGGCTTTCGCAATCGGAACCGTGACGTGTTCAGCTTCGATCTTCTTGCCATCGTCCACCGTGTAGCGCGTAAGATCCGCCGAATCCGTAAAGGCGCTACGTTTGAAGCCTCCAGCCAACCGAACCAAATCAGTGGCATTCATTTCCCGCCCGAGGGGATACTTGCCTGGTCGAACCACCTGTCCGGCAATGACAACCGTAGGGGGATCGGCCTTGCTCAAGTTTCGCTGAACGAATAGCCGGTCCTTGGGTTCCAGCAGGATGTTGTCCGCCTCAGATCCGGACAGCGCCTTTGCTAGGTTGACGCTGATGACCTTGACGCTTCCGTCTTCAGTTTGCCGGAAAACCTGCGCATCGCTGAGAAGTGCATCAGGAGTTGCTCCTCCCGCCAGATAGACGGCGTCGCGAAGGTTGGTGACGCCATTGGTGACATGGTCTCCAGGATCTCTGACTTCGCCGGTAACCGTGATTTTGGGGGGATCTTCGAAGTCGTACCGGCTGAAAACCCGTACCGTGTCAAACGGTTTAAGAATAAGATCCGGGCTCTTGCCCGCCATGGCATCGCCTAAATTGAAGGCCATGACCACGGGACTGTAGTCCGGCCCATTTAAGCGAATAATTTCCGCGTGCCGATTGTACGGTTCGGGAAGCAGGTCCTTATAAGACCGAATCAGGTCTGTGACCTTCATCCCTTCGCGGTACGCGTACTTTCCAGGACGGAATACATGGCCATCCAGGAATACCGCCTTGTCGGCAAAGGAGACGATTGGCGAAATCTTCACCTTATCGCCATCCTGAATCTTGAATTCCTGTAGCGCCTGGTTCACCCTTTCCTGGTTATTGTTCTCCGGAACATCAAGCGCCAGCATCGTGCGGCTCTCATGCGCTTCCAAACGTTCCACGTCAATGTGTCGCAAAGTGCCGGATGGCAAAACTCCGCCGGACAATTCAAGGACCTCCGCCAGAGTCTTCTCACCTCTCAATTCATACATCGCAGGCCGCTGTACCATGCCCTCGATCGTGATTTGTGGCCCGAGCGGTGGAACCAGAACCGTGTCTCCTGGTTGCAGCCTTTGAACATCAGACCGGATGCCGTGCAGCAAGAGATCGTACACATCAACTTCCTGCACGATGTCCTTTCCTCGATAGTGCTTAAGGGTGCGCAATGAGCCTTGCGAGGTAGGCCCGCCGGCTGCGTACAGCGCATTAAGCGGCGTGGAAAGCGAACTGATGTCGTAAGCTCCGGGACGTTGAACGTCCCCCACCACGTACACACGGACCGTGCGTACACGGCCGAGGGAGACGTCAGCTTCCACATCGCGGAATTGCGTGCGCAGAACCGTCTGTACCAGGTGCTGAACTTCTCCCAGATTGCGCCCGGCAACCTGCACATTTCCGGCCTCGGGCAGCATGACCCTGCCTTCGCGGTCCACTACCCGCCGTAGCCGTTGCGAAACCGCACCCCACAAATCAATATTCAGCCCATCGCCTGGACCGACAACATAATCCGGCCCCGCGGGCAAATCCATGGGCAGTTGTTCCACATTCCCGGTACCGTTGCTGAAGACTTCATCACCAAAGCGTGCCAACACCGGAGAACGGCGCGAATACTGGGTGTAGAGATCATAAAGTGAGGGAACATCAGCATAGGGATTCGGGCGATGATGAAGAAAGGGTTGCTGAGGTGCCCGCGTCTCCCCTCTAGATGTTTGTGTCTGCGGTTTTTCCAACGTGGCCTGCTGGGGAGGCTCGAACTCGTCATTTTGGTTCTGCAGTAAATCTGATAACCCTGCTGAACCGAGCACGGTCGAACTGAAACTCGTCCCCCCCACCGCTCCTGCTCCATTCATGGAACTGAGTCCCTTGTTTCCCGCAGACGATGAAGTACTCGACAAGCTCTGCAATCCACTCGCGTTCAGTAAAGCTGGTAATTGATCCGGCGAAATCTTAGCCATCAACGCCGCCTGCGACTGCATCCCTGCCGAATTTCCTGGATTTTGCATTTGTGTGAGTAGGAGCTGGCGGCGGAGGTCATCAAGTGATGGCGTCTGAGAATTAGGTTGGGATGGCGTGGAGGGCGTCGATTGTGAGGGGGATTGGGATGGTGGTTGCACCAATGGCAGCTGAGGACCCACGGTCTGCAATTGATTATCGTGAGTGGACCAATAAGCATCTTCTTGGCTTTGGCCTACCCGCGTTTGTCCCGCATTCATCAGCTTCGAATCAAGCGTTGCCGTTTGATCCTGCGGCAACTGCGGAAGCCCGTTTGGGTTGTTGCGTGCCTGTTCTTCCTTCGTCGGCTTGGCACGAACATAGGCACGATCTTCAATCTCCTGCGTGATCAACACTCTGATCTTCTGGTCATCCCGTACCAGTTGAAAGAGAGCTTCATCGGTTAAGTCATCTGGGTCCAAAATACGTCCCTGCTCAAAGGCCTTCCGGACCAGCAACTTTTTCACCTCTAACAGCAGCCCCGTCTCCTCACGCAGCAAGGAGATAATCTTCTCCGGAGACAGTGACACCAGTTGCGCCGCTTCACGCTCCGCTCTCGAATCCGCTTGATCGAGAGCCGTACTCTGGTCAGACGCAACACGACTCTGGCCAGCTGCAGAACCAATGAGTGCAAAGCCGAGCATCAGTGTAAATATCACTCTGATTCGGCAAGACCAGCTTTGGGACAGATCGCTCATACTCTCTCCAAGATTGAAGCAGCATTTCGTCAATCCAAACGGGACAGACATTAATCCAGCAGGGTTTCCATTGACTCGCCTACGTTGCCAAACACAGCTTCGCCCTCTCACTTACAGGGCATTGTGAGCTAACCACCTGAAAACGATTGTCTTTAAATCACTGCTGCGCTTGCCCGAAGCTCTCGGCAGCGAGACTCGCGCCTCCTGCTTAATACCCGAACCCAAGCTAACGCCTCGGTGTTCCCGCAATTCTGTCGATGTGATCGAATCTTGAGATGTGAGATGCGGCAATGTCTAGCTTGGTGTCTCCACCACATTGCGTATCTCGCTTGACGCTGAATGGGCGATGAGCAAGCGGCAACGCGGAGGTTTTTCCTCCCGTCTTCAGTCATCCTCTAGTCCCTAGCCCGCCCCAGCTTGGCCGTGGCCGCCGAATCCGCTCTCAATTATGCGCGGCTTCGCGGACAAACAGCTCACCCATCTGCACTAGAAAACAAGCTTTCTCGTGTACGGTCTTATTCAAATCGATCACGAAATCCTCAGACATCACTTGCTGGTCAAAACGCGGCATTGATCTAGCAGATATCCAATGGAGGCGGCACAGGCGGCGAACAGGCCTGATTGGGCGGAGGCACTTTACCCCTGCTCTCAGTACAGCTCGAGAACGTGTGCTGTGTACTCTCTCATCGCATCCTTCTGATAACCCGCCAAGTTGAAAAGTTAATAAACGATAAACTGGCGAGTTTTTACTAAATGATACCCGGGAGCTGAGGGGCACAAATTTAACCTCCTGACGAATTTAAGTCGCTCCCCCTCAAGAGCTTTATGCGAATCTAAGGTATGTTCCTGAACCAGTCAAACGTAGCTTACCACAACTCCACTCCTAAGCAGTGCCGCGAATGTGGTGCAAGGAGCAGCCTTTTCGGCTTTTTGCGCATTCAGAATAACGGCTGAATCTTTCGGGCTACTCGCGTTTTACGAAACTTTACTGCTATTGACCAAAGCTTTACCCCCTAAGCAACTCGTGTAATGTTCAATAAACATTTGACACCTGCCAGCGGGTCTCGTGGAATTGTGAACTGGTTCAGCCGCATTCCTAGCCGAATAACATTGCCCTTTGGCTCTCTATGGATTTTCCTTCGTGCGCTGAGCCGCATCGCATTCCGTGTTTCCACTCCTGGTGTCATAGCACTCTCCCTGTTCGCGCAAGTCCCCGCATCCCCGGCCCCGACACCCGTGATTTCAGGAACCGTGAAATCAGGCGATCAACCGATTCCGGGTGCAACCATCAGCGCTACAGATTCCGCAGGTCACAAGACCATCACGGCGACGGATATGGATGGCAGCTACGCGCCCCACGTCCCGGCTGCGGGGCACTACACGCTCGGTGTCGAAATGACTGCGTTCGCGCCGATCACGCACGAAGTTGACGTGAGCGGCGCGAATACGCAGGCAAATCTGGAGCTCGTGTTGCTGTCGCGTGCCCAACCGTCGGGTCGTTCCGAGCAGAAGCGCGCGGGGTGGGGAGGGGCAGTCGTGGGTTTCAGAATCTGGCATTAATGCAAAGTGAAATGGGCGATTCGGCGGGCGGCAGCGCAGCCGATCAGGTTGTTCCGGCAGGGATGCCCGTTCCGGGTATTGACCCCAATGCGGCCAGCGAATCGATTGCGGTCGCCGGGAATAATTCCAGCATGGCGGGCTTCGCAATGAGCGGCGACGAGATGCAGCAGCGCATGCGCGAAGCACGCGAGCAGCAGGGCGGCCTCGGAGAAGGCGGTCCTGGCGGGCAAGGAGGAGGCGCGCCAGGCAGTGGACCAGTCGCGGTTGGCGGGCTACCCGGAGCCGGCGCTTTCGGAAGCTTTGGGGGAGGGCCTCGAGGTGGCGACGGATTCTTTGGCGGTCGCCGCGGCCGATTCGATCTCAACCACCCCCATGGAATGGTGTACTACACAGCGAATGACAGCGCCCTCAATGCCGCGCCCTACCCGCTGACCGGCCAGCCCAGCGCGAAGCCGGGTTTTCTGCAGCAGCGCTTCGGCGTAACTCTCGGTGGGCCGCTGAACATTCCGAAGACTTACAAAGGCGGTAGCAAGACGTTCTTCTTTTTTAACTATAACGGCGCGCGCGGAAAGACTCTTTATGATGCCTTCTCGGTTGTACCCACAGCCGCCGAGCGCAGCGGCGACTTCTCAAACTCGACAATTCTGATGCGCGACGCTTCAGGCAATGCCGGTCGCACGCCCGTTCAATTGTTTTATCCGTCCCCATCTCCATTGAGCGGACAGCCGATCCCCGGCAATCATCTGCAGAATTCGGGGCTGACTCTCAGCCGTATCGCACAAGGCTTGCTAAACTTCATTCCGATGCCGAATGTGCCAGGCGCAAGCCCCGATACGCAGAATTTTCACTTCGTCACCCCCACTCTCAACGATCGCGACGATCTGAATATCCGCGTAAACCGCGCCTTGGGAGGAACGAGTGCCGGGCCGCGGCATCGGGGCCCGCGCAACAACCTGAGCTTCGGTTTTCACTATCGCGCAACCTCTGCAAACATTACCGATCCCCTTCCCAGTGTCGGTGGCACAACCGCAACCCGCGGTTTCGACGTTCCGATAGGTTACGTTCGCAGCTTCGGCAAGCTGACCAACATGGCTCGATTTGATTTCAACCGCAGCCGCACCCGCGTCCAGAATCTTTATGCGTTTCAGCAGGACATCACCGGCGAACTTGGCATCAGCGGGGTGGCACAGAATCCCTTTGACTGGGGGCTGCCCAATCTTTCGTTCACCAATTTTGGCAGCCTCACGGATACGAACCCGCAGTTTCTGCGCAACCAGACCTGGACGTTTTCCGACGACATGATCTGGAACCACGGCAAGCACACGCTGCGCTGGGGCGGCGATTTCCGGCGCATTCAGATCAACACCGAGACCGCCGGCAGCCCTCGCGGAGGCTTTACTTTCACGGGCTTTAACACTTCGACGACTCAAATTTCCGCCGGAGTGCGGCAACAGATAGGAGGTTTTGACTTCGCCGATTTCCTGCTTGGAATGCCACAGCAGTCGTCAGTTAGTTTCGGGGCGCCGCAATTCGGTGGAGGCAGTTACCATTTCCGCGGCAATTCCTGGGACCTCTATGCCCAGGACGAATGGCGTTTGCGCGGCAATTTAACTCTGAACCTTGGACTCCGCTACGAATATCTTTCGCCGCTTTCTGAGACCAACAACCTCATCGTAAATCTTGATTTGCCGCCAGGATTCACGGCGCCGCCGGTTGCGCTACAAGTCGGCCAAACCAGCCCATACAGCGGAGCTCTTCCCGCCACCTTGGTCCGTCCTGATGGCAACAATGTTCAGCGAAAGTTTTACTGTGTCGCGGATCTCGCTCATGCGTATCGATAGAGCGCGCGAGGTGCCCTAGCGGTGGATGATCGCTTACCTGCCATTGTCACCAAATCCGCATTCGTAAGGTTGCGTTTCTCCAGATACGTATTTCAAGCTGACGCTCCCCTCTTCGCTGGCTTTGCGTCTGCTCTCTTCCTCATTGCCTCGCTCGCGCTTTCCGGTTGCTCCAACACGCGCTCTGCTCCTACCACAGCGCGTGCCGCGGCAGGTCAAGCGGTGCCCGTTGGAGTCGCGACCGCCGAACGCCGGGATATGCCTGTCTATCTGACGGGACTCGGCTCAGTCACCGCCTTCAACACGGTCAGTGTGAGGAGAGCCGGGTTGATGGGCAGTTGCAGCAGGTCAATTTCAAAGAAGGCCAGCATGTGAATCAAGGGGATCTTCGGCAATAATATACTTGACAAAATAGAGGTCCGGGCTTAAGATTCTGGGCATGGAACCGAAGAGCCTACAGCAAGCCATCCTCTACTTCGCCGATCCAAAAAACTGCCGCGAGTACCTTGTGGCGCGTCGCTGGCCTGACGGCGTCACCTGTCCACGCTGTGGCTCCAAGAACGTCATCTTTCTGGAAAAATACAACCGCTGGCACTGCCGCGAGAAACATCAGGCCCCTCAGTTCACGCTCAAGACTGGCACGATTTTTGAGGATTCACCCCTCGGTTTGGACAAGTGGCTCACGGCAATGTGGATGGTGGTGAACTGCAAGAACGGAGTCAGTTCTTGGGAGATTTCCCGGACGCTGACGATCACGCAAAAAAGCGCATGGTTCATGGATCACAGAATCAGACTCGCATTGCAGAATGGTTCAATCTACAAACTTGGCGGACCGGGGAGTGAGATTGAATCGGATGAGACCTTCGTTGGCGGCAAGGCGAAGAACATGCACGCAAAGCGCAGAGCGCAGTTCAAGATTGCCCGCGAATCTTCAATGACTGGGGATGCGAATCTGGTTAACAAGACCGCCGTATGGGGAGTGCTGGATCGTGAGCAGCGCAAGATTCGCGCTACTGTAGTGCCAAAGCTGAATCGGGAAGCTCTACAGGCTGCCGTTATGAATCAGGTTGAGCATGGCTCGAAAATCTACACGGACGAAGCAAAGGTCTATCGCTCACTACCGAAGGAATACACGCACGAGTTTGTGAACCATGTGGAGCGCTACGTTAATGGTCGTGTACATACAAATGGGCTGGAGAATTTCTGGAGTCTTCTCAAGCGGACAGTCAGTGGCACGTACGTTGCGGTTGAGCCATTCCACTTGCATCGCTACCTTGATGAATACATGTTCCGTTATAACAATCGCGCCACAACAGACAATCCCCTGAACGATTCAGATCGCTTCGATTTGGCGGTCCGGCAGATCGTGGGCAAACGGATCACGTACAAAGAACTGACTGGTAAAGATGCGGAAAGGCCAGCGTCAGCGGAGCCGTTTTGACACGCGGCGACGATTAAAGCGAGGGAAACGAGCGGAAAGTAACCAATCGGTAACCAATACCATCAAATAATGAGGAGCGGCTCCGTCAGTCACGTTGACAGGAGCATTTCAATAGATAATACTGGCGAACGTTTAGAAGAAGCATGCCTTATGGCACGTGAAAAAAGCCCTCGGCGCAAGGTGAAGGCGCGACGCGCCGCAACGCGAACTCCTGAGCAGTTGTTCGTTAAGGCAGTCGATAAACTATATCCGCGCTGGGAAGAAAAGCGCCGCGCAAAAAAGCCTATTGCGGCAAGAGCCTAACGCCACATTGTTTGGCGAATTTCCTGAGTAGTTTTTGGTCTGACTGCAGAATCCCAGCTAGATACGCAACTAGTTCCTCGTTTCCTCTTCTCGTAGACGGCGGCTTTGTCATATCCCGCAACAACTCTGACAGCACGGCATCCCTATCCTCAGGATCAGCTTCGACGAACGAGAATGCGAATTTCGCTAATGCCCTTTGCGGATCAGTACTGTGAACGAGATAACGGTGCTCTCTGGCAATTTTCACCATGTAATCCCAATTGAGCACGTCTACGGCACTGATATGTGTCGTCATTCCGGTAGTGTCCTAAAAGTGCGTTGATGCTTATTGGTGGCGGCCTTGAAAGTGCCGTCCGCCAGCGTTTTCACGCCTGCGACTCCTCGTCGTTGAACATTTCATATTGAACGCCGAATAGCTGCTGAACAAAACGCTCATATTGATGTTTTGTTTTAGAGATTCGTGCAATACCGAGCAACTGCCCGAGATGATTGCGTAGCGCTTTGACGCCTATTTCCGAAAGGAATTGATGCAAGCGTTTCCAGCGCGCATTTGCGTTTTGACGTTGTGCTTTTGTGAGTTCCAGAATCTTCCCATTGCTGCGCGCAAGCGGCTTATACACTTGTCCCAGTGTAAGGTGCATGAACTTCCACGGTCTGTTGCGCCCCGGTTTCGGTAGGTCGTAGAGTCGATACCACTCTTCGTAGAGTTGAGGCGGGAACTCCTTTTCGTATTCTCGTGCCTCTTCTTGAACATAGAACTTGAACGCCGCAATAACTTCTTGTTTCGTGGCATCATAGCCCGCTAACGCATACACGAGACCCTTAATGCCAGCCTTAGCGGAAGCGCCAAGAATGACATGTGCTTGCTTGGCAACGTGTGTCTGCTGTCTATTTAGCTTTCCTTCTGCTTCAGCGGCGACGATAGCCTTACACACGTCAACCAACAGGGTGGCGTCGAAACCGTGAACAACAACGGATGGCTGCGCGCCACCGCTGCCCCATTGAAATCTAAGGGGTTGTGCGATTTTATTGCTAAGTTGCGCGCCGATAAATCCTTCCATAGCTTTACTTGCTAGGAATCGCGGGAAGGCATTGCCGCGAGAAGATAGTCCCAAAGCTTGCCCCATCCCTGTTTGGCTGATGACGGCGGTCTTTTGTTCATCATTCAAGACGTAGCAGTCTACATCTGTCCCGAACTCTTCCTTAAAACTGCCTTTGTGTGTTGCTCTAGGTAATGGATGTTTGCCAGCTTTAGCCCATCGCGCTTCGATGGCTGCTCGCGCAATTTCGCTTCGGCGCTCGGCTGATAATTTTTTGGCTCGCGCTTCGCCGCCCTTGGACGCTCCGATACTGGAAAGAGTCTTCCCGGCATCACTAGGGTCGCTGGAATCGCTCGGATCGTGCTCGTCTATGTAATCCATACACTCACGCTATACTTGCCCGAGAAAGAAGTCAAGGAATTCTTGACTACGTACCCGAGCAAGTATAGAGTTGTGGAGCAGCAAAAGCCCCGATCAGCGTCGCTAACGCTAATCAGAGCCACAATCCATCACAGCCGCATCATGAGGAGGGATATAGTCGGGAACTACCGCAGAGGCTTACCGTGGTTTCCGACGATAACCGAAAGGCCCCATCAGTTGTGACCTGACAGGGCCGTGGTCAGCCGAAAGCCGCTGGCTGCGCGTCAATTGCAGCCTTATTATAAACCACTAGCCAAATAGCCCAGCAGATCACCGCTGGGCTATTGCCTTTGGTGGTTATAATCGAGGCATGAAACCTCTGCCTGCGCCGCACGTTCCCGGCAAGACAGACTTTGAGCGATTCGACAACGCGATGCGCCAAGTACTGAGCGTATCGAAGGAAGAACTGCTCAGGCGGGAAGCGCAAGAAAAACGAACGCGGGAACGCAAGAGGCGACGCAAGAAATCCTGAATGGTACTGTGAAGCGCACTCTCCGGAAAATCGACTAGTAAACTTTCCGGAATCCAAAGTAAAAACCAGCGGTAAAGATCAGCAATAAGATGATCCAGAGCACGGGACCATTGATCCTGACAACGTCTAAGCCGTACGCTTTGCCGTTTCCGCCGTACTTGAGTGCGATTGCGAAAGCGATAGTTACCGTCCAGCCAAATGCTGCCAAGAGCGCCAGGATGCCGCCGAGTGCGCCTCTGACATAGCTTTTCTGTGTCACGACAGAACTCCAGCCTAATCCGTCTGTTTCATTTTGGCAAGTATATTATTACCGGATCTTCTGGTGATTGTCGATCCCCGGCCTTATCAGGTCGCATTAAGCCAGGCTCAGGCGGCGTTGTTCCGCGATCAGGCACAGTTGCGCGATGCCCAGTTGAACTATCAGCGTTTCAAGGAACTGCTCGAGGTCTCTGGCGCAATGTCGCGGCAACAAGTTGATACTCAGAAAGCCGCCGCGGATCAGTTCGAAGGTGCCGTGCGGGTGGATCAGGCCGCAATCGATAACGCCAAGCTGAATCTCACCTACTGCCGCATCACTGCGCCAATCAGCGGGAGAATCGGGTTGCGCCTCATAGATGTCGGCAACATGGTACATGCAGCCGACACCAATCCCTTGCTTGTGATCACCCAGCTTCAGCCCATCTCAATTCTGTTCACATTGCCCGAGGACCAGCTACCGAGTGTCGCCCAGCACATGCAGCACGGTGCTCTCGAAGTCGATGCTTACAGTCGTGATGATCAGACCAAACTCGCCGGCGGCAAGCTGCTCACCATCGACAATCAAATTGACCAGACCACCGGCACGGGCCGGCTCAAGTCCGTTTTCGACAACAAGGACCGGATACTCTGGCCCAATCAATTCGTCAATGTGCGCCTCCTACTCGAGACGCAGAGGAACACCACCGTGATTCCTGCCGCCGCCATCCAGCGTGGCCCGCAGGGAACTTTTGTTTTCGCTGTGAAACCTGACAAAACAGTTGAGGTGCGCCTGGTCGCGGTTGCGCTCACCCAGAACAATGTGGCCTCCATTAGCAGCGGAGTTGCGCCTGGAGATGTGGTGGTGGTGGATGGCCAGGACAAACTGCAGCCCAACATGAAAGTCGAACCGCGAAGGGGGTCGCCTGCGGCACAAGGAAATCCGCAAACTACCCCCACGGGCACGCCATGAGCCCGTCACGCATCTTCATCCTGCGCCCGGTAGCTACCACATTATTAATGGTCGGCCTGCTGCTGGTGGGGCTGGTCGCCTATCGCGAGCTTCCTGTTTCCGCCCTTCCGGAAGTTGACTATCCGACGATTCAAGTTGTCACGTTCTACCCGGGCGCGAATCCCGATGTGATGGCTTCTTCGGTGACCGCGCCGCTCGAGCGCCAGTTCGGCCAAGTCCGCGGCTTAAACCTAATGAGTTCCACCAGTTCACTGGGCAGTTCGGTGATCACGCTTCAGTTCAACCTGGATCAGAATATTGATGTGGAAGAACAGCAGGTCCAGGCGGCGATAAACGCGGCGACTACATATTTGCCGCGCGATCTGCCCAATCCTCCGATCTACAGCAAAGTCAATCCCGCCGACGCGCCCATTCTCACGCTTGCCCTAACCTCCGACACGCTGCCGCTTTCTAAAGTAGAAGACCTTGCCGATACTGCACTGGCCCAGAAAATTTCGCAGCTTCCGGGCGTCGGTCTGGTTTCGATTAGCGGTGGCCAGAAACCGGCCGTGCGCATCCAGGCGAATCCAACTGCTCTCGCCTCCTACGGCCTGAGCCTGGAAGACCTCCGCACTGCCCTTGGAACCGCAAACGTCAACCAGGCGAAGGGTGTGCTGGATGGCCCACGGCAGGCCTACACCATCGGTGCCAACGATCAATTGACCTCTAGCAAGCAGTACAGCGAGGTTGTGATCGCCTACCGCAACGGCGCACCCGTCCGACTCTCCGACATCGCCGCCGCCGTTGACAGCGCCGAGAACGTGAAGCAGGCCGCCTGGGTGAACACGACCCCGGCAGTCATCATGAATATTCAGCGCCAGCCCGGGGCGAACATCATCAGCGTCGCTGACCGCATTAAGCAGATGTTGCCCATGTTGCAGTCTTCTCTGACGTCAGCGATCAAAGTTCAAATCCTCACGGATCGCACCGAGACCATTCGCGCCTCTGTGAAAGATGTTCAATTCGAGTTGATGCTCACCGTCGCTTTGGTTGTGATGGTGATTTTCCTGTTCCTGCGCAATCTCTCTGCGACCGTGATACCGAGTGTGGCCGTGCCCCTGTCCCTCGTCGGCACATTCGGGGTGATGTATCTGCTGGGCTACAGCCTGAACAACCTGACCCTGATGGCACTCACGATCTCGACAGGCTTCGTCGTGGATGACGCCATCGTCATGATCGAGAACATCGACCGCTTTCTCGAAGAAGGCGAGTCTCCGCTGCAAGCTGCACTCAAAGGCGCTGGACAGATCGGATTCACCATCGTTTCTCTTACCGTGTCACTGATCGCAGTACTCATCCCACTGCTGTTCATGGGCGACATTGTTGGCCGACTGTTCCGGGAGTTTGCCGTGACTCTAGCTGTGACCATTCTGGTTTCAGCGATCGTCTCGCTCACTCTGACGCCCATGATGTGTGCCAAGCTCCTGAAAAAGCATGACCCGGAGCAGCAGAGCCGCTTTTACCGAGCCTCAGAAAATTTCTACAACCGCGTGATTCAGTTCTATGGCCGCACCCTGAAATTCGTTTTGCAGCACCAGACCACAACCTTGCTGGTCACAGCGGGCACGCTGTTCCTGACTTTGTTTCTGTACGTGGTTGTGCCCAAAGGCTTCTTCCCCGTGCAGGACACAGGTGCGATTCTTGGCATCTCGGAGTCGCCGCAGAGCGTTTCATTCAGCGCCATGGCGCAACGCCAGCGGGCGCTGGCGGACGTCATCCTTAAGGATCCGGATGTGGCTAGCTTGTCTTCGTTCATCGGCATTGATGGAATCAATACCACTCCTAACAGCGGACGCATCCAGATCAATCTGAAACCGCGCGACGAGCGCAGCGCCACAGCCAGCGGAATTATCCGCCGTTTGCAGCCCGAAGTGGGCAAAGTCGAAGGAATCACGCTTTACATGCAACCGATTCAGGATCTCACCGTGGAAAGCCGCGTCAGTCGTACACAATATCAGTACTCGATGGAAGACTCCGATGCGCAGGAACTGGCGACCATTGCTCCGCAACTGCTCGAGAAGTTGCGTGCTCTTCCCCAAATGCGAGATGTGGCTAGCGACCAACAGAGTAACGGCCTTCAGGAGGACTTGGTGATTGATCGCGATACTGCCTCGCGATTAGGCATTCTTCCCCAGGCCATCGATGACACGCTATACGACGCTTTCGGGCAACGGCAGGTATCCACCATTTTCACCCAGCTCAATCAGTATCACGTTGTGCTGGAGGTCAATCCCCAGTTCCAGCAGAGCCCAGATGCCCTGAACAACATCTACGTGAAGTCAGGCACGGGAACGCAAGTCCCGCTCTCCGCATTCAGCCATTTCGAGTCATCGAACACCGCGCTCGCCATAAACCATCAGGGCCAATTCCCGGTAGTGACGCTCTCGTTCAATCTGGCACCGGGGGTTTCTCTCGGAGAGGCGACCAAAGCGATTGATCAGGCGGAGCAGGAGATCCATCTCCCCCCCAGCATTCACACCAGCTTTCAGGGAACGGCAGCCGCGTTCCGCAACTCACTCTCATCGGAGCCGTGGCTGATCCTGGCGGCAATCATAACTGTCTACATCGTGCTAGGCGTTCTGTACGAGAGCTACATTCATCCCATCACGATTCTTTCGACGCTGCCATCCGCCGGAGTAGGAGCAATCCTGGCGCTGCTGATCACGCACAATGATCTTGGCGTTGTGGCCTTGATCGGGATCATCCTGCTGATCGGCATCGTGAAGAAAAACGCCATCATGATGATCGACTTTGCCCTCGAAGCAGAACGCGAGGAGCACAAGCCGCCTGAAGAGGCCATCTTCCAAGCCAGCCTGCTGCGCTTTCGTCCCATCATGATGACCACCATGGCCGCGCTCCTCGGTGGCCTGCCTCTGGCGCTGGGAAGAGGCACGGGTTCCGAACTCCGCCATCCTCTGGGTATCACCATCGTCGGCGGCCTGCTGCTCAGCCAGTTGCTGACTCTCTACACCACTCCGGTTATCTATCTCTGGTTTGACCGATTGGCGCAGCGATTCGCCCGCTTTCAGATCGGTAATCGCATCGAGGTTCCTGCCGAACACCACGGCTCTGCGGATTGAGTTATGAACATTTCGGCCCCATTCATCAAACGGCCAATCGGCACATCGCTGCTGGCCGCGGCGGTGTTGATGGCCGGGGCATTGGCTTTCAACTTCCTTCCGGTTGCGCCGCTCCCACAAGTCGAGTTTCCGGTAATCCAGGTCGGAGCCGGCCTGCCGGGAGCGAGCCCTGAAACCATGGCCTCCGCAGTAGCGACTCCTTTAGAACGGCAGTTCGGCCGCATCGCAGGCATCAATCAGATGACCTCGACCAGCCAGCTTGGATCAACAAGCATCACCTTGCAGTTCGATCTGAACCGCAACATTGATGCCGCAGCGCGTGATGTCCAAGCTGCCATCAACGCCGCACGCAGCCAGCTGCCTGCGAATCTTCCGGGGAATCCTACCTATCGAAAAGTTAATCCCGCCGACGCTCCGATTATGATCTTGGCTCTAACGTCCGACATTATTACTCTGCCCAAAATGTACGACGCCGCCGATTCCATCCTCGCGCAGAAGCTCGCGCAAGTGGAAGGCGTGGGCCAGGTATTCGTCGGCGGCGGTGCCCGGCCGGCAGTGCGCGCCGAGCTCAATCCCACGCTCCTGAATAAACTTGGCGTCGGCCTCGATACGGTTCGCACCGCCTTGGGCGC
>Ga0075424_100000280_pt1 | contig 37559 bp, 37 predicted proteins | sample SoiMethybrSBSTD3_FD_75301 | JGI IMG/M metagenome (GOLD analysis project Ga0075424, IMG submission 75301) | Bulk soil microbial communities from a Populus tree surrounding site in Tennessee, USA - Soil MetaG P. TD hybrid SBSTD3 | ecosystem: Environmental > Terrestrial > Soil > Tree plantation...
TCAGCTTCGCGCCGCCCGCCGCGGACTCGAAGAGCGTCCCGACGCTCGAGGTGCTGCTCGTCAACAACTCGCTGCCGGACAGCTACCGCAACGACGACGCGAACTACCTCGCGGAGCGCACGCAGCAGGGCAGCGGCAATTCCCCGGACGGACGGACCCGCCAGCCCGCCGCCGGCAGCGGCTCCGTCACCCTGCCGGGCGCGCCTGAGGGCGGCGCGGAGCTGCCCGCGCCCGAGGGTCGCCTGGCGGGCGAAGGCGAGGTGCTCGCTGGCCGAAGCGGCAAGCAGCGCATGGTCGCCGCCGATGCCGAAGCCAGCTCCGCGCCGGCGATGCTGCCGCGCGAGACGTTCGCGGGGTCGAGCTTCCCTTTCGCCGGGACCGACGACGACGCGGAGCTTCAGCTGAAGGGCGCGCCGCGCCGGGAGCTCGTCGTCACCCCGAACACGCGGACGTCCGAGGTCGCCGTTTACCTCGACGCCTGGAAGCGGCGCATCGAACAGGTCGGGACCGTCAACTTCCCGAACGCGGCGCGCCGCAGCAATCTCTCGGGCAACCCGGTCATCGAGGTCGTGCTCGCCTCGAGCGGCGGGCTCGTGCGGGCCGACGTGCGCAGGACGAGCGGTTACGGCGAGCTCGACCGCGCGGCAATGGACATATTGAAGCTCGCGACGCCGTTCGATCCTTTTCCCGAGGACCTCGCGGCCAAGCACGACGTGCTCCGCTTCGCCTACGAGTGGCAGTTTGTCGGCGGCCGCCTCGCCGGCTCGTCGGTCCAGGTGCCGGTCGACGAGGCGCAACGCTGACGCTGCATTAAGTCCGCTCGCAGAAATCAAGGGGACGTGCCCCTTTATTTCTAGGGGAATGTCCCGGTTGCCGCCGCAAATCCGACCTTTACCGCCGATGCCCGCGGGCCGATACTAGACTCATGGGCGCGGGCGCTTACCTCAGCAATCAGCTCCTGGTCGCGATGCCCTCGCTCGCCGATCCGAACTTCTCGCACAGCGTCACGCTCATCTGCGAGCACAACGAGCGCGGCGCGCTCGGACTCGTGATCAACCGTCCGCTGGAGATGCGCATGTCCGAGGTGCTCGACCAGCTCTCGCTCAAGACCGACGATGCGCGCCTGCGCGACATGCCGGTACTGGGCGGCGGTCCCGTGCAGCGCGACCGCGGCTTCGTGCTGCACCGCCCGGGTCCGCAGTCCTGGGAGTCGACGATGCCGATTTCGGACACGCTGCACGTCACGACCTCGCGCGACATCCTCGCCGCGATGGTCAAGGGCAGCGGGCCGAAGACTGCCGCGATCGCGCTCGGCTATGCCGGCTGGGAGGCGGGCCAGCTCGACGAGGAGCTGCTGCAGAACGCCTGGCTCACCGTGCCCTGCGACGATTCGCTGATCTTCGAGTTGCCCTTCGAGCAGCGCTGGCACGCCGCGGCGCGCCTGCTCGGCATCGAGCTTTCCCGCATCAGCACCCAGGCGGGGCGTGCCTAGGCGCAAGGCGACATGATCGCACCGGCCGCGAGGACGGTGCTCTCCTTCGATTACGGGCTCAGGCGCATCGGCGTCGCGGTCGGCAACACCCTCACGGGCACGGCCGAGGCACTCGCGACCATTGCCGCCCAGGACGGCGAGCCCGACTGGGCGGCCATCGACCGCTGTGTCGCCGACTGGCGGCCGGCGGCGATCATTGCAGGCGTTCCCTATAATATGTCCGCCCGCAACGACCGCCTCACCCAGGCGGCCCTGCGGTTCGCCGACGGGCTCGGGCAGCGCTACGGCATCGAGGTTCACCGGGTGGATGAAAGACTGACGTCGCGCGAGGCGGAGGACGACCTGCGCGAGCGCCGTCGCAGCGGCGCGAAGTCGAAACGCGTGCAGCGCGGGGACGTCGACCGCGAGGCCGCGCGCCTCCTCCTGCTCCAATGGCTGCGCGCGCAGCCGGGGACATGAGCCCGGCTTTCGCCCAGCTCGACGCGGGCGGCCGGCTACGACATTTCTTGACGCTCGATGGGCTGCCGCGCAGCCTCCTCGAGTCGTTGCTCGAACGCGCATTCTCCTTCGCCTCGCGGCCCGGCCGTGCTGCCACGCGCGGCGAAGCGCTCCGGGGCTCGACCGTCGTCAACCTGTTCGCGGAGCCTTCGACGCGCACGCGCGCGTCCTTCGAGCTCGCCGCCGTGCGGCTGGGCGGCGACGTACTCAACTTCGACAACGCACTCTCCTCGCGCGTGAAGGGCGAAACGCTGCTCGACACGGTGCACACGCTGCTCGCCATGCAGGCGGACTACTTCGTCATCCGCGATGCCGAGGCCGGCGTGCAGGAACTTGTCGCGCGCGAGGTCGACAGCGAAGCGGCCGTCGTCTCCGCCGGCGAGGCGCACCTCTCCCACCCGACGCAGGGATTGCTCGACGCGATGACGATCCGCGAGCACAAGGGCGACGTCGGCCAGCTCACGATCGCGATCGTCGGCGACATCGCCCGCTCGCGCGTCGCCCGCTCCGCGCATCTCGCTCTCAGGACGCTCGATGCGCGCGAGATCCGGATCGTCGCTCCGCGCGCGATGATGCCCGAGGCCGCCGAGTTCGCGGGCGCGCGCCGTCTCGAATCGCTGGACGACGGAATTGCCGGCGCCGATGTCGTGATGATGCTCCGCATCCAGCACGAGCGTACGGGCGCCGCGGGGCCGGTTGACCTCGCGGCTTACCACCGCGAGTTCGGGCTCACGGCCGCGCGGCTCAAGCACGCTGCGCCGAATGCGATCGTGATGCATCCCGGCCCCATGAATCGCGGCGTCGAAATCGACTCCGACGTCGCGGACGGGCCTCAGTCGGTGATCCGCCGCCAGGTCGCAAATGGCGTCGCGGTGCGCATGGCGGTGCTCCAGCACCTTGCCGAGGCGCGCCGGACGCGCGTCGGATGAGCTTGACGCCTGCGCATCGCGGCACGATCTTCCTCGAGGACGCGAGAGTCCTCGAACACCGCGAGTTCCCCGGTTCACAGTTCGTGATGCGGCTCGCCGCGCCGCGCTGCGCCGCTGCGGCGACGCCAGGCAGCTTCGTCCACCTGACTTGCGGCCCGGACCTGCCGATGCGCCGTCCGCTCTCGATCATGCGCACGAGCGCCCGCGAAGGCTGGGTCGAGGTCCTATATAAGGTGGTCGGCCACGGGCTTGCCGAGCTCGCGCTCCGCAAGACCGGCGAGACGCTGTCCTGCCTCGGTCCGATCGGCCGCGGGTTCACCGCGAATCCCGCCCGGCCGCGGCTGCTCCTGATCGGCGGCGGCGTCGGCATCCCGCCCATGGTTTTTCTCGCCGAGACGCTCGCGGCTGGCAAGGGCGCGTGGAAGCCGCTCGTGCTGATGGGGTCGGAACTGCCCTACCCGTTCGAGCTCGCGACCTCGCGGCTTGCCGTCAGCGGCCTGCCAGACGGCGTGACCGCCGCGATGCCGCTGCTCGAATCGCTCGGCGTCCCCTCCCGCCTAGCGAGCCTCTCGGGGTTCCCAGGCTGCCACCGCGGCTTCGTCACGGAGCTCGCCGACGCCTGGCTCACCTCGCTCGGAGCGAAGGAGAGCGCGGAAGTCGAGCTCTTCTCCTGTGGACCGCACGGCATGCTCATCGCCGTCGCCGCGCTCGCGCGGCGCCACGGCGTGCCTTGCCAGGTCTCGCTCGAGGAGAACATGGCCTGCGGCGTCGGCGGCTGCGCCGGCTGCACCGTGCTCGTGCAGACCGCAGACGGGCCCGCCATGAAACGCGTCTGCGTCGACGGGCCCGTCTTCGACGCCGCGACCGTTTTCAGCAGCTAGACCTCGCGCGCACTTCGCCGGCGGGTCCCCGAGCGAGCGACTAAGTTCCGGCGGAGCGAGCGAGGGTCCCCGACCGGCGCGAAGCCCGCGCCGCCGCGACGGGTCACCCGAAATTGATGCGCGCCTCGAGGTTGGTGCGCGAGTCGGCGTTGTTCAGCGCCTCCTCGATGTCGATCTTGCCCTCCTTGTAGAGGTGCAGGAGCGCCATGTCGTAGTTCTGGATGCCGCGCTCGCCCGAGGTGAACATCGCTTCCTTCACGCCGATCACGTCGCCCTTCTTGATCAGGTCCTGGATGTGCGGCGTGTTGAGCATGATCTCGACCGCGGCGACGCGCTTGTTGTTGCGGCCGCGCACGAGGCGCTGCGAGACGATCGCGCGCAGGTACTGCGACAGGTCGAGGAAGATCTGCGCGTGCTGGTCGCGCGGGAACAGGTTGATGATGCGGTCGAGCGTCTCGGCGCTGTTGTTCGCGTGCAGCGTCGCGATGGCGAGGTGGCCCGTGCCGGCGAGCGCGATCGCCGACTCCATGGTCTCGCGGTCGCGGATCTCGCCGATCAGGATCACGTCCGGCGCGGCGCGCATCGCCGCCCGCAATGCGCGGCTGAACGAGCGCGTGTCGAGGCCGACCTCGCGCTGGTTGACGATCGCCTTGCGGTTCTGGTGCAGGAACTCGACCGGGTCTTCGATCGTGAGGATGTGGTCGGAGCAGTTCTCGTTGCGGTGGTTGATCATCGCCGCGAGCGTCGTCGACTTGCCGGAGCCGGTCGCGCCGACCATCAGCACGAGGCCGCGCTTCAGCATCGCGAGGTCGCGCAGCGTGTCCGGGAGCCCGAGCTGTTCGAGCTTCGGCGTGTCCACGCTGATGTAACGCAGGACCATCGCCGGGTAGCCGCGCTGGTAGAAGACGGCCGCGCGGAACCGGCCGACGCCCGGCTCGGAGATCGCGAAGTCGATCTCGAGCTCGTTCTGGAAGTGCTCGAGCTGCTCCCCGCTCATGAGGCCGTGGGCGATGTCGCGGACGGTCTCCGCGTTCAGTACCTGCTTGTTGATCGGGTAGATCAGGCCCTCGATCTTGATCTTGACCGGCGAGTTCGACGTGAAGAAGAGGTCAGAGGCCTTCTTCTCCGCCATCAGCTTGAGCAGCGGCTTGATGCTGAAGCGGCCCTCTTCCGCCTCAGGAACCGTCACCTGCTCGCCGTCGGGCTTAGTAGACTTTGCCGTCGTTGGACTCATCGACGATCCTCAGCGTGCTTGACGCCTCGGCCTGCAGCCGGTCCTCGCGCTTGCTCTCGAGCTTGATCCGCAAGCGCAGCTCGTTCTTCGAGTCGGCATTACGGAGGCCCTCCTCGTACGAGATCGTGCCCGCCTCGTAGAGGTCGAACAAGGCCTGGTCGAACGTCTTCATCCCGAGGCGGTTCGAGCGCGACATCACTTCCTTGATCTTCATGACCTCGCCGCGGAAGATCAGGTCGGCGACGAGCGGCGTGCCGATCATGATCTCCATCGCCGCGATGCGGCCCTCGGTCTTCTCGCGCGGGATCAGGCGCTGCGAGACCATCGAGCGGATGTTGAGCGACAGGTCCATCAGGAGCTGCTCGCGCTTCTCCTCCGGAAAGAAGTTGATGATGCGGTCGAGGGCCTGGTTCGAGCTGTTCGCGTGCAGCGTCGCCAGCACCAGGTGGCCGGTCTCGGCGAACTGGATGCCGTACTCCATCGTCTCGCGGTCGCGGATTTCGCCGATCATGATGACGTCGGGCGCCTGGCGCAGCGTGTTCTTGAGCGCCGTGTGCCAGCTCTCGGTGTCGACGCCGACCTCGCGGTGAGTCACGACGCATCCACGGTGCGAGTGCACGTACTCGACCGGGTCCTCGATCGTCACGATGTGGCCGCGCGTCTTCTCGTTGCGGTAGCCGACCATGGCGGCGAGCGTCGTCGACTTGCCGGAGCCGGTCGCGCCGACGACGATCACGAGGCCGCGCTTGGACATCACGATGTCCTTCAGGATCGCCGGCAGCTCGAGCTCCTCGATCGTCGGGATCGTGGAGTTGATCTGGCGGATCACGCAGCCGGTCATGCCCTGCTGCACGAACGCGCTGACGCGGAAGCGCCCGATGCCCGGCGGGGCGATCGCGAAGTTCGCCTCCTTGCTGGCGTCGAACTCGCGCGTCTGGCGGTCGTTCATGATCGAGCGGACGAGGACCGCGCTCTGCTCGGACGCGAGTGCCTTGTCCGTCTGCGGCCGCACCTCGCCGTCGATCTTGATCGCCGGCGGGAAGCCCGAGGTGATGAACAGGTCGGAGCCCTTGCGGTCCACCATGCGCCGCAGCAGGTCCTGCATCAGCCTGATTGCCTGTTCGCGATCCATTCCGGTCTCCCGGGGCGCGGCGCGCCCTTACATCGTGTCCTTGTTGGCGGCCTTGTAGCGGGCCTCTTCCTTCGAGACGAGGCCCTTCTGGATCAGCTCGGCGAGGCACTGGTCGAGCGTCTGCATGCCCTGCGCCTGGCCGGTCTGGATGGACGAGTACATCTGCGCGATCTTGTTCTCGCGGATCAGGTTCCGGATCGCGGGGGTCGCGATCATGATCTCGTGCGCGGCGATGCGGCCGCCGCCGAGGCGCTTCAGCAGCGTCTGCGAGATCACCGCGCGCAGCGACTCCGAGAGCATCGAGCGGACCATTTCCTTCTCGGCCGCGGGGAACACGTCCACCACGCGGTCGACGGTCTTTGCCGCCGAGCTCGTGTGCAGGGTGCCGAACACGAGGTGGCCGGTCTCGGCCGCGGTCAGCGCGAGCCGGATCGTCTCGAGGTCGCGCATTTCGCCGACCAGTACGACGTCGGGGTCCTCGCGCAGCGCGGAGCGCAGCGCCTCGCTGAAACCGAGGGTGTCGCGGTGCACCTCTCGCTGGTTGATGAGCGAGCGCTTCGACTCGTGCACGAACTCGATCGGGTCCTCGATCGTGATGATGTGGTCGGGGCGGTTGACGTTGACGTAGTCGACCATGCCCGCGAGCGTCGTGGACTTGCCGGAGCCCGTCGGGCCGGTCACCAGCACGAGGCCGCGCGGCAGCATGCACAGGTCCTTGAACACCTTCGGCGCGTTCAGGTCGTCCAGCGACTTGATCAGCGACGGGATGTTGCGGAAGACCGCGCCCGCGCCGCGGTTCTGGTTGAACGCGTTGACGCGGAAGCGCGCGAGGTTCGGGATCTCGAAGGAGAAGTCGGTTTCGAAGAACTCCTCGTACACCTTCCTCTGCTTGTCGTTCATGATGTCGTACACCATGCTGTGCACTTCCTTGTGCGTCAGCGGTGGCATGTTCACGCGCTTGACGTCGCCGTCCACGCGGATCATGGGCGGCACGCCTGCGGACAGGTGCAGGTCGGAGGCGCCATTCTTGACTGCGAACGCCAAAAGTTGGGCGATGTCGACGGCCATCAGGACTCCCTGGCTCGATGCACGGCGCAAGGTCCCTGCGCTCCGCGGCGCGGTGCCTCGGGACCGGGGGCAGTATATCCCCGGAACTGACGCACCAATATGTTAACTGCTCCGCAGAATCCCGCTGAGAGGCTCGCTGCGCTGCGGAAGCGCATCACGGAGTCCGCAAGGGCCGCGGGACGCGACCCTTCAGCGATCACCCTGATCGGCGTCGCGAAGTCGCAGCCAATCGAGCGCGTCGCATCCGCTCTCGATTTCGGACTCGATGACCTCGGCGAGAACTACATGCAGGAAGCGCGCGCGCACTTCGCCGCGCTCGGCGGGCGAAAATTCGGAAAGCACTTCATTGGCGCGCTGCAGACGAACAAGACGCGCGACGCCGCCGCCCTGTTCGACTGGGTGCACACGGTGGACCGCGCACGCATCGCCGAGCGCCTGTCGGCGCAGCGCGGCGACGCGATGCCGGCGCTCGAGGTCTGCATCCAGGTGCAGCTCGGCGGCGAGTCGACGAAATCCGGCGTCGCGCCGGCGTCTCTGCCGGCGCTCGCCGACGCGGTCGCAATTCTCCCGCGGCTGCGATTGCGCGGCCTCATGGCGCTGCCCCCCGAGGAGGCCGAGCCGGCGCGCCAGCGGCGCTGGTTCGCAGTGCTGCGGGGGTTGCTCGAGGGCCTGAATGCCCGGGGACACCGGCTCGACACGCTCTCGATGGGCATGAGCGGCGACTTCGAGGCCGCGATCGCCGAGGGAGCCACGCACCTCCGGATCGGCACCGCGGCCTTCGGCGGGCGCGTTTAGAATCCGCCGATGCAGACGCTTTACTACCTCGTCAACTCGGTCCTGTCCTTCCTGGTCTACGCCTTCCTGCTGCGCGTGCTGCTGCAGGTGGTGCGTGCCGACTTCCGCAACCCGCTCGCGGAGGCGGTCGTCGCGCTGACGAACTGGCTGGTGCTGCCGCTCCGCAAGATCCTGCCGCCGGTCGGCCGCTTCGACACCGCCTCGCTCGTCGCGCTCGTCGCGGTGCAGGTCGGCGCCGAGCTGATCCTGCAGCGCCTCGTCCTGCAGCCGATGCCCTATGGCCTCCTCGTCGAGGTCGCGCGCCTGCTCGCGCTCGCGACGCTGATGCTCTACACGATTCTCATCTTCGTGTACGCCGCCCTCTCCTTCATCGCGCCGGGCGCGCGCAGCCCCGCGACGACGCTGCTCGCCTCGCTGTGCGAGCCGGTGCTGCAGCCGCTCCGGCGGGTTCTACCGATCGTCGGCGGCCTCGATTTCTCGCCGCTCGTCGCCATCGTGGGCCTGACGGCGCTCCGCATTCTGATCAGCTGAGGTCCCCCGGGCCGGCCAGGGCCGCCGTGGGCTGCGGGCAACAACGTGGGGAGCATCGCCGAAATCCTGCAAAGAGGCCGGAAATCGGGTGTCGTCCGCGGCGGCCTTTCGCAGCTCGCGATGGCCTTCCTCCTCGTGCCGCTCGCCGCCTGCGACCGCGACGCCGAGCCCGTGGCCGTCGCGCCGCCCTACACCGACCCGGGCTTCGTCGCGTCGGGCGCCTGGCGCATGGACTACGCGCTCACGCTCACGCGGGACCTCCCCTCTGCGATTGCGGGCAGTTACGGCATTGAGCAAAGACCCAATCTAGCTCTGCTGACGCTGACGCTTGCGCCGACGGACACGCCATCGGGACCTCCGCCTGCCGCGCCCGACGTGGAGGCGACCGCCGTCAGCCTGACGGGCGAGCGCACGACGCTCGCGCTCGAGCGCCGCGACGAGGCGAACGTCGCGACCTGGCTCGCGACCGTCGAGGTGTGGCACCGCGTGCCCATCACGATCGAGATACGGGCGCGCGCGACAGGTGACGCGCCCGAGTTGCGTGCCCGCTTGACAAAGGAGTTCCGCCTCGAGTGAATCGCCGACGCTCACGGCGACCCGTAAAAAACCGCTCTAAATCGCTTTCAACCCTCTTATGCAGCGGGTTTTTCCGTGGTATGGTGCGCGCCGGAATTGATTTGGCGGGATCGCCCCGTCGCTGACAGAACCACAGGAGATTACTCAATGGCGAAAAAGAATGCGGCTCCAACGAAGTCGCAAGTCGTTGCGGCGGTCGCTGCCAAGGCGGACCTCAGCAAGAAGCAGGTCAATACAGTGCTCGAGGCGCTCGGCGACCAGATCAAGAAGTCGCTCAAGGGCAACGGCATCTTCACGCTGCCGGGACTGTGCAAGATGCGCGTCGTGAAGAAGGCCGCCACCAAGGCGCGCGAGGGTGTCAACCCGTTCACGGGCGAGAAGATGATGATCAAGGCCAAGCCGGCCTCCAGGAAGGTGCGTATCCGCGCCCTCAAGAACCTCAACGAGATGGTGGGCTGAAGCCCGGTCCATCCGTTTTCGAGTTCGACAAGCGACGGGGCGGCCTGGCCGCCCCGTTCGTTTTCAGGGGAATTTCAGGGGTTTCCGGCCGCGTGCGCGGCCAGCCAGGCGCCGAGGACCGTCCTCATCTCCGTGAGGCGGCCGTGGAAGAAATGCTCCCCGCCCGCGAACAGCCGCACCTCCGGCGGCGGGCTCACCGATTTCGTCCAGGCGAGCACCCGCTCGTGGTCGACGAGCTCGTCCGAGTCGCCCTGGAGCACGAGCCAGGGACAGCGCGGCACCGCGAGCGTCGCGAAGTCGAATCGCTGCACGGGCGGCGCGACCGTCACGAGCAGCGAGGCTTCGCGCAGCGTCGCCAGCCGGTAGGCGATGAATCCGCCGAACGAGAAGCCGAGCGACCATAGCCACGACGCGCCCGTCTCCCGTCGCGCCCAGTCGGCAACCGCGGCGGCGTCCTCGCTCTCGCCCGCACCGTCGTCGTACTTGCCTTCGCTCGCGCCTACGCCGCGGAAGTTGAACCGCACGCTCGTGACGCGCTGGTCCTGGCAGGAGCGCGCGAGCGTGTGGACAACCTTGTTCTGCATCGCCCCGCCGTAGAGCGGATGCGGATGGCAGCAGACCGCGACGACGTCGCCGCGCGCATCCGGCGGCCGCTCGAGCAGGCCCTCGAGCGCGCCGGCCGGCCCGGCGATGACGACCTTCTCGACGCTCGGAGCCGGCGCACTCATGCGTTCAGCGCTTGTAGATGACGCCTTCCTTCATCACGAACGAGACCCGTTCCAGCGCGTGGACGTCCGTGAGCGGATTGCCCGGCACCGCGACGATGTCCGCGACCTTGCCGGCCACGACGCTGCCGAGCCGGTCGTCGATGCCGAGGTACTTCGCCGGCACCATCGTCGCGGCGCGGATCGCGTCCATGACCGGCATGCCCGCCTCGACCATGTAGCCGAATTCCTTGCCGTTGCCGCCGTGCGGGCCGACGCCGGTATCGGTGCCGAACATGATGGTGATGCCCGCCTTCCAGGCTTTCGCGAACGTGTGCTGGATCTGGGGGCCGACCTCGAGCGCCTTCGGACGGATGATCTCCGGGAAATAGCCCGGTTCCTGCGCGTGTTCGTACACGAAGCGGCCCGCCGAGATCGTCGGAACGTAGTGCGTGCCCTTCTCCTTCATGAGCTTGATGCACTCGTCGTCCATGAACGTGCCGTGCTCGATCGAGTCCACGCCGTTCTTGACCGCGCGCTTGATGCCCTCGGCACCGTGGGCGTGGGCCGCCACCTTCATGCCGTAGTCATGCGCCGTCGAAACGATGGCCGCAATCTCCTCGTCGGTGAGCTGCGGGCCGCTGCCCGACTTCTCGATCGAGAGCACGCCGCCCGTCGCCATGATCTTGATGTTGTCGGCACCGTCCTTGTAGCGCTGGCGCACCGCCGCCCGGCAGGAATCGACGCCGTTGCAGGTGTTGTCAAGCCTCGGGTCGCTGCTGCCGAGGAACGGGCCCCAGGAATTGCTCGCATCGGCATGGCCACCGAGCGAGCCGATCGGCCGGCCGGCCGTGAAGATGCGCGGTCCCTTGACCTTGCCTTCCGCGATGGCGCGCCGGAGCGCGATCGAGAGGTTCCAGTCGTCGCCGAGGTTCCGCACTGTCGTGAACCCCGCCATCAGCGTCCGCTCGGCGTAGACGACGGAATCGTAGGCGTCGTCGGCCTCGCCCTTCTTGACGGCATCGAGCTCGCTGTTGCGGCTCTGCTGCGAAGTGAGGTGCACGTGCATATCCATGAACCCCGGCAGCACGGTCGCGTCCGAGAGGTCGACGACCTCGTCTCCGCTCGCCGCCGACGTGAAGCCGGCATCGATCGAGCGGATCTTGCCCGCGTCGACGACGACCGTGACGCGTTCGCGCGGCGCGTTGCCGGTCCCGTCGATCAGCCGGCCGGCATGGATCAGGGTCGCCGCCGAGGCGGCCCCAACGGGAAGCAATGCGGCGAGCGCCGCGAACCGGATTGCGGTGCGCATCAGGACCTCACTCCTGGAATCACGGGCCGGGCTGGTGCGTCACGGTCTCGACCGCGAGTAGCTCGACGTCGAAGATCAGCGTCGCATTCGGCGGGATGACGCCGTTGCCCGCGCCGCGGCTGCCATAGGCGAGCGACGGAGGGATGACGAGACGGCGCTTGCCGCCGACCTTCATGCCCGGGATGCCCTGCTCCCAGCCCCGGATCACACGTCCGCTGCCGAGCGGAAACGACAGCGGCTGGCCGCGGTCGCGCGAGCTGTCGAACTGGCGCCCGTGGTGGTCCGGCGCGGCCGCGTCGTAGAGCCAGCCCGTGTAATGGACGATCACGACCATCCCGGGAAAGGCTTCATCGCCCATGCCCTTCACGACATCGGTGACGAGGACGGTCTCTTCGGGCGCGGCGGCGGCGGGAGGCGCGGCCGGCGTCGCCGGCGGACTCGAGGGCTGAGTGGACGGTTGCTGGGCTGAAGCGGCGGCTGCGATGGCAGTCGCCAGCAGGACCAGGTACGGCATTCTTGGCATGCCGCAACGATAGCAGCGAACAAACGCGGAGGGGACAGTCCCTGCCGTAAAAGGGGACGGTCCCCCGCGGCTTCGATCAGCGCTTGGAGTCGTTGCGGCGGGCGGGAAACAGACCGAGCTGGTGGCGCAGGAGGCTCAGGATGTCCTCGAGCTCGTCGAGCAGCTGCGCGAAACGCTCCATGGCGTGCTCAGCGATCGGCGGAGCGCCGCGACTGGTTCGCGCCATTCGTGCCCGGCGCATCGCCCTCGGGCGCGAAGGCCGTGCGCGCCTTCTCGGCCCAGGACTTGTAGCTCGCGTACTTGGTGAGGTCGCGCGAAATCGCGCCATGCCGGCTCACCGACGTGCGCCGAGGCAGGCGAGCCGCGGGATCGGTGCCGCCGCGCTCGGGAGGCGTGACCTTGATGTCGCTCACGGAAGCGGGACCTGACGAGGCTTCATGCCCCGCAAGTTACGCGGGGGGGAGCGGCCCAAACAGGAACTGCATCACAGCTCCCGGGCCATAATCGGGGTGCCCGTACTCAGTCAGACGATGCGGTAGCTCGGGCGGTATTCCCCGACCAGTTTCATGCGCCTTTCGGCGACGAAGCCGCGCAGCAGCTCGTCCAGCGGGCCGGCGATCCGGGGCTCCGCATGGATCTCGAACGGGCCCTTTTCCTCGATCAGGCGGATGCCCCGCTCCTTCACGTTGCCGGCGACGATGCCGGAGAACGCGCGGCGCAGGTTCGCGGCGCGCTCGTGCACCGGCTGGTCCATCGAAAGCGTGAGCGAGGCCATCGCCGCGTGGCTCACCTCGAACGGCTGCTGGAACTCGCGCGGTATCTTGAGCAGCCAGTTGTAGTTGTAGGCGTCACCGGCGCGCCGGCGCGAGCGGCGCACGGCGTCGAAGCCGCGCTGCATCTCGCGCGCAACCTCGGGCGGGTCGTCGACGATGATGCGATAGCGCTGCTGCGCCTCCGGGCCGAGCGCCAGCCCGATGAAGCGGTCGAGCTGCCGGAAGTAGCCCGCGCTCTCGCGCGGGCCGCTGAAGACGAGCGGCAGCGGCTGGCTCGCGTTCGCCGGGTCGAGCAGGATCCCGAGCAGGTAGAGGATCTCCTCGGCGGTCCCGGCGCCTCCCGGGAACACGATGATGCCGTGGCACAGGCGCACGAAGGCCTCGAGCCGCTTCTCGATGTCCGGCATGATCACGAGCTGGTTGACGATCGGGTTCGGCGGCTCGGCCGCGATGATGCCGGGCTCGGTGATCCCGATGTAGCGGCCGTCCTTGATGCGCTGCTTGGAGTGCCCGATCGTCGCGCCCTTCATCGGCCCCTTCATCGCGCCGGGGCCGCAGCCGGTGCAGACCGAGAGGCCGCGCAGGCCGAGCTCGTAGCCGACCTGCTTGGTGTAGTCGTATTCCTCGCGCGGGATCGAATGGCCGCCCCAGCAGACCACGAGGTCGGGCCGCCCCTTGTACTCGAGCGCGCGCGCGTTCCGGAGGATGCAGAAGATCGCGTTCGTGACGCTCGCGGAGTCGTCGAGGTCGAAGCGCGCGACGATCTCGTTGTGCGTGTAGACAATGTCGCGCAGCACCGCGAACAGGTGCTCCTTGACGCCGCGGATCATCTCGCCGTCGACGAAGGCGCTGCCCGGGGCGTGCTGCATCTCGAGCTTGATGCCCCAGGGCTCGCGGACGATGCGGAGCTCGAAATCCTTGTACGCCTCGAAGATGAGGCGCGCGTCGTCGATCAGCGTGCCGGAGTTGAGCACCGCGAGGGCGCAGCGGCGGAACAGCGGGTAGAGGCCGCCCTGGCCGCGGTCCAGGAGCTTGTCGACCTCCTGCTGCGAGAGGTTGTCGAGCACCCCCTTGGGCGACACCCGTGCATGCACGACTGCCGTCAGGTCGATCCCCGGGGTTCCGGTCACGGGCGGATCTCGATCGGCGTGCCGTCTCCCGTCAGCAGCCAGAAGTCGAGCATGTCCTCGTTCGACAGCGCAATGCAGCCGTCCGTCCAGTCGGTGGCGAGGTAACGCTCGCGCGAATACTTCAGGAGGTTCGGCAGCCCGTGCACCATGATCGAGCCGCCCGGCGCCCAGCCATTCTTGCGGGCCATCGCGAGGTCGAAGGCTTCCGGGTAGGAAACCTGCACCGCGAGGAAGAAGTCGCTCTGCGCGTTCCGCCGCGTGAGCCGGTAGCGGCCCTCGGGCGTGCGGAAGTCGCCCTCGCGCTGCTTCTGCCCCATCGGCACGAGGCCGAGCGAGACCTTGTAACTCGCGATGACGGCGCCTTCGCGATAGAGCTCCATGCGCCGGGTAGATTTCGTGACCACCACACGGTCGACGGGCTGGAGCATGCCGGCGGGACCGGCGAGTCCCGCCATCGAATCGGCGTTGGAAAGCGGCGAAAGGAGCGCCGCCAGAGTCATCGAAATCAAAAGCTTGCGATACATGTCGCGAGGCATTATAACGCCCCGCGCCGATCCGGGCCGTTCAGTCGCCGATCAACTCGACCGCTTCACATTTTCGCGCCGAGGTGTTCGCGACCAGCCGGTAATGGCCGCCCGCGTCGAGTTCCGCCTCCACGGTGAAGCGGCCGACCGAGCCGCTCTCCGCGACGCGGCAATCGACGAGCAGCGTGTGCTTGCCGGGCGGCAGCTCGACCTTGCTCGAGGAGAGGCCGACTTCCTTGCCGTCGACCTGGCGAAGCCGCAGCTGCACCGGGCTCCCTGCGCTCACGACGGGATCGGCGCGCACGATGGCGCGCTCATCCCTGGCGAGCGGCGCTCCTTCGTACATGCGTTGCGTGCCGCAACCTGCAACGAGCAGGACCAGGACGCACGCAACCGGGAAAAAAGGCGGCCCGAAGGCCGCCTGGGAGGTCACGCGCAGCCCCTGTTGTCAGGGGCCGCCGGGCGGGGACCCGGCCGGCGCGTGAAAAAAGCTGTGCCTCACCCGCACTTCGAGTCGCCGCAGGAGAGGCAGGTCATGCAGCCGTCCATCATGACGACGGCCGCGGTGCTGCACTTCACGCAGAGCTGGGCGCCTTCCGGATAGTCCGACTTGGCGAGCGCGTCCAGCTGCTTGTGCTGGTCCTCCCACTGCTTGCGCTTCTCCTCGATCAGCTGGCGCTGGGATTCGTCCATGCCGGGCTTCTGCATCACGCCGATCGTCTGCAGGTGGCGCTCGATGACGTAGCCGATCTCGGCGACGATCGAGGGCATGAACTTGCCGCCGGGCTGCCAGTAGCCGCCGCGCGGGTCGAATACGGCCTTCAGCTCCTCGACCAGGAAAGCGACTTCCCCGCCCTTGCGGAATACCGCCGAGATGACGCGCGTCAGCGCGACGATCCACTGGAAGTGATCGAGGTTCTTCGAGTTGATGAAGATCTCGAACGGGCGCCGGTGCTCGTATTCCGTGCCCTCGTTCATCACGATGTCGTTGATCGTCAGGTACATCGCGTGGTCGGAGACCGGCGTCTTGATCTTGTAGGTCGAGCCGATCAGCACCTCGGGGCGCTCGAGCTTCTCGTGGATGCGCACAACCTTGCCTCCCGCTTCCTTGCGGATCTTGCCTTCGCGCGGCGCCGCGGCGGGCCGCTCGGCTTCCTGCCGCTCGGCCTCCGGCTTCTGCACCTGGTACTTGACGATCTTCTTCTCGATCTTGATGCGGCTCATGATGATTCCCCCGGCAGGCTCAAAAGCGGCCGTAATAGCCTTCCTTGAGCGCGTCATACAGGTTGGCGGCGGTGTGGATCTCGCCGTCGTATTCGATTTCCTCGTCGCCCCGCAGCACGATCACGGTGCCGTCCTCGAGAACGAACTCGTAGTTCGTGTTCTTGAGGTCGTTTTCCTTGACCAGCACGCCCTGGTGCGCCTCGGGATTGAAGCGGAAGGTCGTGCAGCCCTTCAGGCCCTTCTCGTGGGCGAAGAGGTAGATATCCTTGAAGTCGTCGTAGCGGAAATCGGTGGGCACGTTTGCGGTCTTCGAGATCGAGGAGTCGACCCACTTCTGCGCCGCAGCCTGGATCTCGACGTGCTCGCGCGGGCCGATGCTCTCGGCGGTCACGAAATAGTCGGGCAGCGCCTCCCCCGCGTTCTTCGAGCCCGGTATCGCGCGCGGGTTGATGAGCTCGCGGTAGGCCAGCAGCTCGAACGAGTAGACGTCCACCCGTTCCTTCGACTTCTTGCCCTCGCGGATCACGTTGCGGAAATAGTGGTGCGCGAAGGAGGGCTCGATCCCGTTCGACGCGTTGTTCGCGAGCGAGAGGGAGATCGTGCCGGTCGGCGCGATCGAGCTGTGGTGCGTGAAGCGCGCGCCGACCATCTCGACCTGCTTGACGACCTCGGGAGAGACCTCCGCGAGCCGGCGCATGTAGCGGCTGTAGCGCGCATGCAGGATGCGGCCCGGCACCTTGTCGCCGACCTTCCAGCCGTCGCGCGCCATCTCGGGGCGCTTGCGGAGCATCGCGCGCGTGACCGTGAACTCCTCGTTCATGATCGGCGCCGGGCCCTTCTCGCGCGCGAGCTCCACGCCCGCCTCCCAGCCCGCGATCGCCATCTCGCGCGACACGTTGTCGGTGAAGGCGACGGACTCGGGCGAGCCGTACTTCATGCCGAGCATCGTGATCGTCGAGCCGAGGCCCAGGAACCCCATGCCGTGGCGGCGCTTCCTGACGATCTCCTCGCGCTGGCGGCCGAGCGGCAGGCCGTTGATCTCGACGACGTTGTCGAGCATGCGAGTGAACGTGCGGACGACTTCGCGGTACTCGTCCCAGTCGAAGCTCGCCTCGTCCGTGAACGGCCGGCGCACGAAGCGCGTCAGGTTGACGGAGCCCAGCAGGCAGGAGCCGTACGGCGGCAGCGGCTGCTCGCCGCAGGGGTTGGTGGCGCGGATGTTCTCGCACCACCAGTTGTTGTTCATCTCGTTCACGCGGTCGATCAGCACGAAGCCGGGCTCGGCGAAGTCGTAGGTCGAGCCCATGATGACGTCCCAGAGCCGCCGCGCAGGCAGTACCCGGTACACCTTGCAGGCCACGAGACCGTCCTCGTTCGCGACGTAGCCCTCGGCATCCGGCCACTCTCGCCAGACAAAGGCGTGCGGGTCGTGCAGGTCGTGCTTTTCCGGCTCGTACTCGCGCAGCGACAGCGGGAAGGCGAGCTTCCACTCGCGGTCTCCGCGCACCGCCTCGATGAACTCGTCCGTCACGAGCAGCGAGAGGTTGAACTGCCGGAGGCGCCCGTTCTCGCGCTTGGAGCGGATGAAGTCGATGGCGTCGGGGTGGCTGACGTCGAAGGTGCCCATCTGCGCGCCGCGGCGTCCGCCCGCTGAGGAGACGGTAAAGCACATCTTGTCGTAGATATCCATGAAGGACATCGGGCCGGACGTGTGCGCGCCGGCGCCGGCGACATAGGCGCCGCGCGGCCGAAGCGTCGAGAATTCGTAGCCGATGCCGCAGCCGGCCTTCAGCGTGAGCCCGGCCTCGTGAACCTTGTTGAGGATGTCGTCCATCGAGTCGTGGATGGTTCCCGACACCGTGCAGTTGATCGTGGAGGTCGCCGGCTTGTGCGCGAGCGCCCCGGCATTCGACATGATGCGGCCCGCCGGGATCGCGCCCTTGCGCAGCGCCCACAGGAAGCGCTCGTAGAGCTCCTCGCGGCGCGCGGGATCCTCGACGTCGGCCAGGGTCTTCGCGACGCGCGCGAACGTGTCGTCCATCGTCGCGTCGATCGGCGAGCCGTCCTTGGCGGTGAGCCGGTATTTACGGTCCCAGATGTCGAGCGACGCTTCCTGGAACGGGATTTCCTCGACGTCTTTGTGCTCGAATCTGACCGCTGTGCTCATTTTGTCCGCGCCGCTCCCCTCGCCCCACCGTTCCACCAATCGCCGGAGAAATCTCGCCCGGGCATGCGCGATAAGGCGCTGCCTGCGTCCGATCTCACGTGGCTCCCTGACTCTTCTCTGCCGACCGGCTCCGCTTTCGACCGGCGACCACAAGATCTTGTGTCAGGGTTGCGAAATTATTTCCGCGAGGCCGGTGTGTCAAGGATTTCCTTATGGAAAAAATCGGCCTTGAAAGATGATTGTTTTTCAATGGCTTATGGAGATCATCTAAGGCTGTTTCCGCCTGGCCTAGGGAACAAACCCCAGGGAGGACCCAATTCTGCGCAACACAACATCTTGTGTGCGCAAAAATGGCACAAAATACGCACAGTTTATTCACGCAGACGCTCGCACAGCGGAAAAACAAGGCTCGCGCGCATCGGAACTTGTCATCTTCCGGCCCGGTCAGACATCGCGCCCCATCGAGGTTGCCTCCCATGAAAAAAGCACTCGCGGCCGCCCTGGCAGTCGCCGCTTTCGCGCTTTCCGCCCCGGTTTTCGCCCAATCCCAGCTCCCCTCCTTCGCCCCTGTGATCAAGAAGGCCGCGCCCGCGGTGGTCAACATCGGCGTGAAGGGCACGGTCGCCGCGCCGCGCAACCCGTTCTTCGACGATCCGGGATTCCGCCGCTTCTTCGGCCTCCCGCCGGATGCGCAGCCGCGTGAGCGGGAGTTCCGGAGCGCTGGCTCCGGCGTCATCGTCGACGCGAAGAACGGCTACATCGTGACGAATGCGCACGTCGTCCAGAACGCGAGCGAGATCACCGTGACGCTGATGGACGACGTCGAGCTGAAAGCTGAAATCGTCGGCGCGGACGAGCGCTCGGACGTCGCAGTCGTCCGCGTCAAGGACGCAAACCTGCCCGCGGAGATGCACCTCGCGGACTCCTCCAAGCTCCAGGTCGGCGACTTCGTGATCGCGATCGGCAATCCCTTCGGCCTGCAGCACACGGTCACATCCGGCATCGTGAGCGCGCTCGGCCGCTCCGGCATCAGCCGCGACGGCCTCGAGGACTTCATCCAGACCGACGCCGCGATCAACCCGGGCAACTCGGGCGGCGCGCTGGTCGGCCTCGACGGCGACCTCGTCGGCATCAACTCCGTGATCCTGTCGCAGACCGGCGGCAACATCGGCATCGGATTCGCGATTCCCTCGAACATGGTCCGCTCCGTCATGGAGCAGCTGATCGAGACCGGGCAGGTCAACCGCGGCCAGCTCGGCGTGATGACGCTCCCGCTGACGCCGGAATTCCGCAAGAGCCTCGGCCTGCCCGAGAACACGCAGGGCGCGCTCGTGCAGCAGGTGACCGAGGGCTCGGCGGCGGCCAAGGCCGGCATTGAAACCGGCGACGTGATCACCTCGGTCCGCGGCGCTCCGATCAAGAGCAATACCGAGCTTCGCAACACGATCGGCATGCTGAAGGTCGGCGACTCCGTGGACATCGGCTTGCTGCGCGAAGGCAAGCCGAAGAGCGTGACCGCGATCCTCAAGGAGCCGGCGCAGATCCCGGACGCCTCGACGATTCATCCGTCCCTCACCGGCGCGGAGCTCGTCGAGGTTTCGGAAGATACCGCGGGCGGCATCCGCATCCGCACGGTGGCGCCAGGCAGTCCCGCCGCCCAGGCGGGCCTCCTGGCCGACGACCGGATCATCGCGGTGAATCGCCAGCGCGTGTCGACGATCGCGCAGCTGCGCGACGCGGCCAAGGGCCAGACCTCGATGCTGATCCAGCTGCGTCGCGGCAATCAGGTCCTGCTGCTGCCGCTGCGCTGACGGCGCCCCGCGCGGCCCTCGCCGCCGGGACCCGCTCGTTCGCGCCGCCGGAACTTACGCGCTCACTCGCGGGTCCGGGCGGGTCCCCGAGCGAGCGACTAAGTTCCGGCGGAGCGAGCGAGGGTCCCCGCCCGGCGCGAAGACCGCGCTGCGCACGCCACGCCTATAATCGTGCGATGGCAGCGCGGTCGATCTGCGTGCTCGGCGGATCCGGATTCGTGGGTACGCACTTGTGCGCCGCGCTCGCGCGTGACGGCTGGCGCATCACCGTCCCGACCCGCAATCCAGTCCGTGCCCAGCACCTGGCGCCGATCCCATCCCTCAAGCTCGTCGCGGCCAATGTCCACAACCCGGACGAGCTCCGCGCGCTTTGCGCCGGCCAGTACGCCGCGGTCAATCTCGTCGGCATCCTGAACGAGAAAGGCCGGAGCGGCTCGGGCTTCGCGCAGGCGCACGTCGAGCTCGTCCGCAAGCTCGTCGAGGCCTGCCGTCGTGAGCGTGTCGACCGCCTGCTGCACGTCAGCGCGCTGAACGCGGACGCGGACGGCGGCACGAGCCATTACCTGCGCAGCAAGGGCCGCGGCGAACGCGTGATTCGCGGCGAGTCCGGCCTGGACCTCGCCTGGACGATCTTCCAGCCGTCGGTGATCTTCGGCCCGCGCGACGACTTCGTGAACCGGTTCGCGCGCCTCCTGCGCGCGATCCCGCTGGGCCTGCCGCTCGCGCGTCCCGGCGCGCGCTTCGCGCCGGTGTGGGTCGGCGACGTCGTCGCGGCGCTCCAGCGCGCGCTGGCCGACGAGGCGACCGCGGGCGAGTGCTACGAGCTCTGCGGGCCCGAGCGGCTCGCGCTGGTCGACATCGTGCGGCGCATCCGCGACCGCCTCGGCGTCTCGCGCGCGGTCATCGGCATTCCCGACCTCGCGGCCCGGCTTCAGGCCGCGATTTGCGACTTCGTGCCGGGCAAGCCCTTCTCGACGGACAACTACCGGTCGCTACTCGTCGACAGCGTGTGCAAGGTCAACGGCCTCGCGCGCCTCGGAATCCGGCCGCAGCCGCTCGACGCCATCCTGCCGAAGTTCCTCGCCTAGCCGACGAGGCGTCGATTCTCAACCCGGCGGACAGAGCTTTGCGCGCCCCGCCGCGTCGTTTTCGAGCGCCTTCATCGCCGCGTAGAACGCGGCCAGGTCGCCGTCCTGCCGCTCAAGCTCGGATCGGAGGGCCGGGACACAGCGCTCGTAAGTGGCGACAGCCACGAGCCGCGCGTTGTTGAAGTCGCCATTCGCGGGATGGCCGCCGGCTTTCAGCGCCCCGCGCAGTCGCGAGAACTCGGCGGCCTTCTCCGCGCGCATCTCGTCGGGCGCAAGCGGCTTCGCATACAGGGCGGCGAGGCGCCGTCGCGTGTCGACCATCAGTTCGGCCGCTTTGCTTTCCTGCTCGCGAACCGTCAGGAACTTGTCGAGGTCGGCCAGCCGCCCTTCGCGTACGAGCCAGCGCCTCAGCCCCTCGGTCTCGACGACCGTCGCGAACGCCTCGTTGAAGTCGCTGTCGCCCTGCGCGTAGACCGCCTGGTGCGCGAGCTCGTGGAAGATGAATGCGGCGAGCTCGTTGTCGCCGTAGCCGAGCATGGTGTTCAGCACGGGGTCGCGGAGGTGGCCAAGCGTCGAGTAGGCGATCGAGGGTCCCGTGAAAACGTCGTAGCCCTTGACCCTCAGCTTGCCGGCCGCCTTGTTCGCGAGCTCTTCCTCGAAATAGCCGCGATAGCTCACGCAGCCGGCGATCGGAAAGCACCAGTGCTTCGGTACGACCGAGAATTCCGGCGCTGCGAAGAGATTCCAGGTCGCGTAGCGCCGCCCGAGGTCGGCGAAGGTCCGGTAGCTGCCGTTGTCCGGCAGGCCGAGGTCGCTCATCGCGAAGTCGCGGGCGCGTGCCGCGAGCTCGAGACGCCGCTTCAACGTGGCGTCCGTGTCCGGGCGCGCGATCACTTCCTCGATCGGCTCGCGCTTGCCGTTCATCGCCATCTGCCCGGCGGCCAGGTGCATGTAGTAGCACCCGGGCAGCACGAGCGAGGCCGCGGCAGCCGCGAGCAGCCGGGCCGGGATCAGCGGCGAATCGCGTAACATGATGCGATGAAAGTCTATCTGGTCGGCGGCGCCGTTCGCGACGAGCTGCTCGACCGGAAGCCGGCCGAGCGCGACTGGGTCGTGGTCGGCGCGACCCCGCAGCAGATGACCGACGCGGGTTTCAGGCAGGTGGGTCGCGATTTCCCGGTGTTCCTGCACCCCGAAACCGGCGAGGAATACGCGCTCGCCCGCACCGAGCGCAAGACCGGCGCTGGCTATCGCGGGTTCGAAGTCGCGTTCTCGCCCGACGTCACGCTCGAAGACGACTTGCGCCGGCGCGACCTCACGATCAATGCCATGGCGCGCGACGGGGACGGTGGATTGATCGATCCTTACGGCGGCCGCGCCGACCTCGAGGCGAGAAAGCTGCGCCACGTGTCGGACGCGTTCAACGAGGATCCCGTGCGCATCCTGCGTGTCGCGCGCTTCCTCGCGCGCTACGAGCCGCTCGGGTTTTCGATCGCGCCCGAGACGATGGCGCGCATGCGCTCGATGGTGGCCGCCGGCGAGGTGGATGCGCTCGTCGCAGAGCGCGCCTGGCAGGAGACCGCCAAAGCGCTGGCCGAGCCTGCGCCGGCCGCCTGGATGCGGGCGCTGCGCGAGTGCGGCGCGCTGGCGCGCATTTTCCCGGAGCTCGACGCGCTCTATGGCGTGCCGCAGCCCGAGAAGTGGCACCCGGAGATCGACACCGGCCTGCACATGGAGCTCGTGCTCCAGGCGGCTGCCGACCTCACGCCCGAGCCGCGAATCCGTTTTGCCGCGTTGATGCACGACCTCGGCAAGGGACGCACGCCGCGCTCGCGCTGGCCGCGCCATGTCGGCCACGAGGAGTCCGGCGCGCGACTGGTCGAGGCGGTGTCGGAACGGCTGCGTGTCCCCACCGATTTCCGCGAGCTCGCCGTGCTCGCCGCACGCTGGCACGGTCTCGCGCACCGGTCGCTCGAGCTCCGGCCCCGCACGGTGCTCGAGCTCCTCGAGGCCTGCGACGCATTCCGCCGGCCCGAGCGATTCCGCGAGCTCTTGATCGCCTGCGAAGCCGACCATCGCGGGCGCGGCGGCTTCCGCGAGCGCCCTTATCCGCAGGGCGATCGCCTGCGTGAGGCGCAGGCGACGGCGATGGCCGTCGCATTGACGGAGGCGGACCGCGCGGGCCTCACGGGCGAGAAAATTGGCGAGCTGCTGCGGCGGCGCCGGCTGGCGGCCCTGAAAGCCGGAGCCTGATCAGGCGAACAGCCAGAACAGGATTCCGGCCACCACGAAGCGATAGATCGCGAAAGGACCGAGGCCGATGCGATTGATCACGCGCAGCAGCCAGGCGATGCAGAGGTAGCCCGTCACGGCGGCGACGGCAACGCCGAGCCCGATGATGCCCCAGTCGGGATGCGGGACATCGCTCGTCACGAGCTTCAGCCCCTCGTACGCGCCCGCCATGCCGATTCCCGGCACCGCCAGCAGGAACGAGAAGCGCGCCGCGGCCTCGCGCGTGAGCCCGAGCGTCCGCGCCATCGTCATGGTCACGCCCGAGCGCGATGTGCCTGGCATCAGCGAGAGCGCCTGCGCGCAGCCGACGAGGAGCGCATCGCGCCAGCCGACCGAGGGCACGTCGCGCACGCTCTTGCCGAAGCGGTCCGCGAGCCACATGAGGAGGCCGAAGAAGGAGAGCATCGTCGCAACGGCGACGGGATTCCGCAGCTTCTCCTCGATCGCGCCGCCGAACGCGAGCCCGACGAGGCCGACCGGAATCGTGCCGAGGATCACGCACCAGGCGAGGCGAGCATCCGGCGTCAGCCCGCGGCCGGCGAGCGAGCCGAACCACGCGACGATCATCGCGACGAGCTCGCGCCGGAAGTAGGCGATCACCGCGAACAGCGTGCCGACGTGGACCGCCACATCGAACGCGAGCCCCTGGTCCGGCCAGCCGAAGAAATAAGGCACGAGCACGAGGTGGCCCGAGCTCGAGATCGGCAGGAACTCCGACAGGCCCTGCACGATGGCGAGGACGATGGCTTGTACCGGATCCAAAGGGACTCCCAGGTGGCTGCGACAGTCTACAGGCTCGCCGACAAGTCCCTGAATCCAAATCCCAGGATTGGGACTTCGATACCGCGCAGGAGCGCCATCAGCTTGAAACGTTCGCCCATCTCGCCCGGCAGGAGCAGCGTCTCCGCGGCCTGCCGGTGAGCGGCGCGCTCACTCGCGTTCGCCGCCTCGGCGAGGCGCGCGAGTTCGCGATCGATGCCGGTCTCGAGAAGGTAGTGCGCCTGCGTCGCGAACCCGCCGAGCGCGAGGCCGGAACTCGTCGCATCCTCCGCCAGAGCCGAGAAATCCACCCAGGCGGTGATGTCCTGCGCGCCCGGTGCGGCGAGCACGTCGTCGACGCGGCGGTGCCGGTGAAAGCCGCAGAGCGTCCCGCCGTCGCGCGCGGGGTGATAGTACTGCGCCCGCGGCAGGCCGTAGTCGGCGACGAGGATCGCGCCGTGCGTGAGCGAAGCGCTCGCCGCGGCGAGCCAGTCGCGCTGGACCAGGCGCAGCTCTGACGTGAAGCCCGCCGGCATGCGTGACGGCAGTTTCCGTTGCAGCGACTCGACCCCGGCCGCGAGCGCGGCGTCTGCCGGCCGCGGCTGCCAGGCGAACCCGTCGCCGCTCGCGACGACAGCGATCGCGTCCACGCCATCGCGGGTCACGCGGAACCTTTCCACCGGCAGCGCATCGATCACCTCGTTCGCGAACGCGACGCCTTGCCAGGGCTCGGCTGGCGGCTCCGCGAGCCACTCGAAGCGATCGAGGTGTGCCGCGGTTTCCGGTGCGTTCGCGAGCCGCTCGCGCTGGCGTGCGGCGAGTGCCGGGCTCGGCTCCACGATGCGATAGCGCTCGAGCGGTGCGCCGCGAGCGATGAACGAAGTCAAGACGTGCTGGGCGAACGCTCCGCTTCCCGCGCCCAGCTCGACGACGTCGCCGCCGTCCGACTTCCCCAGCAGGTCCGCGATCCCGTTCGCGAGGCAGGCCGCGAAGAGCGGCGAAAGTTCCGGCGCCGTCACGAAATCTCCGGCCGCGCCGAAAATCGGCTTCCCGGCCATGTAGTACCCGAGTTCCGGCTCGTACAACGCCGCCTGCATGAAGGCCGCGAACGGCAGCCAGCCGCCTTGTGCGGCAATGCGCGCACGGATGCGCGCCGCTAGCAACGCGGGCCGCGCAGGCCGTGATATCGTCGGCCGGCGCCCTCGATCGCAGTCCGGAATTCATGGCTCAACCCGCATTGCCGCTCGCCGAAAGAGTCGTGCTGGTGACCGGCGCGGCGCGCCGCGTCGGCGCGGTCCTCGCCGCGTCTTTTCATGCCGCGGGCGCTCGTCTCGCCGTTCACTATCGCGGCTCGCAGGCGGAGGCCGAGGCGCTCGTCGCGCGCCTGAACGCGTTGCGCCCGGACTCGGCGCGCGCCTTCCAGGCCGACCTCGCGGACGCCGGCGCCTGCGAAGCCCTGCCCGCCCGGGTCGTCCGTGCGTTCGGCCGGCTCGACGTGCTCGTCAACAACGCGTCGACGTTTTACGCGACGCCGGTCGGCTCGATCACGCCGGACCAGTTCGACGACCTCGTCGGCTCGAACCTCCGCGCGCCGCTCTTCCTCGCGCAGGCTGCGGCGGCCGAGCTCGCGAAGCGCGATGGCCTCATCCTCAATATCGCCGATATCCACGGCATCAGGCCGCTCGGAAAGCACGCCGTCTATTGCGCGGCCAAGGCCGCGCTCGTGATGCTGACGCGCTCGCTGGCACGGGAGCTCGGCCCGGCGATCCGCGTGAATGCGGTCGCCCCGGGCCCGGTGCTCTGGCCCGAGAACGGCGTCGACGCGAAGCTGCGCGAGCGCATCGTGTCGCGCACGGCGCTGAAGCGTGCCGGCACGCCGGAGGATGTCGCGAAGGCGGCGCTCTTCTTCGCCACGGACGCGCCCTTCGTCACGGGCGAGGTGCTCGCCGTGGACGGCGGACGCCTCATCGGCGGCGAGGATCGCTAGCCGCTTCATCCATCCGCGCCTTCGAGCGATACCGGCGCGAGCGGATGCGCGCGCTGGTCGAAGCGGCGCCACAGCTCGTCGATGCGCTCGCCCGCGACGGGGTGGACGACCGCCGGCGCGAGCTCGGCGAGCGGGCCCAGCACCCAGGCGCGCGTCAGCAGGTCCGGATGCGGCAGTGCCTTGCCGCCGAAACGGCCGACGGCTTCGCCGTGCAGCAGGAGGTCGAGGTCGAGCGCGCGCGGTCCCCACTTGGGCGCGCCCGGCTCTCGCCCGCAGGCGCGCTCGACGGACTTCAGCCGCTCGAGCAGCGCTTCGGTCGGCTGCTCGGCCGGAAATGCGATGACCAGGTTGATGAAATCGTCGCCGTCGAATCCGACCGCCGAATTGGAGTACGCCCGCGACGCGCGAAGCCCCGGGTAGTCGCGGCTGAGGAGCCGCAGCGCCTCATTGAGGCTTGCCCGCGGGCGCACGTTGCTGCCCGCGGCGACGTAGGCGTCAGGCATCGGCGCCGCGCTCGATCACGACGCCGACGTCGCGCGAGTGGCGGATCGCGCCGGGCTTGTGCACGGTCACGCGAACGCGCGAGACCTTGAACTCCTCGAGCACGATGCGCGCGATCTCGCCCGCGAGCGCCTCGACCAGCCGGTAACTGCTGCTCTCGACGAGCGCGAGCACGCGCTTGGCCACGGACTTGTAGTTGAGCGTGTCCTCGATGGCGTCGCTCTTCCCGGCCGCACGAAGGTCGACCCACATTTCGAGGTCAATCTCCAGGCGCTGCTTGACGCCGCGCTCCCAGTCGTAGATGCCGATGACGGCGTCGGCGGCGAGCGCGCTGATGAATATGTGGTCCATTCAGCCTCCTGGTGGATGCAGCTCGTCGAGCGGCCAGCGCGCGCGGGCACGGACGGCAAGCCCCTCGCGCTCGCCGGCGGCGAGGCGGTGATGGCCGGCGAGCGCGATCATCGCGGCGTTGTCGGTGCAGAATTCCGGGCGCGGGAAGAAGACGCGGCCGCCCGCCGCCGTGACGGCCTTCGCGAGCGCGTCGCGCAGGCGCAGGTTCGCGCCGACTCCGCCGGCGACGACGAGTGCTTCGAGCCCGGTCACGCGGAGCGCACGCAGCGACTTCGCGACGAGCGTTTCCACGATCGCGGTCTCGAAGCCGCGCGCGACGTCGGCGCGCGCCGCCGCGTCGAGCGTGCGCCCGCGCACCGCGACGACGACCGCCGTCTTGAGCCCGCTGAAGCTGAAGTCGAGCCCGGGCCGGTCGAGCATCGGACGCGGGAATTCGAACACGCCGTCGCGCCCCTGCTCCGCGAGCCTCGCGAGTGCGGGCCCGCCCGGGTAGTCGAGGCCGAGGAGTTTTGCGGTCTTGTCGAAGGCTTCGCCCGCGGCGTCGTCCTGCGTCTCGCCGAGGACGCGATAGCGCCCGACACCAGCGACCTCGACCAGCATCGTGTGGCCGCCGGACACCTGCAGCGCGACCAACGGGAATTCCGGTGCGCCGGGCTCTAGCGCAGGGGCGAGCAGGTGACCCTCGAGGTGATGCACGCCGACCACCGGCACGTCCCAGGCGTAGCCGAGCGCGCGGCCAAGGCAGGCGCCGACCAGCAGTGCACCGATGAGTCCCGGTCCCGCGGTATAGGCAATGCCGTCAATGGCTTGGGCTGCGAGCCCGGCCTCGGCGAGGGCGTCCTCGATCATCGGCAGGAGCCGCTCGATGTGCTCGCGCGAGGCGAGTTCCGGCACCACGCCGCCGTGCGCGCGGTGCAGTTCGACCTGGCTGAAAACCCGGTTCGAAAGGAGGCCACGCGCGCCGTCGTAGACGGCGACGGCGGTCTCGTCGCAGGAGGTTTCGATGCCAAGCACCATCATGGCGGCAGGTCTTTGATTTTCCGGGGGCGGATCACTACAATTCCGGGCCCTTTCCCCGGCTCGTCCGGGGTCGTTCTGGCGAGCGTCGAGGTAAGAATGCCGAGCGTCCGTATCCGCGAAAACGAGTATTTCGACGCGGCCCTGCGTCGTTTCAAGCGCGCCTGCGAAAAGGCCGGCGTCCTGACCGAATTGCGTCGCCGGGAATTCTACGAGAAGCCCACTCAGGAACGGAAACGCAAGAAGGCCGCCGCCATCAAGCGGCACCTCAAGCGCGCCTCCCGCGACGGCGGCCGCAGCGCCACGCGCTGAAGCCCTCGGATGACCCTGAAGGCGCGCATCACCGAAGACATGAAGGCGGCGATGCGGGCGGGCGAGAAGGACCGCCTTTCGTGCATCCGCATGCTCCAGGCGGGGATCAAGCAACGCGAGGTCGACGAGCGCATCGAGCTCGACGATGCGCAGGTGCTCGCCGTCATCGACAAGATGATCAAGCAGCGCAAGGAATCCGTCACGCAGTTCCAGGCCGGCAACCGCGCGGACCTCGTGGCCAAGGAATCCGCCGAAATCACCCTGCTCTCCGGCTACCTACCCGCCCAGCTCGACAACGCCGAGCTCGACGCGCTCGTCCGCGAGGCCATCGCCTCGACCGGCGCCGCGTCCATGAAGGACATGGGCAAAGTCATGGGCGTGCTGAAGCCGAAGGTCCAGGGCCGCACCGACATGGGCGCGCTCTCGGCGCGCATCAAGTCGGCGCTCGGGGGCTGACGCCGTGAGTCCGAGCCGGGTACCCGAGGGCGAGACGCGCGGCCACATCGTCCCGATCGGCGGCGCCGAGAACAAGGAAAACGACCCGAAGATCCTGGCGCGCTTCGTGAGGGTCTCGGGCGGCGACGAGGCCGACATCGTCGTGATCCCGACCGCGAGCCGCGCGCACGAGACCGGCAGCCGCTACGAGCGGCTGTTCCGCGAGCTCGGCGCGCGCCGCGTCGACGTGATGGACTTCGACACGCGCCGCGACTGCCAGGAGCAGGGCCGCCTCGACCGCATCAAGGAGGCCTCCGGAATATTCTTCACGGGCGGCAACCAGCTCCGGCTGACGACGCTGCTCGGCGGCACGCCGGTTGCGAAGCTGATCCGCACGCAGAACGCCCGCGGCGTCACGGTCGGCGGCACGAGCGCCGGCGCCTCGATCCTTTCGGAGCACATGATCGCCTTCGGAGACGACGGAGCGACTGCGATCGCCGGCAGCGTCCGCCTCGCGCCGGGCCTCGGGCTCACGAACCGCTTCATCATCGACCAGCATTTCCGCGAGCGCGACCGCCTCGGCCGCCTCATCACCGCGCTCGCCTACAACCCGTTCGCGGTCGGGCTCGGTCTCGACGAGGACACGGCGGCCTTCATCGGGCCCGACGAGACCCTCGAGGTCGAAGGCACGGGCGGCGTCACCGTCGTCGACGCATCGAAGGTCAGCTTTTCCTCCGTCGACAGCGCGACCGAGGGCCAGCCGATCTGCATCGTCGGCCTCGTCGTGCACGTGCTGACCGCCGGCGCGACGTTCAACCTGCACACGCGCCTGGCCTCCTCGGCCGCGCTGGTCCAGCCCCGCGAGTAGACGGTTTTAGCCCGGGGCGGCCGACCTCGCCGCCCCCGCCCGGTCCGCGGGCTGCGCGCCCGCAGCGCCGTGTGCCATCATGATCGGCCCGACCACCCCAGGCACCGGCCGCTCGGCATGCGCATCCTCGATCGCTCCATTTACGTCGGCCCCTCGCATTTCGCCCGCTTCCCGGTCATCCGGCTGGAGCTCGATCTCGGTGAGCTCGAGGCCTGGCCCACGGGCAAGCTGGGCCCGGCCTTCGTCAACGGCCTCGTCGAGGCCTTGCCCGGGCTCGCCGAGCACGGCTGCTCCTACCAGGAGCCGGGCGGGTTCATCCGCCGGATGAACGAGGACGAAGGGACCTGGCTCGGGCACGTGCTGGAGCACGTGGCGCTCGAGCTGCAGAACGTGGCCGGCGAGGACGTCACCTTCGGCAAGACGCGCAGCCTCGACCGCCCGGGCCTGTATTCCGTCGTCTACGAATACGCCGAACGCGAGGAAGGCATCGCGGCCGGTGAGCTCGCGATGCGCCTGCTCAGCTCGCTGCTGCCGGAGAAACTGCGGCCGGCCGGCTCGGTGCCGGAGGGCTGGAACTGGCCGACGGCGCGCGACGAGTACATCCGCTTTGCCCAGCGCCGCGCGCTCGGGCCCTCGACTGCCTCGCTCGTGAACGCGGCCGAGAAAAGGAACATCCCGTGGCTCCGGCTCAATGACCAGTCGTTGATCCAGCTCGGCCACGGCAAGTACCAGCAGCGCATCCAGGCGACCGTCACCGGCCGCACGCCGCACATCTCGGTCGAGCTCGCGAGCGACAAGGAGGAGACGAACCGCATCCTCGCGGCGCTCGGCCTGCCGGTTCCTCGCCAGGAGCTGGTGCAGAGCGAGCGCGAGGCGATCCGCGCCGCGAACCGGCTCGGCTACCCGGTCGTCACCAAGCCCTACAACGGCAACCACGGGCGCGGCATCTCGATCCGCCTCACGACCGACGAGGAAGTCGCCCGCGGGTTCGCGACCGCGCGCGAGCATTCGCGCTCGGTGATCGTCGAGACCTACCTCGAGGGCGACGACCATCGTCTGCTCGTCGTGAACGGCGAGCTGGTCGCGGCGACGAAGCGCACGCCGGGCCGCGTCATCGGCGACGGCGTGCATACGGTCCACCAGCTCGTCGACATCGTGAACCAGGACCCGCGCCGCGGCGTCGGCCACGAGAAGGTCCTGACGCGCCTCGAGATCGACCACCAGGCGCAGATGATGCTCGCGCGCGCCGGCCTCACGGCCGAGTCGGTGCCGGACGCGGGGCGCGCGGTGTACCTGCGCTCGACCGCGAACCTCTCGACCGGCGGCACGGCGACCGACGTCACCGACGTGATCCACCCGGACAACCGCGACATGGCGGTGCGCGCGGTGAAGTCGATCGGCCTCGACGTCGGCGGCGTCGATTTCCTCTCGAAGGACATCACGCTCTCCTACCGCGAGATCGGCGGCGGCATCTGCGAGATCAACGCGGCGCCGGGCTTCCGCATGCACGTGGCGCCCTCCGAGGGCACACCGCGCGACGCCGCCGGTCCCGTGATCGACATGCTGTTCCCGCCCGGCACGCCGTCCCGCGTGCCGATCGCCGCCATCACCGGAACCAACGGCAAGACGACGACCGCACGCATGCTCGCGCACGTGCTCAAGATGGCCGGCTACACGCCGGGGCTCACGACCACAGACGGCGTGTACATCGACGGGCAGCGCACGGTCGCCGGCGACATGACCGGCCCCGTATCCGCGCGCATGGTGCTCTCCGACCCACACATCGACGCCGCGGTGCTCGAGACCGCGCGCGGGGGACTCCTGCGCGCCGGCATGGGAGTCTCCGAAGTCGACGTCGGCGCGGTGCTGAACGTGCAGTCCGACCACCTCGGCCTCAAGGGGATCGACACGCTCGAGCAGCTCGCCGAGGTGAAACGCGTCGTGGTCGAAGTCGCGAAGCACTGCGCGGTGCTGAACGCGGACGACCCGCTCGTGATGAAGATGTCTGCGCACACGGACGCGGAGAACATCTGCTACGTGACCATGAACCCGCAGCATGCGCTCGTGCGCGAGCACATCCGCGCCGGCGGGCGCGCCTGCGCGCTCGAGGCGGGCGTCAACGGGCAGATGATGACGCTCTACGACCGCGGCAGCCACATTCCGCTGGTATGGACGCACCTGATTCCGGCGACGCTCGAGGGGCGGGCGACGCACAACGTGCAGAACGCGATGTTCGCCGCCTCGCTCGCGTTCTCGCTCGGCATCAAGCTCGACGCGATCCGGCAGGGCCTTCGGACCTTCGACACGACCTTCTTCCAGGCGCCGGGCCGCATGAACGTCTATGACGAGCACCCGTTCAAGGTGCTGTTCGACTACGGCCACAATGCGCACGCGGTCGGCATGCTCGCCGAGCTCGCGGGCCGGCTCGACGTCGCCGGGCGGCGCATCGTCGTGCTCGCGGGACCCGGCGACCGGCGCGACGAGGACCTGCGCGCGATCGCGCGCGCGGTCGCGGGCCGCTTCGACCACTACATCTGCCGCCGCGACGACGACCTGCGCGAACGCGGGCCCGAGGACGTGCCGCGCATCATGGCCGCCGAGCTCCTCGCCGCGGGCGTGCCGCAGTCCGCGATCTCGATCATCCCGGACGAGCAAGCCGCCATCGACGCGGCACTGCGCATAGGCCGCCAGGGCGACCTCCTCCTCGTCTTCGCGGACGCGCTCGTGCGCTCCTGGAAACAGATCATCTACTTCCATCCGGAAGGCGCGCCCGCGCCAGCCGCGGCGCGCGCGCCGGTCCCCGCGGCTGCCCCGGTCGTCGAGCCCATCGCAGAGCCCGCGGCGCCGCTCTCGCTCGAAGGCCTGATCCGCGACGAGCGCGGCATCCGCTTTGCGCCGGAGGCGTCCGACTGAGTGACGCCGGTACAGCGCCGTTCGAGGACTCGCGCCGCCTGACCGGCCACAACCGGTTCTTCGACGGCCCCGGCGCCGTGCTCGAGACCGGCGTTCACGACCCCGCCACGCTCGAGTCCTGGCTTGGCCGCGTCGCGCTTGCGCGCCGCGAGTTGCGCTGGCCCCCGGGGGATGCGCGCGCGCTCGCACACCGCACCGGCGCCTCGCTGGCACTTCCTGCGCCCGTCGACCAGCTCATCACCGCGACCGAAGTCAACGAATGGGCGCTCGCCGCAGCGATCGCCGAGCGCGCGCCGGAACGCGCCGCCGAGCTCATCGCCGCGCTCGCGGCCGAGCAGCCCGAGGAAACCGAACCCCCGGTGCTCGAATCCGCGGGCGCGCTCCTGCGCCTGCGGCGGCGCGCCGCCCGCGAGGCGCAGCCGCGCCTGCGCGCGTTGATCGAGGCTGCGGGCGGGAGGGGATTGCCGTGGCTCCTCGACGACGACACGTTGACGCTGGGCGCCGGAAGGGGCGGCCACAGCTGGCCGCTCACGGAGCTGCCCGCGCCCGCGTCGGTCGACTGGTCTTCCCTCCGGCCGATACCGACGGCGCTCGTCACCGGCACGAACGGCAAGACCACCGTCGTGCGCCTGCTCGCCGCCTGCGCAGAGGCTTCCGGGCTCACGACCGGCTACTGCTGTACCGACGGCGTCTTCGTCGCGGGCCAGGCACTCGGCACCGGGGACTACTCGGGACCGGCGGGGGCGCGGCGCGTGCTGCGGGATGCACGCACCGAGGCCGCGGTCCTCGAGACGGCGCGCGGCGGGATCCTGCGGCGCGGGCTCGCCGTTGCCCGCGCGAACGTCGCGGTGATCACGAGCATCGCGGCCGATCACTTCGGCGAGTACGGCGTGCACGATCTCGCCGCGCTCGTCGACGTCAAGCTCGCCGTCGCCCGCTCGCTCGACGCGGATGGACTCCTCGTGACGAACGCGGACGACCCGCTGCTCGCGCGTGCGGCGCCCACGGCCGGCAAACCGATCGGCTGGTTCGCACAGGATGCGGACGCGCCGCTCCTCGCTGCTCACCGGCGCGCGGGTGGCGCGACGGCGGGCGTGCGCGAGGGCCGGATCCTGCTCGCCTGGCGCGGCGTTGAGCACGACCTCGGCGAAGTCGCGGCGATGCCGCTCGCCGCGGGCGGACATTCGCATTTCAACGTCGCGAACCTCGCAACCGCCGCGCTCGGCGCCGCCGGCCTCGGGATCGCTCCCGCGACGATCGCGTCGCTGTTCGCGCGCTTCGGCTCCGATCCGGCGGACAACGCGGGCCGTCTCATGCGATACGAGCTCGGCGGCCTCAACCTCATCGTCGATTTCGCCCACAACCCGGCGGCCCTCGCGGGCCTCGCCGACTTCGCCCAGCACCTGCGCGCCGGGGGGCGGCTCGCGCTGCTGCTCGGCCAGGCCGGGAACCGTGAAGACGCCGACATCGACCGGCTGGCGGCGGTCGCGGCCGCCGCGCGACCCGACTACGTCGTCGTCAAGGAACTCGAGAGCTACCTGCGGGGCCGCGTCAGCGGCGAGGTGCCCGCGCTCCTGCGCGCCGCGCTCGACCGCGCGGGTGTTTCAGAGTCTTCGATCGCCCATGCGCCGGACGAGGACCAGGCGGTGCGGATGGCGCTCGCATGGGCGCGCGCGGGCGACGTGGTCGTGCTGCCCTTGCACTCGCGCGAGGGACGCGGGCACGCGCTCGCGCTTTTCGAGCGCCTGCGCCGCGACGGCTGGCGCGCGGGCCGGCCGCTGCCGGCTTGACGGCTGCGGTACGCTGGACCATGGCCGGCCGGATCCCGCAGGCGTTCATCGATGACCTGATCGCGCGCACCGACATCGTCGAGCTGATCGGCGGTCGCGTGCAGCTCAAGAAGGCGGGCCGCGAATGGAAAGCCTGCTGTCCGTTCCACAACGAGAAGACACCATCGTTCTGGGTGAGCCCGGCGAAGCAGTTCTTCCACTGCTTCGGGTGCGGCGTGCACGGCACCGCGCTCGGCTTCCTGATGGACTACGACAAGCTGCCGTTCCCCGACGCGGTCGAGGAGCTCGCCTCGCGTCTCGGCCTCGAAGTGCCGCGCGAGGACGGCGGCGCCGCCAAGCCGCGGCCCGGCGAAGACCTCTACGGCCTCCTCGCGCAGGTGACACAGTTCTTCCGCGACAGCCTGCGCGAGTCCCCACGTGCGAAGAAATACCTCGAGGGCCGCGGGATCACGGCAGAGAGCTGCGTCAAGTTCGCGGTCGGCTACGCGCCGGATTCCTGGGACGCGGTGCTGAAGCGCTTTGGCGGGTCGTCGGGCCGCGAGCGGGCGCTGCTGGACGCGGGCCTCGTAATCGAGCGCAGCAGCCGCGGCGAGTCCGGCTTTTACGACCGATTCCGCGACCGCATCATGTTTCCGATCCGCGACGCGCGCGGACGCCCGATCGCCTTCGGCGGGCGCGTCATCGACGAGGGCGAGCCCAAGTACCTTAATTCGCCGGAGACCGCGCTCTTCCACAAGGGGCGCGAGCTCTACGGCCTCTACGAGGCGCGCCAGGCGCTGCGCAAGGTCGAGCGCCTGCTTGTCGTCGAGGGCTACGTGGACGTCGTCCGGCTCGCTCAGTCCGGCATCGCCTACGCCGTCGCGACGCTTGGCACGGCGACGACGCCCGAGCACCTGAACCGCCTGTTCCGCGTGACGAGTGAGCTCGTCTTCTGCTTCGACGGCGACACGGCGGGTCGCAACGCCGCCTGGCGCGCGCTCGAGAACGCGCTCGAGCACGCCCGCGACGGCCGGCAGCTTCGCTTCCTGTTCCTGCCCGAAGGTCACGACCCGGATACGCTCGTCGGCGAGGAAGGAGCCGACGCCTTCGAGGCGCGCATCGCGACGGCGCAGCCCATCTCGGAATTCCTCGTCGGCCAGCTCGTCGCGCGCACGGATCTCGCAAGCGTGGACGGACGCGCACGGCTCGCCGAGCTCGCGCGGCCCCTGCTCGCGCGCGTGCCGCCCGGCGTCTATCACGAGCTCCTGCTCGAGCGGCTCGCGCAGGAAGTGCGGATGCCCGCGGGCCGGCTCGCGGAGCTCCTGCGCACTAAGGCGCCAGGCGCGCGAGCGGCGGGGCCGGCTGCCAGCCCCACGCGCAGTCGCCCGGCTCGCTCGGCGGGACGCCAGCCGCTCCTCACCCAGGCGATCATGCTGGTGATGCACCATCCGGGAGCCGCGAGCGCCATCACCGGTTTGCCCACCTGGCTCGACGTCGACCAGAAGGGATTCCCGGTATTGCGTGAGCTCCTTGAAACCGCGCACTCCGAACCCAAACTCACGACCGCACAGCTCGTCGAGCGCTGGCGCGAACGGCCGGAGGGCGGCCGGCTCGCGGAACTCGCCGGGGAGGAAAGCCTCGTCGCGGATGCCAAGGCGGCCGCACGGGAGCTCGCCTCGCTGCTGGAGCGGATCGGACGGGAACTCGGGCCCGAGCGCAGACTCAATGAGTTGATCGAGCTCGCCCGCGAGCGCCGCCTGTCTCCGGCGGAACAGAAGGAATTTCAAGGACTTCTGGGCGCCCGCGGCACTGCCCCCAAACGCTGAGCCCCCGGTTCCGGGCTTCATGGGGGTCCATCCCACGTAGTATACTGCTCGGCTGTGTTGCGGCTGCCTGTTACCCCCTCGAGGACACACGCTTTGAGCGAGAAAAAGCTCCCCGTCATTCCTGAGGACCGCCAGTCCCAGCTGAAGCTGCTCATCGCGCGCGGCAAGGAACAGGGCTACCTGACCTATGCCGAGGTGAATGACCACCTCCCGCCCGAGATCGTCGATCCGGAGCAGATCGAGGACATCGTCAACACCATCAACGACATGGGCATCACGGTGTACGAGAAGGCACCGGATGCCGAGTCGCTGCTCCTCACCGACGCCTCGGCGCCGGACGAGGAAGCCGTCGAGGAAGCGGCCGCGGCGCTCGCGATCGCGGACTCCGAGTTCGGCCGCACGACCGACCCGGTGCGCATGTACATGCGCGAGATGGGCACGGTCGAACTGCTGACGCGCGAGGGTGAGATCCGCATCGCCAAGCGCATCGAGGAAGGCCTCGACCAGGTTCGCACCGCCCTCGCCTACTACCCGCCGACCTACGAGTACCTGCTCGCCGCCTGGGAGCCGGTGAAGGCCGGTCAGGGCCGCATCACGGACCTCATCGTCGGCTTCCTCGACCCGAACGCGCCGGACGAGATCGCGCAGCCGCACAACATGAAGACGGTCGTGCGCAAGGAAGAGAACGAGGCCGAGGACGAGGAAGGCGAGGAAGGCTCGGACGACGAGGAAGAGGCGCTCGACACCGGGCCGGATCCGGAAGAGACGGCCAGGCGCTTTGCCGCGATCGCGCGCCTGTACAACACGATCGCCAAGGGACTCGCCACCGCGCGCGGCGCCCGCGAGCCCAAGATCGTGCGCGCGCGCAAGCGCCTCGCCGAGCAGTTCATGGAGCTGAAGCTCGCGCCCAAGATGTTCGACGCGCTGGTCACGCACCTGCGCAGCCACGTCGACGAGGTCCGCCGCCTCGAGCGCGAGATCATGGCGGTCTGCGTGCGCCAGGCCGGCATGCCGCGCAAGGACTTCATCAGCACGTTCCCCAGGAATGAGACGAACGTGCGCTGGATCGACAAGCACGTCCGCGCCAAGCGCAAGCACTCGGCCGCCCTCGGCCGCCTGCGCGAGGAAGTCGTGCGGCGCCAGCAGGAGCTGCGCGCGCTCGAGAAGCGCCTCACGCGCTCGATCCAGGAGCTGAAGCAGGTCAACCGCGACATCGCGACCGGCGAGGCGATGGCGCGCCGCGCGAAGAAGGAGATGGTCGAGGCGAACCTGCGCCTCGTGATCTCGATCGCCAAGAAGTACACGAACCGCGGCCTGCAGTTCCTGGACCTGATCCAGGAAGGCAACATCGGACTCATGAAGGCCGTGGACAAGTTCGAATACCGCCGCGGCTACAAGTTCTCCACCTACGCGACCTGGTGGATCCGTCAGGCCATCACGCGCTCGATCGCGGACCAGGCGCGCACCATCCGCATCCCGGTGCACATGATCGAGACGATCAACAAGCTGAACCGCATCTCGCGGCAGATGCTCCAGGAGATGGGGCGCGAGCCGACGCCGGACGAGCTGGCCGGCCGCATGGAAATGCCCGAGGACAAGGTGCGCAAGGTCCTCAAGATCGCCAAGGAGCCGATCTCGATGGAGACGCCGATCGGCGACGACGAGGATTCGCACCTGG
>Ga0075424_100000282_pt1 | contig 37461 bp, 30 predicted proteins | sample SoiMethybrSBSTD3_FD_75301 | JGI IMG/M metagenome (GOLD analysis project Ga0075424, IMG submission 75301) | Bulk soil microbial communities from a Populus tree surrounding site in Tennessee, USA - Soil MetaG P. TD hybrid SBSTD3 | ecosystem: Environmental > Terrestrial > Soil > Tree plantation...
CGCGGCGAGATCGATCGCTATCGCAACGCGCTGCACTACGCGGATGCGGCGCTGGGCGCGCTCGTCCGCGGCCTCGACGCCCGCGGCCGGCTGCGGAACACGCTGTGGATCGTGTACGGCGATCACGGCGAAGCGTTCGGCCAGCACGACGGCAACGCCGGGCACACGTTCCAGCTGTACGACGAGAACGTGCGCGTGCCGCTCGTGATCGCCGCGCCAGGACTGATTCGCGAGCCAATCCGCGCTCGACGCGTGGCGAGCCTGATCGACATCACCGCGACGGCGCTCGATCTGGTCGCCGCCGGCGGACCGGTCGTCGCGCAGGGCCGATCGATGCTCGACGCCGACGCGCGCGTGGCGCTGTTCTTCGCTGACTACTCGCGCGCGCTGGTGGGATTGCGCGACGGGCCGATGAAGTTCATCTACGAGCTCGACTCGACGCGCGCGAAGCTGTTCGACATCGCGCGCGATCCCGACGAGCGCGAGAACGTCGCATGCAAACGCCCCGAAGACGTGAAGGCCTACGAGCGAAGGCTGATCGGTTGGAGCCGCGCGCAAAAGGCGGCGCTCGCGCAATTGAGAATTAACCGAATCAAGAATTAGGAATTCGTCGAGACGGTCGTGACAGCCGTGACGACGAATTCCTAATTCCAAATTCCAAATTCTTAATTACGCCGTCGGCGTCTCATTTGACGGTGACGCCGACGTGTGCGCTTGTCCAGCAGCACTGAAACCCTCCGCCGCCGGGCCCCGTCGAGTCGTTGCCTTCCACACGCAGGATGTACTCGCCCGGCGCCGCGAAGGTCGCGTTCACCGTCGCTTTGCCGCTCACCGTGCCGCCCGGCTTCTCGCCGCCGTCGGCATCGAGCTTCGGCTTCGCGTTGTCGAACTTCACGTCGCCCGGGCCGCGGAACTTCGACCACGTGAGCGCGAGCGGCGGCGCCGGCTGGAATTCGGGCGGAATCGCCGGCGCATCGGCGCGTCCGGCGCCGGCGCCTCGTCCCGCGCCGCGCCCGCGGCGGCCGCGTCCCGTCTGCTCGGGCACGTTGATCTTCGCGCCCTCGTCCGACGCCCAGACCGTGATCGCGAGCGGCTCGCCCACGCTGGCCGAGTACTTCTCCGCGATCTTTTCCGGCGGGCCGGTGACGGCGTCGCCGTTCTCCTTGAACTTCAGCCTCGGCGGCGTGTTCTTGTTCGCCGGATCCTCGAACGGCTCGACGATGTAGTCGGCTTTGGTGTGCAGCGTGATCGCGTTGGTGAAGCCGTTGGCGACGATCGTCCACGTGAGCTTCTTGTCGCCGAAGTCCTTCGGCACCGGGATCGAGAACACGCCCCAGGCGCGGCCGGTGTTGAAGTGCGTCGGCTGCCCCATGTCGGGGCCGCCCGGCTCGATGCGGTTGTTCGGGCCCGCCGGGATGTCGAACTCCTGCTTCAGATTGCGATTGAAGTAGCCGATGAGCAGCCGCACGCTGCCGTCCTTGTCGTAGTACCACCCTTCGAAGGCGGGCGTGACGCTGGTGCCGCGCTCGCGAATCGTCTGCGTGAGCGGCAGCGGGCTCGGCGTCTGGCCGATGCCGCCCTGCGGCGGCGGCTGCTGGCCGCGCACGAGCGTGCTGCCGGCGCCGCACGCGGCGAGCAGGCCGGCGAGGGCGAAGAAGCGTGGACGCATGCCGCGTGCTCCTGGTTCTGGTCCGCCGGACTTCGAGGAGGCGGAAAAAAAGGCGCCGCCCGCGGAGGACGGCGCCTGGTCGGGTTGACGGGCTCTCGCGCGGCGGCTACTGGCGTTCGGCGGCCGCCGTCGTGTTCACCGCTTTCGCCGCGCGCGCGGCGACCTCGGCCTTGAATTCATCGTCGTTGTAGTAAGTGATGTTGATCCACGCGTGGCCCATCTCGTCGACGGTGCGGTCGCCCCAGCCGACCCACTGATCCGGATCGGGGTTCGCGCGGTTCGCCTTCGTGTTGTCGTACCACGCGAGGAAGTGGAGGATCGTCCCCTTCGGCAGCAGCGGCGCCACGTCGTCGTCGTAGATGTACATGTTGTGCCAGTTGAAGTTGAAGTCGGTCACCTGGCTCAACATCTCGCGCTTGCCGTCGGGATAGATCGCCTCCATCGACATGCCCTTGCCGCGCAGGTGCATGTGCGCCTGGAAGTTCTCGAGGCGCGCGTTCTGCTTCAGCGTCACGAAGCTCTCGGTCGTCGTCACCTGGTTGGGCGCGATGTCGAGCGCGCGCGAGCCGGGCGCCGCGCCGGAGAACGTGTTGAACAGCGCGAGCACCTCGCGGTGCTTCGGCTCCTGGCCCTTCGGGTAGAACCACACAGCGAGCTCGGTGTGCGCGGTGATCTCCTCGCCGACCGCGTGGTAGTGCATCTCCCACACGATCTTCGAGTTCGGCAGCATCAGACGGCCCGAGTCGGGACGCATCTCGTCGCCGTTCTTGCCGACCGCCCACTCCATGAAGAGGCCGTCGCCCGCGACGTTGGGATCGTTGGTGAAGAGCGTCGGATCCATGTCCTCGGGCTGCTGCAGGCGCGCGAGCGCATGGTGCGTGATCTTCCGCGCGTTCTTGCCGACGGGACGGATCTCGATCGCGCGCACCCACCGCGGCTCGGCGAGCCCGGTCGGCACGCTCGGACGCCACCACGCATCCTGCGCGACCGGCGGCATCGTGTACTCGGGCGACTTGACGACGAGGTCGGGCGCGCCGTACTTGTTCGCGAGCGACCAGCCCGACTCGTCCTTCCACACGCGCGGCGGCGGCATGTCCTTCGGATCGCCCTTCGGCGCGCCGGCATTCACCCAGTTGACGATCGTCTCGATCTGCTCGTCGTTCAGCGAGCGATCGTTCTTGAACTTCTGGATGCCGATCGTCTTGTCGATGTGCCACGGCGGCATCTGCCGCGCGGAGACACGCGCCGCGATCGACTTGGCCCAGGGGCGCGCCTCCTCGTAGGTCATGAGCGACATCGGGGCCATGTTGTCGGGCCGGTGGCACGACTCGCATTTCTGCTGGAAGATCGGCGCGACGTCCTTGGTGAACGTCGGCGTCTTCGGCGCGTCAGCCGCGGCTGCCGGGAGCGCCGCCGCAAGCAGTCCGCTGAACGCGAGCGCCATCGAAACACGCAACATCACGGGCTCCTTTCAACCGTTCGGCGACAGACGTCACCGGAACCGGCCAGCCGGCCGGGTGCGTCAATAGTATAGAAAGAATCGCCTTTCGGGCATGTCTCGTTTTGTCACGCCGTGCGCGCTCATGCGTCACAACGCCTGAGGATCGCGAAATCTGGCCGGTGTTTTGCTCGACCGGTGCCGTCGACCAGCCGTGCGAGCACTTCCTTATTCCTTCCTGGCGTGCGCGATGTCCGACCGGTAACGGGACGACATGTTCGACTCCGACTCGATTGACGTCGCGCCGCCGCTGACCGCCGCGCTGCCGCGCATCCGCCCCCTCGCCGGCGCTCGCGCGGCGGCGCGGCCGATCGCGATCGCGGCGCTGGTCTCGCTGTCCCTCGGGATCCGGTTGTGGGGCCTCGGCGCCGCGTCGTTCTCCGAGGACGAGATCAACAAGCTGCGCGCCGCCGAGGCGTACGACCGCGGCGATCTGAGCGCCAACGCCGAGCACCCGCTGCTGATGAAGGCGGCCATCTGGGTGTCGCGCCACGCGACGCGCCCGTTCGGCGTCTCGCCGGAAGGGGCGGTGCGGCTGCCGAACGCGCTCGCCGGCGCCGCGACGACCGGCGTCGTGTTCCTGCTGGCCGAATCGCTGTTCGACGCGGAAGTCGGCGGCTGGGCGGCGGCGCTCTGGGCCGTGGACGTCAACGCCGCGGCGATCAACCGGATCGCGAAGGAAGACACTTTCCTCCTCTTCTTCCTGCTGCTCGCGGCGTACTGCTTCGAGCGCGCGAAGGGTCTGTCGCGGGTCGACGCGCGCGCCGCCGATCGCTGGTATCGCCGCAGCGCCGCGGGCTTCGGTCTCATGGCCGCGTCGAAATACATGCCGCACTATTTTGGGCTGCACGCGGTCTTCAACTTCGCCGCCGACGACAACCCCGCCGACAAGACGCCCGACAAGCGGTGGACGTTCTACGCGGCGACGATCGCCGTGTTCGCGCTGGCCAACGCGCCGCTCGCGCTGCCGTCCACGTGGCGCTACCTCGCGGAGTACGTCCGCGGCGACACGCTGCGCCACACGGGCTACCGCTTCGCGCACCAGCTGTACGTCAACACGCTGCCGGCGACGCCGTGGGGATTGCCGTGGCATTTCTACGCCGCGTTCTTCGCGACGAAGGTGCCGCTCGCCGTGCTCGCGGCGGCCGCGATCGGACTGGTCTGGGTGGCGCGCCATCCGTCGCACCGCGGCGCGACGTTCGTCCGCGTCTTCCTCGTGCTGACGCTGCTCCCCTATTCGCTCGCCGCGAGCAAGTTCGTGCGCTACATGCTGCCGATGCTCGCGGTCGTGGACATCGCGGCCGGCGTCGGCGCGGCGTGGCTGATCCGCGAGATCGATCGCCGCCGCGGAGCGTCGTACGCCGCGCCGCTGGCGGCCGCGTGCGCGCTGCTCGTCGCCGCGGCGCCCGCCGCGCAGATCACGGCGGTCGGCCCGTACTACGGCCTTGCGCAGAACGCCGTCGGCGCGGCGCTCGACGCGCCCGGCGCGCTCTTTCCCGACGACGAGCTGTACGACGCCGGCGTCGGCGAAGCCGTCGGGTGGATCGCGGCGGTCGCGGCGCCGGGCGCCGCCGTCTGCAGCGACGCGACGGCGGTCGTCGGCGAGTACCTCGCGCGGAGCGGCCGGCCCGACGTGGCATCGTGCTCGATCGCGCACGACGGCCTGCCGATGACGGGCGTGCAGACCTGGGTGATCGCGCAGGACGGCCACACCTATTTCGAGAGCGACGCGCTGATTGACGCGCTGCGCCGGCGGCTCACGCCGTGGCGCGAGGTCCGCATCGCCGGCGTCCGCGCCGTGCAGGTGTTTCGCGTGCGATGACCCGCGCGCTCGTCGTCAACGGCGACGACTTCGGCCTCACGCCCGGCGTGAACGCCGGCCTGCTCGACGCGCACGCGCGCGGCATCCTGATGTCGGCGAGCCTCTTCGCGAACGCGCCGGCGACCGCGGAGGCCGTCGCGATCGCGAAGCGGACGCCGTCGCTCGGCGTCGGCTGCCATCTCGCGCTCGTCGACGCCGCGCCCGCGCTCGCACCGCCCGATCTGCCGACGCTCGCGCCCGGCGGGCGCTTCCGCGCGACCTGGGGCGCGTTCATCCGCGACGCGGTCGCCGGCCGCATCCGATCGATTGAGATCGAGCGCGAGCTCGAGGCGCAGATCGAGCGCATCCTCGCCGCCGGCGTGACGCCGACCCACCTCGACTCGCACAAGCACGTGCACGCGTATCCGCCCGTGTTCGCGATCGTCGCCCGGCTCGCGCGCGCCTACGGCATCGGCGCCGTGCGCGTGCCGTGCGAAGCGCCCGCGCTGCGGCTGGCATGGCGGTACATCCGCGGACGCGGCGCGCGGCGGCAGGCGCTCGAGAACCTCGCGCTCGCGCCGTGGTGCGCGCGCGATCGACGCCTGCTCGAGGCGCACGGTCTGCCGCCCGCGCCGGCGTTTCTCGGGCGCGTGCTGACCGGGCGCTTCACGCGCGAGTCGTTCTCCGCGCTCCTCGCGTCGGCGCCCGTCGGGACGAGCGAGCTGATGATGCACCCGGGCTACGAGGATTCCGCGCTCGACGCGGTCCGCACCCGCCTGCGCGCGCAGCGCGCGGTGGAAGTCGAGCTCTTGACCGATCCGGCAGCGCAAACAGTCGTGCGCCGCGCCGGCATTTCCCTCATGCGCCACGATCGACGGCCATCCGACGCACACGAGAACGCCCATGCCTGAGAGCAAGCACCGCATGCAACCGCACATCCGCCTGTCGATCGTGATTCCGCTCTTCAACGAGGAGGCGACGCTCGGCGAGCTGCACCGCCGCCTGCGCGCGGTGCTCGCGATGATCGGCGCCGCATCCGAGATCGTCTTCGTCGACGATGGGAGCACGGACGGCACGTTCGCGGCGCTGTCGGCGATCGCCGCGGGCGATCGAACGGCGCGCATCGTGAAGCTCGCGCGCAACTACGGCCAGACGGCGGCGCTCGCCGCGGGATTCGACGAAGCGCGCGGCGACACGATCGTCGCGATGGACGGCGATCTGCAGCACGCGCCCGAAGATCTGCCGCTGCTCCTCGCCAAGCTCGACGAAGGCTACGACGTCGTGAGCGGCTGGCGCGAGCGGCGCGTCGACAACTTCTGGACCCGGCGGCTGCCGTCGCGCGTCGCCAACTGGCTCATCGCGAAGTTCTCCGGCGTCGAGCTGCGCGACTTCGGCACGACGTTCAAGGCGTACCGCGCCGGCGTGATCAAGCAGATCGGCTTGTACGGCGACCTGCACCGCTTCATTCCGGCGCTCGCGAGCGCGCAGGGGGCGCGCATCGCGGAGGTCGCCATCACCAACGTCGAGCGGCCGCGGAACAAATCGCACTACGGCTTGTCGCGGACGTGGCACGTGATGGCGGATCTCATCACCGTCCGCTTCCTGCTGCGCTACTCGACGCGGCCGCTGCACATCTTCGCGCCGGTCGGCCTCGCGAGCCTCGCCGCCGGCATCGCCGGCGGCCTCTACGTCGTCGTGACGAAGATCGCCACCGGCGCGCCGGTCTTCTTCGCGCACGGTCCGCTGCTGCTCCTGAGCGCGCTGCTCACGCAGTCGGGGATCCTGCTCGTGGGGCTCGGCGTGCTCGCGGAAATCCTCACGCGCATCTACTTCGACGGGCGCGAGCGGCGGATCTACACTGTCGAGCGCGTCATCCGGGAGCCATTTCGGCCGGCAGTGGACACGCTCATCCACGGCCGCGCGGGCGGCGCCGCGAGGCCGAGTTAGTGACAGACACGCGCAGGCGCAGGCGAACGCAGGTGGCCGCCGCAGCGGCGGCCATCGCCGGCGCGGCGCTCTTCGTCTGGGCGATCCGCCAGGCGGGCGCCGACGCCGTCCTCGATGGCATGCGGCGCGTCGGCGCCGGCATCGTCGTGGTCTGGGCGCTGGGCGGCGCGCGCGGGCTGATCCGCGCCGCGGCATGGCGGCTCTGCCTCGATCGCGATCACCAGATCGGCGTCGCGTCGATGTTCACGACGTACCTCGCCGGCGACGCGCTCGGCAACGTGACGCCGTTCGGCGTTCTCGTCAGCGAGCCGTTGAAGGTGGTGATGGTGCGGCGCCGCATCGACGTCGCCGCCGCGGCCGCGGCGCTCACGATCGAGAACCTGTTCTACGCCGCGACGATCGTCGCGATGCTCGTCGCCGGGACCGTCGTGCTCCTCGCGCGGTTCGCGGTCACGCCGGCGATCCGCATCGCCAGCCTCGCGACGCTCGCGATCGCGCTCGCGGCGGCGGCGGCGGCCGTCGCGGCCGCGATCGCCGGGCAGCGCGTCGCCGACCGCGCGATCGCGTGGATCGGACGGCGCCGGATCGGCGCGTCGTTCTGGCGCGCGCATCTTCCGCGCGTGCAGGAAACCGTGGATCGCATTTTCGACTTCGTCGATCGCCGCCGGTCCGCCGTGCTGCCGGTGATCGCGCTGGAGACGCTGTATCATGCCGCCGCGGTGGCGGAAATCTGGTACGCGCTGACGCTCATCACCGGCGCGCGGCCGTCGTTCGCGACGGCGTTCGTCCTCGAGTACGTCAACCGCGTCATCACGATCGGCTTCCAGTTCGTGCCGATGTGGCTGGGCGTGGACGAAGCGGGCACGAGCCTGGCCACCGACGCGCTCGCGCTCGGACCTGCGGCCGGCGTGGCGCTGGCGCTCGTGCGGAAGACGCGCGTCGCGCTGTGGACAGCGATCGGCGTGGCGCTGCTCCTGCACCGCGGGCTCTCGGCGCCGCTCGCCCGCGATGCGCAGCCGCTCGCGTCGAACGACGGACACTGAGCGCGCGCACTCGCACCAATCCTCGCACTCTACGGCCCGCCGCCATTCTGGATCTTGTCGGATCTTGCGATATTCTTCGGGCGTGCTGCGCATCCGCCGGCTGTTCGAATCGGAGCTGATCCGCATCGACCGGATCGATCACCCGCCCGACGCGCGCCACGTCGATCCCGACGAGGAGGTCTCGGAGCAGCACTCGATCAACCTGCTCGAGCGCGGATCGTTCTCGATCCACGATCGCGCGTCGCTGCGGCGCGTGACGAGCGAGCATCTGTTCATCACCGCGCCGGGGCAGGTGTATCGCTACGTGCACGACGAAGACGAGGCCGCGCCGTCGGACGTCTGCGTCGCCATGTCCTTCGCCGACTCGTCGCGCGACGAGATCGATGCGCTCCTCGCGCGGCTCGCCGGCCGGCCGCCGGTCGTCGCCATGGACAACCGGCGCGCGTATCTGCGCGGCCGCCTGTTCGCCCATCTCGCCGCGCGCGAGAGCACGGCTGCGCTCGACGCGATCGCCGCCGACTTTCTGTCCGCCGCGTACGAAGACGGCGGCGGCCGGCTGTATCGGCCCGCGCAGCTGGCGTGGTACGCACGCCGCGTGGACGGCGCTCGGCGCCGCCTCGACGAGCAGTTCGCCGTCGATCACTCGCTGGCGCAGCTTGGCCGCGAGGCCGGCATGAGCCCGTTCCACTTCGCGCGCGTCTTCCGCGAGCTGACCGGCGTGCCGCCGCATCGCTACCTGCTGCGCCGCCGCTTGCACGCCGCCGCGGATCGCCTGCGCGCCGGCGCGTCGGTGACCGACGCGTGCTTCGCCGTCGGCTTCCGCAGCCTCAGCCACTTCATCCACTCGTTCCGCCGGCAGTTCGGCGTCTCGCCGTCGCGCCTCCACGCGCGCCGCGCCGCGCGCGGCGTCATCGGCGGACGAGAAACGACATCTTCGTGAACACCTGCCAGCCGGTGTTGGTGAGCGCCGGCGACCGCAGCAGCACGGCGCCCGTCGCCACGAGCCGCGGATCGACGTCCGCGAGGTTGTAGTTCGCGCCGAGATAGACGGCGCGGCCCGGCGTCGTCAGGTACGTGAGCAGCAGGTCGTAGTTCAGATTCCGCCCGGGCGGGATCGACGACAGGAGCGGGTTCACCGCGAGCGCGGTGTATTGCACGATCGCGCGCAGCGCCAGCGCGCGCGTGAACTGCTCGCCGATGCGCACGCGCGTGATGTTGTTCGCGTACGCGTCGGCCGCCGATTCCCGGTCGCGCAGGCGATCGTAGAGCCACGACACGTCGACCATCAGCGAGCCGGTGAGCCGCACCGTGGCCGACAGGGTCGCGTCGACGAGGCGCCCGTCCGACGGCGCCAGCGGACGGGGAGGCGCGATGTTCGGCGCGTCGCCCACCAGGAACGTTCCCGATCCGATGACGCGCGGCAGAATCGCCGACGTGAAGGTGACGCCCGCGCGGCTCGCGCCCACAAGGCGTGGTGCGGCCGCAGCGGGGATCTCGAACGGCCGCAGCGTCTGCTGCGCCGCCGTGTAATACACGTCGAGCGTCGTCGTGCCGGGCCACTGGAATTCGAGGCGGGGCGTCGCCGCCCAGTCGAGCGGCCGGCCGGCGTGATCCCACGTGCGGTTGACGACGAGATCGGGTCCCCACGCCTGGAGCGCGTATCCGCCGGGCCGCGCGCGAAACGCGTAGGTCTGATCGACCGATCGCACGTCCACGCGAGGAATGAAGCCGTCGGCGACGAAGAAGCCGGGGCTGCGATCGTTGTAGTCGACCTCGTAGTTGAAGCGGCGGCCGCTGCCGACGAGCGACGCCGACGCGGCGCCGCCGGTGCGATCGGCCGCGTCGCCGGCCGGCGCCTGCGTGAAGACGCCCTGCGCGACCGCGAACCAGTTCGAGCCCAGCTTCACGCGGCCGTCGAGCGCGGCGACATGGTTCGCCGCGACGCCGTCGGTGCGGTTGCTGACGAACGCGCCGACGAACGACTCGCGGCCGATGTCGTCGATCACGCGCGCGACACCGAGCCACGTCCGCCGATCGCCCGCCGCGGAGGGCGCGGCAGCGTCGTCCACGACCATCGCGCCGAGGGCGTAGCGGCCGGCGCGGCCCGTCGCGCGGCCGCCGATCATCGGATCGGCGACGCGCCGGGTGAACAGCAGCGGAATCGGCGTGTTGAAGTACGCGGCGTTCTCGAGGAAGAACGGCCGCTTCTCGGGGAAGAACACCTCGAACGGCTTGTTCACCGTGATCTGCGGCTGGTCCGACTCGACCTGGCTGAAATCCGGGTTGATCGTCGCGTCGACGACGAGGCTGTCGTGGACGACGGCTTTCGCGTCGAGGCCGACGGCGGCGTCGGCGGCCTTCGAGACGAACGAGCCGGCGCCGGACGGAGCGACGTCGAGCGCGCGGAACGATCGCGACGCGGCGTAGGGAATCGCCTGCAGGTTTCGGCCGGGAGAGACGCGCTCGATGCCGTCCACGATCGCGGCCTGCCGGAAGCGCGCGGCGACGCGCGTCGAACACGGCGGCCAGTAGACCTGCTCGTTGCGCCGCGCGATCGCGCGGTAGAAGAACATGCCCCACTGCTGCATGTCGGTGGCGGGAAACCGCAGGCTGCGAAACGGAATCGTGAACAGCACGACGTAGCCGCTCTTGGTCGGCGTCGCATCCGAGCGCCACACCGTGTCCCACGACAGATCCCAGCCCTGCCCCTCGGTGTAGGTGCCCTCGGTCTGCACGCCGTAGGCGTTCACCTGGAAGCCGTACGCATGGTTGAGATCGCGGAACGTGTCGATGTGGACGGCCACCGTGTCCTCGTCGTTCGGGAACGCGTCGCGCGGCAGCATGTGCGCGCCTCGATGCGGCTCGCGATCGAAGCAGAGGAACGCGACGTACAGCGATTCGGAGTCGTAGCCGACGTAGGCGACCGTGCGCTCGGAGACCGGCGCGCCGTCGTTCGGAAAGCGCTGCACGAAGCCTTCGATGCGGCGCATGCCGAGCGGCGCGTCGACGACCTCCATCGCCTCGAAATCGGCGCGCTGCGGCGGCCGCGTCACGCGCGGCACGGTGAGCCGCGGCGGCTCCGGCGATTGCGCCGCGGCGCCCGACACGGTGCATCCGATCACAATCGTCGCCGCCAGCGCGAGTCGCCACGTCACGCCATCCCCTCCATCGATGTCCCAGCGCGAGGGTGACCCGATGGGCGGCGCGGATGCTTGCCGGTTCTTGCGGGAGAAGTGGAACGGCGCGCCTGCGATCGAAAAGTCGCAAGAACACGCAACTCGCGCCGGCGAGAGGGCGAGTCAGCGCTTCCGGCGCGCGCGCCGATCGACGATGTTGCGCGCGAGCTGGGCGAGATCCGCGACCTCGATGTCGGGCTTCGGCCCCACGGGGCTCGCCGCGGCGCCCGGACGACGCACGAACACCGTGTGGAGGCCCGCCGCGTCGGCCCCGCTGATGTCCCACGCGTGCGCCGACACGAGGTACAGCATCGCCGGCTGCACGCCCAGCTTGCGCGCCGCGTGCAGATACGGCTCGGGCGCGGGCTTGTATCGCTTCACCTGCTCGGCCGAGAAGATCGTCTCGAGGAACTGCGCGAGGTCGGCATGACGAAGCTGATTCGTCGCGCTCCTGAGCGTCGAGTTGGTGAGGGCGGCGAGGCGGATCCCCGCGGCGCCGAGCTCGTCGAGCGCCGCCGGCGCCTCGGCGTGCGGCGGCAGCGCCTGCAGGCCGTCGAGGATCGCGCCGCGCGCCGCGGCGTCGAGATGACGGCTCTCGCGCGCCGCCGTCATCTCCAGCGCCGCCCGCGCGAGCTTGTCGAACGGCTGATACGCGCCGGTGATCGCGGCGGTCATCCACAGCTCTTCGAGGACGAGAAACCAGTGGCGCCTCGCGGACGCGGCGCCGAACGCGCGCGCGAACGGCGGATCGAGCGCGCTCGTATCGAGCAGCGTCTCGTTGACGTCGAAGAGCAGCACGGGCAGCGGCATGGGCCCTCGTTTCGCTACGCCTGGGCGCGCGCCTTGATGAAGTACAGCTCGTAGCCGTTCAGATCGCGGATGCAGAACTGGCGTGCGCCGTAGAACATGTCCTCGATGTCCTGCGAGAACTCGATCCCTCCGCCGTCCGCCTCGCCCGCCAGCGCCGCGTTCGCCGCGCCGAGCTGCCGCGCCTTGAGGCGCTGGTAGATCGCGTCGACATCGTCGGTGTAGAACCAGAGGCTCACCTCGTGCCGCTCCGCCTTCTTGCCGTGCATGTTCAGCATCACCTCGGCCTGCCCGAGCGACACCATCCCGAAGTTCACGAGCCCATCGTCGCCGTAGCGGGCGATCTCCTTGAAGCCGATCGACGTGTACCAGTCCAGCGCCTTCGCGACGTCGGGCACCATGATCATCGAGACGCTCTTGGCGATCGAGCCGGCGAGCGAGGCGAGGGTCGCGGAAGCGTCGGGCGGCGCGATCGGCGTGGGCGGCGTCGCGCCGGCGGCGTGCAGTCGCTGCATCGCCTCGCGATCGCCGCGCAGCATCGCCACGGCGAGCGCCGTGCGGCCGGCCGCGTCCTCGGCCTCGAGATCGGCGCCGAGCGCGATCAGCAGATCGAGCAGGTCGTAGCGCTTGCGGTTGAGCGCGAAGTGCAGCGGCGTCTGCTTCTGCTCGAACCGCGACATCCGGCGGTCGAGCGCCGCCGGGTTCTCCTCGACCACCTGCTGCACGAGCGCGGGATCGCCGACCGCCATCGCGGAGAAGACGTGATGCCGCGCGCCGCGGGCGACCAGCAGCGCGACGAGCTCGTGCCGCGACGGGTTCATCCGGGACGGATCGTCGGCCGGATCGTGAAAGACGGCCGCCCAGCCGATCACGTCCATCGCGTGCACGTCGCCGAACCCGTGCACGTCGGCACCGGCGTCCAAGAGCGCGCGCACGATCTCGATATGCGCGTGCGCCGCCGCCCAGTGCAGCGGGGAGGTGTTGTCGCCTTCTTCGCGCGCGTTGGGGTCGGCGCCGTGCGCGAGGAGCACGCGCGCGACCTCGGTCCGGCCGTGCTTCGCCGCCTCGTGCAGCGGCGTCCACCGATGCGCGCTCGGCGACTCGGCGCGCGCGAGCGCGCGATCGCGGTCGACCAGCGCGCGCACCGCGTCCACGTCGCCGCGCTTGCACGCGTCGAAGAACTGCGCGACGGCGTCCATCTGCCGGCGCTCGACGTCGGCCTTCAGCGCGCGCCAGCTGGGGAACCCGTATTCGCGCGCCACCGACAGCAGCGCTGCTGCGAGCTGCGCGCGCGGATCCGAGCGCCGCATCTCGTGCAGCCGATCCTTCGCGAGCTTTTTCAGGTATTCGAGGGACGGACGCTCGGGGAGCTGAGAGTTCGGCATAGACCCCTTCCTTCCATTGTCGCCCGGCGTCCGCGTCTCCCGGGCAGGAAGTCAGGGTCGGTGTGCAGCGCGATCGCGCGGAGGTGGGTTCAACCCTTTACGCGGACCGTGGGCCGCCTCCAGGCCTTGCCGGCATTTTACGACAAGGCGCCGCTCGCGATCGACGGCGCTCAGCGCGTCGCGAGCGGAACGAGCGCGCGCAGCTCCGCCCGGCGCAGCCACAGACCGCCCCACAGCAGCGCGGCGACGTAGATCGGAAAGAGGACGTTCGAGAACAGCGGATTGCCCGCGCGGAGCTGCGCCGCCACCGCGCCGCCGAGATACCCGGTCCACAGAATCGCGCCGGTGACCGACGTCCGCGGCACGAGATACGCCGCGAGACACACGACCTCGATGATGCCGAGCGGCACGAGCACCGACGCCTTGAACCCAAGCTGCGCGGTCGCGTCGACGGCGGGCGCCAGCTGCAGCAGCTTGACCGCCGCGTCGAAGATCAGAAAGAGCACCGCCAGCGCGGTGAGCGTGCGCCCTGTCCAGAGCGTGCTGCGGCGTTCGGTGTTCGGTGACATGTGTCCCTCCTCGAACCGTAGTCGAACGGCCGGAGCCGGGATCGACAGAGGCCATCTCATCGACGACGGAAGGCCGGCCAACCGTTCAGGCGCGTTCAGCGGTTGACGATCCGGCCGTCGGCGAGCGGCTCGAGGCGAAACGCGGACAGGTCGAGGACGTAGCCGCGGCGCTCGGGCGCGACCGAGAGCAGCCTCGCGTTCTCGGCGCCGCGATCGTGGACGATCCACGATCGCGTCCCCGCCAGATCGGCCTCGTTGCGCGTGACGGCCAGGTGCGGGCTCTGCGACGCGGGATAGCGGACGAAGAGAATCGAATTGGCGGGAGCGCTGCGAATCGTTGCCTCGGCCCGCCGGTGGAACTCGTTCCGCACGTCGATCATCGTCCGGGCGCGCGCCACGTCGACGACGCAGAAGGGCACGAGCAGGGCGGCCGCGAGCGCCGCCGATCGCGCGACCGCTGCAGGCACGCGCGCGGCAGCGGTGAACGGCGTCCCGTTGGATCGCGCAAACAGATCGACGAGCGCGCCGGCGGCGAGGAAATGCAGCCCGGGCAGCAGCTCGACGTAGTACACCGTCCAGTCCGGCGGGTGCGCGAAGACCAGATACGCGGCGACGAGGCACGCGCTCGCCGCCGCGGTGAACCGCGCGGCGCCGCGCGCGCGCACCAGCGATGCGAGGAGCAGCGCGGCGATCGCGAGCCTCCACCCGGCGCCGTACCACATCAGCACGCCGGCGACGCGCTGCGCGAACGCCAGCGGCACCGTCGAGGGCTGATACTGATCGTGCAGTTCCCGCACCGAGGCGGCGAGCGGCGCGAACTCCGGCGGCAGCGGCCGAAGCGCCGGCGTCGAATCGACGCCGAAGCCGGGTTTGTCGTACGGGAAATAGGTTCGGGAATAGGCGGCGTACGGATCGCTCGTCCAGCGCCCGAGCGTCTGGCGATTCCAGAACGCGTACACGCTCATCACCGCCAACGCGACGAGGAGCGGCGCCGCGAGCGCACGCCAGCCGCCGCGCTGGACGTGTGAACGCAGGATGATCGCCGCGAGCGGCGCCGCCAGCGCGACCATCGTCAGCGGCCGCGCATCGAAGCCCCATGCGAGCGCCGCCGCCGCGCCGACCAGATACCGCGGCTTGCCGGACTCCAGCCAGAGCGCCGTCGCCGACGCCGCGGCGAGCCACATGACGGTCGTGGTCGTCTCCGACATGTAAGAGGCCGACCAGAAGAGCGTGATCGGCGCGGTCGTCCACAACAGCCACGTCACGAACGCCGTCCACTCGTTCGAGACGCGGCGCGCCAGCCAGAACGTCAACGCGCCGGCTGCGCCGGCCAGCAGCGCGGGCATCAGGCCGGGCATGCGCAGCAGCATCCCCGGGGCGAGCATCATCGCGTGCGCGGGCGGATACTTCGCGAAGACCGACGGCTCGACGAAGACGTGCACCTGCTCGAAGAACGCGGCGAGCGGCGGCGCCGATGCGGTCCAGCGGCCGCGGGCGAAAATGTCCGCCTGCAGGAGATACGCGCGCTCGTCGTGAAAGATCCCCGGCTGATCGAACGATCGCCACACGAGTCGCACGATGGCGCTCGTGAGGAGGCCGAAGACGAGCGGCGACCATCGCGCGTTCAGGGCGTCCGCGAACCGCGCGGGATCCCACGTGGCGGATCGTCCTGCGCGCTGCGCCAGCGCGAGCGCGCCGGCGAACACGACCGCGAGCAAGAGGTTCATCAGCACAAGACCAGGAAACGTGCAGGGCGGCTATGACCGGCGCTTACGGCACAGCACCATGTACTGAGCGCCGGCCGGGATGCACGTCAATGCAGACTCGATCGGCCGCAACAGGGCGAACGCGCGCGGAAACAGAAACAGAAAATCTGTGGTGACGACGTCGAATCCGGCGGCCTCGAGAAGACGTCGAGCGCGAGGAGCGGAGAGCGTCTTCGCGTCGCGATCGAACGGAATCCGGCGCATGACCAGACGCGTGCCCGGGTTCCAGGGATTGTTTTCCCAGAACGCGAAGTATCCGCCCGGCGACAGCGCACGGCCGATCGCCGCGAGCGCGGCGGGCCGATCGTCCGGCTCGATATGGTGGAACACGCCGTTGCAATAGGCGACGTCGTAGCCGCCGGCAGGATTCCACTCCTCGATCGTGTCGAATCGAACGCGGCTGTTCGCGCAGGCCGTTCGTGCGCGACGGATGCTCTCGACCGAGACGTCCACGCCGGTGGCCGACGCGGCACGGAACGTCTCGAGCAGCATCTGCGTCGTGCCGCCGGTGCCGCACCCGTAGTCGAGCGCGACGCGCGGGCGGTATCCGTGCTCCCGCAGCCGCGCCGCGAGCCACTCGACGCGGCGCCGCGCGAAGAACTCCTTCGGTTCACCGGACAGCGAGAGGCCGCGGTCCAGCGCCTCGTCGTACGTCGCGGCGCACTCGTCGAACACCGATGCCTGGTTCATCGCCGGCGCATCGTCAGCAGGCTCATGAGGAAGCAGCCGAGGATCAGCTGATAACCGAGCGTCGCCAGCGTGACGCCCGGCACGACGACGCGCATTGTCTGCGCGTAGTCGAGGCGGCCGAAATCGCGGACGCGCCATTCGTTGAAGGCGCCGAAGAGCATCACGGACCCGAGGAGCGCCGACGCGATGCCGAGAAGGAGCCCGCGCTCGAGCGTCAGGAGGCTCGAGAATCGCTGCACGCGGGCGTCGTGCGGCAACACGCCTTCGGTCATCGCGAACGTCTTGGCGACGGCCGCGAAGAAGGTGCTCTGCGCGCCGCAGATCACCGCGAGGCTCGCGAAGAGCAGCGTGTGCGCGTCGAACGTCGCGCCGCCGATCGTGACGCCCGGCATCGCGAGCGTATAGCCGGCGAGCCCGAGCGCGATGAGCGACAGCCCCGGCAGCAGGAACAGGCGCCGCGGCGAGCACATGAGAAAGAAGCGCAGCGTGCGCCAGCCGTCGCGGAACGTCTTCAAATGCGGCGGGTGGCTCTTGCGGCCGTCGGGATGCAGCGTGATGGGCACTTCGCCGATGCGCGCGCCGACGAGGCTCGCCTTGATGATCATCTCGGTGGCGAACTCCATCCCCGTGCAGCGCTGATCCAGCCGGTCGTACAGCGTTTTGGTGAACCCGCGGAGGCCGCAGTAGATGTCGTGCACGGGCACGCGGAACCATCGGCGCGCGACGCGCGAGAACAACGGATTGCCAATCCACCGATGAAGCCGCGGCATCGCGCCGGGCAGCACTCGCCCGCCGCCCGATTCGAGCCGGCATCCCTGCACGAGATCGTCGCCGGCGCGCAGGCGCGCGACGAAGCTCGGCACCTCGCCGAAGTCGTAGCTGTCGTCGGCGTCGCCCATGACGACGAACCGTCCGCGCGCGGCCGCGATGCCGCCCATCAGCGCGGCGCCGTAGCCCTTGTCCGGCACCGACACCACCCGCGCGCCTGCCTCGCGCGCGATCGCGATCGAGCCGTCCGTGCTGCCGTTGTCCGCGACGACGACTTCGCCGCTGATGCCGGCGTCGTCCATCGCTGTGACGGCCTTGCGCACGCACGTCGCGACCGTGTCGGCCTCGTTCAGGCACGGGATGACGACCGTCACTTCGATGACGTCGTGTGCAGTCTCGTGCGAAGGCGACGGGCGGCGCTCGGCAGCGGCCGAAAAAACGGCGACGCGTTTCCCTGTGTGCGGCACGTGTATCGACGCGCCGGTGCAACAGTGGCGCCACGGCGGCGCGATCGAGAAGCCGTGAACGTGAGCGAACGAACCCCGGTCGGCGAAACGCGGCCGACGCAGCGCGTTGCAACTCTGAAATGCGATGACGGTTTTGGGGGCCCGCGCGGCGCACGATTTTGTTATTTGGGGGAAATCGCCACCGTCCGCCGCCCGAAAGGCGTATCGTGTTGCACGAAACTCATGCCGGCCGTCCGATTCCTCGCGTTGATGCTCTCGTCGCTCGTGGCGATGGACGCGCCCGTGCTCGCCCAGCAGGCGCCGCCGGCCGGACGCATCAAGGTTGCCGCCGGCTCCACCTTCGTCGTCCGTCAGGGTCAGACGATGCCTGCGCAGGTCGGCCAGGTCGTGTTCGAAGCCGACGGCCTGCGGACCGCCGGCGACGGCCGGCTCGGCGTCACGCTGAACGACGACACGCGTCTGTCGCTCGGACCGAACAGCGAGATTCGTCTCGATCGATTTCTGTACGCGCCGGCCGAAGGCCGCCTCGGGTTCGTCCTCCGCGTCGTCTCGGGCATCGTCGCGTACGTGTCGGGACGTATCGCGAAGCTGTCGCCGGATTCCATCCGCCTCGAAACGCCGTCGGCCGTCGTCGGCGTCCGCGGCACGCGGCTGGCCATCAGCGTGACGCCGTGACGACGAGGCAGGCGCTCATCGTCGGGCTCGCGGCCGCATCGCTGGCGCTCGCCTGCGGTCCGCGGCGCGTTGCGGGACCATCGCGCGATCGCGAATTGATCGTCCTGCTGCCCGACCCCGACGGCGGCGGGCCCGGCCGCGCGGCGGTGACGAGCGCGTCGTCGACGGTCGATCTCGCCGCCGAACGCGAGGCGACCGAGGTCGTCGGCAACCGCCGGCCCACGCCGGCGGCGGCGATCGACGCCGCGAGAATCCAGCAGGTCTTCGGCGACGCGCTGTCGGCGCTGCCGCCGGCGCCGAAGTCCTTCAACCTGTACTTCCAGTTCGACTCCGACGAGCTCACCGTGGAGACCCGCGCGCTTCTGCCCGAGATCCTGCGGGTCGTCAGGGAGCGTCCCGTTCCCGACGTCGTCGCGATCGGCCACACGGACACGACGGGCAGCGCGGCGTCCAACTATCAGCTCGGCCTCAGGCGCGCGACGCGGGTGCGCGATCTGCTGGTCGAAGCGGGCCTCGACGCGGCGCTCATCGCCGTCACGTCGGCCGGTGAAGGCGAGCCGCTGATTCGCACGCCCGACGAGACGCTGGAGCCGCGTAACCGGCGCGTCGAAATCGCGGTCAGGTGATCGTTTCCCGTGGCGAAGCCTGAGCACACGATCGATCGAGGGCGGCGGCTCGTGCTGCTGTGCGGTCTCGTCCCCATCGCCGCCGCGGCGATACTCGCGCTCTACCGTCCCGGCGCGCTCAGAACGCTCGATTACGTCGTGTACGACGCCGTGATGCGGCGCGGGGAGATGCATCCGTCGAGCGGGCAGGTCCTCATCGTCGACGTCGATGAGCGGAGCGTCTCGACGTTCGGACAGTGGCCGTGGCGGCGCGACGTGATCGCCAGGCTGATCGCACGCATCCGCGAGCTGGGCGCCGCGACGATCGCGCTCGACGTGATGTTCGCGGATCCCGATCGCCACGAGCGATCGATCGAAGCGGCGAGCGGGCGCCCGCCGGATGGGCGTTCGAGCGCGTCAGGCCCCGGCGATGCCGCGTTCGCGGAGGTACTGCGCGCAGGACGCGTCGTCCTCGGCGACGCGTTGACGTTCGACGGCGGCGGGCGCGCGCCCAACGGATGCGTGCTGCATCCGATCAGCCTGGCGATCGTGCAGCGTGCCGACGATCGGCCCGAGGAGCCGTTCTTTCACGCGTCGGGCGCGATCTGCAGCCTGCCGGTGCTCGCGCGCGCGGCCGGCGCCTCGGGCTTCCTGAACGCGGCGCCCGACGCGGACGGCATTCTCCGGCGCGTGCCGCTTCTCCTCGAGCTCGACGGCCGCGTGTATCCCGGCCTCGCGCTCGCGGCGGTGGCGGCGGCGAAGGGCGCCGGATCGCTCGCGCTGCGGATCGCCAACGTGAACACGGTGGCGCTGAGCCTCGGCGGCGGGATCGTGCCGCTCGACGGGAAGAGCAACCTGCTGCTGCGGTATCGAGGAAAGAAGAAAACGTTTCCCTACGTGTCGGCGGCGGACGTGCTCGACGGCCACGTGCCGGCGGATTCGTTCAGGAACAAACTCGCGCTCGTCGGCGCGACGGCGCTCGGCACGCGCGACGTGGTGACGACGCCTTTCGATACGCTGTTCACCGGGGTCGAAGTGCAGGCGACGGTCGCGGACAACCTGCTGCGGCAGGATCCCATCAGGCGCCCTGAATCCGCCGCGGCGCTCGAGGCGCAGACGGCGCTCGTCGCCGGCGTCGCGCTCGCGCTGCTCGTCGGACGAGCCGGCCTCTTCTGGGGAAGCCTCGGCGGCCTCATGGGGCTCACGTTCGTGTGGAGCGCGGCGGTGTGGCTCGTGTCGCGGCACGGCGTGTTTCTCTCGCCGCTCTTTCCGACGATGAGCATCGCCGGCGCGCTCGCCGCGATGACCGCCGCGAAGGTCCTGACCGAACGCCGACGCGCCGAGCAGGAAGGGCTCGAGAAGACGATCTCGCAGCAGCTCATGGTGCAGACGCTGCTGTCGCTCACGGAAGTGAGAGACGAGGACACGGGGCGCCATTCGCGCCGGACGCAGCGATACGCGAGGCTTTTGGCCGAGCAGCTGGCGCCGCATCCGCGGTTCCGCGAGTATCTGACGCCGCAGCGCATCGAGCTGCTCGCGAGGCTCGCGCCGCTCCACGACATCGGCAAGGTCGGCGTCCCGGATCGGCTGCTGAACAAACCCGGCGCGCTCACCGGCGACGAGCGCGAGGAGATGAAAAAACATCCCGCGCGCGGCTACGAGGTGATCGTGCGCGCGGAGCGCGACGTCGGCGCGCGCGGCGATGCGATCCTGGCGATGGCCAAGGAAATCGTCTACACGCACCACGAACGATGGGACGGCGCCGGCTACCCGCAGGGCCTGCGCGGCGGCGAGATCCCGATCGCCGGCCGGTTGATGGCGCTGGTCGACACCTACGACGCGCTGGTGTCGAAGCGCGTGTACCGCGACGCGCTGCCGCAGGAGGAAGCCGAACGGATCATCGTCCAGGGCCGCGGCACGCAATTCGATCCGGCCGTCGTCGACGCGTTTCTGCACGTCGCAACCGCGTTCAGGCGCGCGGTGAAGTAGTCGAGGCGGAGGGCGCAATGACGAGGGCCTCCCTTATCGCGGTCGTCACGGTCGTGTTGAGCGCACAACCGCTCGCGGCTCAGTGGTTGAACCAGCGCACACCGGGCATCCCGCGCACATCCGACGGCAAACCGGATTTGAAAGCGCCCGCGCCGCGCACGCCCGACGGCAAGCCGGATCTGTCGGGTCTGTGGCTCAGGATTTCACCGAAGTACGCCCGCAACATTGCGGCGGACCTGAAGGCCGAAGAGATTCAGCCGTGGGCGCGCGCGCTGGTCGAGGAGCGCAGAGAGAACCTCGGTCGGGAATACATGAACGTGCAGTGCGTGCCGCTCGGCCCGGGCTACGCGACCTCTGCCGACATCACCGGAGCGGAGATGGTGAAGATCGTCCAGACGCCGGGGCTCATCGTCATGCTCAATCCCGACCTCACCTACCGCCAGATTTTCCTCGATGGCCGGTCTCTCGAGCCTGCGCCCAATCCCGCGTGGATGGGGTACTCGGTGGGCCGTTGGGATGGAGACACGCTCGTCGTGGAGAGTTTCGGATTCAACGACCGCACGTGGCTCGATCACGACGGCCATCCGCACAGCGAAGGTCTGCGCACGACGGAGCGCTACCGCCGCCGGAATGTGGGCACGCTCGAGCTCGAGGTGACGCTCTCGGATCCGGCCGTCTACGCGAGATCCTGGACGGTCGCCGTCCGGGCCGAACTGGCGCCCGATACCGAAATGATCGAGTTCGTGTGCAATGAAAACGGCCACGGCGTGGAGCACTGGGTCGGCAAGGCTTCCGATGAACGGAAGAACGAGGTCCCGGTCGCGGCCGATATCCTCGCGAAGTACGTCGGCACGTATGAAGAGCAGCCGCCGCTGTGGCGCGCCGTCCCTCGTATCGTCGAGATCACGCTCGCCAACGGCAAGCTGTTCGGCGAGATGGACGGCCGCGGCAAGGTGCCGCTCGTCGCCACCTCCGAGACCGCGTTCGCGGGATTGAACGGGCTCGGCGTCGAGTTCGTCCGGGGCGACGCGCTGCTCGTGAAGCACGTCTCGGGCGATTACCGGTTCACACGGAAGTAGCCGACGAGCGCTATTTGATCGTCTTCAAGTAGGCGACGATCTGCGCGACTTGCGCATCGCTCACCGCTGACGCCGGAATTGGGGGCATGTCACAGACCGGATGCCGGACCAGTTCCAGCGCCTCCTCGTCGCTCCAGTGGAATGGAACGAGGGACGGCGCCGACCGTGTCCCTCGTCCCTCATCGCCGTGGCACCGCCGGCAATGGGCGTCGTACAGGCGTTCGCCCTGATCGTCCGCGGCTCTTCCCACCGTCCACGTTGAGACGGCCATCACCACAACCAGCCCGCCGAAGACGAACCGAGCCGCGGACTTACTGATCATTGGTCCTGGCGCCGATGCGCGCCGCATACGCCTTCGCGTCGCCGACCGCGAACTGGTTGTTCGCCTCGATCAGCTTCCCGTCGCGGAACGTCATGTAGAGGACCTTCTCGGTGTGAACGATCCGCCGCCCGAATTCATCCTTCATGACGGCGATCTCCTTGTGCTTCTTCACGTCGATGACGCTGCTGTCGCCGATGAACGCCAGCTTGCCGTCGTTGGTCATGGAGATCCAGCTGTGCACGACGCCCGCCGTCGGCTTGATCATCTTCGACGCGTTGTAGACCGGGTTGCGGCCGTCTCCCGGGTTGTCCCAGATCTGCCACGCGTTGTTGAACGGGTCGGCGACCCAGATTTCGCTCTCGTCCGGCGTCATCCCGATCCCGTGGCTGTAGCCCTTGCCCTTCCACGCGTTGCCGGGAATCTCGAGGCGCTTGAGCACCTTGCCGGTCTTGACGTCGCCGATCTCGAAGCCGATGAGGTCGTTGACGTTCACGTAGACCAGGCTGCCGTCATGGTTGATCGTGAGCGGGCGCACCATCTCCGAAAACGTCATGTAGCGCAGCACTTTTCTGCTCGGCACGTCGACCACGGCGAGGCCGGCCTTGCCGTTTTTCGGGCTCGACATCGAGCCGAGCACGCCGAGTCGTCCGTCCGCCGTCAACGCGAGGTTGTGCGCCACCGGGGCGTCGGGAACGGGCAGCTTGCCCAGCACCTTTCCCGTCGCGCCGTCGATGTAGTACCACCACGCGTTGTAGCTGGATCCGACGAGCAGCGTCTTGCCGTCGGGCAATGTCCACGGACGTTCGCAGCAGCCGCTCGCGGCCCCTCGCGTCCGCGCGACCGGCTCCGCCTCGCCGTTGAACGTCCACGCGATCTTGTCGGTCGCGAGATCGAACGCGATCATGTTTCCGTCGGTCGTCACGTACAGCATCTGCAGCGGCAGGCTGACCGTGATGCCCGAGACTTTCGGTCCGGGCATCTTGCTCGCGGGCAAGTCGTACGAGATCCGTTTCAGGAAACTGAAGTCCTTGTCCCCATCGAGCACGACGACGCCGGACTGGTTGTCCGTGCCGTTGTCGCCTGGCGTGGCGATATACACCAGGTGGCGGAGCGGCGCGGATTCCCGCGCGGGCTCCCGCGGCGCACGCGGAGCGTTCTGGGCGCCGACGTAGGTCATCGCCGACACCACGGCGACGGCGCAAATCGCCCCGACCTTCGCTGTTCTCGGTTCTCGCATGGCAGCTCCTCTTGTCGATCAGAATCGGAACCGCGCCCCGAGGCGCGCGATCCGCGCCGGGATGACGCCGGTGATGAACCCGAACGACGGACCAGACTGGAAGTTCGCGGCCGTCGGCGTCGCGGCGTTCAGCACGTTGAACACGTCGACGTCGATCTCGAACCGGCGTCCGCCGCCGATCGAGAAATCCTTGCTGCCGCGAAGGTTCAGGATGTTCTGCGCCGCCAGCTTCTGGCTCCCGTACGGCTCGACGCGGATCGTCGTGTTGCCGTTCTGCGCGATCTGCGGGCCGCCGTCCGGATCGACCTGGCGGAAGATGTAGGTTCGCTGGCCGAGCAGACCGTTCCTGCTCTGAAGGAAGCCGGACACGCTCACGTCGCCGGGCAGGCGGTACGTGCCGCTGATGTTGCCTGCCCACGTCCATGTCTCGTCGAGCGGGAAGAACTGATCGTTGGGGCTGTTGAACACGGACGCCAGCCAGCGGTGATTCTTCACGACGAAATACGAAACCTGCCCGGTCCACCTCGAGGAGAACCGCTTCGTCAAAGTACTTTCGAGTGCATCGTACCGATCCGCGTTGGTGGCGTTGACGATTTGCGTGTTCACGAACGCGGCGCCCCGGAACGCGGCGCTGTAATCGAACAGCGTCACGGTTCCGGCATCGTCGGCGTTGCCGAGGATTCCGTCGGGCCCCGGATCGCGGCGTGTAATGGGCACGCTCCACGCGCTGAAGGGCCGAAGCGTATTGATGGTGACCGTCGAATTACTGGGAAGGGTGTTGTTGATCGCGCCGGAGACGAGTTTGTGGACGTACATGACACGGAGTCCCGTGTTGGCCGCCATCTCGCGCTCGAAGCTCACGGTCGTCTCCCAGGTGTCCGGCGACTTCAGGCCCGGATTCAGAATGCGGTTGCTGGCGGCGGTGATGCTCTTGAAATCGGATCCGTTCACGTCCAGGTTCACTTCGCCCGGTTCGTAGAGCTTGTCGCCGTTGAGATCGTGCCAGTTGAAGACGGCGTTCGCCGTGGCGTTGCGGTTGAACGCGTCGGCATAGGTGTCGCCGAGCATGTAGTTGTAAAGGCCGAAAGTGGCTTTCACGACCGACCCGGCGCCGACGTTCCATGCGACGCCGGCGCGCGGCACCGCGCGCGTCAGCTGCTGCACTTCGATCTGCGGGAAGTCGCCGGCGGGGAACACCGTCGGCCAGTCGCGCGCGCCGCCGTACGACTGCGCGGGGAGGAACGAGTGCTGCCGTTCCCACCGGACGCCGAGATTGACCGTCACCTTCGTCGACGGCCGCCAGCTGTCCTTGAAGTACCACGCGTAGACGTTGTCGTGGTCGGCCGGGACGACCGGCGTGTTGTAGATGCGGATCTGCGACGGCGTGTTCGCGACGCCGCCGATCGTGTCGGTGTAGAGCACGCAGTTGCAGGCGAGATTGTTCGAGTAGCCGTCCGACGATTTGTCGAGATAGATGCTGACGCCGGTCTTCAGCTCGTGCTTGCCGAAAAGCGACCGCTCGGGAAAGAAGCTGATGCTGTCTTCCGTCTGGAAGCGGTCGCGGGTCTTGTTCTGGTGGAGCGGCGCGGATCCGGTGTTGAGCGTCGTCGCGAGGTCCTGCCGCGGCGGCGCGTCGGCGCGCGCGTATGAGCGCGCGGCATCGTAGTCGGTGACGTATCCGCTGTAGCCGCCGACGGCGTTGACGAGCAGCCGCGGGCCCGCCATGCTCTGCAGCTCGACCTTCTGGATCGCCGTCGGGTTCGTGTAATCGCGCGTCGACTCGAGCGGCGTGAAGCGATCCGCGTTGTTCTGCGGCTGCGCCTTCGTGCCCCGCTGCCAGGCGTAGATCAGACGGTTGTTCTTCGACAGCTGATACGACAGCTTCAGCGACCGCTGCGCGAGCGAGGTCTCGAAGTCGGCGAGCGGATCGTCGGACGTCAGGTACTTGCCGTCGGGCCCGGGTCCCGACGCGAAGCCGAGCACGCCTTCCTTCTTCGCCTGCCGTCCGTAGGCCGCGTAGAACCACAGCTTGTCGCGGACGATCCGCCCGCCGAGATCCGCCGAGACGTCGTAGAACGTCTTCAGCGGGGAGGTGGCGGTGAGCCCCTGCGCGCGCAGCGCGGCGTCCAGGTTGTCGGCCTGGACCTTCGGCGATTCGACCGACGCCTGATAGGTGCCGTGAAACGTGTTGCCGCCGGACTTCATGATCGCCACCATCGAAATCCCCGGCACCGACACCTCGGCGTCGTTGCCGGAGCTCTTGATCTGCACCTCCTCGAGCGTGCTGTCGTTGAAGTAGATCGCCGTGTTCATGTCGGCGCCCATCGTGATGTTCATGCCTTCGACCTGCAGCTTCGGCTGCGTCAGCACGCCGTAGCTGGAGAGGTTCTGGCGCTGTGCCATCGTGCTGCCGCCGACGTCGGCGACCGCCTGCGTGACGCCCGGCGCCATCGCAAACACGTTCTGCAGATCGCGCCCGCGCGGAATCGAGTCGAGGACTTCCTTCGTGAAGGCCACGCTCGCGGCCGTGCTCGTGACGTCGACGACCGGGCTCTGGCCGCTCACCGTGATCGCCTCTTCCATCGCCCCGACCTTCAGCGTCACGTCGACGCGGGCGTTGAAGCCGACGGTGAGCCGCAGATCGTCGCGCACCGTCGTGGAGAAGCCGGCGAGCTCGGCGGTCAGCCGATAGGTTCCGGCAGGCAGATCGACGAACCGGTACGCGCCGGTGGAATCGGAGATCTGGACGAGCTGTCCCACCTGCAGCTGCGCGCTCTTCACCGTGATCGTGGCGCCTGGCAGGACGCCGTTCGACTCGTCCTTGACCGTCCCCTCGATCGTGCCCGACGCGACGCTCTGGCCGAACGCGGTTGCCGACGCGGCGAGCGTGATCAACGAAAACACCGCAACGATGAACGACATGTGCCCTCCCCTATCACCGCGCGAGGCGTGCCCGACGAAGCCTACAGGAAACACGCCGCGGCACGCCACGAAAACGTGGATGCCCGTGATAGCATCCGCGAAGCTGGTCGGAGACGGCATACGTCTGGAGGCATTACATATGGCCACGAAAATCCCGATCGTTTCATGCATCGTGGCGAGCTCGCTGGCGGCCGCCATGCTCTCGGCGACGTCGCCGACGTTGCTCGCCGACGCGCTCAAATGCGATATGACGCAGTACAAGGCGGCCGCCGGCCTTACCGCGGCCGTGGAGCAGGACGCGCTCGCCGTCACGTGGTCCGGCCAGAACGGGAGCGAGCTGCGCGCGCGCTTCGCCATCGACGGCGCCAAGCCGGTCGTTCGCGACCTGGCGGTCCGCAAACAGGGCGGGCAGTGGGCCACGCTCGGGCAGAATCTCGTTCCGGAGTACCACGTCGTGAGCGGCCTGCGCCGCATGTCGAGCGACCATGTCGGATCCATACCGGCCGCCGGCATCCCGCTGACGCCGGAGGTGGTGGCGAAGAACCGCTGGTTCGCTTTTCATGACGCGCCGCTCGAAGTTCCCGGCGTGAGCGGCACGCAGATGCCGCCGCTGCCGCGCAAACCCGAGGAGATCCGCCGCGCCGATGCGACCTTCACCGTCACTGGGTGCAGCGTCAAGACCGACGGCGCGCGCCTCGAGGTCAACTTCCCCGGCCTCTCGATGGGCATCTTCTCGGGGAGCTTGCAGTTCACTGCCTATCGCGGCGCCAACCTGCTCCGGATGGATGCGATCGCGAAGACGGAAGAACAATTCGTCGCCTACAAGTACGACGCGGGCCTGAAAGGCTTTTCGACCGACGTGCTGTCGCGCGTCATCTGGCGCGACACGGCCGACGGCCCGCAGCAGTATCAGTTCGGCGGCGTCAAGAACGACACGATGGTGCCGCTGAAGGCCAGGAACCGCGTGCTCGTCGCCGAGGGCAAAGCCGGGTCACTCGCGACGTTCCCGGCGCCGCACAAGTTCTTCTGGGCGCGGGAGATTCACAAGAACCTCGGCTACGTGTGGTACCGAAAGGATTCCGACAAGCAGTTCGGCATGGGCGTGCGTCAGGCGGAGCACGAAGAATCGACGCTGCGTGGAGAGATCGACGATTTCGCGCTCTACAACGCGCCGCCCGGCACGCTGCAGCACATGGGCATGTATTTCTACGCGAGCCCCGAGGCCGGCGAACCGACGCGCCAGTCGGTGCTCGCGTTCACGCACGGCGACACGTACGTGCCGCTCGCCGGATACAAGACGTTCACGAATCACTGGCACCTGCGGTTCACCGAGCGCGTGCGCGCGAGCGGCTCGCTCGACACGCCGCTTCCGGATCTGGCGGCCATGAAGGGAATCGGCCTCAACATCGTCGGGCTGAGCGACTTTCATGGGGACATGCACCTGAACGATCCGGGCGCGCTGCGGTTCAAGGACGAGAAGGACTACGCGGAGGCGTCGCGGCGAGCGTCCGACAAGGATTTCCTGGTGCTGCCGTGGGAAGAGCCGAACGTGTACTTCGGCGGCCACTACAACGTCCTGTTTCCGAAGCCGGTGTACTTCTCGAGAGTCCGCAAGGAGGGGCAGCCGTTCACCGAGAACGATCCGGCGTACGGCAAGGTCTACCACCTGGGCAGCGCGGAAGACCTGCAGCGCATGCTCGAGACCGAGCATGGGTATTGGTACACCTCTCACCCGCGCACCAAGAGCTCGGGCGGGCAGCCGGACGTCTACTGGGACAAACCGTTTGCGAAGAACGACATCTTCCTGGGGCTCGATTTCACGCAGGCGATGGGCGTCGATCTGTCGGAGAAGCGGATGAGCGAGTGGCGAAGCTTCGACGCGATCGACACGATGAACAACCTGAACGCGAACACCGGCCTGAAGCCGAAGTATCTCCTGCCTGACATCGACACGTACGTCCAGGGCCCGGAGGACAATCTGTATTCCGGATATCAGACGGCGTATCTCAAGCTCGATCGGGTTCCCGGCCCCGACGAGGACTGGAGTCCTGTCCTGCGCGCCATGCACGACGGGAACTTCTTCGTGACGACGGGCGAGATCCTGCTCACGAACTTCGCGGTCACCGGATCGGGAAGCAAGCGGACGGTGGCCGCTGACGTGAGCTGGACGTTCCCGCTCGAATTCGTCGAGGTCGTGTGGGGCGACGGCAAGAAGATCGACCGGCAGATCATTCCGGCGACCGATCTGCCGGCGTTCGGCAGCAAGCACTTCTCGATTCCGTTCGACGCGACCGGAAAGGCGTGGGTGCGGTTTGCCGTGTGGGATTCAGCCGGCAATCCCGGGTTCGTCAACGCCGTGTGGCTGAACGCGCAACGAGAAACGACTCACGCTGGACAGTGAGACGTTCGCACGTGACGTAGCGGCCGGCCTTCAGGCCGGCCGCTTCCGCTTCCGAGGCGATTTCCTGGAGTGTCGCGCCGTCGTCTTCACCAACTGAATCGATTCGCTCGCCTCGTCCTGCAGTTCCGAGGCGAACCGCGCGAGGTCTTTGGCCTGCTTCGTGACCTGCTGCAGCCGGTCGAGCAGGCGCTGGAATCGGGCCATCTGCTCGTCATGCGCGAGGTTGTCGGTCGGTTTCACTTTCGATCTCCGCTTACGGTTCAGCTTATCCCAACAGCTGCACCGGCGACGCGACAAATCGACAAGCGATAACCGGCTTCAACAGCTTCTCAGGCCGCCCTGTCGTCTGGAGGCACCACTCGCACCGCTGCATCGCGGATCGTGCTCCGGAAGCTGTCAATCGTGGACCCCCGCCAGAGCAGCTCCCACCGCGAGCGCGCGCTCTGCCCGAACACGACGTGCGTGATCCCCTCGCGCTGCGCGAACGCGATCAGCCCCTCGGCCGCCCGTTCCGCCTTGACGCGAACGATGGTCGCGCCGAGGCTTTCCGCGAGGGCGATATTCTGCCGTAACGCTTCGGAATCACCCGGTCGAATCTTGTCCGGCCGCTCCTGCGGTGTTTGGACGTAGACCGCATACCACTTGCCGCCTAATCTGGCGGCGATCTGCGCGCCGGTACGAATCACCCGCGGCGCGGCGACATTCGAGCTCATGCAGACCATGACGCGCTCGGGAATGAGTGACACGGTCATTTGGCGCCGCCTGGCCGGGCCGACGTATCGAACGTGAAAATCGCGGCGATGCTCACGAGGATCTGCGTCGGCGTCAGCCGACCGTCGTCGTCCGTGAAGAATCCACCGCCGCTTCCATGAGCATTGTCGATGCGATGCTCGAGCCGCACGATCGTCTCCGTCCGTCGAGAGGGCACGCGGTACTCCAGCGTGCTCGTGAGCGCCGTGACGATCTGCGGCGCGCCGATCCAGCGCCCATCGCGATCCCACGCGACCTCCGGACGAAACGTGACGCTCCACGGCTGGCGAAGGCTCCAGTGCAGCGGGGCTTGCGCCGAAGTCCACAGCGCGAGGCTGTGGCCAGGACCGTCGACACGCTCGGCGCCGAGCTGGTATTCGAACGCCGCCACGAAGCGATCGCCTTTCCGTTCGACGATGCTGTCCGACAGCAGCCGCCAGAATTCGAGCGAGGTGTTGGATTGGTGCGGTCCGTAGAGAACGGTTTGTTTGAAGGTGACGCCGTCGTCGCCTTTGACGGCTATCTGCCCGACGACGCTCGGCACATCATTCGCGTGGGCGAGGTGCCAGTAGCCGTTGACGACCGCGAACGTGCAGGTGAGGTTGTTGGTGAACGGGTAGCTCGCGTTCACGCCGAGCATGAGATACGGCGTGTAATCGGCGCCCCAGGCCCTGCTGTACGAATAGTTGTCTTTCGCGTACAGCGAGTCGTACCCGATCAGGCTGCTGAAAATGCCGGCCTGTATCGCGAGACCGTTCCCGGCGGGCGCCAGATAGGAAAGGCTCGTCGGCCCGAAGTGGCGGAGCCAGTCGGCGCCGGCAATGTTCGGAGCCGTCGCCGAGAAGCCGAACGTTCCCGAATCGCGCCCGCCATGAATCGTCAGGTCGGCGCCCCACCTGCTGGCGTTGGACGCCTGCTTGCCGGCGGTAACGCCGGCCATGTCGACGTCGAATTCATCGACGCGCGGCGTCGTGCCTCGATTTCGAAACAGATGGTTCGACGGGTTGTCGAAATCGTCGACGACGGCGATGTCCAGGAATCCGCCGGCGTGCCATGGCGAGCCGCCCTCGGTGGCGGTCTGTGCTGCAGCCTGGTGCGACGCCGCGAAGAGCGCAACCATCGCGAGGAAGAGACGGAACAACGGTGACGGTCGCATCGAGCGGCACGAGGTGAATCCAGAGTAGCGAATCGTTCCTAAAAATTCACGAAAAGAGCCCGTTAGGCACTTTTTAGGCGGCGATGAGTACTGTGGATTCCGATGACCGGTTCTCCGACGTCGCAGCAGATCATCGAGCTCAAGGCAGGAGGTCCGGAAGATCCGGACAGGTCGCGCGCCGCCGCGGTTCTCGCCGCGTACTTTCACGCGGAGCACGTGCGTTCGGTTCGCCAACTCCTCTGGCGCCGGCTGGCGCTCGCCGGCCTCGCCTGGGTGCTGGCGGAAACGTTGATGCCGGCGATCTCCGGCGCCGCATTCGTCGGCGGCCTCGCGGTACTGCTGACGGTCGGCGGCGGCGCCGCGGTCGCCGAGTGGCGGGCGTCGGAACAGCTGAAAGATCTGCTGGAGGGACCGGCGAAACGGCTGACCGTCGTACGCAGTCTCCGTCCGTCTGCTGAGCGCGACATGAACTTCCCCGCTTAGCGCCGCAGATGGAATGGGACGCTGGTCACAACCGTATTCGGTTTGAACAACAGGGCGCCCTTGATGAGCAGCGCGCGCTGGTTGTGAAACAAGTGATGCCACCACCGTGCCGGCACGAATTCGGGCAGCACGACGGTCACGTAATCGTCCGGATGTTCATCATCGACACGTTCGATGTATTCGAGCAGCGGTTCCATCAATGAGCGGAACGGCGACTCGAGGATGACGAGCGCCACGCTGTCGCCCCACTGCTTCCATTGCTCCTTCAGTTGGTCCGTGGTCGCCGGATCGATGTTGACGTAGATGGCCCGAACGTCCGGGGAGAGCGATTTCGCGTAGTCGAGCGCCTCGACGACCGCCCGCTGGATGCCGCTGATCGGAACGAGGACGGTGTTTCGACGCTTGTGTCGGGAGTTCCAACCGCGCAAGGAGAGCTGCGCCGCGACACCCTCGTAGTGCTTGCGCGTGATCCGGAAGAACAGCACGTTCAGCGGGATCAGCAGCATGATGATCCAGGCGCCCTCGTGCGCCTTCGTGGCCGCGACGACCAGCAGCACGATGCCCGTCACGAGCGCACCGACACCGTTCACCGCCGCGCTCGCCCGCCAGCCTGGACCGCGCAGCCGCCACCAGTGAACGACCATTCCCGCCTGCGACAGCGTGAACGAGACGAACACGCCGATCATGTAGAGCGGAATCAGCGCGTGCGTATCGCCGCGGAACACGACCAGCAGGATGGCGGCGAAGATGCTGAGGCCGATGATGCCGTTGGAGAACGCTAGGCGATCACCCTGGTTCATGAATTGCCGCGGAACGTACCGATCGCGCGCCAGGATCGACGCGAGGCGGGGAAAGTCCGCGTACGCCGTGTTCGCCGCGAGCACGAGGATCAGCATCGTCGCCGCCTGCACGGCGTAGTAGGGCAGGCCGCGATCGCCGAACACGCCGCGGGCAAGCTGGGAGACGACGGTCTCCTGCTCGCTCGGCAGCACGTGGTACGACTGCGCGAGCAGCGTGATTCCGAGGAACATCGTGATCGACAGCATCGCCATCATCAGCATGGTCGCCGCGGCGTTCTTCGGCTCCGGCGGCTTGAACGCGGGGACGCCGTTCGAGACCGCTTCGACGCCTGTCATTGCGGTACAGCCGTTTGCGAAGGCGGTGAGCAGCAGGAACAACGTCAGCGGCTCGTGCGTCGACGCGACGGCTTGAGTCGGAGAGACCGGATGAACGCTGCCGGCCAGGACGCGCAAGGCGCCGACGGCGACGAGTGAGATCGTGGTGACGATGAAGAAGTACGTCGGAATCGCAAAAATGCGGCCGGACTCGCGGATACCGCGAAGGTTGCCGAGCATCAGCACGAACACGAACGCAAGCGTCATCTCGACGCGGTTGACGTGCCACTGTGGGAACGCCGACGTAATCGCCGCGACGCCGGCCGCGATGCTGACGGCAACCGTCAGGACGTAATCGATCAGCAGCGATGCGGCCGCGATCAGCGCGGGCATCTCGCCCAGGTTGTCTTTCGACACCAGGTACGCGCCGCCGCCGCTCGGATACGCGTGGATCGTCTGCCGGTAGGAGAAGACGACGATCGCCAGGATTGTCGCGATGACGAATGCGATCGGGCTCGCGAATCCCAATGCGGCCGTGCCGACGAGGACCAGGACGCGCAGGATCTCCTCCGTCGCATATGCAACCGAGGACAGCGCGTCCGACGAGAGCACGGCGAGGCCGGTGGTGCGCGAGAGCCGCTCGTGGTGGGCGAGATGGGAAGGTATCGGCTTGCCGACGACAAGCCGTTTCAGTACTGGGAGAACCCCCTCTTCAGGCACGGCGTCCTTCCAACGGCCGACGGGGTTAGCTGGCGGGCTGGAGGTTGGAAGTCCTCGTCGGTCGCGCCTTCGCTGCCGCGTCGGCGGATCGGATTCGCCCCTGGAAGCGCGCCGCGACGTCCGCGCCGCCGCCTCCCCTGGATCCCCCGCGACACCCGATCGAAACGGGTGCCTTAGGCCATTCCATCAGCGATGGTAGCGCCGCGATCCGAGGCGGACCCCAGTTTTAAGGGAGTTTTTAGGACTTTATCAGCTGCAGGTCGACCGTTAGCAGGGCGTCCGAAGCTAAGGTTCGAGATTCGCGGCAACATCACTAGGAAGCGGAAGCAGGTCTTCGTCGACCACGGGCGAACGGAGATTCGCTCGGGCGACGTTCATCGCGACTTCTTTCAGCTCCTTCACGTTGCCCGGCCACGAGTACGCGACGAGCCGTTCGCACGCGCTCATCGAAAGCTCCGGAGCCCGGCCGGCGGTGTAGTGGGAAAGGTAGCCGCGGAACAGAAGAGGGATGTCCTCGGGCCGATCGCGCAGCGGCGGAATCATCAGGTGGATGAGATTCAGGCGGTAGAACAGATGCTCGTCGAACGCTTCGGCCCGCACGCGCGCGTAGACGTCCGGGCCCATCGCGGTGATGAGGCGCACGCCGCCGCGCCGGGCCGCCGCGCGCTCGATGAACTCGACGAGCAGCCGCTGCGCCGCAGGCAGGATCGCGTCCATGTGGTCCACGAGCAGCGTTCCGGTGCTGATACGCTGCAGCACCGCGTGATGACGCTGAAGGGGGGAAGGCGCGCCCGCCGCCGCATGCAGCGATTCCCACATCGCGGACGCGGCGACTCTGACGAACGGGCGCGCGCCGCGGCGGCTTCCGCGGTGAATCATCCGCGCGACGAAGGTCTTTCCGACGCCGCGTTCTCCCGACAGCATCACGCGGACGTCGAAATGCATCGCGCACGCGAGATCGTCGATGAGCCCGCGCATCGCATCGCTCGCCCACGGCACGTTGCGGGCGAGCTCGGTGAATCTGGAAGACCATTCGGAAGAGGAGCTGCGAGACATCGTGGTGCTCCTGGTCTGGGCCGCGTTCGCGGCCTGCCGCCGGAACGCGCAAGAGCAGTGCCACGACGACCGTCGGTTATTTCGTCGATTTGCGAGGGAAGACCGGATGCGAAGAGCGATTCGACGGATTCCTTCGCGCAGGCCCGCGGGAAATTCCGCAGGCCGCCGCGCTAGGACACCGTGGGTTTTTCCAGCTTGAACTTCTCGATGCGGTAGCGAATCTGATCGCGGTTCAGGCCGAGCATCGCCGCCGCGCGCGTCTGGTTCCAGCCGCTGCGCTCGAGCGCCTGGACGACGAGCGATCGCTCCAGCTGCTCGAGGTCGATGCCGGTCGCTGGAAGCTCCACGCCTTCGGTGAGCTTCGGCGCGCCGCCGGAGAGCACCGGAAAGTGATTCGTGCCGAGCGCATCGTCTTCGGCAAGCAGCATCGCGCGCTCGACGGCGTTGCGCAGCTCGCGAATATTCCCCGGCCAGCCGTAGGTCTGCAGCCGGCGCATCGCCTCGTCCGTGACGCCGCGGACGTGCTTCTTGAACTCCGCGTTGTAGGCGTCGACGAAGAAGTTCACGAGCGCCGGGATGTCCTCCTGCCGCGCGCGCAGCGGCGGCAGCTCGATCGGCAGCACGTTGAGGCGATAGTACAGATCCTCGCGGAACCGCCCGCGCTTCACTTCCTCGTCGAGCTTCCGGTTCGTCGCGCCGACGACGCGGACGTCGACGCGGATGTCGGCGACGCCGCCGACGCGCTTGAACGTCTTCTCCTCGAGGAACCGCAGCAGCTTTGCCTGCACCGACGGCGCCATTTCGCCAATCTCGTCGAGGAACACCGTGCCGCCGTCGGCCGACTCGAGCAGCCCGCGCTTCTGCTGCCGCGCGTCGGTGAAGGCGCCGCGCTCGTGGCCGAAGAGCTCGCTCTCGAGAATCGTCTCCGGCAGCGCCGAGCAGGTGATGTTCATGAACGGCCGCGCGGCGCGGTCGCTCGCGTAGTGCAGCACCTTCGCGGCGAGATCCTTGCCGGTGCCGCTCTCGCCCGTCAGCAGCACCGTCGACGCCGGGCTCGTCGCCACCTTCTGCAGGAGCGCCTTCACCTCGGTCATCGCGCGGCTGCGCCCGACGATGCTGTCGATGCCGTAGGGGCGCGCCTGCGTCGCGCGCAGCGCCCGCACCTCGCGCCGCAGCCGCGTCGTCTCGAGCGCCTTCTCGACGAGCAGCGTGATCTCGTCGAGGTTGAAGGGCTTGTTCGCGTAGTGATACGCGCCGTGCTTCATCGCCTGGACGGCGCCGTCCACGGTGGAGTACGCCGTGAGCAGGATCACCAGCGTATCGGGGTCGGTGTCCTTGATCTGTTTGAGGACCGTGAGCCCGTCGCCGTCGGGCAGCCGGTAGTCCAGCAGCACGAGATCGACACCCTCGCCGTGGCGCTCGATCGCCGCCTTCGCCGTCTCGGCCTCAAGGACGCGGTAGCCTTCCTGCGTCAGCCGGTCGTTCAGCGACCAGCGAATCAGCTGCTCGTCGTCGACGACGAGGACGGTCGGGCGCGGCATGCGGGACTATTTTAGCGATCGGCGCCGCGGCGCGCGGCCGCGGCTTCGGCGACGAGCTCGCCGACGCCGTCCATCTCGAACGGCTTGCTGACGACGCGATAGGCGCCGAGATCGAGCGCGCCGCGGACGACCTCGGGCGTCCCGAACGCCGTCATCAGAATCACCTGCGTCTCCGGCGTCCGGTCGCGGATGGCGGCGACCAGCGAGAGAGCTTCGCCGTCGGGCAGCCGGTAGTCGACGAGCGCGACGTCGAAGGGCCGCGACGCGTCGCGGACGGCCTGCCGCGCCCCGCGCGCGTCGCTGGCCTCGACCACGTGGCAGCCGCAGTCGGCGAGCGTCTGCGCGACCGACCAGCGGACGAGGAATTCGTCGTCGACGACGAGGACGCGGAGCGCGCGGGAATTTTTCACGGTCGGCGAGGAATTCCGCGGCTCGATCATGTGACCTTGCACGATCCACCTGGCTTCCCGCCCGGATTCGCGTAGCATACCGGGAACGCTCGTCGCATCTTCAAAACGCGATCCAATGGCGGACGGACCGCAATCCTACCGGCCGGCGCTCGTCGTCGCGAACGCGCTGATGCTCGCCGTGCTGATCGCCGACGCGCTGACGCCGCTCGGCACGGCGGTGAGCGCGCTCTACGGCGTGCCGCTGCTCATCGTGTCGTACGCCGGGCCGCTCCAGCTCGCCGTCTACGGCGCGTGGGTGGCGACGCTGCTCATCATCGCGCGGCCGCTCGCCGCCCCCGCCGGCGACCTGACGCGCCTGGTGTTCGTCAACCGCGCCGTGTCGCTCGCGATCGTCTGGGCGATCGCGTGGATCGTCGTCCGGCTGCGCCGGACGTCGATTCAGCTCGCCGACAGCGCGCGGAGCGTCGGCGATTACACCTACGCGCTCGACCAGTCCGCGATCGTCGCGACGACGAACACGAGGGGCGCGATCACGTACGTCAACGACAAGTTCTGCGAGATTTCGAAGTACACGCGCGAGGAGCTGCTCGGCCAGGATCACCGGATCCTGAACTCCGGCCATCACCCGAAGGAATTCTTCCGCAGCCTGTGGGTGACGATTGCCAACGGCCACGTGTGGCGCGGCGAGATTCGCAACCGCGCGAAGGACGGCTCGTTCTACTGGGTGGACACGACGATCGTCCCGTTCGTCGACGCGCGCGGCAAGCCGTATCGGTACATGGCGATCCGCTACGAGATCACCGAGCGCAAGCGGCAGGAGGAGCAGCTGCGCGAGCAGGCGGCGCTGACGCGGCTCGGCGAAATGGCGGCCGTCGTCGCGCACGAGGTGAAGAACCCGATTGCGGGCATTCGCGGGGCGCTGCAGGTGATCATGTCGCGCATGCCGGGCGACCATCGCGACCGGCCGGTGATGGGCGACATCATCGCGCGCCTCGACGGGCTGAACGGCATCGTCCAGGACCTCCTGCTGTATTCGCGGCCGCGCCAGGTGAAGCGCGAGCCGGTCGACGTCAAGAGCCTGATCGCGAACACGGCGGAGCTCCTGCGCCGCGATCCGGCGCTCGGCGGCGCCAGGCTCCGGATCGTCGGCGACGGACGACCGGTGTCCGCCGATCCGGAGCAGCTGCGGATCGCGCTGCAGAATCTCCTGATGAATGCCGCGCAGGCGATGGGCGGACAGGGCGAGATCGACGTGACGATCGATTCGGACGCGGACGGATGCCGCATCGCCGTGCGCGACTACGGGCCCGGCATGCCGCCCGAGGTGCGCGACAAGGCGTTCGACGCGTTCTTCACGACGAAGCATCGCGGGACGGGGCTGGGGTTGCCGATCGCGCGCCGGATCGTGGAAGCG
>Ga0075424_100000284_pt1 | contig 37365 bp, 29 predicted proteins | sample SoiMethybrSBSTD3_FD_75301 | JGI IMG/M metagenome (GOLD analysis project Ga0075424, IMG submission 75301) | Bulk soil microbial communities from a Populus tree surrounding site in Tennessee, USA - Soil MetaG P. TD hybrid SBSTD3 | ecosystem: Environmental > Terrestrial > Soil > Tree plantation...
AAACACTGATAGGGAGAGTCCCCGTAGCCGGTTGCTCCCAAGGGCAAGACCTGCCAGAGCTGCTGGCGGGCGGCCGTGAGAAAATCAGCGAAGGCATAAGCGCTCGCGCCCAAGTCTCCAATTCCGGTAGGACCAGGCAAGGAAGTTGGGTGCAACAGGACGCCGCTGGATCGAGGAAGTTTCATGTGCCAAGAACGGAATGACTAAGCGTAAAGCGAGGTGCAGCGGCACGGCTGCGAACGGTTCGAAACTACGCTGGAGTTGATCATCAATCACGGGCCAGGACTAAGGCTCTTTGCAACTGATGCTCTTTGGAGGAGTCTGAGTGCATGCGATGCTGTCTGTCATTCCGGAAACAAGCTGGGCGCAGGCATTGTCCGCCGCGGTCCGAATAGCATCCTCCCGAGTCTCTGCCGAGGCGGTTCTGCAGGCGGTACTTCCGCGAAACTCCATGCACACCTCGCAACTGAACCGATTAAGTCGGAGCGAGGAATAAACAATATAACCGATGACTGCCAGGAAACCAACAAGGATTAGGACTTTCGAGAATCGTGACATGGTGAAAAATTATACCTCAACGAGCAAAGTTGAGACTCATTTGAAGTTCGCGTCGTGAGACGAGCGTAGCTTTAGGCAGAAAAGGCCGTAATAAATGAATCTTATGCAATCTATAAAAATTATAAATTTAGTCAAACCATTCATTTCTATTAAGATGGGGCTTCCTGATTACCTCTCGGCTGGCCTCCTCCAACAAAGTCTCAGTGTCGATCAGGTTCGTGGAAGAAAAAAAATCATGGCCTTCTGCAACAATCCTCGAATAAGAGATTGATTCCTCACCGGATTGACAACGAGTGGGGCCCTGTTCCCCCTGCTTCGCGTCTCACTACTTAACTTTCAGTTAAGACAGATCCAAGTAGAGGTTCTCGTGAGGTCCTAGAGAAATGCGTTACCCAGGCTTACCCCCTAAACAGGGGCTTTATGATCCGCAGTTTGAGAAGGATAGTTGTGGTGTTGGTTTTGTAGCCAACATCGATGGGACGCGGTCCAACCAGATCATTCGTCAAGGGCTGGAAGTATTGCTGCATTTGAGTCATCGCGGAGCCTGCGGCTGTGATCCGGAGACGGGTGACGGAGCAGGAATTCTATTGCAGATTCCGCATGAGTTTCTTTTACGGGAGTGTCAAAGATTGGGGTGGGCCTTGCCAGGTTCGGGTCATTATGGCGTAGGCACAGTCTTTTTGCCAAGAGAGCCAAGAACCCATCAAGAGTGCCAGTCTCTATTTGAAAGGGTAATTGAAGAAGAAGGGCAGCAGTTGCTCGGCTGGCGCGATGTACCTGTCGAAAGTAAGGCTCTGGGTCAGAAGGCCCGGGAGGTTGAGCCTGTTATTCGACAGATCTTTGTGGCCCGTGGTCCCGAGTTGGAGAGTGAGGCTCAATTTGAGCGGAAATTATATGTCATTCGCAGAAGGGTCGCGACCTTGGTTGAGAACTCGGGCTTGGCCCAGGCAGATCATTTTTATGTCTGCAGCTTGTCCTGCGTAACGCTCATCTACAAAGGGCTGCTAATGGCCCATCAGATTCCAGCTTTCTACCGCGACCTCTCTGATTCTTCTGTCCAAAGCTGTTTAGCCTTGGTGCACTCGCGTTTCAGCACCAACACCTTCCCCTCCTGGAAGCTGGCGCATCCCTACCGTTATTTGGCTCATAACGGAGAGATCAATACCTTGAGAGGTAATCGGAACTGGATGCGCGCTCGTTCCCAGAGCCTTTCTTCCGACCTTTTTGGAGACGATCTCAAGAAGCTTTCCCCCATTCTCACCGAAACAGGAAGTGACAGCGCCACGATTGACAACGCGTTGGAATTCCTGATTGCCGGCGGGCGATCCTTGCCTCATGCGATCATGATGCTCATTCCCGAGGCCTGGAACAAGGACATTCACTTAGATCCCGACAAGCAGGGTTTCTATGAATATCATGCCTGTCTGATGGAGCCCTGGGATGGCCCGGCTGCGATTGCGTTCACAGATGGCAAACGCATCGGTGCAGTATTGGACCGCAATGGGTTGCGGCCGGCTCGATATATTGTCACCAAAGACGGACTGGTGGTGATGGCCTCCGAAGTCGGTGTACTGAATGTCCCCTCAGACCGAATTCTCTATAAGGGGCGTCTGCAGCCTGGAAAGATCTTCCTGGTAGACACGGTTGAGCAACGGATCATTGATGACAGCGAATTGAAGTCCAGGATCACGCGGCAAAAACCCTACCGGCAGTGGGTGGAGGCCAATAAGATCGATCTGCATCATCTTCCTGAGACGCCCCGCGTACATGAGCTGAATCCTCATACCCTGCTTGTGCGCCAGCAGGCGTTTGGCTACACCGTCGAGGACCTCCGCCTCTTGATGGCTCCCATGGCCAAAGACGGCGAAGAGGCGGTCGGCTCCATGGGAACCGACACTCCTCTCGCCGTCCTTTCAAATCGGCCACAGCTGCTTTACAACTACTTCAAGCAGCTGTTTGCGCAGGTCACCAATCCTCCAATCGATTCAATACGCGAGGAGATGGTGATGTCATTAGAGAGCTATATCGGCAGCGAGCAGAACCTTTTGGCAGAAACTCCCGAACACTGCCGTATGCTCAAGCTTCCGTGTCCTGTCCTGACCAATGCGGAGTTGGAGAGGGTGAGGCACGTTTCTCTGGGAGATTTCCGAGCCATCACGTTGCCAATGACTTTCCCCGTGGCAGCAGGTCCTAATGGCCTGGCTGGCGCACTGGAGTCCCTGTGTCAAAGAGCTTCTCAGGCGGTTCGGGAGGGATATAGCATTCTGGTTCTTTCCGACCGTGGTCTCGACCGCCATCAGGTGCCTATTCCCAGTCTGTTGGCGACTTCAGCCGTGCACCATCACTTGATTCGCGAAGGCACTAGAACTAAGGCTGGCTTAGTGGTGGAGTCGGGCGAAGCGCGGGAGGTTATGCACTTTGCTCTGCTCATTGGATATGGAGCCGGCGCTATTAATCCCTACCTTGCGTTCGAGACTCTTTCCGAGATAGTTAGGCAAAACCTTTTGCCTGCGGAGATCACTGTTGAGAAGGCGTACAAACACTACATCAAGTCGATTAACAAGGCCTTGTTGAAGATCATTGCCAAAATGGGTATCTCCACGATTCAGAGTTACCGCGGGGCGCAGATCTTCGAAGCGATTGGCCTCAATAGCGAATTGGTCGATCGCTACTTTACCGGGACTCCTTCTCGAATCGAAGGGGTTGGATTGAATCATCTTGCCCAAGAGGCCTTGGCCCTGCATCGTCGCGGATTTCCCGAAGATCGTGGTTACAGCCCATTGCTCGATGTTGGCGGGCAATACCAGTGGAGGCGCGAGGGAGAGTTTCATCTCTTTAACCCCGAAACCGTGGCCAAGCTCCAGCAAGCTACTCGACAGGCTAGTTACACGACCTTCAAGGAGTACTCGGCGCTAGTTAACGAACAAAGCCAGAACCTCTGTACCTTGCGAGGCCTCATCAAGTTCAAGAAGGGGAGCGCGATTTCTCTCGATCAGGTCGAACCAGCCCAAGAAATTGTCAAGCGATTTGCCACCGGAGCCATGTCCTTCGGCTCCATCAGCAAGGAGGCCCATGAGAATCTTGCCATTGCGATGAACCGCATTGGCGGAAAGAGCAACACAGGCGAAGGTGGCGAAGACCCGGAACGGTTTAAGCCTGACTCCAACGGAGACTGGAGGCGTAGTGCCATCAAGCAAGTGGCCTCGGCGCGTTTTGGCGTCACGACCGAATATCTCGTCAACGCCAGTGATTTGCAGATCAAAATGGCTCAGGGGGCCAAGCCTGGGGAAGGCGGACAGCTGCCTGGGCACAAGGTGGACAAAGTGATTGCCCGAGTGCGTCATTCAACGCCCGGCGTCGGCCTGATTTCTCCGCCTCCCCACCATGACATCTACTCGATTGAAGACCTGGCCCAACTCATCCACGATCTGAAGAACGTCAATCCCACCGCCCGGATCTCAGTAAAGTTGGTGGCCGAAGTCGGAGTGGGCACCGTAGCTGCTGGAGTCTCCAAGGCTCATGCGGACGTGGTTCTCATCAGCGGTCATGATGGTGGGACGGGAGCTTCCCCGTTGACTTCGATCAAGCATGCGGGAATCCCATGGGAATTGGGGCTGGCCGAAACCCAGCAAGTTCTGGTCTTGAACGATCTGCGCAGCCGGATCATAGTTCAAACTGACGGGCAGCTTAAGACGGGCCGGGACGTGGTCATTGCAGCCATGTTGGGAGCCGAGGAATTCGGCTTCGCGTCGGCTCCCCTAGTCGCGTCAGGTTGCATCATGATGCGCAAGTGCCACCTCAATACCTGCCCCGTAGGTGTAGCCACTCAAGACCCAATCCTGCGCCAAAAGTTCTCAGGCAAACCGGAGTACGTGATCAACTTCTTCTTTTATATTGCGGAAGAAGTTCGTGAGTTAATGGCGGAACTGGGCTTCCGCACCATCCAAGAGATGGTTGGCCGCGTCGACTTGCTTGAGGTCAAGGAAGCTGTGGATCACTGGAAGGCGCGGGGCCTTGACTTCTCGAATATCTTCTATAAGCCGGCCGTCCCATTCAGCGTCGGGACTCATTGTATGCGCCCGCAGGATCACGGGTTGGAGAGAGCGCTGGACAATGACCTGATCAAACTTTGCGGCGCGGCCCTCGAACGCAAAAGCCGGGTGCGAGTCGATCTGCCGATCTCTAACACCAACCGCACGGTGGGAACGATGCTCAGCGGGGAGGTGGCGAGACGTTACGGGGCTGATGGACTGCCCGAAGATACAATCCAGATCAAGTTCACAGGGTCGGCGGGGCAAAGCTTTGGAACTTTCTTGGCCAAGGGAATTTCCTTCACCCTGGAGGGCGATGCCAACGACTACCTAGGAAAGGGAATTTCAGGAGGCCGGATTGTCGCCTACCCTCCGACAAATTCGACCTTTATTCCTGAGGAAAACATTCTGGTGGGCAACACAGTGCTCTACGGCGCCACCGGTGGTGAAGTCTATCTCCGTGGAGTTGCAGGTGAACGGTTTGCCGTCCGCAACAGCGGGGCCAAGGCGGTTGTAGAAGGAGTGGGTGATCATGGTTGCGAATACATGACCGGTGGTGTGGTTGTGGTGCTCGGCAGAACCGGAAGGAATTTTGCCGCTGGCATGAGCGGGGGCATTGCCTATGTTCTCGACGAGCAAGACTGCTTTGCGTCCTTATGTAACCAAAGTATGGTCGATCTGGAGCCCGTCGTTGACTCCAAGGACATGGAAACTCTTAAGACACTAATTGAGCGGCATTATCGATTTACAGAAAGTTCCTTAGCGCAGCGGATTTTGGAAAGTTGGAAGATACTGCTACCCAAGTTTATGAAGGTGATGCCCCAGGACTATCGCCGCGCTTTGCTTCAACTCGAGCAGGAAAAAGTGATGGCGGCCCACATGGAGCAGGAGCTGGCCGCAACCCAGCCTTGAGTCCTCGGCTACTACTTCGAATTCGAGAACTTCCGTTGGAAGAGGGTTTGGCCTCGGCAAAATAAGTCCCACAGACAGCATGGGTAAAGTTACTGGTTTCTTAGAAATCAAACGTGAAATGAGTCCCCGGCGTCCGATCGAGGAGCGCCTGAAAGATTGGTTTCAGGTCTACCATGATCCCAGCGACGAACTGGTCCAGCCGCAGGGAGCACGCTGCATGGACTGCGGCATTCCGTTTTGTCATACAGGTTGTCCTTTGGGAAACATTATTCCCGACTGGAATGATCTGGTCTATCGAAACCGCTGGAGAGAGGCTATTGAGGTTCTGCATAAGACCAACAACTTTCCGGAATTCACCGGATGGGTTTGCCCCGCTCCCTGCGAAGCAGCGTGTGTGCTTGGAATCAATGATCATCCCGTTACGATCAAACAGATCGAGTTGAGTATTGTTAATCACGCGTTTCGAGAAGGCTGGATCAAGCCTCAAGAGCCCAAGGTCCGCACGGGTAAGAGGGTTGCGATCGTCGGTTCTGGCCCTGCCGGCCTGGCTTGCGCTGCTCAGCTCAATCGCGCGGGACACTCCGTTACTGTTTTCGAAAGGGCTGATCGCATTGGCGGACTGCTGACCTATGGCATCCCGGATTTCAAGTTGGAAAAATGGTTGGTGCGAAGGCGGCTCGACCTTATGGCCGAAGAGGGTGTTCTTTTCAGAACCAATGCAAATGTTGGCGTGAATGTTCCGGTTCAGGAGCTTCGCAACAACTTCGACGCCATCGTACTCAGTGGCGGAGCCACGCAGGCCCGTGACTTGCCGGTTCCCGGGCGCCAACTGGATGGAATCCATTTCGCCATGGAATATCTCCCTCAGCAGAACCGGCGCGTAGCCGGAGACCGGGAGGTTCCGGGCAAAGAGATCACAGCAAAGGGTAAGCGCGTCGTCATCCTGGGTGGTGGAGATACCGGTTCAGACTGCCACGGAACAGCACTTCGTCAAGGAGCCACTGCCGTTCACTCCTGGGAATTGCTTCCGAAACCTCCGGCCGAGAGGACCGCCTCCATGCCTTGGCCGTACTGGCCCATGATCTTGCGAACTTCCAGCTCCCATGAAGAAGGCGGATTTCGCGATTGGAGCATCTCCACGAAGAGTTTCTCGGGGTCAAACGGCAAGTTAGAAAAGCTTCACGGAGTTCGAGTTGAGTTCGGCGTTCCTGACGCCAGTGGAAGGCGGCCGATGAACGAGGCTCCAGGCAGTGAATTCGAGATCGAAGTCGATTTGGTTCTTCTCGCCTTGGGGTTCCTCGGCCCTGAGCAGAACGGCATGGTGAAGGATCTGGGTGTGAAACTCGATGCGCGTGGAAACGTGGTTGCGGATAAAGATCATATGACCAGTGAGCCTGGCATATTTGCCGCTGGCGATATGCGTCGCGGTCAGTCACTCGTTGTCTGGGCTATCACTGAAGGCCGCCAGGCCGCCCGCGGAGTGGACAGATATCTCATGGGTGAAGCGACGTTACCCTAACAAAAGGCTCGAGCACACCAGGAAGTGGCCCTGGGCAACGCTCCTGCATTCCTGCAGACTCGAAGGAGAGCTGATCTCTGACCTGAGATTTCTCTAACAGGATATCGAAGTCCGCAGGCCTGCTCCCGCACGCTCCGCGCTTTCGAACGGACAGAATTCTTCATCTCATCCAAGATAGGAAGCGAACGTTCCTTCGCACTAAGCGGTCCATTCGGCAATCTCCATCGTCCACGTCGAACAGAACAGCACGTCAACAACTCGGCCGTGCATCATTCCTCACAAGAGCGATTAGCTGATCGTAGTCAGTAATATCTGGCACGGAAATCTTATTTGCTTCAGTGCAACTCATGCTTGAAGCACTTCTGCATTGATCCGGCGGGCACACTTCATCTGCAGTTCATTCGAATTCAACTTGAGGCAAGTGGTCAGCTGACATATGATGAAGCTACGGTGTTCCACGAGGACTATCCAAGTTACTTCTTCTGATCGGGTTTGGTGAGCATGCAATCCTATGATCTTCTTGTCATCGGTTCCGGTCCGGCGGGACAACGTGCCGCCATTCAAGGAGCAAAATGCGGTAAACGGGTAGCTTTGATCGAGAAACGAGAGTGTGTCGGGGGGACCTGCATCAACACAGGCACCATCCCAAGCAAGACCATGCGAGAGGCGGTCCTGCATCTGTCCGGATTTCACTACCAGCAACTTTACGGCGTTAACTACCGGGTGAAAGAAAAGATCACCATGTCAGACCTTGCCTTCAGAGTCCAGCACGTCATCAAGACAGAAATTGACGTGACCCAGGCTCAACTCTCCCGTAACGGCATTGAAGTCCTGGCGGGTGTCGCTAGCTTTGTTGACCGGACTCACATTCGTGTTGAGAATTTTCGCGGACAGCAGTCTGATTACGAAGCTCAAGTGATCATTGTTGCCACGGGAACCCGTCCTGCCACATCTCCAAAAGTCCCATTTAACAATCGGAACATCATCAACAGCGATCAAATCCTGGGAATGCCAGAAATACCGAAGACGATGATCGTCGTAGGGGGTGGAGTCATCGGAGTGGAATATACCTGTATGTTTGCCACGCTTGGCGTTCGAGTGATTCTTGTTGAGAAGCGGCCTCGATTACTGGAATTTGCAGATTCCGAAATGGTCGAGGCCCTCACCTACCATTTGAGAGACAACCGGGTCACCCTACGACTCAATGAAGAGGTGGAAAGCGTCGAAGAAACAACCGAAGGGGCGGTCGTCGCCAATTTGGAGAGCAAAAAGAAAATTTCCGGTGATGCTCTTCTTTACGCCGTAGGGCGGCAGGGAAATGTAGATGAGTTGAACCTCACCGCAACCGGCATCGAAACGGACCCACGTGGTCGCATCTCGGTTGATGCCAATTATCGAACGAGCCAGCCCAACATCTATGCGGTGGGCGATATTATCGGCTTCCCCAGCCTGGCTTCAGTTTCTATGGAGCAGGGCCGCATCGCGGCTGCCCATGCCTTCGGATTGACGATTCAGTCCAATCCTGCCACCTACCCCTACGGTATCTACACCATTCCCGAGATTTCCTTTATCGGCAAGACGGAGGAGCAGCTCACAGATGAAGACGTTCCCTATGAAGTAGGGATTGCCTACTATCGTGAAATCGCCCGTGGGCAGATTCGTGGAGATATCACGGGGCGTCTGAAGCTGATTTTTCATCGTGAAACCAAGGAGCTACTGGGTGTCCATATCATTGGAGAGGGGGCTTCAGAGATCCTGCACATTGGTCAGGCAGTCTTAATCTTGAAAGGCGGCATCGAGTATTTCGTGAATACTGTATTCAATTATCCGACACTGGCGGAGTGTTACAAGGCAGCCGCATTTAACGGTTTGAACAAGCTGGCAAGACTCTGACTCCCGGGGAGAGAACCCATGCCACGAAGCATTGGCGTGTTGGCAGCGGAACACATTGCGGTCGGCTTGGTCGAGCACCACCATGTGGTGGGTTCTGTCCTCGTTTATCCCCGGCAAGGAGAGGACCCTGAGGCTTTGCAAAGCATTCCTGCGGAAGCCATCGGCGAGCGTATTCGCGAGCAGCTTGAACGGGTCGGGCAGGGTCAGGCGATTCATGTGGTGGGTGTGGGGTTTCCAGGAGTCATCCGAGACGGCATCATCCAGGAGTCCCCCAATCTCCAGCAGGTCAAGGGACTGAATCTTCAAGCAATTCTTTCCTCGGCCTCACTGGGGAATGGAGTTTCTGTGCCGGTGCGGATTTTCAATGACGCAGATGTCATGGCGGCGGGGATCGCCGCCACCCAGGGACAGCTCGACCGATTCATTCGAGTCTGGACCTTGGGAAACGGCATCGGCTTCGGACGCTATCCTTGGACGGAAGGCATCTGGGAAGGCGGTCACTCGGTGGTCACTCTGGACCCCAAGGAACATTTTTGTGGCTGTGGCGGAAAAGGGCACCTTGAAGGAATTATGGGCCAACGGGCCATGCGACTTCGCTTCTGGGATATGGAGCCGGAAGAAGTATTTGCGAGCGCCAAATCCGGCGACGCTCGCTGCGGTGCCTTTGTAAAGCTGTGGCATCGTGCTCTAGCTGCAGCAACGGCGACCAGCATCCACATGGACGGCCCAGGAAAGTTCTTCATAGCCGGCCCCAATGCTCGCTTTGTCGACCTGGGCTTGTTGGGAATGTATCTGCATGAGATGGTGAAAATGACTCCCCTGCAAGGCAGTATCTATGAAATGATTTCTACTAGCGATGAGATTGGCATCATCGGTGCCGCAGTCAATGCGGAACAAGCAATCAGGACCAGTTAGCCTTGTCAGACCTCCTTCTCTTGTCGGCCTTCGCCTCTCAAGTGAGGCGAGCAGCTATCGCTTTCAAGTGCGCCAGTATCACATTGAATTCAACCCCAAGTGGAATAAGATCGTTTTTGGCCTAACCTACAAGAGAAGGGAGAACGAGCTCCGTCCGGATGAGAAAGATTTGCTGGTATGACCAGGCAGTTTGGATTTACCGTGACGAAGTGGTGGTCGCTGACCAAAGTGCCGCTGGCAAAATCTTGATACATCGTTTCACGGGAGGTGCGACTCCGACAGACCGAGGTCCACGTCATCTTCAGTCCGAAAAGGGAAGGCATGAAAGAATTGCGTGAGAAGGAGTCCAAGAAAATGAGTACATTGGACTGGACGGGCCTACAGGAGCGGGTCCACTTGTGAGGAATCCGTCGATGAGCCCTTTCCGGAGTAGAAGCTAGAGGAATTACTATAAAGATAGGGAGGAGCGGGGAAGATGCAACTAGGTATGGTTGGTTTAGGCAGAATGGGTTCCAACATGGTCCGACGGCTAATCCGTGGTGGTCATGATTGCGTTGTCTTCGATTTGAATCCCGAGAGCGTGAAACGGTTGACCGATGAGGGGGCCCGAGGGGCAACGTCGCTGGAGCCGTTTGTCAATCAGCTCAATAAGCCAAGGGCGGTATGGGTGATGGTCCCGGCTGGCGAACCGACTGAGCAAACCGTAAAGGCTCTGGCGGAGCAGCTGGATAGCGCCGACATTATTATCGATGGTGGAAACTCCTACTACAAGGACGATGTACGTCGCGCCAAGATGCTTAAGGGAAAGGGGATTCACTACGTGGATGTCGGCACTAGCGGCGGCATCTGGGGAGTGGAGCGCGGCTACTGCCTGATGACAGGCGGCGAGGCGAACATCATTAAACATCTGGATCCGATTTTCAAAACCCTCGCTCCTGGACGCGGTGAAATTCCTCGCACGCCGGGACGCGAGAAAATGGAGGGGACCACAGAGCAGGGTTATCTGCACTGTGGTCCCTCGGGAGCAGGCCACTTTGTCAAGATGATCCATAATGGAATTGAGTACGGTTTGATGCAGGCGTATGCCGAGGGCTTTGATATCCTGCGAAATGCAAACTCGAAGGAGTTACCTGAGGATTTGCGGTATGACTTCAATTTTGCCGACATTGCCGAAGTCTGGCGACGCGGTAGCGTCGTGGCTTCCTGGTTACTGGACTTGACGGCCATGGCGTTGGTCGAGAATCCCACGCTTTCCAATTACTCAGGCTTCGTCCAAGACTCCGGTGAAGGCCGTTGGACGATTGTGGCGGCAATAGAGGAAGCGGTGCCCGCGGACGTGCTTTCGGCATCGTTGTATACGCGCTTTCGCTCGCGGCAAGAGCATACTTTTGCCGAGAAGGTCCTTTCAGCGATGCGCCAAAAGTTCGGGGGCCACGTGGAACGCCCGGCTGGAGGCTAATCAAGATAACAACCACAGAATTTGCGTTAGCCATGCTTCAGCGTTAGGCCGGCGGATCGGACACTTTCGGTACAGACCATCCCATACCCCGCGACCTTTACCCTGCCTGGACTCAGGAGAGCAGCCGTGAAAAACGTCCCAGACCCGACCAGCGGCGAAACGCCGGCTAATGAACCGCACAAGGAATTGAGCAGCCTATGCTGCCTGTTCAAGCCAGCTAAGACAGAACGCCAGGCGCCAAGGAGCCAGAGATGATGAAATCCCCAGAAGAAGAGAAAGCAGCCGCCCGCCCGGAACAACCTGGTGACCCCTGTGTCATGGTGATTTTCGGTGCGTCCGGAGACCTTACCAAGCGAAAGTTGATACCTGCCCTTTACAACCTGGCTCGGGAGCAGTTGTTGTCCAAGCAGTTCGCCGTTGTGGGCTGTGCGAGGCGGCCCATGAGTAACGAGGCGTTCCGCGAAAAAATGAGCCAAGACATCCGCGAATTTGCCACCGGCCCAGTCGATCCAGATCTCTGGAATCGCTTTGTCAATCAACTCTACTATCTCTCAGGGGATGCTCAGGATCTAAGCTTTCATCAGAAGCTTCAAGAACTGCTAGTCCAAATTGACAGGGATCATGGAACACAGGGCAACTACTTCTATTACATGGCCATGTCTCCGGACCTTTTCTGCCCTGCTATTCAGCAGCTTGGGAGCAGTGGTCTCGTCCGCGAAGAAGACAGCCATTGGCGGCGAGTCATCATCGAAAAACCTTTTGGTCACGACCTGGATTCGGCCCGGAAGCTCAACCAGTCCATCCGCCAGGTCCTCGACGAAAAACAGATCTACCGCATCGATCACTATCTTGGAAAGGAGACAGTTCAGAATATTTTGGTGTTTCGTTTCGGTAATGGGATCTTTGAACCCATTTGGAATCGTCGCTACATCGATCACGTGGAGATCACGGTAACCGAAGACCTCGGAGTTGAACAACGCGGCAACTACTACGAAGAAGCCGGCACTTTGCGGGACATGGTACCCAACCACATCTTCCAGCTCATCTCGCTGACAGCCATGGAGCCTCCGATTTCGTTCGATGCGGACGCGGTGCGTGACGAGCAGGCTAAGATCCTGCGGGCCATTCAACCTCTCTCCCCTGAGGAGGTCCTCACCCGCACGGTACGCGGACAATACGGCGAAGGGACGGTTGGAGGCAAGCGGGTGCCGTCCTACCGGTCTGAAGCCAACGTGGCTCCGGATTCCAAGACCGAAACCTTTGTTGCGCTTAAGATATCGATCGACAATTGGCGCTGGGCGGATGTTCCATTCTATCTTCGAACCGGAAAACGTCTGGCCAAGCGTGTCACGGAGATCGCCATTCAGTTCAAGCGAGCCCCCTTTGTGCTCTTTCGAAAGACCTCCATCGAGCGGCTTACCACCAACCGATTGGTGCTGCATATTCAGCCTGACGAAGGTATCTCCCTGCGTTTCGGTGCCAAGGTCCCGGGCCCTCTGCTACACCTGGGCGCGGTCAACATGAACTTTCATTATGCCGATTATTTCGGCAGTATCCCGAGCACAGGCTATGAGCGGTTGCTCTACGACTGCATGTGTGGTGACGCAACGCTTTTCCAGCGAGCCGACATGGTCGAAGCGGGTTGGAGTGTGGTGGCTCCTATCCTGGACGTCTGGAAAGCCCTGCCTCCTCGTTCCTTTCCCAACTACGCTTCCGGTACCTGGGGGCCCAAGGAAGCCGAAGACCTGCTGGAGCGCGATGGACGCCGGTGGAGGGAGATTTCCGAATGATTCTGGCTGGAGATATTGGAGGAACCAACACGCGGCTGGCTCTCTTCGCTTGGGAAGACGAGTGTCTCAAGGCTGCTGAAGAGGCTACCTTCCGCAGCCGCGAGTACAGTAGCCTCGACGAAATCGTCGTGGAATTTGTTGCTTCTCGAAAACTTCCGGTTGAGCGAGCCGGCTTCGGCATTGCCGGACCGATTAAGAATGGTCGCTGCGAAGCCACTAACCTGGCTTGGATCATAGATGGCCACCAGTTGGCTCGGAAGTTGGCTCTCGAAAAGGTTGTGCTGGTTAACGATCTCGAAGCCAACGCCTATGGCATCGCAATGCTGGAGTTGAAGGATTTTGTCGTTCTTAACCAGGGAGCTGCTGACGCCTCCGGGAACGCGGCAATCGTTTCCGCGGGCACCGGCTTAGGTGAGGCAGGGCTTTTCTGGGACGGCAAGCAACATCGCCCTTTCGCCTGCGAGGGGGGCCACACAGACCTGGCCCCAAGAAATGAGCTGGAAGTGGAGTTGCTTCGGTTCTTGCTGGGGAAGTTTTCCCGAGTAAGCTACGAGCGAGCGGTTTCCGGACCGGGCTTGGTGAATATCTATAATTTTCTTCGCGACAGCGGGCGCGGCCAAGAATCACCTGACATGGTCGAAGCAATGCGCCAACAGAACCCAGCAGCGGTCATTTCAAAAGCTGCACTCGACGGAACGTGTGCCCTATCTGTCCAGGCACTTGATCTTTTTGTTTCACTCTATGGGGCGGAAGCAGGCAACTTGGCGCTCAAGATCATGTCGACCGGAGGCTTGTTTGTGGGCGGGGGCATTGCCCCAAAAATCCTGCCAAAACTTACAGGGCCGCTGTTCATGGAAGCTTTTACGACAAAGGGACGAATGAGCCCTTTGCTGAAGGCTATGCCAGTCAGGGTCATTATGAATGAGAAGACAGCGCTGCTTGGTGCGGCTCGTTGTGTGCTGGATCAGTTGTAGCAGAGCGTAGGGTTGCCTTGCTCTTGGCACACACAAGGTAGAAGAGCAGGAAGCTCAACGCCTGAGAGAGATGGGTTCTGAGCACACAGGGTATCACCCTGAATTGCCACATCCTGGATGGAAAGCGCAAAGATCTGGGAGTCGTCGGAGAGTTCGTGACTACTGGTTGAGGTCGGTTTTTCGGCCAAAATTTTGGTTAGGGAGATCACTCGAGCCTCTTTGGTGGGCGAGAGCTGGGTTTGGTAGAAGAAAAGAATACCACTGGGGACGCATCGAAATATCTGTGCCAACGATGTGTGGTTGGAGCTTTTATTGAGATCAAGATCGTCGCAGGCATTGTTTCCAAAAAACTAGACGAAGTGAAGTATGTTTCTTGTCGGGCTCTGTGAGCAGCTCCCGGCGACGGGTTTCCGAGTCGATGCGAGTTTGAAATAGAAGCTAGGTACCCAACTGGCCTGCGGGCTACCAGCAGTGTCATTTTTCTCGTTAACGGTGGAGACAAGCCCAGGCCTTGCGGAGGTATTATGGGGCGCCTATTCCCCCAGACAATACCCAGCGCAGCTTATCCATCTTCCGGAAGGGAGACCGCTCTGGCTTGTGGATCAAGCGGCTGCTGGTCTCCTTTGAGGTATGTGCCTCGTCATTGGAGGAGCCGTTGCGCGCGTCGAGAGACCCATAGAGATAGCATCAGAAGTACGACCTGTCAGGAAGGAGGAGACTAGCCATGAAAGACAAAGTCGGAAAAACGGTCGACCTTGAAGCTGAAAAGATCGCATTCCTGGAACAAATGGTCAAGGACCATCATCTCTCAGATATCGGGAAGGCTCTACGTTGCTTGATCAACTATGCCCGCGAGAACCCCGACAAGCACGATGATATTTTCAATGAAGTCCGTTGTCTAGACTGCTAGCGGGTCTCTTTCCTGCCGAGCCTGCCAAATCCTCGCTGATTCGGGTTCTTGGTATGGTCAAGGCTCTTCTTCATGGTGAAAGTTAAGGCGCTTACTTTCGAAGGCCCGGTTGGCCAGTTAGAAGGCCTGCTCAAATGGGATGACTCAGCCCCGCCCTTAGCACTCGCCGTGGTCTGTCACCCTCACCCAGCGTTTCAGGGGACGATGCACAATAAGGTCGTCTTTGCGGTGTCAGAGAGTTTCTTCGGATTGGGCTGCGAAGTGCTTCGCTTCAACTTCCGCGGGGTGGGAATCAGTGCTGGAAGGCATGATCATGGCCCTGGCGAGATTGAAGATGCTTTGTCGGCCGTGGATTATCTTCGAAAGAAACGTCCCCGACTACCTTGCCACATCGCAGGATTTTCATTTGGCGCTTGGATCGCTGTGGAGGCTAGCGCGATGGACCGAGACTTGGCGTCACTCGTCGCCGTGGCGCCTCCATTCAAGTATTTTGATCCAAACCTGCTGCAGCAGATCAGCATTCCAAAGCTCTTCTTGCAAGGGACGGCCGACGAAATCTGTCCAGCAGACCAGTTGCAAGAGCTCTTCCCCTCATTTGCCGAACCAAAGGCGCTGGTCCTGTTGGAACAGGCCGGCCACTTCTTCAGCGGCTACTTGGCAGCGCTCAAGGGTGCTATTTCGGCGCACCGGACATTGCTCGGGATATGACCCCAGGAGTTGATGAGGCAAACCCGACGGTGGTGTTCCGCTCAAGTTGCCATGACCGACATGCTTTCCGCGCGACCCTTCAGCTCATAACGCAAAAGCAATTAGGAACGGTAACGATTACGGCCACCGGCGTGATCCGGCCAACAGAGCTCGTGAACGGTCGGCACAGTGACCTATGGCAGTCTTCCGGTCATTTCTTCTTTTCAGCATTCCAGAGTCCGCGCGAAAGTGCGCGTCCGCAGAAGGGACAGTAGTTGAACCCCAGATAGGCATAAGCACCCGCTTGTCCCTCGCCTTTCAGGAAATACTCTGTATTACACTCGTTGAACACCCGTCCGTCTCGAATAAGGTGTAGTTCTGTTCGAACGATCATCTCGCGATCGATCGCAGCCGTCAGGTCATCACAACAGTACATCTGTTCCTCGCCATCGAGAAGAATAGGCGTATACTAGCACGAACAAGGCGCGGTTTGATCCGCCGGGGGGCTGTCTCTCCAGCGCAATTTAAAACACGTGAGAACACAATGAGTCTGAAAGTCCGAGGTAGGTTGCTCGCGTCTGGTGAAAACGTCGAGATTGGAATCGAAAGAGGCCTCATCCAAACGGTGCATCCGAAGCCAGACCACGGCCAGCTTACAGATGCTAAGACGTTGTGGCTGGCGCCCGCCTTCTTCGACATCCAGGTGAACGGGTTTGCGGGCTCCGATTTCAATTCTGCGCGCGTGACATCCGAAGAAGTCGAAAAGGCGATGATCAAGCTTAGGGAGCGTGGTGTGGCGCTCTTTTGTCCGACCGTAATCACCCAGTCGTTCGACCATATGGCGTCTTGTTTTCAGGCTCTGGCCAAAGCCTCTGACCAGGCCCATATTCGGGGGAGGGTCGTCCCGGCCTTGCACATGGAAGGACCTTACATCTCCCCGCTGGAAGGCCCAAGGGGGGCTCACAACCCTGAACATATCCGCCCGCCCAACTGGGATGAATTTCAAAGGCTTCAGGAATCAGCAAATGGACTTATTGGTCTTCTGACGCTGGCCCCGGAAGTGGAAGGAGCGATTCCCTTCATAGAGAAGGTAACTCGTTCGGGAGTCCTTGTTGCCATCGGTCACACGGCCGCTCCCAAGCGATCGATACAAGACGCCATCGGCGCCGGAGCCAGACTATCAACCCATTTGGGTAATGGCTCTCATGCCATGCTTCCCCGCCACCAGAATTATGTCTGGGAGCAATTGGCAGCGGACGAGCTCTGGGCCAGCTTCATTGTGGATGGACATCACCTGCCGCCCTCCGTTGTGAAGTGCTTGATCCGAGCCAAAGGAATCGGCCGCAGTATTTTGACTAGCGACGCCATTGCTGCGGCCGGTATGCCGCCCGGCCGCTATCGGCTGGGAGAGATAGAGGTGATCGTTAGTCCTGATTTCAAAGTAGAACGAGCAGAAACTGCAGGAAGCGGATACCTGGCCGGATCGGCCTTAGATCTTCTGCGAGGTGTCGAAAATATAGTGCGCTTTGCGAAGGTGGGACTTCCAGAAGCCGTTCAGATGGCTTCCTCAAATCCTGCGACACTGATGGGGATTCCTGATCGCATCGGCAGAATTGAGGTGGGACGAGAAGCAAACTTGATTCTGTTTCAGTGGGATGAAAGTAGCCACCAGCTCACACTCAAATCCACGATTCAATGCGGCGAGACCGTGCATCAGGTTTGACGTGGTCTTGGCGACCTGCACAGAAAGAAGGCAATCTCAGCAGCCTCTCGACGAGGACGTTGCGAGGGTACTACGAGTCCATCAGGACTTAGCCCAACAAAGCAGGTAGTTTCTGATGCCAGTTCCAGGCGGTCTTCAAGATGGAGTCAAGACCGGGAAATTCGGGTTCCCAACCGAGCATCTCTCGAGCCTTCTGAGAGCTTCCAACTAGAGCCGCAGGGTCGCCGGGGCGGCGGGAAATTTCAGTAGTCTTAATCTTGTGGCCTGTCACGTTCTCCGCAGTTCGAATCACTTCACGAACGGAAAAACCACTACCATTTCCGAGGTTAAAGACACTACTCGGATCTCCAGCCATTAACTTCTGTAGCCCTAAAAAATGGGCTTGCGCGATATCGGTGACGTGGATGTAGTCACGGACGCAGGTTCCATCGGGAGTGTCATAGTCGGTACCGTAGATTTGCACGGAGTCACGCCTGCCGGCAACGACGTCCAAGACTAGCGGAATCAAATGGGTCTCAGGCTCATGCCACTCCCCGATTTCCCCGTCGGGATCCGCGCCGGCCGCATTGAAGTAACGAAAGATCACGGACCTCAAACCATAAGCCCGATCGAAGTCCCGCAAGATTCGTTCCACCATGAGTTTGCTCGCACCGTAAGGATTGACGGGATTTTGAGGATGGTCTTCTGTAATCGGGATCTCCTGAGGATTCCCATACGTCGCGCAGCTGGAAGAGAAGATCACCTTATTCACTTTCGCCTCGATCATGGCTCTGAGCAAGCCCAGAGTTGAAACGAAATTGTTCTGATAGTACTTGGCCGGATCAGTGACCGACTCACCTACGTAGGCGTAACCAGCAAAGTGCATGACCGCTTGAATTTCGTTTTGACAGAAGATTCTCTCCAAAAGTTGCGGATTCCCAGTGTCGCCCTCAATAAGCTCTGCCCCTTTGACAAATTGGGAATGACCGTAGACCAGATTATCCAATACCAGACATCGAAAACCTTGTTGCGAAAGTTTCTTGACGGCGTGTGAACCTACATATCCCGCTCCGCCTGACACCAAGATTTTCTTCGCTTGAAGAGCCAATTGGACTAACCTCGAATGATGGAGCCACTTTCCATCATTTTCATAAGCCGCCTAAACTGATCTCGGCGCGGGAGAACTCCACTCTTCGAGCTGCACCAAAAAAAAGGTCAATTTTGCTCCTTGTTAAGTCTGCTCGAACGCCGGAAGGGTCCCTGTGAACTTCTTATCCTTTATGGATTAGGAATCCGGAAAGACAGGAGCCGTTCTGTCCCACAATGCTGATGACCAAAACCCGCCTTGCCATGCTTTTCGTGACCTGAAATCCGAGAGAGTCAAAGCCTATTCCTAGGTTGAGTGGATCAGTATACTAGCTATTGTTAGGCAACGAGGAAAGGGGAATATCCATTTTGAGAATCCACCTTCTGATTACTCTTGGCGAAGAAGTGTAATCCCATGGCTCAACACACCAAGTGGTCTCAAGTCGGGCGGGACCGACCCAGTGAGCGTTTAGTGAACGAATGAAATGAGTTAACAAGCTTACCGAGGGAGAACGATCCCACAAGCTCGTGACAAGCACCGAGCTCATCAGGCCATTGGCAACCATTTTGCTTGATTCCTTCCAGCTGGCTAAATGTTAACTGTGAGCTATCTCTGGGACTCCTATGCGCATTGAAATGATCAAACGGCTGGTTAGAAAGGCTTGGATCCAATTCCTGATTGCTTTCGATGACAGGTATACCGTGGAAGGGTTTGAAAGAACGCTGAGGAAGGTTGAATGCCCTGAGAACTCTAACCTGCTCGATTCGCGGTCCAAGAGAGAATTGACGATCTGTAATCTTTTTGCAAATCAGGATCAGTCGATCTGGAACATTGCCCGCGTCTTGGATATCAGCGTGGGTAAGGTAGTCGTCACGCTCATTGAGCACGGACTGATCAGAGAACGCCGAGTTAGAAAAGGGAGGACCAAGCACGAGAGGCGCCAGAAACCGTTCCACGATCAACCCACGCTGCAGAGCACCTCACCCGAAATTCCAGCCCAGTTCGAATTGCCGCTCGGGATGTCGAAGTGGGTCATGACTGGCGACCTAAAGTCAGAGAGTCCCGCTGATCAAGGATCACTCGCGTCTCGAGGGCTGGCAAACTAGTGCAAATGTGGCCTATTGTTAGAATTGCCTTCTAAGGCTGGTCAAACAGATTCATCTGCAGTAGTTCCGCGGTCTCTTTCTCATCAAAGATTTCCAACTGCCCATAGATTCCATCGTATCCTGGCGAGATCTTATAACGGCTTTCCCTAACACGCATGATGCCTTCTCCAACTCGGTGGTCAACGAAAGATCTCAGGTCAGATTCGCTCATATCGAGCAAGATTTCTCGCTCTGACAGCCCACAACCGAGCGCGTCTTGGTAGATTCTTTCCACGGTTTGACTTTCTCTGGACTTGATGCCATAGCTCGAGGCGATGATCTCTCTCAAGGGTATCATTTTCCGGTAAGGTGGTTTCCCCAACAGACGGCTTTGAACCCAACCCTTCTCCTCAACCAAGTCCAGGTCTTCAGCTCTCCGGTCGGCCAGTTCGAAAGATCGTTGAAACGCCCCAATCGTGATCTCTTTGCGACAAACTGGGCACCGCTTGCCTTCAAATCGAGTTTCCACCGGTGACCTTAAGATCTTGCACTCGCGATGCCCGTTAAAGTAATGCTTCCCCAGCTCAGAGCAGTATTCCACGGTCCCTGTAATTCTGGTGTTTGGGCCGCCCTTGAGCGCTTCTAGCAATCCGCCGTAAGAAAGCTCGCCTTCCAGAACAGTAAATTCTCGGCCCAAACTGTGCGGGGCGTGCGCGTCAGAAAAGCTCACGATCTGCTTCTTGTCCAGCTCGCTCATGCGCCAACACATCCCCGGGTCGGTCGACAACCCAGTTTCCACTGCATGGATCTCTGATGCCATCCGCCCAAAACATTCCTCCCAGGAAACAGATGCCGACCGGGAGCCATAGAGTGAGTTAGTCGGTGTTAGGACGTGACAAGGAATCACTGCCGACTGAGGACTGACCCTCAAAATGAGTTCGACCACCTCGTTGCAAGGAAGATCAAAATGTGGTCGTCCATTAGAATTGAGATCTGAAAACTCTGAGAACGCCACTCGCAAGTCTCTGACCTTTTCCAGACCAGGAGCCGTAATCAGCAGGTGCAGTCGACAGGATCGATCGAAGGAAGAGAGGACCGTTTCAATCTCGGCTGTAAACAGGAGACGCAGCCCTGTTCCTTCTCTAGGTCTCAGAAGCCCGGAATCTTCTTCCTCCAGGTACTCCTCGATCTCTCCTAGCCATTCGGGGTGCGTAAAATCTCCCGTGCCCAAAAGATGAATGCCTTTTCGCCTTGCCCAAGTCATCAGGTTGGGAACGGTCATTCGTGACGAAGAGCCTTTTGAGAATTGCGAATGCAGATGCAGATCTGCAATATAGGAATCCATGTGGGGTGGACGAGAAATGCTTACAAAATTGGATGGGATGATACCGCATTTGTTTATGTCCTACCAAGAAAAAGATGCGAGCTGCGGTTGTCGACGGGAGTCATAATGCACTGACCCTCGTACTCGGCCGACCGCACTGGCGATCCCACCGTCTTAAGCAGATGAAGTCCCCCCTTTCTTGCCGCATGCAAAACAACTTCGCTCTTCTGGGGCACTCTATCTCCCCAGTCGCGTCAGGTCAGAGTACCGCTCGAAAGCAGATGACGGGCCGCCGCTGTGGACCATCCAAAAGCTCTTGGGGGCGGTCAGGATTTCCCTGGGCCCGAGACTCTTGGCCCCTGTTTTCTGCATGGAGATCTCGACCTTTTGATCTGGCGCGACGGTAACGGGGAGCATGATGGACTGAGGCTCCCGGGAAATGTCTCCAATTGCCATTCCCATTTCTGAATTCCACAGATCCAACAAAGGGACCGTTGGGGTTCTACCCGATTGGCTGGAGAACATATTGTAAGTCTGATCAAAGTTCCCGGAGGTGATCCGTAGAAAGTTGGAGCCGTTTGAATCTTGTTGCCCTTGTACTCCCTGGAAGGCATATGAGGGCCTTCCAGCGCTGGTTCTGGCGGCGTCCAGACGGAAAAAGTTATTTACTGTCCTTGTAATCTCGACGGACTGAACCTTCTCCAGATTCCGGTAGGTCACCGTCAGGAGCGCCATGTCAGCGTATTCATGAAAGAATTCAACCGTCAAACTCTTCTCGATGCGAATTCCCGATGGCGTCTTGGCATATCCTGTTAGGTGGAGCGACTTCCCAATTCCTATCTGGGTCTTGATCTCCGACACGCCGATGTTCCGATAATCAACTCGGAAGTCTCTTAATTCCGATCCCTCCACTTCGAGATAGTGTGGAGGTCTTGCCTTAGCAGCATCGGGCGGGATGTCGTTGATCGAGAGCAAGTTCCCATTCTTTACAAAGAACACGCGGCAATACATCTCGCTATCAAAGCGGAGCTGTATCCGAGAGTGCCGGAACCATATCTCACCGTCCTCGATCGCATTGTAGGTGATTTCGTCGGCAGGGGGTTTGGGAGAAGTAATCTTGGAATCACAATGCCAGCCGGCGAGGCAGAGCGCAAGAAGCACAGCTCGAGGCCGGCTCCCAGGAAGTCGAACGAAAAGACTCGGTTTCTCGGGCGGCACCAGCATCAACTGATTAACAGGATCTTACAAGGAGAGGATGCATTGAGCCAATGTGAATACAACTTCATAGAAGATCGCTTGTGTGCGGAGCGACGAAAGTTTGCAATCCCTACTCTAGATTTGAGTTGTCCCGAAAAATGACCTAAGTCTTGACGGTCACTCGTCCATGGTTGGCGGCTGCGTCTTTCTGGTCGTGAATCGAATGTTAACTGGCAGCAAATGGCCAGGTGTGTGACCTCCTGGACATGATTAGGAAAGCCACACAACCGGCGACAAGGGTCAACAACCCGTAAGAAATGTATTTGGTTCCAGCGTTTCCAAAAATGTAGACCCACCCCAACAGTGCAATGAGACAAGGCAAGGGATAAAGAAACATCTTAAAAGGGCGTTGTACTTCAGGATGGAAGCGTCGCAGAAAAATCACTGCGAAGATTTGACCAACGAACTGCACCAGGATCCTTGCTGTCATCAGGGCGTTGATAACATCTGCGAGATCAAAGATGCTCGCGACTATCGACAGTCCTCCGATGAGCAACAGTGAAATGTGTGGGAAATCCTTTTTGGCGTGAAGCTTTCCGAAGATGCGAAAGAAGTTGCCGTCCAGGGCCGCAGCGTAGGGTATGCGGGAGTAGGTAAGGATAAGGGCGTAGATTGAAGCGAAAGCCGTCCAGATGATCATTATGCTGATCGCCACGCCAGCCCAGTTGCCGTACAACTTCTCCATAAGCAACGAGGCAATAAATTGCGATCGAACAGCTTCTCTCCAGGGGATCACTCCGATGATTCCAAGACTGAGCAAGAAATTAATGACCAGCACTGCCAGGACGGAAATGACCAAAGCACGAGGGATTGTGCGAGGAGGGTCGACGACCTCGTCTCCCAAGTAGCAGACCCCGTAATAGCCCAGATAGCAATACATGACGTACAGCGTGGCAGATCCAAGACCCATGAAAAAGCCGGTGCTGAAGGAAAACGCGTCGGGCGGAAACGAGAAAGCCAGGGATGGCTTGAAATTAAGAAGACCCGAGACGATTACCCAGCCGACGGTAATGAGCATTCCGATCCAGAGAGTCATCATCAGCTTAGCGATCGATGTGATCTTGCGATACAACAACATGGTGGCTAGAAGCCCGGCCGCAGCAGCCATCAATTTGCCCTGAAGGGGGGTCAACCCTTGCCACAAATAGTCCACATATTGCGCTATGGCGATATTTCCGGAAGCAATCTCCAAAGGACCGCTGCAGATCATTTGGAAAATGAACATGAACGCCCATAGTCGGCCCCAGCTCGCTCGACCAAAGGCGTCGCGCAGATAAACGTAGGAGCCGCCGGAGCCCGGCAGCGCTGCGGCCAGTTCGCTCCAGACCATGCCATCAGCGATGGCGATCACAGCCCCTAAGAACCATCCCAGTAGCGCTTGCGGCCCCCCCATTGCTCCAATGATCAGCGGAAGCGTAATGAAAGGGCCTGTCCCCACCATGTTCGACATGTTGATGGAGGTTGCGTTCAGCAGGCCAAGACGGCGCTCCAGGTGAGGTGGGGATGGTGGTGCTGCTTTGTGAGAAGTCTGAGAAGTCGTGGAATCTTGCATCTTGAGCTGGGTCCGTGGACGCGCCGCTGCGGAGCGTCCTCAATGTTTCTCGTTCAGCCTTTCAAGTTCTCTTTTGGCCCGCCAAAGCCCCGGATCTCTTTTCAGGGCTTCTTCGAAAGCCACTCGAGTGCGCGAGACGTTGCCTTTGCCTGCTTCTCCCAAGCCTGCCAGGAACGACGCTGTGCCCCCTGATGTGGGCTCTTCAGGACTCTGGCCCTGGCCTGAGACGAGTTGATCCAACAGCGCTGCGGCTTCATCGCCCCTGCCGAGTTTCCTTAGGGCCAACGCCCTATAGTAAGAGTCTTCCGAAACCACGTGCGGCGTTTCGGCGACGATCTCCTCCCACAAGGTCTTGGCTTTACCTGATTCGGCCTGCGCCGCGTAAGCCTCGCTCATTAAGTACAGGGTCCGGGCCTCGCGGACTTTCGAGGGAGCTCCGACCCCCAAATTCTGGGGATACTTCAGAGCTTCAGCATAGGCCTGAACGGCTGTGGCGAATTGTTTGCCCGCTAACGCCTGGTCTCCCAGACCGATGGTGGCGTTGACATAGACGTCCCGGATCGCAATGCCCCCTTCCCAGGGCCTAAAACATCGAGACATCAAGACGTCGAGCGCCTTGCGGTAATTTCCTCTGTCGACATTCATCGCAGCGTAAGCCAAAACAATATCTTGAATCTGCCGCACCTTCAATGGAGCATTCTCCAGTAGATTCACGCGCTTCTCGGTCTGATGAGTTGCCACATAGAGTTGATCGAGGTCACGATATAGCCGGTAGTCCCCATTGTTGGCGGCAAGAGCCTTCTCATAATAGCCAATTGCCCTTTCCAAATCTTTGTCTTGCTTCCAAGAGGCCAGACCCAGATTACGCTGGGCCACTGAGAATCCAGGGTTGAGTTTGACGGATGCTTCCCACGCCTTTTGAGCTTCCGCGTATCGCTTCTTCGAGTAAAGCAGATTCCCCAGGTAATACAGAGCCCTATCGTCCTGGGGGTTGTATTTCAGTGCAGTCTGCAGGACCACGAGTGTTTCTGAGCGATGGGGGAAGACCATGTCGCTGTTCGAATCTCTGGCTCGCGAAAAAGCCTGTCTTGCCTCGTTAGTCCTGCCCAGGATGTCGAGACAATAGCCGAGGTTATAGGACAAGAGCGGATGACTGGACTTTCCTCTAGGATGCTCCAGGGTCAACCACAGCACTCCAAGGCTCTCCTCGATGAGGCCCACATTCTGATAGTCCTGGTACACTTCGAGAGGAATCTCCTCATCACGCTGGAAGAGCTCCAACAGACGCTTTTGGGCTAGACTCGTACCCTCCGCATTCTTCTGTTCTCGCTGTGTAAGGTAGTTCTCATATAACCCGAGATAGTCCAATGGATCGAAGCGCAGTACTTTCTCAAGCTGTGCAAGAGCTTCGTGATATCTTCCCAATTTGCGGCTGGCGATGGCCCAGAGATCCTGTGCCTTGACGTCCAAAGGATTCATCGTTGCCGCTTTGTTGAGCTGCTGAATCGCTTCTTCGAAATTCTTTTCTCGTAACGCAATTTCGCCTAGACAGTAGTGTCCTAGGGATGCGTAAGGACCACTACGAATCAGTTTCCAGAAGTTATCCCTGGCTAGATCTAAGTCACCGTGATCACGATGGTACAGACCGTGATAATAGTGCGCCACATCGTCATTGGGATTGCGCTGCAGTCCGGTTTCGATTTCCTGATGAGCTTTGTCCAGCTCGCCCGCTTTATAGAGCAGAATTCCTAACGCAACATGCGACCGGGAATGACCTGAATCCAACTCCAATGCTTTGGTGTATGAAGTGCGCGCTTTGCCATCTTCGCCCTGCTTCTCCAAGCTTACTCCCTGCAGATAGACCTCCTCAACGTTGTTCGTAGCCCCTGACCTGGCGGGCTCCTTAGGGATTGCCGGTGGTCGGGAGTTTCCATCGGCAGGCTCAGCGCTGGAGAAACGGATCAGTTCTCCTCCTTTTGAGTCGGTTAACCTCAGAGTCAGGTCTTTCTCATTCCATCCGGATTTTGGGACTTCGATGCGCTCTGAGTAAGGATGGTCCGGACTGGCACTCATTTTCTTGCGAAGCAGTTCGCTCCCTCCAGAACTGAGCGTGACCAATACTTCACTCATAGAGCGCGTCGGATTGGCAGCGAGCAGCATTTGTCCCGGCTTCTCTTTGTCCGGCAGGAGCCTGAGGTTGACTGCAACCTCCTTGTTCGCTGCGACGAACGAGCCGATGCGGTTGATGGGATACCAGTATTCTTTCCACATGTCTGCATGCCGGGGCTCGAGGAACTCGTAGTCCAATTGAGTTTCGAAACGTCCACTTTGAATCTCCGCGTAGGGGCCATCTTGATCGCTTAGTAAGGTGTCCCAGATCCGTCCGCTGGGAGCCGTTCCCCACGTCCACGTCTTCTTGCCGGGGACCTCATGGAAATCAGCCACATGGACGACCCCCCAGTCTTTCTCATGGTAGTAGGCTCCAAAGAAGTCTCGCTTGCTGGCTCGGGCGAAGAGCGAAAGGGGTCCTTCGATATTCTTCCACCAGCTCAAATCCTTCCCCTCGTGATCTGGAAAAGTGAAGATCGGAAACTTAGCATGTGGATAAGCTGAGGTCATCGGGTAAACGTACTGCATATCTTCGCTCGCCGGAACTGCTGCGTTGGCCCAAAACCAGTAACGGTTTGCGACGGGAGTGCGGTTGTAGAGAAACACTTCTTGTTCGAGATAGGACCTATCTGGATAAAGCGTCAGCGCCACAAACCAATGCATGCGAGAAACCTTCTCGTGATCGCCGACAAGAATTGAAGCGCTGCCATCCGGATTGTTGCGCAAGGCAAAATCTACCGGGCTGACGCTGGTGACGGTATGTCCATTCGGAAAATTGAATTCGATACCCCCAGAGACCCAGGCGCCTCGCAATCCTACCAGGCCATACTTAACGACATGGTTACGGTAAAACACTTCGCGTTTGAAAGACTTGTCATACACCGAATAGACGTGCCCCCCGAGCTCCGGCAAGACCATCACTTTCAAGTAACGATTTTCGAGTATAGCGGCCTTCCATACTTTGTCGATGCGGCGGTCTGTCAAGTCATCCTGAAAGGGGTAAGGATAGATTTCACGATACCCCGTCGCAAAGTGGGGATTAGGATCTTCCTGGCCAAGCTCATAGGTTGGAATCGTTATCGGCTCGATGCGGACAGCCACGGAGTCTTTGGTTTGAGCCTGGACGATAGATTGGTTGTGGAATAGGGAGGCAAGGAGAAACGTGAGGAGAATTATCGATTGTCGACTGACGATTGTCGATTTCAGATTTGGATCCGAGATTGTCAAATTGAGGTATCCCGCTTGATAGATTGTTCGGCCCCGATCCTTCCTAATCAGCAATAGCAAACGTAGTGGGAGATGAATCGGTCCCCACTGTCACTTGAGAATTTCTTCAAATCGTCGATCGACAATCGCAAATCTTCAATCGATTCACTTTCCTTTGAAGATTGGCTTTCGCTTTTCCAGGAAGGCCTTCATGCCTTCCTTCTGGTCTTCGGAGCCAAAAAGCAAATAAAAGCACTTCCTCTCAAAATCCAAACCGTCGTGCAGCGGTGTTTCAAAAGCTTTGAGAACAGCCGCCTTGCCCAACTTCACTGCCAAAGGAGAGCGCTGACAGATCTCCAGAGCCAGCTTTCTGGCCTCCTCCAGGTAAGACGCCACGGGCACGACGCGATTGACGAGACCCATCTGTTCTGCTTCCTGGGCCGTCAGGATACGCCCCGTGAGGACCAGTTCCAGAGTCCTGTACTTTCCCAAAGTTCGAGCTAGTCGTTGAGTTCCGCCGGCTCCTGGGATAACGCCGATGTTGATCTCGGGCTGACCAAAACGAGCTGTGTCCGAGGCCACGATCAGATCGCAGAGCAGGGCGAGCTCGCAACCGCCGCCCAAAGCAAATCCGCTCACGGCAGCTATGATTGGCTTGGCGATCTGCATGATCCTGTCAAATCTCGCGATGTTGTCCCGTTGGAGCATTTCAATGGCACTGGCCTCGGCCATTTCGCTAATATCAGCTCCTGCCGCGAAGGCCTTTTCATTTCCCGTCAGTATCAGGCAGCGAATCTCGCTATCTTTGTCGAAGGTTTCCAGCGCATCAACCAGCTCAGCCATGAGTTCCGAATTCAAGGCATTCAGGACTTTCGGTCGATTCAAAGTCACCACTCCAAGCGATCCTTCGCGGCTGGTCAAGATATTGTGGTAGGTCATATGAGGTTCCCGAGGGCCTCCTCTTGGACGGCGAGAATCTGAAGATATTGGTTTTGAGGCAGAATCACTCCTCTCCTGTCATGGGGAGAAAGTCACGGAACAGAACAAATTGATGCCCTCGGCTCTACTCGAGCGTGCCCGAAGAACGTGAGGAGAAGATAACTCGCTACGATCCAGCCACCTTGGAATCACCTGCGGCTTTCTCTTCCACTTTCAGGATCTCATCACATTTTGGGTCGATTAGTAATTGTTCGATCCCGCTGGGCCAGAGGAAGCGAATCTGCTTGATCTTCGTCTGTTCTCCCAATCCGAAAAAGACCCGCTTGTCGTTGGCAGAAAGATAACTGGCAGCCGTCGTCACATGGTTGTACTGAATCTTGCCGCTGCCGGTTGTTAAGATGATTCTGGTCCCGATGCCATCCCGGTTGCTCTTGAAGCCGCGAAGTTCTAATCCGATCCAATGATTCCTGTTCCCGCCCACATTCTTGACGAAATAGGATGGACCATTGCAGTTGGAAACGACGATATCCAGATCCCCGTCGTTGTCTAAATCGCCGAAAGCGGCACCGCGACTGGCCCAGACCTGACCGAAGACCGAACCAGAAGAAGCTGAAACATCGACGAATTTGTTCCCTGCTCTTTTTAGCAGCAGAGGTTTCTGCATATAGCTCAGGTGAGGTTGGGTGAACGCGATATTGTCCATCACATGGCCATTAGCCAAAAAAAGGTCTTTGCTACCATCGTTGTCGTAATCGAAAATGTGCAAGCCCCATCCGGCGAAGAGGCGAGTGATCTCGCCAAGGTTCGAAACCAGGGTGGCGTAGGTAAAGCTCTCATCGCCGTTATTTCGGAAGAAGGCGTAGGACTCGTTGGAAAGAGCACTCGTCACGATGTCAGGAAATCCGTCATCGTCCAGATCAACAAAGTCGGTCCCCATTCCAGCGAAGGTTTTCCCGTCTTCGGTGTAACCTACCCCGGCAATCACACCCATCTCCGTGAATGTCCCGTCGCCACTGTTCTTGAACAAGAATTGCTGGTACGAATCGTTGGCCACGGAAATATCCGGCCAGCCGTCATTGTTGAAGTCGGCAAATGCCACTCCGAGTCCCTTCCCTTCGCTGGCCTTGATCCGGCCGGGTTGGCTGACATCGGTGAAAGTTCCATCCCCGTTGTTTCTCAATAGCACATTGGAAATGGGTTTGAAGTTGTCGGGGTGGCAATAGGCCCTTGCGCCAGGCTTCTTCTCGCCGCAGTAAATGTTGCCGGAGAACGTGTACTGAACATAGCGGCAGACAAAAAGGTCCAGGTAGCCATCGCGGTTGTAGTCAAAAAATCCTGCACTGGTTGCCCAACCATCGACTTTGATTTTGGCTTGGGCAGTCACCTCCGAAAAGGTTCCATTTCCGTTGTTATGGTACAGAAGGCAGTCACCAAAATTGGTGACAAAAAGATCCGTAAATCCATCATTGTCATAGTCCGCCGCAGCCACGCCCATGCCGTAGCCTCGTCCCTTTAGACCAGCTTTCTCCGTAACGTCGGTAAAGGTACCGTCATGATTGTTTCTGAAGAGACGGTTCCAAAACTCGGAAGAAGTCTTGTCCGCGACTTCCGTATCAGGATGAGGATCTTTGAGCTTGGCTCCATTAACAAAGAAGACATCCATCCAGCCATCCTGGTCGTAGTCAAAGATGGCAACTCCACCCGTCATGGTTTCCATTAGATACTTGTTAGAGGTAGCGGAATTGTGGTGCAGAAATCGGAGACCTGAAGATTCAGTTACATCATCAAAAGTTACCACCGAACTTTTTTCGTTCGAGAGCATTTGCAGCGAAAGACAGGGCAGGAGTGCCAGAGTCCTGAGGAGCACTGCTCCCCGGAACCCTGAGAATTTGAAAGAAACAATGGACTCGACGACGTGTCTCATTGGCATCAGTGTATTACAGTTTCGCGGCTTCCACCAATTGCGGAAAATGGTCCAAACAGAGCTGGGACCAGGTTTCCAGCTGCTCGCGCCGGGAGCGAAGCTCTTCTAAGGTTAAAAATTGGAGCCCCGTGATGCAGACCTCACCCTTGGAGACGTTCTCCTGGCTGAGCTCGCACAGATGAACGATTCCAAGGTGCACCTTTCCGACCAGCGTGGAGTCGTCATTCAACAGTGCGGCAATCTCATGACGGAAGGCGCCGTCTATTTTGAGCTCTTCATTCAGCTCTCTCTGGACTGCGCTCTCGTAGAACTGGCGCCCGGTAGCGAACAGACTTTCATCAATCGGATTGATATGACCGCCAATCCCAATGGAGCCCTTGGCGACCAGACGTTTCTCCCCGGAGCCCTTCCCGCGCACATAGTGCAACAAGGATTGTTCGCGCTTGATCAAGACGTAGGGAATGATCTGCTTGAAACGAGGATCCTCCTCCGCTTGAGCACGGGGCAGAAACCGCGTGTGACGTGCATCCAGGATGCACTGGAGGTAGGGCTCTACATTCAGTCGAATCCCTTGAAACGCACCAAGTTCTTCGAACAGGCTTCGCGGGATGGCTAGAACCAATTCCTCGCTCATTGCAAGTGAACCCCTCCACCTAATCACTGCCAAGAGTAGGAGAGATCCCCTGAAAACACAATGGCCTATGCTAGAATAACATCGATCTTCTGGGACTGAGGATGATTCATGAGCATGAGGCAAACGCTGGGCGTGCTTTTAGCCGGGGGGGCGGGCGAACGTCTATTCCCTCTGACTCAAAACCGGGCCAAGCCTGCCGTTCCCTTCGGAGGAATTTATCGCGTTATCGATGTGACCCTCAGTAACTGCATCAACTCGGATCTCCGCAAGATCTTCATCTTGACTCAATACAAAGCGCTCTCCTTGAACCATCATGTCCGACATGGCTGGTTTAATGTGTTTGCCCATGATCTCGACGAATTCATTGAAATTATTCCTCCACAGAAGAGGGTTGGGGAAAGCTGGTATCTGGGAACAGCCGATGCCGTCCGGCAGAACCTTTATTCGGTCAACTCCGTTGAGGGCATCAAGTATGTTCTGATCCTTTCGGGAGACCATATCTACAAGATGGATTACTCCCTCATGCTCCGTCAGCACATTGATTCAGGCACCGAGGTCACGATTAGCACTATCGAGATCCCCATCGCGGAAGCCAGCAGGTTCGGGATCATCAAGGCAGACAGCTCTGGAAAAATCTATGGATTTCAGGAAAAGCCGGCCCAGCCCGAACCGAGCGCACGCAACCCAAGTTGCTCTAACGTTTCGATGGGTATTTATATCTTCAACAGGGATACGTTAACTCAGGTCTTAGAGGACGATGCGAGGGATGTAAACTCCTCGCATGATTTTGGGAAGGATATCATTCCTCGTCTGATCGAAAGGCACCGGGTTCATTCCTATCGCTTCGTGGACGAAAACAAGAAGGAAGCTCAATACTGGCTGGATGTCGGAACCATTCAAGCGTATTACGATGCTAACATGGACTTGATTGCCGTCTCCCCACAGTTCAACCTATATGACAAGAGTTGGCCTATTCGTACTTACCAGCGCCAGTATCCTCCAGCCAAATTTGTTTTTGCTCAGGAAGGCAAAAGGATGGGGATTGCGGTCGATTCCATTGTCTCCAGCGGATGCATCATCAGCGGCGGGAGAGTGGTCAATTCAGTACTTTCTCCCGACGTGAGGGTCAACAGTTATTGTGAGATTGACAAGAGTATTCTGCTGTCTCATGTCACCATTGGACGTTACTCGCGGATTCGTAATGCCATCATCGATCGCGATGTACACCTGTCCGAACATACGGTAATTGGGTTCAGCCCCGAAGAGGACAAGAGGAAGTACCACGTTTCCGAAACTGGAATTGTTGTTGTAGTGAAGCAGGAAGCTGACGCCTGAGCCCACGCATGTCCTCATTTAGGCCTTGGCGTTGCCGAAGCAGGAAATCAGGAGGTTTCTATGAACTGCGGATGGGGATTCTCATTGCTCATTAGACTTACGAACGTTTGCCTCATGGTATGCGTAGTGGCGATCGCCGGCCAGGCGAACGGGATGAGAATCGAGCTAAACAACTTTTCCTCGCCCTCGGGCTGGCAGTCCTGGGCGCAGAGGGAGGAGATCCTGCCGCGCTGTTATATCGACCAGACCCAGTTTCGATCGGCACCCAATGCTCTGGCCATCTCAGGCAATAGTAATGCCGCAGAGTATGGAGGGTGGAGCTATCGGATCGAGAACATTCAAGCAGGAAAGTTCTACCGCCTCATCGCCTACTATCGCACCCAGTGGGTGCGTCACGAGCAACTGCAAGTGGTCGCACGCTTGGATTGGCGCGACGCCCAAGACAATCGGGTGCAGCAACCTGATTACGCGTATAGCGTCGATCCCGCCGGCGACTGGAAGAAGCTTACCTTGCAGGTACCCGCGCCCGGTAAGGCCACTCAAGCCAAGCTGGAACTGGCTTTGGGATGGTCGCCGCAAGGGACAGTCTGGTGGGACGATATTACTTTCGAAGAAGTACCGACGCCAAGGGATCGAGTCGTTCGGATCGGCAGTGTGGGCTTGCGTCCGAAAAATACCGGTAGTAAAGAGGGCAGTGTCGTTGCGTTTCTGAAGGCTCTGGACCAGGTGGCGGCTGGGAAGCCAGACATTGTCTGTCTTGGAGAAGGTATTACGGTAGTGGGTAACGGGCAAAGCTATGTGTCACTTGCTGAGCCGGTTCCTGGCCCTACGACCGACAAACTGGGAGATAAAGCACGTCAACACAACATGTACATTGTGGCAGGCCTGTATGAACGGGAAGGGCCAGCCGTCTACAATACGGCCGTATTAATCGACCGACAGGGCAAGGTGGCTGGCAAGTATCGCAAAGTCTATCTGCCTCGAGAAGAGATTGAGGCCGGCCTGACTCCCGGAATGGCCTATCCTGTGTTCGAGACTGATTTTGGCAAGATCGGTATGATGATTTGTTGGGACCTGCAGTACGTCGATCCGGCGCGGGCCTTGGCAGCCCAAGGGGCGGAGATGATCCTGATGCCGATTTGGGGTGGGAACTACACGCTGATGCGAGCGCGTGCAATTGAGAATCACGTTTTCTTGATTTCAGCCGGTTACGACGTTGAAACCGCGGTGATTGACCCTGATGGCGAGGCTCTCCACGCCACCAAGGAATCCGGTGTCTTCAAGACCGTACCTGTTAACCTGAACCAACGCTTTCTGGACTCGTGGCTAGGGGACATGAGAGCCCGTTTTCACAAAGAAATTCGGTGGGATGTGCCGATTGCGGGATTGGTGAAGTAAGCGTTGGATCCAAATTGGGGAAGGGTTCATACCCTTAACATCCCGGCTCCTTGGTAGCCAGGGCGAGCTTTTTTGTCGGCCCTGGCCTTCACGGACAAGATCTTTGAGGCACGTCGCGCATAGCGTCCGTTTGTATTGGATGCCACTTGTCATATCGGGTAAAATTGGAGTGTTGGCTTGAGAAGGCAATACTGAGTCTTACGCTGATTTCATCTAAATACTAGCAAGCAAGGAACTGGATATCATGAAAAATACATTCAAGACTTTCATCTTACTGGCGGGGATGACCGCCTTACTACTGGCTATCGGTGGGGCCATTGGGGGCAGGAACGGCTTAACCATCGCCCTCGTCTTTGCGGGGATAATGAACTTTGTGGGTTACTGGTTTAGCGACAAGATCGCCCTCTCGATGAGCGGCGCTCAGCCGGTATCTGAAGCCGACGCGCCGGATCTCTATCGGATGGTCCGGGAGTTGTGCATGAGGGCCGAACTTCCCCTTCCGCGACTCTATGTGATTCCAAGCCAGACGCCCAATGCCTTCGCAACGGGTCGCGACCCTCAACATGCGGCGGTGGCGGTTACTTCAGGGATCACGAATATCTTGAGCCGGGACGAGCTGGAAGGTGTGATTTCCCACGAGTTGGCCCACGTCAAGAATCGTGACATCCTTATCAGCTCGGTGGCGGCAGTCATTGCCGGGGCCATTAGCCAGCTGGCACACATGGCCCAGTGGGCGATGATGTTTGGTGGCATGGGTCGCTCCCGCGATGATGACAATCGAGGCGGGTTGATTGGCGGATTAGCAATGATCATTGTGGCGCCCATTGCCGCTATGCTCATCCAAATGGCTATCTCGCGCAGCCGTGAATATCAGGCAGATGCCACGGGTGCCAAGATTTGCGGCCGGCCACTCTCTCTGGCCAACGCCCTGAACAAATTGGAAGACGTCAATCATCGCATTCCGATGCAAGTCAACCCCGCTCAGGCCCAGATGTATATCGTGAATCCTCTAACCGCAGGGGGCCTTGCTAGTCTGTTCAGCACACATCCGCCTATGGCCGAGCGAATCAAGCGGCTCCAGGAAATGGCGATGCAGGGGATTTCTTAGGACGCTGTATCTGACTGCTTCGGGCAAGAGGGCGGGCTGAGCCCGCAACAACACTGGACTAGCTGTTGCGGGCCATAAGCTGCGTGTACTCGCGCTCGATAGTGCTGTAGTGATCCTGCTCCTCGGCAGCAAACTTCAGGAAAATTTCTTTGCCTTTGGTGTCGTTAAACTTTTGGGCGTACTTCTTGAAGAAGTTGTAAGACTCTTTTTCCATTTCCATCGCCAGAGTTAAGGCGCTCTTTTCATCCAGATTTTCGCTAAGCCTCTTCTTCAGCTCTTCGCGCGCTGGAAAGATTTTCTTCAGGGCATCGTAGTCGAAATGCAGGAAAACGGGCGCTTTCAGAATGTTCTTATCCTTTCTGATGAGTTGCTTCCACTCCTCCTCCAGTTCATGCAAGTGTCTCTTTTCCTCCTCCGCAAGCTTGAAAAAGGTAGACTTTCCTGAAGGATGTGTTGCAGCTTCCGCGGCAGAAAGATAGAAATTCACGCCACTTCTCTCCGTTTCCAAGGCGATCTGCAGAGCATCTCGGGCGAAGATCAGGTCGGAATCAAACACATCCTGCTTTGTCGGGCGTTGATTCTGGCAGTCGTTGCAAACGCCAAAGATCTGCAACTGGTGGCGGATGGACCTAAAGCCGTACCGGGATACAATCTGCTCCTGCAATTGCTCGAGCTCGGGACTGAGAAACTCAATAGTCCGGCTGCACTCCATGCACACGATGTGGTGGTGATGCGGTCGATTGTAAAGGTGCTCGAAGCGGGTTCGCCCATCGCTGAGATCTGTTTCTCGGGCGAGCCCGCAGTCCGTAAGCGCCTTCAGTGTTCGGAAAACCGTGGTGAAGCCGATGTTCTTATTTTTCTTTTTAACTAGCTGATAGAGTTCGTCAGTGCTGAGGTGTCCCTCTGTCCGCAGAAAACTTTCAACGACCACCTCGCGCTGTCGAGTCATCTTCAACCCATTCTTCTTGACATAGGTTGAAAACAGTTCCATTTGTTCTGCAATGTCTTTGGCGTTCATTTCCGAATTCCCATCATGGACTTGCCCTACATCAAGCTGAGGATTTCAGGTCCATGTTCTGTGATCGCCACGCTGTGCTCAAAATGGGCGGAACACTTCCCGTCCTTGGTAACCACCGTCCAGCCGTCCTTCAACACCACAACCTTGTCTGTACCCTGATTTACCATTGGCTCGATGGCCAATACCAGACCGGGTTTCAAGAGGATGCCGCGCCCGTTGGCGACGTAGTTGAGAACCGCCGGCTCTTCATGAAGACTCTTACCAACGCCGTGACCGGAGAACTCTTTCACTAACGAGAACCCTCGCATCTCGGCATGCGTTTGGATGGCAGCCGAGATGTCAGTCAAGTGATTTCCCGGTACTGCCTCTTGAATACCCCGCATCAAGCATTCCCGCGTGGTCTGGAGCAAGAACTCCAGATCTTGTGAGACCTGCCCTACTGGGATAGTCAGGGCGGCGTCGCCATAATAACCCCGATAGCAGACACCGTAATCGATACTAACAATGTCTCCCTGTTTGAGGATCCTCTTTGAGGATGGAATGCCATGCACCACTTCTTCATTAATGGAGGTGCACAACGTGGCCGGAAAGCCATGATAGCCTTTGAATGCGGCCCGGGCCTTGTGCTTTCGTGTCATCTCGTCCGCGGTTCTATCCAGATCAAGGGTTGTAACCCCAGGAATACAAAGAGCTTTCAAGGCCTTCAGGACCTCAACAACAATCTGGTTGCATTCTCTGAGAATCTCAATCTCGCGCGGCGATTTTAGGTCAATCAATCGCTTGTCTCCCTAGTTCTGGCCTGACGCTGAAAAACCAACCTGGAACTGAGCTTAGCGATGTTCTGGATGACTCTGGGGAAATGAAGCAGAGAGTCCTTTGAGGAATCAAAAACGAGCGCTGGTGCACGTCAAAGCGAGTCTTTGCGTCGGCTCTTCGATCAATGATCAGCCAAAGAGACTTGGCTTGTCAAGGATGTTCTGCCTTCCACAAGGCTTGCCGAGAGGCCACTCCCCAAGCGAGAACCCGCAGTTCATGGTGGCGACAAATCCCTCCTTGCATCATCCGCAGTCTCAGGATCTTTGATATACTACTATTGTGCGCAGGCTTGGTTTGGCGTTGTAGCAAGGAGCTCCCATGACCACGTTAGTTGCCGCGATTCGAGACGCGGAGTTGACCAAAGGAACAGACAGAGTCATCAACGACTTCAACATTCAAGTGGCAACGGTCAATGGCTCGGGAAGTCAAACGGCCAACCTGGTTTTGTTGCGGGCAATCTTCCAGATGGGGATTCCGGTTTCCGGCAAGAATCTGTTCCCATCCAATATTGCCGGACTACCAACCTGGTATACGATCCGGGTCAACAAGAACGGTTACCTGGCGCGGCGGGAGGCGATTGACATTCTGGTTGCGATGAATCCTGAGTCGGCGCGAGAGGACGTGCTCAACCTCAGCCCAGGCTCGGTTGTCGTCTTTGACGAAGTTCTCAACCTCGACTCCGTGCGTGACGATCTGATCTGCTACCCGGTCCCATTTGATAAGCTGGTATCCAAAGCCTGTCCGGAAGCCCGGCTCCGAAAGCTGGTCCGAAACATGATCTATGACGGCGTTTTGGCCAGCCTATTGGACATTGATATGTCGGAGATTGAGAAGTCGCTCAGAAAGCAGTTTAAGAAAAAACCCAAAACCGCAGATCTGAATTTCAACGCTGCCAAAGCCGGTTACGAGTTTGCTAAAGACCACTTGACTAAAACACAGCCGTATCACTTGGAGCGGACGAATCTGACTGCGGGAAAAATCATTATTGATGGAAACTCGGCAGCGGCATTGGGCTGCATGTTTGCGGGAGTCACAGTCGTCACATGGTATCCTATCACACCCTCATCCTCATTATGCGAGAGCCTAATCGAGTATCTGAACCGTTATCGCATCGACAAGACCGACCAGGCTACTTTTGCCGTGGTGCAAGCTGAGGACGAACTGGCAGCGCTAGGCATGGCCATTGGAGCGGGCTGGGCAGGCGCCCGGGCCATGACTTCTAC
>Ga0075424_100000285_pt1 | contig 37124 bp, 28 predicted proteins | sample SoiMethybrSBSTD3_FD_75301 | JGI IMG/M metagenome (GOLD analysis project Ga0075424, IMG submission 75301) | Bulk soil microbial communities from a Populus tree surrounding site in Tennessee, USA - Soil MetaG P. TD hybrid SBSTD3 | ecosystem: Environmental > Terrestrial > Soil > Tree plantation...
CAGGTCAAGCCGGGCGACATCATCGCCGAGATCGAGACCGACAAGGCCACCATGGAGGTGGAGGCGGTCGAGGAGGGCAAGGTCTCCAAGCTGTTGGTGCCGGAGGGGACCGAGGGCGTGAAGGTCAACACGCCGATCGCCACGCTGCTCCTGGAAGGCGAGACGGCCGGGGCCGCTCCCACCAAGGCGCCTGCGCCGCCGCCTCAGCCGGCGTCCGCCCCGCCACGGGCAACGCCCGCGCCAGTGGCCGCCGCCGCAACGGACAAGCCGGCCCCGCGCGCGGCGAGCGCAGCTCCGCGCGCTTCCGCAGCGGCAGCCGCCCCCGTCGAGGCGCCCCCTCGAGCAGTCACGGCGGATCGCGGGCAGCGCGTATTCGCCTCGCCGCTGGCGCGACGCCTGGCCAAGGAGCTGGGGCTCGACGTTGCCAAGCTTAACGGCTCGGGTCCGCGCGGGCGGGTGGTGCGCCGCGACGTCGAGGCTCAGCTCAAGAGCCGCGAGGCCCAGCCGAGGGCGGGCACGGCCGTGGCCCCGATGCCGCCGGCCGCGCCCATCTCGGCGCTACAGCCGATGGCGGATGACAAAATCCTCGCCCTCTACGATCCCGGCTCCTACGAGATCGTGCCGCACGACGGCATGCGCCGCATCATTGCCCAGCGCCTGACGCTCTCTAAGCAGACGATTCCGCATTTTTATTTGACCGTTGAATGTCGCATCGACGAGTTGTTGCGCGCGCGCGAGAGCATGAACCGCGCCGCGCCCAAGGATGGGCCGCGCGCCTACAAGCTGTCCGTCAACGACTTTGCCATCAAGGCGCTGGCCCTGGCGCTCGCCCAGGTGCCGGCCGCCAACGTGACGTGGACCGATGCCGGCATGATGCGCCACAAGTATTCCGACGTGGGCGTCGCCGTGGCGGTCGCCGGCGGGCTCTTCACGCCGGTCATACGCCATGCCGAACTCAAATCCCTGTCCGAGATTTCCAACGAGATGCGCGATTTGGCGGAGCGCGCGCGCAAGCGCCGGTTGGCGCCGCACGAGTACCAGGGTGGCACGACCTCGATTTCCAACCTCGGCATGTACGGCATCAAAAGCTTCGAGGCCGTCATCAACCCGCCGCACGCGACAATTCTGGCCATCGGCACGGGGACGAAGTCACCCATCGTGGTGGGGGATAAGGTCGACGTCGGCACCCTCGTGTCGTGCACGCTCTCGGGCGATCATCGGGCGGTCGACGGCGCCGTCGGTGCCGAGCTGCTCAATGCCTTCAAGACGCTGATCGAGGATCCGGTGCGGATGCTGGTCTAGCCCGCGGCGCAGGCCGTTGGCGGTTCTGTGGCGGGTCGGTCACGAGGCGCCCCTTTCCACAGGATTGGCCCGGCATCCTTCTATTGGCAACAGGTGGTGTGTCCGCGATCCCTTGCCGCTGTCAAAAAACACGCCTAAGACTCGCAAGAATCACAATAAGTGCGCGCCGCGCGTATTGGCGGCAAAGCTAATCGTTTGGGGGTTCTTGCATATGACGTTCCGAACCAGCGCTTCATCCACAGCCCTGCTCCTCGTCGGCATCCTGCTCGCGGGTTGCGCGGGCGATAGCACCGACGGTCTCTTTACCACGGGTTCGCTCAGCGGCTCGCAGGCGACGGCCGCAGCGGCGCCCAAGGTCGACCCGGCCTGCGTGACCTTGGCCGCCAGCATTGACGGCCTGCGCAAGGAGGGCATTGGCGAAAAGATCGAAAAGGCCGCCGCCAAGAAATACAAGATGACGGAGAAAGACCTGCGCAAGGCGGATCAGTTGACCAAGGCCAATGCCGAGTTCCAGCAGCGCTGCTCAGCGATTCCGCCAAAGCCGGCGAGCGCCCAGGCGCCTGGCACGCCCGCCCCGGCCGCCAAGACGGCGGCGCAGAACTGATAGCCTAGCGCGCGCGCCCCGAGCGACCCTCGTGTCCTGGCAGCTCGGTGTCGGCGCGCGCGGTCTTAGCGCCGCAGCAGGCTTAGGGCACGCCCACGGGGCGCCCAACGGCGCCGCGTGCGTCCCCCGGGTGCGAGCCGGGCTTCGCCACCAAAGTTGCGTCCGGGCCGCGCGGGGGCCGGGGCCTCAGCGCCGCACGGGAGTTGGGCGGCAAGAGCGGGGGGCGTGCGTCAAGCAGCGAACGGCGCTGGGAAAAAAAATCGGCACTGCCATCGGCTTGCCGTGCTGCAAAGTTACCACAGGCAGCTGCTAGCCGGTTGAACTTGCTGCGCCCTTATGGTTCGTAGCGGCGAGCGGAGCGACGCGATGGGAAGGCAAGGAGGCTGGCGTGGCCCGAGGCATCGGTGAGGCGGTCAGGTGGGCGGTATTGGCAGCCGCGCTGGCGGCGCTGGCGGGCTGCGCCGAAGAGGGCGGCAGCTACGGCGGCGATCCGGGAGCGCGGCCGTTGGCCGCCGGCCAGAGCTGCGGCTCGATCCGCCAGGAGCTCAACCGGCTCGATAGCCGAGGCACACAGGCCAAAGTGGAAGCCGCCACCCAGGGCAAGAAGCTGCCGCCGGCCGCGCAGGCCGACGTCGACCGCTACAACGATCTCTTGAACCAGTACCTCGGCGCACGCTGCCACGTTTAAGCGCCCGGGCCTGGCCCGAACCTCTTGCGATTTGCCTTGAAACCGCAGGCTCCAGCCACTAGGCCGGGGCCTGTGGTCGCTTGCGCGCCTCCCGGTTGAGAAGACCCCCCATGGCAGAGAACACCTTCGACATCATTGTGATCGGCTCCGGCCCCGGCGGTTACGTGACCGCCATCCGCGCCGCCCAACTCGGCTTCAAGACCGCTATCGTCGAGCGCGAATATCTGGGCGGCATCTGTCTCAACTGGGGTTGCATTCCAACCAAGGCCCTGTTGCGCTCCGCGGAGATCTACCACTACCTCACGCACGCCCAGAGCTATGGCCTGAGCGCCGGCGCGGTCGGCTACGATGCCAAGGCGGTGGTCGAGCGCTCGCGCAAGGTGGCCAAGCGCCTCAACGACGGCGTCGCCTTCCTCATGAAAAAAAATAAGATTGCCGTGATCTGGGGCGAGGCGGCGCTGGAAGCGCCGGGTCGCGTCGCCGTCGAGTCGGGCAAGGCCGCAGCGCCCAAGGGCACGCTCGGGCCGGGACACTACCAAGCCAAGCACATCATTATCGCCACCGGCGCTCGCCCGCGCGTGCTGCCGGGGCTCGAGCCCGATCAGCGGCTGGTGTGGACCTATTTCGAGGCCATGCTGCCAGCCGCCATGCCGAAGTCGTTGCTCGTTGTGGGCTCGGGGGCGATCGGCATGGAGTTCGCCTCTTTCTACCGCTCCTTCGGCGCCGAGGTCACCGTCGTCGAAATCCTGCCGCAAATCCTGCCCGTCGAAGACGCCGAGATCGCACAATTTGCGCGCAAGGCGTTCGAGCGCCAGGGCATGAAAATCCTCACGCAGGCGAAGGTGACGCAGCTTGCCAAGCAAGCCGATAGCGTCACCGCCAGCATCGACGACGGCAAGGGTGGCACGCAGCAGATCACGGCCGAGCGCGTCATCAGCGCCGTGGGGGTGGTCGGCAACATCGAGCACCTCGGCCTCGAGCGCCTGGGCGTGAAGACGAGCCGCGGTACCATCGACACCGATGAGTTCAGCCGCACCAGCGTGCCCGGCATTTATGCCATCGGCGACGTGGCAGGGCCGCCCATGCTCGCGCACAAGGCCGAGCACGAAGGCGTCGTGTGCGTGGAGGCCATCAAAGGCTTGCAGCCGCACCCGCTCGACAAGGCCAAAATCCCCGGCTGCACCTATTGTCAGCCACAGATCGCCAGCGTCGGTCTGACGGAAAAGGCCGCCAAGGACCAGGGCCGTGCCGTCAAGATCGGCCGCTTTCCCTTCGTGGGCAATGGCAAGGCCATCGCGCTGGGCGAGGATCAAGGCCTGGTCAAGACGATCTTCGACGCCAACAGCGGCCAGCTGCTCGGCGCGCACTTGGTCGGCGCCGAGGTGACCGAATTGATCCAAGGGTTCGTCATCGCCATGCAACTCGAAACCACCGAGGAAGACCTGATGCATACCGTCTTCCCGCACCCGACGCTTTCGGAGACCATGCACGAAAGCGTGCTCGATGCCTTCGGGCGCGTCATTCACGTCTAACGCGCGCGCCAAGCCACAGCGCCGGCGGGCCGGTGGCGGATCGCTCCGGGCGCCAGCCCGTCCGCCTCGCGCGGCTCTTACCGCAGGCGCCGGTGCGGCGGCGGCGACCGGGCCTCTGGCGCCGGCCCTGTTCGCCAACACGCTTGCCATCGTGCTCGTTGCCGCCGCCGGCGCGCCCTGTTGGCCGTCGTCGGCTACCAGGCCCAACCCCCCCCTTTCAGCCCTGCACGCCCCTGCCGCCGGCGCCTCATCTCGCGCATGCGAAGCACAAAGGTCGACGGCCGCCTGCGAGTCGGTCAGACTCCGTGCCCAGAGGATTGCCTGCCTCACGGCGCAAAAGGAGGCAGGCCGCCCGCTGCCAGAGGGGAGATATTGCACATGAACATGAATGCCCAGCAGCTCATTATCATGGCCGTGATCGGCATCGTTGCCGGTTGGCTCGCCAGCGTGCTTGTCGGTGGTCCGGGTAGCCTGCTCGGCTATCTCATCACCGGTATTATCGGCGCCTTCGTCGGCTCCTTCATCTTCAGCTCGGCGGGCTGGAACCTAAACCTCGGCAACGCCTGGGTGGATTCGATCGTCACCGCCCTGATCGGTTCGGTGGTGGTCATCTTGCTGGCGCGCCTGATCCTGGGCTGGTAGCGGCAGCCGCCGCGCCGAACACGCGGGCGAAAATGTCATCGACGTGCTTGGTGTGGAACTCGAGGTCGAACAAGGCCTCTAGTTCGCTGGCGCTGAGGACTTTCGAGACTTCGGCATCTGCCGTGAGCAGGCTGAGAAAGTCCCCGTCGCCTTGCCACACCCGCATGGCGTGCTTTTGCACCAGGCGATAGGCCTCTTCGCGCGTCATGCCTTTTTGCGTCAGCGCGATCAGCACGCGTTGCGACTGCACCAGGCCGCCGAGCCGGTCTAGGTTGCGGCGCATGTTGTTGGGATAGACCAGCAGGCGATCGATCACGCCCGTCATGCGATGGAGCGCGAAGTCGAGGGTCACCGTCGCATCCGGTCCGAGCATGCGCTCCACCGAGGAGTGCGAGATGTCGCGTTCGTGCCAGAGCGCCACGTTTTCCATGGCCGGCAAGGCGTAGCTGCGCACCATGCGGGCGAGCCCGGTGATATTTTCGCTGAGCACGGGGTTGCGCTTGTGCGGCATGGCGGAGGAGCCTTTCTGCGCCGGCGCGAAGTATTCCTCGGCCTCCAGTACCTCGGTGCGCTGCAGATGCCGGATCTCGACGGCCAGCCGCTCCAGCGAGGAAGCAATCACGGCCAGCGTGGCGAAATACATGGCATGCCGATCGCGCGGGATGATCTGCGTCGATACGGGCTCCGGCGTCAGGCCGAGCTTTTTCGCCACATAGGCCTCCACGCGCGGATCGACATGGGCGAAGGTGCCGACGGCCCCGGAAATGGCGCAGGTGGCAACCTCCGCCCGGGCGCGGAGGAGACGCTCCCTGGCGCGGGCAAATTCGGCCCAGGCATAGGCCAGCTTGACGCCGAAGGTCGTCGGTTCGGCGTGGATGCCGTGGCTGCGGCCGACGGTGACGGTGTGCTTGTGCTCCAAGGCGCGCCGGCGCAAGGCCGCCAGCAGGTGCTCGAGGTCCCCGAGCAGCAGGTCGGCAGCGCGCACAAGCTGCAGATTGAACGTGGTGTCCAAGACGTCCGAGGAGGTCAGGCCCGCGTGCAGGAAGCGCGCCTCCGGCCCGACCCGTTCGGCCACGTGGGTGAGAAAAGCAATCACGTCGTGCTTGACCTCGCGCTCGATGGCATCGATGCGCTCAACGTCGAAGGCTGCCTTGCTGCCCTTCTCCCAGATGGCCGCGGCGGCCTCCTTGGGGATCATGCCCAGCTCTGCCATGGCGGATGCCGCGTGCGCTTCGATCTCAAACCAGATGCGAAAGCGCGTTTGCGCGCTCCAAATCTCGGCCATCTCTGGGCGCGTATAGCGGGGAATCATGCCGTTCTCGCTTGGGTCTGTGCGCTTGTCGCCTAGCACGCGCCGCCGCTTGCGGCAAACGCCGCGGCACGGGCAAATCTAGCCCCAAAGCTCCGGGCCAGGCGGCTTGAGGCGTGCACCGTCGTACTCGAGGCTGGGCTCGCGGTCGCGCGCCAGCAATAAAGGGCCATCGAGGTCGACCCAATCGGCGTCCTGCGCCAGCAGCGTGGCGGGCGCCATCGACAGCGAGGTTGCCACCATCGAGCCCACCATCACCTTGAAGCCGCGGGCGCGGGCGGCGGCGGCAAGCGCCAGGCCCTCGGTCAGCCCGCCCGCCTTGTCGAGCTTGATATTGACGGCATCGTACCGACCGCTCAGAGGCTCGAGGTCGGCCCGGGTGTGCAGGGATTCATCGGCGCATACCGCCACCACGCGCTTGATGGCGGCGAGCGCCGCATCGGCGCCGGCCGGCAGAGGTTGCTCGATCAACTCGATCCCGGTCGCGGCGGCGGCAGCCAGCAACGGCTCCAGCAGCGCCGCGGTCCAACTTTCGTTGGCATCGGCGATCAAGCGCGTTTGCGGACAGGCGGCCCGCACCTGCTGCAGGCGTTCGACATCTCCCTCGCCGCCAAGCTTGAGTTTCAGGAGCGGCAGGTGGCGTGCGCTCAGCGCCTTGGCCGCCATGGCCTCGGCGGCATCGAGACTGATGGTATAAGCCGTCAGCAGCGGCGCTAGCGGACCCAGACCGGCGAGACTTGCCGCGCTGCGGCCCGCCCGCTTGGCCTCGTAATCCCAAAGCGCGCAATCGAGCGCGTTGCGCGCGGCGCCCGCCGGCAGGCGCCGAGCCAGCGTCAGCCGATCAAGCCCATCGGCGGCGACTGTCTCGATGGCGCGTCGCACGCTATCGACGGTCTCGCCGTAGCGCGCATAGGGAACACACTCCCCGCAGCCTGCGATGCCGCCATCGCTGACGCGCGCGACGACGACGTTGGCCTCACGCTTGCTTCCGCGCGCGATGGCAAAGCTGCCGGCAATCGGCCAGCTCTCGGCCCAGGCCTCTATCTGCAAAGACGTCGTGCTCCGGCGGCGTCAACCTAGCGCAGCCGACCACTGGCGTGCGCCAGGAACAAATACACGCGGCCGCTGTCGGAGACGAGATGGTTCTGCAGCGTGCGCCCCGAGGGGTCCTTCTGCTCAACGTTGCGCAGCAGCCACTCGAAGTCCGTCAGATAACGGTCAACGGTGCGGTGGAAATCGAGCTCGTTCTTGTAGCGTTCGAGGACCTCGTCGAAGGCCGTGCGACCTTCTGCCGTATAGATGCTGCGCACCATGATGCCGCGTTGGCCGGCGCGGAAGCGCGACCAGATGGCGGCCGCGGTGCTGGGATCGAGGGCGCGCGCAATGCTCTCTATGTTGATGATCTGGGCGCGCGTGGTGCCGTCCTCGTCGCGCGAGGCTCGCGCCAATAGGTCGGTCAAAGACCAGCGATCGCCGGTTTCCGGCGGCAGCCCCGGCGGCGCCAGCGGCGGCGGCGCGCTCTGCTGCGCGGCATAGGCCGCCGTCAGCGATACGTGCATGGCCGGCGGGATGATGTCGCGCCGCTCGCGGGCGGACAGGTTGGAAAGCTGTTCGAGCGCCCGCAGCTGGTCGTTGAGGGCGGCGCGCATGGCATCGGCGTTCTCACGCGCGGCCATCGGCAAATGATCGGCGTCCGAGCGCAGGCGGCCCTGCTCGGTCTGCAGTTCGGCGGCGACGCGAGCCGCCCGCGCCTTGAGATCGTCGGAGGTCTCGTTGAAGCGGGTGGCGATGCTGCCAAGCTGCGCGTTGAGCTCATGCGAGGCTCCCGTCACCTTTTCCCGCATGTCGGCGATGGCGCGCGTCGCGTGGTTTTCCGTGGTGCTGCGCAGGCGTTCGAACTCGGACAGTACCGCCTTGGAGTGACTGTCGGTTTGTGTGCGCAGGCGTTCCAGTTCGCGTACCGCCGCCTGCGCGTGCGTTGTGGTGCCCTCGGCGATCTGTTGGATCAAGGCGCGGGCGCGGTTCTCCGCCTGCGTGATGGAGGATTCGAGGGTGGCGGAGTAGCCGCGCATCACCTCATCGATTTCGCTGGTCTTGCCGGACAGGCGCTGCAAGGTCTCGCTGAGCTCGCCCTGGCGCTTCTGCAGGGTGGCGTCCATCCGTACGTTGGCTTTTTCCAAGGCACTGGCCGCGCTCACCATGGACTGACCCTGCTGGTCGAAGCGCGAAGCGGCCGTGGCAATCTGGGTCAGCAGATTTTCCGACACGTTCTTCAACAGGTCCGCCTGTCCGGACAGACCCTCGATGGCTTGCAGCGATTGCCGGGTGATGCTGTCGCTCGTGCGCCGTACCGCATCGATGCCGTGCAGCATGGATTCGTCGATCGAGTTGGCCTGCCGGCCGAGCGTGTCGGAAAGAGAGCGAACGTGGCTTTCCATGGCCACCGTCAGCGCGCGCGCCCTGTCGTTGACCGCCGAATCGATGGCGACGGTGGAGCGCACCATGGTGTCGTCGAATAGCGCCAAGCGTTCGGCAAAGGCGGCATCGAGCGCCCGCGTGCGTTCGACGAGCGCGATATCGAGGGCCTCCGCCCGGCTCGCCAGGGTGGCATCGAGCGCAACCGTGTAGTCGTCGAGGACGGCCTGCAGCTGCTGGGTGCGGTTGGAGAGCGCGCTTTCCAGACTGCCGCTGGCGGTGGCAAGCTGGTTCTCGAGCGCGATCAGGTTCTGCCCGGCACCGTCGATGATCTTCGCCAATTTGATCTGTTGCTGGGAGAGTTTGTCGATCAGCGCCGGTACGTCGCTGCCCATCGACTTCAAGGTCTCCGCGACCTTATCGGTGGTGCTGACGAGGGCGTGGCGCTCGCCAACCAGCTCCTGGATCAGGCCTTTGATCTTGTGCTCGTTCTCGCCATAGGATTTTTCCAGCGCCGCCACCTCATTGTGCACCAGCGCTTCGAGTTCGCCCGCGCGTCCAAGGGCACGCGAGATCGCATCGTTCATGAACGAGACCTGCCGGCGCACCGCTTGGCCGAGGGAGGCTGCCGCCTGCTCGGCGGCGCGATCGGGCTCCGCCAGGCGCACCGCCACCTCGGTCATGGCCGAGGACATCAATTTGAGTTCCTGCGCCCGCCATACCAACAGGGCCAGGAACCAGAACAAGGCGATAGGCAGAAAAATGGTGGTGATCACGACCACCATGGTCGGACTGGCAAGGCTGGCGCCCTCCTGGGAGAGCGCCGCCCAGGCGAGCACCGCGCCAATGGCAATCCAGGCGCCCGAGGCAATGGCGGCAAGCTCGAACGGTCGCCGCGAGGGACGCTGCTGCAAGGCGAAGATGAGGCCGCCGATCGAGGGGGCATCGTCGTTGGCGGCGATCCGGGCCCGCGGTGGGCCGGCCGGTCGGCGTTTGGCGCTCCGCCGCGGCGCCTCCTCCGCCCCAGCCTCCGCCTCGCTTGCCGCGCCATTGGGCAAAGGGGGCGGCGGCCCGGCCGGCGTGGCAGCCGGTGCCGGGATGGCGATGCGCTCGATGGCAACGTTGCTCGACGCACGCGGCGCCGCGTCACGTTGCGGCTTTCCCTCCTGGACCATTCCCCTGTCCATTTTCGGCCGTCCGGCCGAACCCCCATCACCCAACAGACATAACGCATTTCCCCGGTGGGGCACAGGCAGCTAGTCTGGAAAACTGGTGATCGGCCGAGCCTCGAAGGTTGCCAACCGCTCCGCTCCCCCCGAATTCCCTGCACTTAGGCCTAGCTATTGGCGCAATTGGGCAAAACCAAGATGTTGCCGCGCCTGATCCACGCTTGGCCAAGGCCCGGCCAAGGAAATTTACCAAGGCTTGAGGTGGCCCGGCCGATTAACGGCCGCGTTAGGAAGCGCACGCCATCATGGCGGGGGCGGCCCCGAGGCTTGGCCGCGCCCTTTTGGGGGTCGTCCCTGGGCCGGTCGGCGCCGGCCGGGGTGTGCGGCACGGGACAGGGCAAGGCAGAAAAGGGATCGTCATGGCGGCAGGGGCGCTGCAGGCACGGCCCGCTGGGGCAAGCGCGACGGCGGCAGCCGCGATCGATCGCGCCTATCTCACGCGCTTTACGCTCGGCAACGAGGCCTTGGCCCGGGAGGTGCTCCAGCTTTTTGCCGTCCAAGCGCCGCTCTATCTGCAGGCCTTGCAGACGGCGGCGACGGACCGGGACTGGCAGCGGGCGGCCCATACGCTCAAAGGCTCCGCGGCCGCGGTCGGCGCGCGCCAGCTGCAGCGCTTGGCGGAGCTGGCCGAGCGCGTCGGCCGCGGTCCGCCCGGCGCCGCGCGGCAGGCCGAGCGCGCGTTGGCGATCGGCGTGATCGCCGAGGCAACGGCGGCCGCCTGCCGCGAAATTTCCGAGATGTTTGCCTGAGCCGGCAGGGGCGCCGCGCTCGAGCTTGAATTTGCCCGCCGGGGCCGCTAACACGGCGGTCCGCTCTTGGCATTTCCCCCCGCGCGCCTGCGGGCCGCACCCACCCCCCATAAGCGAGGCGTTTTTGCCCCGATGGTAAAGATCACCTTCATTCAGCCGGACGGCGCCGATGCGACCGTCGAGGCTGAGCCGGGTATGACGGTGATGGAGACGGCGAAAAAGGCCATGATCGATGGCATCGAGGCCGAGTGCGGCGGCGCTTGCGCCTGCGCGACCTGCCATGTCTACGTGGACGAGGCCTGGCGCGAGGCGGTGGGTCCTCCCTCGCCAATGGAAGAAGATATGCTCGATTTTGCCTTTGAGGTGAAAGAGACGAGCAGGCTCAGTTGTCAGATCAAGGTCAAACCGGAACTTGACGGCTTGGTGGTCCGCGTGCCGGAAAAGCAGTTCTAGTTCGACAAGGCGAGCGCTGGGCTCACCTTCGCACCGCCGCATGCCTGCGCGCGACGGAACGAGCGCCGCTGGCTGGGTGTTCCTTCCCTCTCGTGGCGAAGCGAGGTTTGGTGCGTTCTCTTCTTGGGCCACGGGACCCCGCGGCCTGCTGCGGGATAGTCTGCGCGGAAGGAGACGTTGCCTTACGCCTTGCCTGCAGCAACCCGCGTTGGAGCACAGCCGATGAAAGGCATGCACTGGCTTCAGATCGTTGCCCTCTTCGCCCTGACTGGCCTCAGTGCAACGTTCTACGCAGGCGCGGCCCAGGAGAAACGCTGGGCTGCGATCGACCCCAATAATGAAACAACTTCGCCCGTCGTCTGGTCGAACACGGAGGCCAAGGCGCGCGCGGAGGCGGTGGAAGCCTGCAAACGCGGTTCCAAGAGCTGCGCCAACGGCCCGGCCTCCACCAGCGAAATGGAGGATTTTTTTGCCGTTATGTGCTGCACAAAGCCGCGCCGGGGTTGCGCGGTGGGTGTCGCCGGCGCTAGGCAGGACGCGCTAAAAAACGTGCAGAAGATTTTTGCTGATGCTGGGTACTCGACCTGTTCGCTGCGTCACTATCTCTCGGCCGGGAGCGGCAAAAAGGACTAAAAGGCGTTCCAGCGTCGAGCCGGCTCGTTGACCGGTTTTGGGCAGCGTGCGCGCAACCATCGGGATTTGAAGTCTATGCCAGCTGAGGGCTCAAGCGGCGTCCTGCCGAGCGAGACCGATGCCCTGATCATCGGCGCTGGACCGGTCGGTCTGTTTGCCGTGTTTGAACTGGGCCTCGTCGACATCAAGGCGCATGTGGTCGACATTCTCGATAAAATCGGCGGCCAATGTGCCGAGCTCTATCCGGAAAAGCCGATCTACGACATTCCCGGCTTGCCGATCGTGACCGGGCAGGGTTTGACGGATGCACTGCTCGCGCAGATCAAGCCGTTCGGCGCCCAGTTCCATCTCAATCGGCGCATCGATACCATCACGCGCACCGATGACGGCCGGTTTCGTCTCGGCACGGACGCGGGCGAGCAGTTTCTCGCCAAGGTCGTGGTCATTGCCGCCGGTGGCGGCTCCTTTACCCCGAAGCGCCCACCCTTGCCCGGCATCGAAGCGCACGAGGGCAGCTCGGTATTTTATTCCGTGCGCCGCATGGAGGACTTTCGCGACCAGGATGTCCTGATTGTGGGCGGTGGCGATTCGGCTCTCGATTGGACGCTCAACCTCCAGCCGCTGGCCCGTAGCCTGACCCTGCTGCACCGGCGCGACGAGTTCCGGGCCGCCCCGCATTCGGTCGAGCAGATGCGCGCGCTCGTGGCCGGGAACAAGATCAAATTGCTGATCGGCCAGATGGTAGCCCTGCACGAGGAAGCCGGCGCGCTCGCGGCGGTCAGCGTACGCACCAAGGAGGGAGTGACCCGCGTCGCCGCCAGCCGCTTGATGCCCTTCTTCGGGCTGACCATGAAGCTCGGGCCGGTGGCGCACTGGGGCCTCAATCTGCACGAGAACCTCATTCGGGTCGACACCGAGAAATTCGAGACAAGCGAGCCCGGCATGTTTGCCGTCGGCGATATCAATTCGTACCCCGGCAAACTCAAGCTGATCCTATCGGGCTTCCACGAAGCGGCCTTGATGGCGCAGGCGGCCTACAAAATCGTCTACCCCGGCAAGAAGTTGCTCTTCCAGTACACGACCTCCTCATCCTCCCTGCAAAGGAAGCTCGGGGTCAGCTGAGGCCGCCTGCGCCTTGCCCGTCCGGCGCCAACGCTCCCATTCCCCGGCGAGGCGAGGCAAAGCCTCGAGCGCCGCTTTCAGGCGCGGGCGCAGCGAGCCGAGATAGAGCCGGGCGTAGAGCGAGCCCAGCCAGGTGAAGCCGCCGGCATAGTCGCTAACCGGCATGCCGGCGTCGGCCCAGTCCCCCTTGTAGGCATAGGCGGGAGCCAGAGGATCGGCCCGGTCGGCGACGATGGCGAAGGTGGTGCGCGCCGCGGATGCGGGCGGCAGGGTTAAAGCTCTTGCGCGCGCGCCGGCCGCCGCCGGCCAGCCGCCCGCGCGCAGGCTCATCAGTGCGCTCACCTTGTCCTCCTCGCCACGACGCAGAGCCGGCGGGCTGTCGCCGCAGGCCGCCAATGCCGAGCCGATGCCGCGAGGACCGTGCCAAGCAGACATTGCCGACGCGTCAGCCGGCGAGCGCGATCTCGATCAGGCTCAACAGGAAAAGCGTGCCCACGATCAGCCAGGACAGGAGCCGGCCGCGCCGCGCCGCAGGTGGGTGCAGCATGACGCTGACGAGGAGGAAGGCAGCAACGGCAAGGTTAATGCTGACACTGCCGCCGAGCGCCAGGCCGCGGCCGCCTGCCGCCCTCGCATTGAGGGCTGAGGCGAGGCCGATGCCGATCAGCATGGCGCCCAACAGGCGCGGCCAAAAGGCCGACCCCGGGCGTGGCCAGCCCATGACCGCCGCCGTCGTGGTCGGTGCCAACAGCAGGGCGCAGCCGGCCGCGAGCTTGCATAGCATCTCGACCCAGAGCAGCTGCTCCACCATTGCTGCGGATGGTCCCGAGGCGCGCTTCAACGCGGGAGGCGCCGCCCAAGCCCTCAGCGCCGGCCGCTGATCTTGTCGGCGTCGTTCTTCTGCCAGAACTTCTTGCTGTCGAAGGGCTCCTCGGAGGCTGCCGAGCAGCCAAAGATGCCGCAGTCGGCGACCACCTTCGGTTTGGGGAAGTTCGGCGCATAGTCGCCGGCTAAATGCCGAGCCAGCTCTTGCTTGATGTCGGCACCCTTACGCTCCGAGCAGTAGTCGTCCTGTGCCCATGCCGAGTCGGAGGTCGACTTGAAGGTTTGGTCGTAGACTTTTTCGATGTTGGCGAGATTGGCTGGGCCTTGGCCTTGCCTGCTCTCATAGGCGAGGTAGGCGGACCTGAGTTTGGCCGCGTCGAAAAAGAAGCCGCAGCGCTTGGCGCGCGCCGCGGTCCAAGCCACGAAGGTGGGCCGCGCCATCGGATCGTCGTTGGAGGGGATCTTCGAATCGGCCGGCGCGGTGCTGCTGGTGGTGAGACCCGCGGCATTGCCACCGCAGCCGGCGGCAAGCCCTGCCCCTGCGAGCAACAGTCCTGCCGCCAGGATGTGCGCGAATCGATGCATTGGTCGTCCCCCGTTCCCGCACGTACTGTGCCAAGAAACCGAGCCGCGTCAATCGGCACCTCATTTCGGGCGATATGAGGGCTTAATCGCGGCGCCCGTCGCTTTAGCGCATCAATTCTCGCATGCCCCGATCGAGCCCGTCGAGCGTCAAGGGATACATGCGCTCCTCGATGAGGTCGCGGATCAGCTTGATGGAGGGCGTCCAGCCCCAGTGGCTTTCCGGCACGGGGTTCAACCACACGCAGTGCTGATAAATGTGGGTGACACGACGCAGCCACTGCGCGCCCGCCTCCTCGTTCATGTGTTCCACGGAGCCGCCCGGCACCGTGATCTCGTAGGGGCTCATGGACGCATCGCCGACGAAGATCACCTTGTAGTCGGCGGGGTACTTGTGCAGCACCTGCCAGGTCGGCGTGCGCTCGGTCCAGCGGCGCGCATTGTCCTTCCAGACGAACTCGTAAAGGCAGTTGTGGAAGTAGAAATACTCCAAATGCTTGAACTCGGTGCGCGCCGCCGAGAAGAGCTCCTCGGCCTGCTTGATATGCCAGTCCATCGAGCCGCCCACGTCGAAGAACATCAGTACCTTGACGGTGTTGCGGCGTTCGGGGCGCATGTGAATGTCGAGGTAACCCTTGTGCGCGGTGCCTTTGATGGTGGTATCGAGATCGAGTTCGTCGGGTGCCCCCTGGCGCGCAAATTTACGCAAGCGCCGCAGCGCCACCTTGATGTTGCGCGTGCCGAGTTCCAGCTTGTCGTCGAGGTCCTTGTACTCGCGCTTGTCCCACACCTTGATGGCGCGGTTATTACGATTGGTTTTTTGTCCGATGCGCACGCCCGCGGGGTTGTAGCCGTCCGCCCCGTAGGGGGACGTGCCCCCCGTGCCGATCCATTTTTTACCGCCTTGGTGGCGGCCCTTCTGTTCCTCGAGGCGCTTTTTCAGCTCCTCCATGATCTTTTCCCAGCCGCCCAAGGCCTCGATTTTCGCCTTTTCCTCCTCGGTCAAATAGAGCTGGGCGAGCGAGCGCAGCCAGGCTTCGGGGATCTGCGCCTCGATCGCCTCCGCCATCAGGTCGAGGCCCTTGAAGACGTGGCCGAACACCTGGTCGAAGGTGTCGAGATGGCGCTCGTCCTTGATGAGCGCGGCCCGCGCTAAATAGTAAAAATATTCAACGTTGCGCTGGGCAAGGTCGCATTCGAGCGCCTGCATCAGGGTCAGGTACTCCTTCAAGGTGACGGGCACCTTGGCGGCCTTGAGCTCGTGGAAAAAGCTGGCGAACATGCGCGGCGTGGCCCTAGCGGAAGCCGTGGTTGCAAAAAACCTTGTGACATGCCGCCGGTGCCACGACTAGAGGGGGCTGGCTGGAGTGCGCGGGGGCTTGGGGCGCGCCGCCCTCGGCAGCTGGCGCCGCGTCGCCGGGGCGGCACGCGCGCGCCAAGGCGAGCCGCCCCGGGGGAGGTGCGCCGCCTGAGCCCTTGTGGCTCCGGCAACGCTGGCTCGGGCCTCAGGCGCGGGGTTGCCTCACGTTTCCGGCGCGATCGGGAAGCCCCGTCACCGCCCCGCAAACATGGGTTTCACGACGTCCCCGACCAGATCGCGCACGCGCAGCGGCTTGGCGCCCAGGTAGGGCAGGGGGCGGACCACCTCGACGCCGGCCACGCCAACGCGCGCGGTGAGCGCGCCGTTGAAGGCTCCCTCGCCCAGGCGGCGTGACAAACGCCGCAGCAGATCTTGTCCCACGAATTGGCCGATCAGGTCGTCCGTCATGGCGAGCCCGCCGGTGGCGACGATGTGGGTCAGTACCATTCGTGCCAATCGCAGGCCACCGACGACGCCGGGGCGACCGCCGTAGAGCGTGGCGAGCGCGCGCAACAGGCGCACACACTCGACCAGGACGTAGCCGACGGCAATCAGCAAGAGCGGGCTCAGCGCCGTTACTGTCGCCACGCGCTTGGCCGAGATCAGCACCAGGCGCCGCGCCTCCAGGTCGAGCGGCACCAGGATCTCCCGCTCGGCCAGCAGCAAGAGCTCGCCGGGATCGCGCACGTCGGTTGCGTGCTCGGCGAACCGCCGCACTCCCCAGGCGGTGTCGGCGCGACCGCGGTAGAGCCGGACCAAGCTGAGCGCCGCCTGCCGCTCGCGCTCAGGATCGGCGCCGGCGCGCGCCGCCGCCACCTCGCTGCTGAGACGATTGAGCCGTGCCAGTCGCGCAAAGCCAACGAGCTCGCGCGCCAGCAGCATCAGGGCGGCGAAGGCGGCAATCAAGATCAGCGTCAGCGTACTCCAGCCGAGCCAGTCATCGCGCGCGAGCGCCGCACTCAAGAGGCGCATCACCCAGGCGGTCAGCGCCAGGGCGGCCGCGCCGGCGACCGCCGACAGGAAGAGCGCGCCCCAGCGAACGCTGTGGCGGCCGAGCGCGGCCAGCGTCGGACGCACCATGCCCTCCTCGCTCGCCGGGGTGCCCTCGGGCAAGCGCGGGTCCCGGCCGGTGAACTCCTCTGGCGTGGGCTCTGCGCGCAAGTGGGGATCGTCGGGATCGAAGAGTTGCGGCGTGCGGGGCGGGGTGGCGTGGCTCATTGCAGGTAATCCCCGAGCAGGTACTGCAGCGCCCGGTCGAGGCGGATGTGCGGCCAGGCCATCGCTTCGCCGGCCGCGGGCGCCAGAACGATGCGAGGCGGGCGAAAATTCAAGAAGCGCACCGGGTCGAGCGCGCCCACGATGGGCTTGTCGGAGGGCGCGTTCCGAGGCGGCTCGGAGTTGGGAAGATCGCCGGGAAAGAGCGCGGTCTCGCTGCGGCCGTCGAAGACGCGTGCGCCCAGGCGTTCGCCGGGCAGCGGCACGCCGAGGATCACGGGTAAGCGGCCTGCGCCGGCCTGCGCTTCGGCCTCGCGCGTCGCCCGCAACGCGGCGAGCGCCACCACGTCGACTTGCGCCCCGGCCACACTGCTGCGGGCGCTCGCTTGGGCGATCAGCCGGCCGAGCAGGGCTTCCAGCCGGTCGTGGCTGGTGTGGTGCAGGTGATCGGCCTTGGTGGCGGCAAACAGCACACGATCGATCCGCCGCCCGCCCAGCGCCCGCCATAGCCAGGCATTTTGCCCGGGACGGAAGGGTTTTAGGGTGGCCTCGAGCGTCGCGGCGAGGTCGTTGAGCGCATCGGCACCGCCGTTGAGCGCGGAAAGGGCATCGATCAGGACGATCTGGCGGTCGAGGCGGGCAAAGTGCTCGCGAAAAAACGGCTTTACGACGAGCGCCTTATAGCTTTCGAAGCGGCGTTCCAGCATGGCGCCCAGCGTGCCACGTCGAAAGCCGCGCTCGCCCCGCGGCGCGGCCGGAAAAAAGGTCAGGAGCGGCGATCCCGCAAGGTCCCCGGGCCACAAAAATCGCCCCGGTCCCACCGTCAGGTGGGTTGGGTTGGAGCGCCGGGCTCCCTGCAGGTAAAGGGAAAACAGCTCCGCGCCCCGCTGCGCCAGGAGTTCGTCGGCCTTGGCATCGGCATCGAGCGAGGCGGCAAAGGCGAGCCAAGCCGCGGCCGCCTCGCCGGCCGGGGCGGTCTTGGCCGCAGCGATCGCCTGGCGGGACCAGTCTTGGAAGCTGCGCTCCAGCAGGGCGAGGTCGATCAGCCATTCGCCCGGATAGTCGACGATGTCGAGGTGGAGCCGACTGAGACCCAGCCAGCGCCGCAGTGGCCGGGCGGGTGTGTACTCGATGCTGAGGCGCAATTGGCTGAGCCGCCGGGTGCTGAGCGGCCACTGCGGTGGGTCCTGCGCCAGCTGGCTCAGATGCTCTTCGTAGGCAAAGCGCGGGACCTCGTCGTTGGGCTGGGGTTCCAGATAGGCACGATGGATGCGGGCCTGAGCCATCGGCGCGAAAAAGGGCAACCGCCCGCCGGCAATGAGGTTGCGCACCAAGGCGGTGATGAAGACGGTCTTGCCCGAGCGTGCAAATCCCGTGACGCCGAGCCGGAGGCTCGGCGTCGTCAAGTCGGTGAGAAGTGCGCCGGCGCTACGGACCGCGTCCGCGGTCGAATCGCTAAGATCTGAAAGCCGCACGTGCCATCCTTGCTGTCCTGCCTGCTAGCTAGGACGGCGCGGGCAAGCCGGCAAGGCGGCGACTGGCGGGTCGCCGGCGCAGGCGGACGCGAGCGCCTCGCTACAATGGCTCACCCATGTACACGGTGGAAAAGCACTTGTTGCGGCTGAGCGCCATGGCCGCGCAAATCTTCTCGGCGTCGGTGCGGCTCTCAAACGGCCCCGCCACCAAGCGATAAGAGCCACCATCTGAGCGCGGGGAAATCACGCGCGGCTGCAGCGGGGAGAGGGTCTCGCCATGCTGATCGAGCAGGAGGCTCCAGCTGAGCTTCAGCGCTTCCACCGAGCGTCCGGCACCCAACTGGACGGCAAAGTTGGTATTGGAGCGCGTCACCACCGGCTCGCCAAAGGTGATGGGCGCCGTCCCGATACTGCCCGTCTCAATGCTGGGCGCTGCGGCCTGCGGCGCCGGCTTCTCCGCTTGATCCGGCACCGCCATGACGGCCGACATGACCCGGGTGGCGGCGGCGGGATCGGCAGCTTTGTCGGCGGCCTTGGCCAGCGCGGCGCCTTTGGCGGGCACCCGCTCGGCCGCCTTCGGCTTGCCCGCCGGCACGGCGGGGGTGGCGGCGACCGGGGTCGGCGTTTGCGGGCCCATGTCGCTGACGCGACCTTCGAGCGCGCTGAGACGGGTGTTGACGAGCTTCTCCTCGCTGGCGCTGCGATCGAGCGTGTCGCGGATCTCGCCCAAGCTGCGTTGGACATCGCTCACCGAACGGCGCACGTCGCGCACCTCGGCGATGGCGCGCGATGCCATGCGCAGGGCCGAATCGGGCTCGGGCTCGGCGATCTGAATTCGGCGTGGGGGTGGCGACAGCCAGTCCGGCTGCCACACCAAGGTTGCAAGGTAGGTGAGCCCGCCGGCGGCCAGCAGGCCCCAAACGAATAGATAGGCCTTAATGAAGCGCTCGGACCGAGGGGGGTGAGCAACGTGTTCTGCCATGGCCAGCCGCGTCCTCGTGATAGGAGTGGGGGTGCGGCTTGGACGCTGAACAGGGCACCGCCCGAATCGGGTACAACCGTGTCAAATGGCAGGGGGATTGGTCAACGCGCGCAGGCCGCGCCAACCCCGCAGCCTGTGGACATGTGATGGAGGTGCCATAGCGCTCTGTTGCACATAAGACCCAATGGGACACGGCACGGGGCGGCACTATATCCTTTTTGCGTGACGCGGCGCGGGGGGCGCCGCGTTCCCCAAGCGGTGGCCCAGGCCTCCATGCTTTGCAACCTAAGATACCCCAGATGACCTCTCCACCGCTCCTGATCGTGATCCTCGCCGCGGGCCATGGTGTGCGCATGCGCTCGCAACGGGCCAAGGTCCTGCACCGCCTGGCCGGACGCTCGCTGCTGGGACACGCCCTCGCCCATGCCCAGGCGGCCGGCGCCACGACGCTTGCCGTGGTCGTGCCCCCGGGCAGCGAGGCGGTGCGCGCCGAGGTTCTGGCGCAGGCTCCGGCGGCCGCCCTTTTCGAGCAGTCGCGGCAGGCCGGTACCGCCGACGCGGTGCTGGCCGCGCGCGAGGCCTTGGCGCGGCATGCGGGCGATGTGCTCGTGCTGTTTGCCGATACGCCGCTCGTCGAGGTGGCGACACTCGAGCGCCTACGTGCCGCCTTGCGCCAGGGGGCCAACGTCGCGGTCTTGGGCTTCGAGCCCGATGAGCCCGCCGGCTATGGCCGTCTGATCCTGGACGACGGTGGACGCGTGTCGGCCATTCGCGAGCACAAGGATGCCTCCGCTACGGAGCGCAGCCAGCACCTGTGCAACGCGGGAGCCATGGCCTTCCGGGTCCCCTCGCTCCTCGGCCTCCTCGGCCGCATCGGCAACGACAATGCCAGCCGGGAATACTACCTGACCGACGCCGTCGCCATCGCCAACGCTGAGGGCCTCATCGTGCTGCCGGTGCTCTGCGCACCCGAGGAGGCGATGGGTATCAATACGCGCGAACAGCTGGCCGAAGCGGAGGCGATCTTTCAACGCCGCGCGCGCCTAAAAGCCATGCGCGAGGGGGCCAGCCTGATCGCCCCGGATACGGTCTGGTTCAGCTACGACACCAAGATCGCGCGCGACGTCACGATCGAACCCAACGTCTTCTTCGGTCCCGGCGTCGCCATCGCCGAGGGCGCCGAGATCCTGGCCAACAGTCACATAGTCGGGGCCCGCATCGGCGCCGGCGCCCGGGTCGGTCCCTTTGCGCGACTGCGTCCTGGCGCCGAGATCGGCGATGGCGTGCACGTCGGCAATTTCGTCGAGGTCAAGAATGCCAGCCTGGAGGCCGGCGCCAAGGCCAATCATCTCGCCTACATCGGCGATGGTCGTGTCGGCGCGGGCGCCAACATCGGCGCCGGCGCCATCTTTTGCAACTACGACGGTTTCAACAAGAACTTTACCGATGTCGGCGCCGGCGCCTTCATCGGCTCGAACGCGGCCCTCATTGCGCCCGTCAGAATTGGTGAGGGGGCCTACGTCGCCTCGGGCAGCGTCATTTCCCACAACGTCGAGGCCGACGCCTTGGCGATCGCCCGTGGCGTGCAGGAGGCGCGGCCGGGCTGGGCCGCCAAGTTCAGGGCTCTCATGCAAAACCGCAGGAAAAAACCCTGATACGGGCACCGGCCGAAAAAGCACGAAACATTGTTTGTATTGAAACTATTGGCGAAATCGGACTAGCAAGGCGAAACGCGACGAGCCTGAGGCAGAATACATGTGCGGCATTGTTGGAATACTGGGCCAGCGGCCCGTGGCGCACGATCTGGTCGATGCCCTGCGCCGGCTTGAGTACCGTGGCTATGACTCCGCGGGGGTGGCCACCGTGGAAAACGGCCATCTCGAGCGCCGGCGCGCCGAGGGCAAACTCAAGAACTTGGAGCAGCGCCTGTCCCAGCAGCCCCTCAACGGCCATGCCGGCATCGGCCACACGCGCTGGGCAACCCACGGCCGGCCGGTGGAGCGCAACGCCCATCCGCACATGAACGACCGCGTGGCGGTCGTGCACAACGGCATTATCGAGAACTTCCAGGAGCTGCGCGACGAGCTGAGCGGCAAGGGCCACCGCTTCGAGACCGATACCGACACGGAGACGGTCTTGCATCTCGTCACCGACTACCTGGATCAGGGCTTGGCGCCGGTGGCGGCGGCGCAGGCCGCGCTCGGCCGGCTGCGGGGCGCCTTTGCGCTGGCCCTGATCTTTGCCGGCGACGACAACCTCATGATCGGCGCCCGTCAGGGCCCGCCGCTGGCGGTCGGCTACGGCACGGGTGAGATGTATCTGGGCTCCGATGCCATCGCGCTCGCCCCGTTCACCGACACCATCACCTACCTTGAGGATGGCGACTGCGCCGTCATCACGCGCCACACCGCGGCGATCTTCGATCCCAGCGGGCGTCGCATCCAACGGCCTCAGATCCGCTCGGTGGCAAGCTCGCTTTTGATCGACAAGGGGAATTACCGCCACTTCATGGCGAAAGAGATTCACGAGCAGCCCGAGGTGATTTCGCACACGCTCGCACACTACGTCGATTTTGCCAGCGGGCGCGTCATGCTGCCCGACTTCAGTCTCGATCCGGCAAGCATCAGCGAGGTCGTGATCTCGGCCTGCGGCACCGCCTACTATGCCGGCTTGATCGGCAAATACTGGCTCGAGCGGTATGCCCGCATTCCCGTGCAGATCGACATCGCTTCGGAGTTCCGCTACCGCGAGCCGCCGCTGCGCCAAGGTGGGCTGGCGCTGTTCATCACCCAGTCCGGCGAGACCGCGGACACGCTGGCGACCCTGCGCTATTGCAAGGCCCAGGGCCAGCCGATCGCCGCGATCGTCAACGTGCGCACCTCCACGATCGCGCGCGAATCCGACGTGGTGCTGCCGACGCTGGCGGGCCCCGAAATCGGCGTCGCGTCCACCAAGGCCTTCACCTGTCAGCTGAGCGTGCTCGCAAGCCTGACGATTGCGCTCGGCCGGGCGCGCAATACCCTCAGCGCCGCCGGCGAGCGCGAGCTGGTGCAGGCGTTGTCCCAGGTGCCGCGCCATGTCGCCACGCTGTTGCGCAACGAGACGCAGTTTGAGCGCTTGGCCCACGAGCTCGCCAAGGCGCGCGACGTGCTCTATCTCGGCCGCGGCGTCAGCTACCCGCTCGCCCTGGAGGGCGCCCTAAAGTTGAAGGAAATCTCCTACATTCACGCCGAGGGTTATGCCGCCGGCGAGCTCAAGCATGGACCGATCGCCTTGGTCGACGAGAACGTTCCCGTCATTGTGGTGGCGCCCGAGGATGAGTTGTTCGAAAAGACCGTTTCCAACATGCAGGAGGTGGCCGCGCGCGGCGGCAAGATCATTCTCATCTCCGATGCCGCCCCGGCGCGCGCCGGCTGCAAGCTCGAGGCCCACATCCCCGTGCCCAAGGCCCATGCTTTTGCCACACCGCTGATCTATGCCGTGCCGGTGCAGCTGCTCGCCTATCATACGGCCACCTTCATGGGCACCGATGTCGATCAGCCGCGCAACCTGGCGAAATCGGTGACTGTGGAATAGGCTGACTGTGGAATAAAAGGATAGGTGAAAAGGGAGGTTTGCCTCGAGCCTTGACCTTGACGTAGGCTCGCACGTGGAGGTGCTTCGCGTAAGGCTTGGGGGACGGGGACGGCATAATGGCTCGAGGCATAAGGGCTCGAGACTTGACCCGAGGCTGGCGCTTGCGAACCCTGGCGCCGGTGATCGCGGGCGTGGGCCTGGCCCTTTGTGCCTTCGGTCCCTGCGGGTTCGCCGCCGGCAAGGCGGCCGATGACACGCCCGCCGCGCCGGCCGAGGGCGGCGAGGCTGGCAAACAAGCGGGTCCCGCCAAGAAGAAAAGCGATCCTGTCGAGGCGCAGCGCGCCGTCGACCACGCCGGCAAATTGATCGAGGCCGGCAAGACCGAGCCGGCCATCCAGGCGTTGAGCGCCGCGCTGGCGGCCGGCAATCTGCCGCCCGCCATCATGGCCAAGGCCCTGCTCTATCGGGGCATCGCCTATCGGCAGCAGAAAAAACCCGCGCAGGCGATCTCCGATTTCACGAGCGCACTTTGGCTGAAGGCTGGTCTCAGCGAAGCCGATCGCGCCGAGGGCCTGCGCCAGCGGGCGGCGGCCTATGCCGAGGCCGGTCTCGGCCAGGCCGGCGAGGCCGCCCCGGCCGCCGCCAAAGAAACGCGCAGCAAGGAGCGCACGGCCAGCCCCGCACCCTGGGGCGACGGCACGACCACGTCCGCCCCGCCCGCCCACACGGCCGCTCTCAACCACGAGCCAAGCGCGCCAGCGGCCGCCGGCGGTGGTTGGGATCTCTTTGCCAACCTCTTTGGCGGGGGTACTGCTGCGAGCCCCGTGGCGGTGCAGCCGGCAGCCGCCGCGCCACGCCCTGAGGCGGCGACCGCCGCGCCGCGCCCCGACACGGCGGCGATCTTGAATGCCGAGAACTCGACCGCCGAGCGCTCGGCTCCGACCAAGCGCACCCAAGCCAACGGTTGGTCGCGGCAAACTCAAGTCGAGAGCGAGCGCGCCGCGCGCGTGGAGACCGCCGCCATCAGCACCAAGGAGGAGCCGCAGCGTCGCGCCACGGTGGTGCCCGAACCACAGGCGAGGAGCGGCAATCTGCGTATTCAGATCGCCGCAGTGCGCACCCAGGCGGAAGCCCAGGCGCTCGCGGCCAAGGTGATGCGCGAGCACGCGAGCACGCTCGCCAAGCGGGAGCCGCAAATCGATCAAACCATCATGGGCAACATGGGCTCGTTCTATCGCGTGCTGATCGGCCCGTTTGCCAGCGCGCAAGAAACGCAAAGCATTTGTGCCAAGCTCAAAGGCACAGGCCTCGATTGCCTGGTGACGGCCCAATAGGCCCGCGTCAGGTTTGAAAAACTTATTTCATTCCAATAAACTAGCGCCGAGCGCCGAGATCACCTGAGAGCTGGGGGTGTTCGCCGGCCTTGCCTCGGGAACGTCTCATGTGACAATGGGCCGGATACCTGAGTCTGGCCGTTTCTGCTCTTGCGTGCCAGCTCGATTGTGGGCCGTCCCGATGCATGACAATCCGGCCTCGTCCGCGTCCCGTTCGGCGCCGGACGAGACACACGACCTCAAGGCGGAGCTCGCCAAGCTGGCGCAAGACGAGACGGCTGAAATCAAAGCCGGTCTCGCCAAGTTGGCGCTCAATCCCGCCCCGGAGATGCACCAGCGCACCGGTGCGCGCCTGCGCAACTACTTTCTGACCGGGCTGGTCGTGGTCGGGCCGGTGACCATTACGCTCTACATCGCCTGGTACTTCATCAACATCATCGATGCCTGGGTGAAACCCTACATCCCGAAAATCTACAACCCCGAATCCTACGTTCCCTTCCCGATCCCGGGCGTCGGCCTGGTGTTCGCCATCATCGGCCTCACCATGATCGGAGCCCTCACGGCCAACCTGATCGGTCGCTCGCTGATCTCGGCCGGCGAAATGATGCTGGGGCGCACGCCCATCGTGCGCAACGTTTACCAGGGCCTGAAACAAATCTTCGAATCGGTCGTGACCGCGTCCGCCCCCAACCAGAGCTTCCAAAAGGTGGCCCTGATGGAATTCCCCTCCAAGGGCATCTGGTCGATCGTGTTCATCACAGGCGATGCCGCCGAGCAGATCGCCGCCGAGGTGCCCGGCCAGGACTTGATCAGCGTGTTCATGCCGACCGGCATGTTACCACCGTCGGGCTTCGTCTGCTTCGTGCCGCGCAAGGACGTCATGCCCGTCAAGATGACCGTCGAGGACGCGGCCAAGATCATCATCTCGGCGGGGATGGTGAACCCGGAAACCCAATCGAAGCTGCAGGACCTGGCGCAGCGGGCCCGCAACGGGCCGAAAGCGGCCTGAGGCGGCGCGCGGCCTTCAGGCCGCACGGAACAGGCGCACGGCCTCGTCGCACTCGAAAAGATAAAGCAGGAGCTTGAGGGCCTGCCCGCGCTCGGAGGCGAGCATCGGATCCTGGCTCAGCACGAGGCGGGCGTCGTCGCGTGCCGCCGCCAACAGCTCGGGAAAGTTCGCGACCTCGGCGACACGGAACTCCGGCAGGCCGCTCTGCCGGGCGCCCATCAGCTCGCCACCGCCCCTGAGCTCGAGGTCTTTCTCGGCGATCTGAAAGCCGTCCTCGGTCGCCTCCATCATCTCCAGGCGCCGTCGCGCCGTGTCGCCGAGCGGGGCTTTGTGCAACAAGAGGCAGAAGCTCTCGCGGCTGCCTCGCCCGACGCGGCCTCGAAGCTGGTGCAGTTGGGCGAGGCCGAAACGCTCGGCGTGCTCGATCACCATGATGTTGGCGTTCGGCACGTCAACGCCGACCTCGATCACCGTGGTGGCGACCAGGATCTGGTGCCGGTTGCCGGCAAAGGCGGCCATGGTCGCATCCTTGGCCCGATCCGGCATAGCGCCGTGCAAGAGGCCCACGGCCGGTGCCCCGAACATCTGCACCAGATGCGCATGCCGCTCTTCGGCGGCAGCCAAATCCGAGCGGTCGCTGCCTTCGATCAACGGGCACACCCAGTAGACCTGGGCGCCCTCCCTGACCTGCACCTTAAGCCGTGCGAGCAGGCGCTCGAGCGCCTCCACCGGCACGGATTTGGTCAGAATCGGTTTGCGGCCCTTCGGCTTTTCCGTCAGCCGCGAGACGTCGAGATCGCCGTAGTGCGTCATCAGCAGCGTGCGCGGGATCGGCGTTGCCGTCATCACCAAGACGTTGGTGCCGCCCCTGCCGCCCTTGGCCTGCAGCGCCAGGCGTTGATGCACGCCAAAGCGGTGCTGCTCGTCGATCACGGCGAAGGCCAGGTCCTTGAACGCCACATCCGCCTGGAACAGCGCATGCGTGCCGATCAGGATGTCGATCTCGCCGCGACCCAGGCGGGCGAGCAGCTCGGCGCGGGCGCCGCCCTTCTCGCGGCCGGTCAGCAAGCCCAATCTAAGGCCCGCGGCATCCGCCAAGGGCGCGATGGTGTCGGCGTGCTGGCGGGCCAGCACCTCGGTGGGCGCCATCAGCGCGGCCTGCGCGCCGGCTTCCACCGCAATGGCCATGGCCAAAAGCGCCACCACCGTCTTGCCCGAGCCCACATCGCCCTGCAACAGGCGCAGCATGCGGAACGGGGCGCGACTGTCCTCGGCGATTTCTTTTAGCGCCTGGCGCTGCGCGTTGGTCAGCGCGAAGGGCAGCGCGGCGACGATCCGGGCGCGCATGCTACCGTCGCCCTCGACGCTGCGTCCGGGTTGGTTCTTCAGGCTTTGGCGCACGAGCGCCAGCGCCAGTTGGCCGGCCAACAGCTCGTCGTAGGCCAGCCGCTGCCAGGGCGCCCCGCCCGGGGACACGTCGCCTGCCTCTTGCGGACGGTGCAGGAGCTCAAGCGCCCTGCGAAAGGGCGGCCAGCCGCGCTGCTTGAGCCAAGCCGCCTCCTGCCATTCCGGCAGCGCGGCCACGCGATCGAGAGCCTGCCGGCAAGCCTTGAGCAGGATTTTGCCTGAAAGACCTGCCGTCAAGGGATAGACCGGCTCGAGCATCGGCAGATCGGCCCGCGCCTCCGGGGGCAGGACGTAGTCGGGATGCACCATCTGCTTGCCGTCGTTATAGCTTTCCACGCGCCCGCTGACGTAGCGAATGCTGCCGACGGGGAGCTGACGCTCGATGAATTTGCGTTCCGCGTGGAAGAAGACGAGCTCGATGCGGTCGCTATCGTCTTCGCACACCACCTTGTAGGGTGCGCGCGTGTTGCCGCGGGGTCCGGGCTTGTGCTTGAGCACGCGCACTTCCAGGGTGGCAATCGTCCCCGGCAGCGCTGCGGCAACGGTGGGGGTCGCACGCCGGTCGATGATCCCGGTCGGGGTATGCCAGAGGAGGTCGATGATGCGCGCCTGCAGCGTGCCGGCCGGCAGGCGCAGGGCCTTCTTGAGCAGCAAGGCCACGCGCGGTCCGACGCCGGTCAAGCTCGTGGCGGCGGCGAACAGGGGGGTAAGCTCAAGGGGCCGCATCGCAGGATTTCTACGGGCTCCACGACAGAAGCGGGCAAGCGCCGGCACGCTGCCCTTCTGGCAGGCTGGCGCCCTGCGCAATGCCGCATTATATGACAGCGCCGAAAGGGCTCATTGAGGGTGGCCGCGCTCGAGGGGCGCCGTCAAGCGCCGAGCCAGAGTTATCCGAGCCGAATTAAGCCCATGACCGAGGATGTCGACACCCGCCGCCGCCGCGCCGCCTACCGGGCGTGGCACCGCGGCACCAAGGAGATGGACTTGATGCTGGGGCGCTTCGCCGACAGCGCGCTCGCCGGCATGTCGCCCGAGACCCTGGCGCGCTTCGAGCGCCTCCTGGCGCTGCCCGATCCCGACCTGCAGGACATGCTGCTCAACCCCGCGCTGACGGCTGGCCCCGAGGCCTTGGCGGACCTGATCGCCCGGGTGCGGGCGTTTCACGGATTGGACTAAAGCCTTGAGTAGCCCCGGCCAGGACAAGCAGAAGACGGGGCAAGGCGTGGTCCGCACAGGCACGCCTGCTGAGGGCGGGCGCGAGCTCCTGTCCGGCGTACCGGATGGCCTTACCCCCTTGCTGTTGGCGCGCCTGGCGGCGGCAGAAAAAACCGACACATCGGTGCGCCTCCTGCACGTGGCGCGCGACGATCGCCGCCTCGAGGCGCTCGCCGAGGGCATCGGATTTTTTGCGCCCAAACTGCGCGTCATCAAAATGCCGGCCTGGGATACCGTGCCCTACGATCGCATCGGTCCCAATGCGGAGATCGTGGCGAGCCGCATGGCGGCGCTGGCCCGCCTGAGCACGGCCGCGCATAAGGGGCCAGCGGTGCTCATCACCACCGTCAACGCAGTGCTGCAGCGCTTGCCGCCGCGCGACTTCATTCGCCGTTCGCTCAAGAATATCGCGCCTGGCCAGCGCCTCGACATGCAGGAGCTGATCGGGCGCCTCAATCTTGCGGGCTTCCAGCGCACCGGCACCGTCATGGAACCCGGCGAGTACGCCGTGCGCGGCGGCATCCTCGACGTTTATCCGCCCGGGCGCTCCAGTCCGGTGCGGCTCGATTTTTTCGGCGACACGCTGGAGCACATCAAGGCGTTCGATCCGCAAACCCAGCGCACGGCCAAAATCGTGCAGAGGCTCACCTTGATGCCGGTGAGCGAGGTGGCCTTCGGGCCGGCGGCCGAAAAGCTGTTTCGGCGCGGCTATGTCGCCCTGTTCGGCGCCGCGACAGCGCAGGATCAGCTCTACGAGGCCGTCAGCGCCGGTCAGCGCTACCCCGGCGTTGAGCACTGGCTGCCCCTCTTTCATGAGCGGCTCGAGACGCTGTTCGACTATGCCCCCGGCGCGCCGGTGAGCTTCGACCATTTGGCCGAGGAAGCCGTCGGCGAGCGCCTGGCCCTGATCGAGGACCACTACAAGGCGCGCCTCGAGGGGCTCGAGGCCCTCAAATTCGGGGCGCCTCCCTATCAGCCTGTGCCGCCGCAGCGCCTGTTTTTCACGGCGCCGGAGTGGAGCGCGGCCTTGGCCCAAAGGCTGGTGCGGCAGCTGACGCCATTCGAAGAAGTCGAACGCCCGGGCGGCGTCACCGTGCGCTCGATCGGCGGGCGCGCGGGACGAAACTTTGCCGCCGAGCGCTCGGCGGAGAACCTCAATCTGTTCGCCGCCGCGGCGAGCCATGTCGAGGCGCTGCAGGGCAAAGGCAAACGCGTGATCCTTGCCACCTTCACGGCGGGCGCCCGCGAGCGGCTGGCCGCACTCTTGGGCGACAATAAACTCCCGCCTGCACGCAAGGTGGAAAGCTACGCGGAGGCCGAGGCGCTGCCGCGCGACGTGGCCGCGCTCGCCGTTCTTGGCCTCGAACAGGGTTTTGAGACGCCGCACCTTGCCGTGATCGGCGAACAAGACATTCTGGGCGACCGCCTGGTGCGGCCGCGGCGCAAAGCGCGCCGCGCCGCCGATGTCATCACCGAGGCGACGAGCCTTGCCATCGGCGACTTCGTCGTGCACGCCGAACACGGCATCGGCCGCTTCGATGGTCTCACAACCATTACGGCGCTGGGCGCCCCGCACGATTGCCTGGAAATCGGCTATGCGGGCGGCGACAAGCTCTATCTGCCGGTCGAAAACATCGAGCTGTTATCGCGCTATGGGGCGGCCGACGGTCTCGTCCAGCTCGACCGCCTGGGTGGGGCCGCCTGGCAGACGCGCAAGGCACGCCTCAAACAGCGCCTGCGCGAGATCGCCGGCGAGCTCATCAAGATCGCGGCCTTGCGCCAGCTGCGCCAGGCGCCTCAGCTGGAGCCGCCGCAGCGCGAGTTCGAGGAATTCGTGGCGCGCTTTCCCTACGAGGAGACCGAGGACCAGGCCGCCAGCATCCGCAACGTGCTCGACGATTTGGCCGCCGGCAAGCCGATGGACCGGTTGGTGTGTGGCGATGTCGGGTTCGGCAAGACCGAGGTGGCGCTGCGGGCCGCCTTCACGGTCGCGCTGGCCGGTTTGCAGGTGGCGGTGGTCGTGCCCACCACGCTGCTGGCCCGCCAGCATTACGCCACCTTTTCCCAGCGCTTTAAGGGACTGCCGGTGCGCGTGGCCCAGGCCTCGCGCCTGGTCGCTGCCAAGGAGCTCAACCTGGTGAAGGCGGGCTTGCGCGACGGCAGCATCGACATCGTCGTGGGCACCCATGCGCTGTTGGGCAAAAGCATCGAGTTCAACCGGCTCGGGCTGGTGATCGTCGATGAGGAGCAGCACTTCGGCGTCGCCCACAAAGAGCGCTTGAAGCAGATGCGCGAGGAAGTGCACGTGCTGACGCTCACGGCCACGCCCATTCCGCGCACCTTGCAGCTGGCGCTGACCGGCGTGCGCGAGCTTTCCCTCATCACCACCCCGCCCATCGACCGCTTGGCCGTGCGCACCTACATCTCGCCCTTTGATCCCGTGATCGTGCGCGAGGCCCTTCGTCGCGAGCGCTATCGTGGCGGTCAGAGCTTTTACGTCGTGCCGCGCATCTCCGACATCGAGGAGGTGGCCGAGTTCTTGAGCGAACACACGCCGGAACTTAAAATTGCCCGCGCGCATGGCCAACTCGCTTCCAGCGAGCTCGAGGACGTGATGACCGCGTTCTACGACGGCAACTTCGACGTACTGCTGTCGACGGCAATCGTGGAATCCGGGCTCGACATTCCCAATGCCAACACGCTGATCGTGCACCGCTCCGATATGTTCGGGCTGGCCCAGCTCTATCAGTTGCGCGGTCGCGTCGGGCGCTCCAAAACGCGCGCCTATGCCTACTTCACCATGCCGAACGGCGAGAAGCTCAGCACGAGCGCCGAGAAGCGGCTGAAGGTGCTGCAGTCGCTCGACACCCTGGGCGCCGGCTTCTCGCTTGCCTCGCACGATCTCGATATTCGCGGCGCCGGCAACCTCTTGGGCGAGGAGCAGTCGGGTCACATTCGCGAGGTCGGCTTCGAGCTCTACCAGTCGATGCTAGAGGAGGCGGTGGCGAGCCTGCGCGACGGCGGCGCCGGCGATGAGGAGCAGTGGAGCCCGCAAATCTCGCTCGGCACCGCGGTGCTGATCCCGGAGACGTACGTCGCCGATCTGCAACTGCGGCTCGGCCTCTACCGCCGTCTTTCGGTGCTGGAGCACCGGGGCGACATCGATGCCTTCGCCGCCGAGCTGGTGGATCGTTTCGGCGAGCTGCCCGAGGAGGTCAAACACCTGCTCGATGTGGTGGAGATCAAGGGCTTGGCGCGCCAGGCGGGGGTGTCGCAGATCGATGCGGGCCCAAAGGGTGCCGTGATCCAATTCCGCAAGAACCAATTCGCCAACCCGGAGGGCCTCGTGGCCTTCATGCAAAAGTCGCGCGGCGCCGTCAGGCTGCAGCCCGATCACCGCATGGTTTTCAAGGCCGACTGGGACCTGCCGGAACTACGGCTCAAGGGGGTGCGGGCGCTGGCCCTGGAGCTTGCCAAGATCGCCGGCGCCGGGCGCAAGGCGGCGTGAGCGCGCCCACGGCGCCAGCCTCGGCGCCGGGATGGCGCGTTCTATGAGGTGCTGGCATGGATCAGGCACTGCGCACCCGCCCCGGCATAGATGCCCCGCCGGGGCCGGCCTGGCCGCCGCGGTGCGGGGCGCCCGGGCCATGAGCGCATCGCTGCGCCTGATCCGCCGGATCCTTGCGACCGAGACCGCCTATTCCCTGGCGCGGCTACAACACCTTGCCGGCCTCAATGACAATGCCTTCGGCGTTGCCTGGCGGCAGCTCGATGCGGGGGCGCTGGCCCAGATGCTGCGGGGGCGGCCGGTGCCCGCCTATAATCGGGTGCTGGGGCTGAGGGCCGACCTCCTCGGCGAGATCGAGCCCGTGCTGGCCTGGTACCAGGCGGCGGGCATCGAGCCTGAGCTGGAAACCATTTCCGCTTACGCTGCCCCGGAGGTGACGCGGGAGCTCGTGCGCCGCGGCTACTTCCAAGCTGGTTTCCGGGTGCTGCTGGCGGGGCGGCCGCCGGCGTCGGCGCCCGGCCGCGCTGGCGCCGAGATCACCGAGGCAGCGCAACGGGCCGAGGCCTTTGCCCGCTCTCGCGACGCCGCCGGGATCGATGCCGGGGGCGAGCTTTCCAGCCAGTTGCAGGCGGCGCTGGGCGCGACGGGCTCGCATTTGTATCTGAGCGCCACGGCGGGTCCGGCGGCCGCCACGGTCCTTTTCATCAAGGATGGGATTGGCTTCTGCGCGCCCGCCGCGCTCTTCCCGTCCGCCTCCGCGCCCGACGTCGCCCCCGTTCGGGCGGCGATCGCCGATGCGGCCCTAGCCGGCGTCGAGTGGGTATGCGCCGAGGCCGACCTGTTGAGCCCGCGGCATCGTCGGCTTGTCGGCCTCGGGCTCGAAGTGGCGTTCGTGCGCGCGCTCTGGAGCCTGGCTCCGAGCCGGCCCTAGCGCGGCGCCTAGAACCAAACCCCGGGAAATCGCAAGCGCGGGCGCATCTCACCGGGTCCCAGCCCGGCAAGCGACACCATCGGCTCCTCGGGCAGCTCAATTGGCGCTGGCAGCTGCGCGTGCTCGAGCGTGCGCAGGCGGCGAATGCGCTCATCTGTGGCGGGGTGGGTGCGCAGCACCGAGGGCGCGGGAATGCGGCGTCCGGGCACGGGCAGCATCATGTCCTCCCAAAGCGTGCCCTGCACGCGTTCGATCTTCTCGAGCGCGGCGGCAAGGCCCGCCGGGTCGCCCGTCAGCGAGGCGCCGGCAAGATCGGCGTCGAATTCGCGGGCCCGCGCCAGCGAGAGCTGCAGCAAGCTGCCGACGCTGGGCGTCAGGTAGAGCAGAAGGAGCGCCAAGAGCGACACGTCGGAATCCCCCAGCAAGAGGGCCGGTAGGTTGAAAATCCCAAGAAAGATCGCAAGGTAGGAGAGTGCCTGGGTAAATCGCGTCATCAGATCGGCGAGGCTCATGATGGGCAGATCGTTGTTGGCGATGTGGCTCACCTCGTGGCCGAGCACGCCCGTCAGCTCCCTGAGGCTGAGCCGCCGCAGCAGACCTTCGGTAATGGCGATCGCCGCCCGTTGCGGTGAGCCCGCGGTAAAGGCATTGGCTGTCATGCTGGGGACGATGTAGACGGCGGGCGCCAGCGCTAGCCCGGCGCGGCCGCTCAGGATCTCCACGGTGTGGATGATCTGGGCGCCATGGGCAGGATCGATCGGCTTGGCCCGGTAAAGGCGCATGATGGCCTCGGGCGGCAGGCGCGGCGCGAACGCGGCGATGCCCGCAAGACTGGCAACGGCGGCCAAAACGCCGGGCCAGGACCATAACAACCAGGCGCAGACGGCGCTGAACAGGCCAAGGCCGCCGAGCAGCAGGGCGGCGTGCAAATCATTGCGGCTTAGGCGATCGAGGCGAAGGCTGGCGGTGAGGCGCGCCAAATGCTGCAGACTGGCCACGAAATGAGCGGGCATGACCCGTGTCCCCCTGGCCTTGGGGCTTTAAGGCCTCAACGCCACGAGCTTCAGCATAGGGCCCGGCAGCCAAAGCGCAAAGCGCTGACGCGCGAAAGTGGGGTGGCCGATCCGTGCGGCGCGCGAGCCTCGGGCGCGCGCAGGCGCGCTTCGCCGCCACCAGCCTGTTGATAAATATCGGCTGAGGCGAAGTGTCCGCGCTCCGACCTCCGGATGCTTTCTCGGCCGCTCCTAGGGCGGAATCATCGGCCTTTCGGATGGGTCTGCCTCACCCGTTTTCCTGGCCGGAATTCTAATAGCGCAGCAAAACCGTGGCATTGCAATATTGAACTAAAGTATTAATGGATTGGCGGGGTATCTTTGTTCTCCCGCCCATTTCCAGTTGGTCGCGGGTCCGCGCGAATTGGTGACCTCGAGTATGAGACTTTGGTGCCTAGGCACGAGCGCGCCGTGTCGGGATAGTTCGGCTTGACGCGGGGAGGCGGTTGAGCAGCGAGCGCGCCGGCGCTCACATTCTCAAGGGTGTCGACGATGGTCGCGTCCCAGCCCAAGGCCGATCGAGCTGCCAATGGCCTGCAGGATCTCCTGGCCGGTTCGGCCCGGCGATCGTGCCGGTACGATCGGCAAGTCTTTTTAGGTCTGGCGGCGCGGCACAAAAGCCGGAGGCCGGCATTGCCGCGCAATGCTCATCTTGCAACCGAACTCCGCGTCCAAAGAGCTTGGATTTATTTCCAGTTCCACAATCTCTATGCGCGCGCAAAAGCTGCGCGCGCCATAGCAAACGCCACCTCGCGCGCTGGCGAGCCGCCGAAGCCCGCCAGCCCGGAAATATTCCCATTCCACTTAAGGGCCGAGCACCATGTATATATCTGAAAAAGCCTCCCGCATCCGGCAAAGAGAAGCCCAGCGGGCGCGCAACAATCGGGCCGAGATCGTCAAAGCCCGTTCCATCGGGCAAATTTCGCGCCGCGATCTGATCCGCTGGGGGATTTTCACCTCGGGCGGGCTGCTCGTGTGCAAGAACGGGCTGAGCCCCTTGGCGCGCAGTGCCTTCGCCGAAGTGCCGACCGGCACGCCGCGCAGCCCCCGTTACGGCGCCAAAAAATTCAACCAGCCGCTGAACCGGTTGAACTATCAGACACCCTGCATCATGGGCCGGGCCGCAGGCGACGGCGAGCGCAGCACCGAAAGCGACGCCATCTTTACCGACGCCGCCTATGGGAGCGAGCTGCGCGGGCGGCGCATGTCCTACCATACGGATTTTACGACCCCTCCGGTGGGTCACACGCGGGCGGATTACACCAACAAGCTGACGAAACGCGGCCCCATGGAGGGGCGGCCGCCGGGACAAATCTTCTCGCATCAACGCTGGAGCGAGTTTTTCCCGCAGGAAGGCTACATCTTTACCCTGGGGAGCTGTGCCTCCAGCCAGAGCTACTTTGCCCCCGGCAACGGCACGGCACCCTTCCAGGGCCCCAACGCCGTGTGGACCTACGGCCGGGGCAACGCCCTGACCAATCCCTGCGGCACTTTACCTCCGCCGCTGATCAAGGGTCGCTACGGCGTGCCGATCCTGACCCGCATCTACAACTATCTGCCGACCGACCGCACCCAGAACGGCGGCTTCGGCCGCAACGAGCACCAACTGCATTTCCATAACGCCCATAACGGCGCGGAAAGCGACGGTGCCGCCAACGTGCATCACTTCCCCGGCACCTTCTACGACTACCGCTGGAGCACGACGCTCGCTCGCCGCGACAAGATCAATACGGACCACTCAATTAGGACCACGGGCGGCCCCGACGGCAACGGCGGCATCATCCCGGTTGCCGGCGACTACCGTGAGTACCAGGGCACCATGTGGGCCCATGATCATCGCTTCTTCTTCACGGCCGAGAATGTCTACAAAGGCATGCTGATGATGATCAACTACTACAGCGCCAAGGACCGTGGGCGCGAAATTCCGTGTGGCAACAAGTACTCCGACGATGCCAAGTTCGGCAACCTGCGCCTGCCGAGCGGCAAGTTCTTGGACCACGGCAACCTCGACTTCGACGTCAATCTCATCATCTCGGATGCCACCCTCGATCAGGACGGCCAGCTCTTTTTCGACATCTTCACCACCGACGGCATGATCGGCGACATGCCGCTGGTCAACTTCGGCTATGCCCCGTTCATGGAGGTGTTGCCGAGGAAATACCGCTTCCGCATCCTGGCGGCGTCCATGTCGCGGTTCTGGAAGTTCGCCATCGCCGGACCCACCGGCTCGGCCGTGCCGTTCCAGTTCATCGCCAATGACGGCAACCTGGTGGTGAACCCCATCACGCTGACCGAGCTCGACGAGCAGGGCATTGCCGAGCGCTACGACATCGTCGTCGACTTCTCCAACTTCCGCGTCGGCGACCGCTTGCATCTCGTCAACCGCCTGAAGCAAACGAGCGGCAACAAACCCGACGGCGCCGTCTCCCTGTCGCAGGCGCTGCAGGGCGACAACAACGATCCGGTGCTCGGTGCTCTCCTGCAGTTCCGCGTGGTGGGGTCGGTGCCCAGCGTCGACATGCCGGGACAAACGCTGACCATGGCCAACTCCTGCGGTACCCAGGATACCAGCCAGGTGCCGCAGACTTTGACCGACCAGATCCCGATCGTGGCCCCGGTCAGAACGCGCGTCGTCGAGTTCGGGCGCAAGGGCACGGGTGACTCGCGCGACCCGGCGACCGGTCAGTGCACGCCCGATTGCTCGGAGGTGGTGTTCAACTTCCCCTGGACCATCACCGTCAACGGCGGTCCAGCCCATTCCATGAACGCCAACCGCGTCTCGAATGTCTATCCCAAGGCCGGCGAGATCGAGCACTGGACCTACATCAATGGTGGCGGTGGCTGGGATCATCCGATCCACCTCCACTTCGAGGAAGGCATCACCATGAACCGCGGCAGCGGGGTCATCCCGGCCACGGAAAAACTGGTGCGCAAGGACGTCTGGCGCCTGCGCCCGTCAGGCCAGGTGCAGTTCCAGATCCAGTTCGGTGAGTACGGCGGCTCCTATGTCAACCACTGCCACAACACGGTGCACGAGGACTTTGCGCTCCTCATGCGCATCCAGTTGCTCGTGGGTGAACGGACGGCCGTGACGGACACACCGAACCCGACGGAAGACGGGGTGAAATTCACCACGCCCGAGATCCTGCCCGAAGGCGATCCCGCCCAAAGGCCGGCCCTATTCGTGCCCAAGTCCACTTGAGGCGGACGGGGTCTCAGATTTGAAGGTGCACCGGGGGTATCAAGCGAGGATACCCCTGGTCAGCCATTTGCTGGAGGCGGGCATGCGGCTGACGGTAATGGGCGTGTGGCTGCTGGCAGCGCTCGGTCTGCTGGCGGGTCCGGCACAGGCGGCGCGCTGGGGCAAGGAGTACGTGCCCAACGTACCCGTCGTCACCCAGGACGGCAAGACGCTCAACTTCTACGACGATCTCATCAAGGACAAGATCGTCGTCTTGAGCTTCATTTACACGAGCTGCAAGGACATCTGTCCGCTCGCCACGGCGCGGCTGGGCGAGGCCCAGGAGTTGCTCGGCGACCGCGTCGGGCGCGACATCTTCTTTTATTCGATCTCAATCGAACCCGAACGCGACACGCCCGAACGCCTCAAACAATATGCCGATGCCTTCCACGCCGGCCCCGGCTGGCTGTTCCTGACCGGGCTGCCCGAGGATATCAAAACCATCCGATACAAGTTCGGCGACCGGCGCCCCGATCTTGCCGATCACCGCAACGATGTCGTGCTCGGCAACGGCAAAACCGCGGAATGGCAACGGGAAAACGCGCTGGGCGACCTGGAGCATTTCGTGCGCGCCATTGAAGACATGGACCGCAGCACGCGCGGGCAAAGCCAGACCGCAGCCGTCGATAAGCCCGGCGGCGAGACGCAGCCGGCGCGGCCAGACGTGGGCTACGACCGCGGGCACGTGCTGGAGGGCCGGCAGCCGGGCTCGGCCATGTTTGTGAAGTTGTGCG
>Ga0075424_100000287_pt1 | contig 37018 bp, 30 predicted proteins | sample SoiMethybrSBSTD3_FD_75301 | JGI IMG/M metagenome (GOLD analysis project Ga0075424, IMG submission 75301) | Bulk soil microbial communities from a Populus tree surrounding site in Tennessee, USA - Soil MetaG P. TD hybrid SBSTD3 | ecosystem: Environmental > Terrestrial > Soil > Tree plantation...
GACCCACAGCGGAATGATGACCAGCTGATAAAAAAGGTCTTTTCTCGTACCCGCGTAAAACGAGAGGAAGTAGGCAAGTGGGTATCCGAGCACTAAGGAAAACAGCGTCACCCGCAACGCAATCCACATCGATCGTAGCAAGGTCTGCCAGTAGACCGGAGTCGTCACGAGTTTGTCATAGTTTGCATGCGTCCACGTATGGAGAATGGTCTGCAACGGCGACACCGACCAGAAGCTATAGCAGAACATCAAGAGGTACGGCAGCAGGAGGAATACGGTGACCCACAATAACGGGGGAACCGTGACAGCCGCCTTGTATGCGCGTGAAAACATCAGTTTCTTTCGGCCGATTCGCGGACCGGCACGGCGGCGGCTGGCAGGAATTCGAATTCCTCATCACCGCGCCAATCGCCGCGGTTGGTCGTCCGAACGAAGAAAGTTAACCCGTCCCCACACTCGATTTGTAGAAGTTCAGTTGCGCCGTGAAAGGCCTGGTGACGCACTTTGCCTCGAAGACGCACCGCGCCGGTTGTCGTTGCCGAACCCGCGGGCCGAACTTTCTCTGGCCGAAGCGAAAACGAAACTAGACCATCCGGAAGTTCTGTTTTCCATGACAAGGAATTGCACCGGACGATGCCCCCTCGAACCTCGCCTCGCAACAGGTTTGTGTGCCCTATGAATTGCGCAGTGTAAGTCGTCGCAGGCCGGTCGTAGATTTCCCGAGGTGTTGCGACTTGTTCCAATTGGCCCATTCGCAAAAGCGCAATGCGATCGGACATCACCATCGCCTCTTCCTGATCGTGTGTGACGAAAACGAATGAGATGCCTACCTCGCGCTGCAGGGATTTCAGCTCTACCTGCATCTGACGGCGCAAGTTCGCGTCCAGCGCCGAAAGCGGTTCATCCAGCAACAGCAGTTGCGGATGATTCACCAGCGCCCGTGCGAGCGCAACTCGCTGCTGTTGTCCTCCACTGATCTTCGATGGCTTCGATTTGGCATGCGCGGTCATTTTGACTCGAGCCAGCGCCTGCTCGACGCGCGTGGAGACCTCCGCTGCCGGCAACTTTGACACCTGCAGTCCGTAGCCCACGTTTTGCTCGACGGTCAGGTGAGGGAACAGCGCATAGTGTTGAAACACCGTGTTTACGGGTCTTCTGTAAGGAGGCAGTTGGTCTAGTCGCTTCCCTCCAATCCAGAGTTCTCCGGAAGTCGCGCTTTCGAATCCGGCAATGATCCGCAGTAGCGTTGTCTTGCCCGAACCGCTCTCGCCAAGGATCGTGAGGAACTCCCCTTGCGCAACCTGCAGTGAAATATCGCGGAGCACGACATTGTTACCGAACCTTTTTGCGACGTTCCGAATGTCCAGAAGGGGGGAAGAAACGGCGGGCCTTACGTTCAATTCGGCGGGAGTTGTACTCGTAGACATGTTTGGTTCTAATGAAAACGCCGAGCGTCCTGAGCAACGGTGCTACTGCGCCGCCTTGACCTCATTCCAGATCTCGTTGTACTTCGCGCGACGCGGTACGTTCTGCCAGAAATAAATTCGCTTCTGATAGTTGTCCACGTCGTCCAGGTGTAAAATCTTGCGCTCATCGACAGTCATCAGTTTTCCCGCCTCCGGATTCGCAGGCGTGTAGTGCGTCACAGCAGTCACTAATTTCTGTGTCTTTGCTTGCACCATGTATTCCAGGAATTGGTACGCAAGTTCCTGGTTCGCGCTGGCCGAAGTGATCATTAAATGGTCAATCCACCCGGTGGTGTTTTCCTTAGGGATGGTCTCACCAACAGGGAAATTTTGCTTTTTCAGTTCCGCGGTATTCAGTGGCCAACCCATAGCTGCGACTACTTCATGATTTTGGAACAGATTTGTCAACTCGCCGCCAGTTGCCCACATTTTGCGAATGTTCGGCTTGAGTTCCAGAAGTTTCTTCTTGACGGCTTCAAGTTGCTCGTCGCTGAGGTTGTAGAGTTGATTCGGATCCGGCTTGTCAAAGCCAAGGACTTGGGCCGCCATGTAGACGGAGGAGAGTTCATCCCACACGGAAATCTTCCCACGATACTTCGGATCCCATAGCACATTCCACGAATCAGGTGGTTGGCGAAACGCCGTCGTGGCGTAAATCAATGGATTTGGCCCCCACGTAAAAGGCACACCGTATACATTGCCATTCACACGCACAAGGGATAGGGAAGTGAGCTTTGGCGAGAGTTGAGTGTAGGTGGGGATCTTCGCAAGATCGAGGGGTGTCGCCAGGTTTGCCGAAGCAATCATGGTCGCGACATCACTCGAGGGCGAGATCACATCGTAGTTGCTGGCGCTGCCGCCACGAAGTTTGGCAACGAGTTCGTCACTCGTCCCCATGTAAGAGGCGGACACCTTGCATTTACACTGCTCTTCGAATCCGTTTACGAATGACGGATCAGCGTACCCTTCCCACACCAGAAGGTTCAGCGTGGAGGACTTCTTTGCGCAGGAACTGAAACCAAGAATTACCAACAAGAGTGAAAAGACACCGACCAGTCTCTTCATCATTTCGCCTCCAGGCGACTCGCCTTCAACGCGTTTTTCCAATTCGGAGATTCGTAGACCACTTTCCCGCCCACTATCGTCAGCAGCACTTCAGTCTTCTCGATTTGCGTGGGTTCGATTCGAAAAAGATCCTGCCCAAGGATGATCAAATCGGCGACCTTGCCCGGCTCGAGAGATCCTTCAGTTGCCTCGCGGTGCCCGGCAAATGCGGCGCCCAGAGTGTAACCGCGAATTGCGTCTTCAAGACTGATGCGCTCGTTTGGAACGAATCCGCCTGGTGGCTTGCCATCGGTCGTCTGCCGCGTGAGAGCATTCTGCACGCCTGCCCACGGATTTAAGGTGACAATCGGCCAGTCGCTGCCGAAGGCTAGCACTCCTCCGGAATTCTCTACGCTGCGCCAACTCCATGCGCGCTGAACTCGCTCTGGTCCCACGTTGCGCGCCCACACGGCCAGGGTGTCCTCATTGGGATACGCATGGAGGGGCTGAAAGCTGGCGATGACTCCGAGCTTACCGAAGCGGGGAATATCCTGGGCCGTAATGGTTTCGATGTGCTCGATGCGGTGCCGACGATCGCTGGTACCGTTTACCTTGGCGGCGTTCTCATACGCATCAAGTGTGGCGCGTACGGCGCGTTCGCCGATGGCATGCGTAAAAACCTGGATCCCGCGCTTATCGAGATCGGCGACCATCCGTTTATACGTACTGGGCTCCCAGAGAAGATCTCCTGTCAATTTTGGATCGTCACTATATGGGCTCAACATCGCCGCCGTGTGCGATTCCACCACTCCGTCCATGAAGAATTTCACGGCTCCACCAGAGATCCACTCGTCATGATATTTCTTCCGCGCTCCTTCGATCTCCTCGAACTGTGCCGCCGTGATTTCCGGAGGCGTGGCGGGATAGGAGAGATACATGCGCAGCGTAAGCTCGCCAGACTTCTGCAAATCCCGCAGGAGATCTACATCCTGCAAGTCGCCGCCGGCACTGTGGACGCGGACAAGCCCAACACGATTCGCTTCCTTGATACCCGCCTGCAGTGCTTGTAACTTTTCCTGGCGCGTGAGAGCAGGAATGGCCCTTCGCATGACTGCGTCGGCCGCATCTTCCTTGAACACGCCAATAGCCTCACCCGTCTTCGGATCGCGCACAATTTCGCCGCCGCGTGGATTGGGCGTGTCCTTGGTAACTCCCGCTAGTTCCATAGCCTTGGTGTTAGCCCACCAGGTATGCCCGTCATAGGAATCGAGGTATACGGGTCGGTCGGGGATAATCTCGTCCAGATATTTCTTGTGCGGAAGATTCGTCGGCCCGACGGAGGAGTATTGCCACCCTCGCCCGAGTACCCACGCTTCGTTCGGATGTGCGTCAGCGTAAGCCTTTACGCGGCGCTGGATCTCTGTAGTGTCCGGCGCATCATCCAGAAAAATCCGTTGCTGACTCAAGGATCCATCCAAAAAATGGATATGACAGTCCGTGAAACCGGGCAGCACAAGTTTGCCGGCTGCATCGATTATCTTGGTCGTGGCTTCCTTGTATTTATCGATTTCTGCGGCGCTGCCAACCGCAACAATTTTGTCAGCGCGAATCGCGACCGCTTCAGCCCAAGGCTGTTTGCTGTTCACCGTGTACACCCGCGCGTGCGTGATTACAACATCAGCAGCAGGCGGTTGCGTTTGTCCCTTCACCAATAGAGCAACGTTCAGCAAAGCCCCAATCAGCAACCCGGCATACCGGCAATGGCGCACCCACCGTCCCAAGGAGTCCAAGTTTCCCCTCAGCGTACGAGAATCACTTCTTCCGCAATTAAAGCTAAGACACCTTGCGAGCCAACAACATTAAGAGAGATCGCAAACCAACAACTGAGAACCGAGAACCGGGAACTGCCTTCAAAACGTCGGCGGCGTGTTCACCCACAGCACCCACGTTTCCGAATGTCCAGGATTCTTCCAGCGATGCGGTGTAGCGCTCTCGAAGTAAAAGCTGTCACCTGACTTGAGCCGGTACTCCTGGCCATCAAGCGCCAACTGCAACTCGCCGCGCAGCACCAGCAGGAACTCTTCGCCTTCATGCGTGTAGGATTCGCCGCTGCCCGCCTTGGGCGCGATTCGAAATAGATGAGGCTCCATCACTGTATTGCCCCACGCCAGCAATTCCATCCGCACACCCGGACCTGCCTCAAGTACCTTCCGTCCGCTGGGTCGTACCAGGCGGCTATTCGATTCCGCCGGATCAAAGAACTGCAGAATGTTTGTCTTGTGGAAGCGCGCGAGTCTGCGCAGTGTGGCGATGGACGCGCTCATCTGAGAGCGCTCGATGGCGCTCAAGAATCCGACGGAAATGCCGGCTGCCTTAGCCACTTGCGCCAACGAGAGTCCGCGCCGAATCCGCAATTGTCGCAACCGGGCACCGATTGCGCCGCTGACGCCGTCAGGCGAAGGCCGCACCAGCCCCTCGCGTTTCAGAAGTTGAACAATGGCCGGCGCATTCAATCCTCGCACGCGTCGCAGAAAGCGGGCGCGCTTCAGGATTTTCACATCCTCGGCACTGAAAAGCCTGTACTTGCTTTGGGTGCGACGTGGACGCGTGAGCCCCAGCCCTTCCCAAGAGCGGATGACGGAAGGCGAAACACCCACCAGTCGTGCTACCTCGCCGATTTTCAAGTAAGGTTGCCTGATGTTCGACTTCATGCTGCTAACGCCTATCTTTCAGCGTTTCGCGACTGCCATGGATCGCTATTTTTCGCTTGACAGTCAGGGTGAGCTTCTCTAACCTTGCGCGATTATAGCAAGGTTTGTTTGCGGCGCAAGACAGTCTGTGAATCGCAATTTCTGTTAACGACAACTTTCCCCTGCATCGCGGAGGTCTCATGCTGTCGTCGAAAGCACGTCAGGCGACGCGAGTTCTGGTCGCATGGTTCTGCCTTATCGCTTCCACGTTACTTTCCGCGCAAAGTACCGGCGGGCGCATTTTGGGCCGTGTGGCTGATTCGAGCGGCGCCATTGTGGTCGGTGCGAAAATCACCCTGACCAATGAAGCGACTAGCATGAGCCGCGATACCAAGACCAACGAGAACGGCGATTATGTTTTCCTTGAGGTCGCACCCGGGCAATACGCTCTTAAATTCGAGCAGCAGGGTTTCACCACTAACCTGCGCAAAGGCGTCACGCTAGATGTGAATCAGGTCGTGACGCTGAACATGACCTTGCAGGTTGGCCAAAGCAAGGAGGTAGTGGAAGTCACTTCAGAGGCGCCCCTGGTGGATACCACCAGTACGCAGCTTGGGGCGGTGGTAAACAATCGATCCGTCAACCAGCTCCCACTCAACGCTCGCGATACCTATCAGTTCCTGCAATTGCAACCCGGGGTCATGTCCACCGTCGGATCTTCCAATTCAGTGGTCTATGGAAACGATCGAGCTGGGGCAGTGTCTGTGAATGGGGGGCGTGGCCGTGCCAACAACTTTAGCGTGAACGGCGGCGATGCCAACGACCAGTTCGTCAACTTGCCAACCGTGCAGCCTGCACCTGACAGCATTGAAGAGTTTCGCGTTCTTACCAATACCTTCGATGCCGAGTATGGCCGCAACTCCGGGTCTGTGGTCAACGTGGTTACAAAATCGGGAACGAACAATATTCGCGGGAATGTGTATGAATTTTTCCGCAACACGGTTCTGAACGCAAATGCTTACTGCTTCGTAGATGTCGCTTGCGACAAGCCGCAGTTCAATCAAAACCAGTTTGGCGGAACTCTCGGCGGACCCATCAAGAAAGATCGGACTTTCTTCTTCACCTCGTACGAAGGCAGGCGCATACGTCAGGGAATTACATCGCCAGCAGTGACCGTCCCTTCTGCTGCGGAACGTCCCAACAACGACGCCGCACACATGGTGAATGGTCACATTGTCGCCGATTTCTCCGAGGAATCGCCGTTCCCCGGGACTCTGAGCAGTGCATACGCATTACTAAATGGAGGTGGAGTCGGGCAGCGGGGAGGCTGCCAGCAGGCCGTTACCGATATGGGCGGGGGAACGATTGGAGACGGCGTTCTCTATAGTGACATCTTTCCGGGCAACAAGATTCCCCTGGAATGCCTCGATGCGACTGCAGTAGACCTGCTGCAATTTGTTCCTCTTCCCCCGGCGGGCTCTGCAGGCAACCTCATTCAGACTGTTCCCGTCCAGCCCACCCGTGGCGACCAGTTCACGGTAAGAGTCGATCATCGCATCAATGACAAACAGAACCTCAGCTTCTACTACTATTTCGACGATCACCACGTAGTTTCGCCGTTTGCGCAGTTTCAGGCTGCCGGCGCGAACGTGCCCGGTTTCGGATCGATCACTGAAGAGCGATTCCAACAGTGGAACATCAGCCATACCTGGACTATCAACAACAGTACGGTGAATGAATTCCGCTTCAACTACAATCGCGAAGCGCAGAGAACTTTTCAACATCCGGTCCGCACTTCTTTAGTGCAGGATTCCTGTCCGCTACCGCCTACCTGGCTCACCGATGTCTTGGGGCCGGTACCTTGCTTTTCGGATGGCACGTCAGACAACGCCTTGGGCATTCATCCCAACCTTGGCGCTAGCCGAGAGGGAGTTCCTTTCGTCCAGGTAAGCGGCGGATTCACGATTGGGAACAACGGTGAGGGTGAACTGCCTCAGGTGGGCAATTCATTTCAATGGTCCGACAATCTCAGCAAAGTGGTTGGGAACCACTCGCTAAAGTTCGGTGCAGATGTTCGTCGCCAGCGCTTCGACCAGACCTTGTATTTTGATGTCAACGGCGAATTCTTTGTGGACGGTACTTCGACCAACACCACTCTAGGAGATACAGTCTTCTCCGACTACTTGCTTGGATTCCCCGGTTCATATGGTCAGGGCTCAGCACAGGTCGAAAATGTCCGCAGCACTGGACTGTATCTTTTTGCTCAGGATAGTTGGAAGATCAAACCCAACCTGACGCTAAATTATGGGCTGCGCTGGGAACTCAACACTCCCATTGCCGATGTCAGCAGGCACGTACAGACCTACCGACCGGGACAAACCAGCACAATCTATCCCTGCATGGACACCGTCAACACCGACTGTTCTTCCATGACTCCGGTGGGTTTGCTTGTCTCGGGGGATCAGGGCATTCCGAATGCCCTGACGCAGACGTACTACAAAGCTTTTGCCCCGAGGATTGGCGTCTCATGGAGTCCAGGAAGTTCCGGCAAGACCGTAATCAAAGCGGGATGGGGACTGTTCTATAACCCGATCGAGCAGCTCGTGCTGGAACAGTTCAGCGCTGAGCCACCATTCGGCGGTAGCACCTTCCCCTTTAACACTTTCTTCAACACACCGTTCCTCGACCAAAGCGGGGAATTTTCCTACCCCAATCCGTTTGGTCTGCCCTCGCTGGCGGGCGTCAATGGCATCCTGAATCCGCCACGGGGCCAGGGAGTGGACTGGGGCATGTTCCGTCCGATTCTCTTATTCGGACAGTTTCAGCCGCACCTGCGCAGTCAGTATTCGGCCCAGTACAACCTTACGATCGAGCGCGAACTGACCAGAGATTTGAAATTGCAGGTGGGTTACGTCGGATCTCAGGGGCATCGTTTGTTGGCCACGCACGACATCAACTACGGGAATCCCCAAACTTGTTTGGATTTGTATAACATCTCGCTCGCTACGGGTGATGACAGCCTGTTCTGCGGACAATACTTCGCGGATGCTCCCTACTTCATTCCAGCTGGCGAAATTCCTGCGGGTATGACTTTGCACCTGCCCTATGGATCGCAACCGGTGGTGACTGGACCCAATCCCACGGATATCACTTTGGTGGGATTGCGCCGGTATTCCTCTCCGCAATGCGATCCATTGACTGGTACTGGGTGCCCTGCTGACGGCATTCCCGTATTCAGCAGCATCTTTGCTCAGGACACGATTGCCAATTCGGCCTACAACTCGTTGCAGGCATCTCTCGATAAACGTTTTACGAAGGGATTGCAGTTGACCGCTGCTTATACGTTCAGCAAGTCCTTCGATCAAGCCTCCAGCTTCGAAGGGATCTTGAACCCAATCGACCCCCTTCGGAGCCGGTCACTCTCCAATTTCGATGCGCGACACAGGATTGTGTTGAGCTACTACTGGGAGCTGCCAGTCCCGCATTACAGCGGCGCCAAAGGCACGCTGCTTAACGGTTGGGCGATCTCGGGGATCACCACGTTCCAGACTGGATTCCCGATTCGCATTCAATCCCTCGCGGATAACGAGCTGATGTATAGCTTCGACTTCGAGCTACCGGGCGAGCCGAATCAGATCGCACCCTTTCGTACGATGAGACCTCAATCCCACGGCAACTACTTTTTCGATCCCAATAGTTTCACAGAGAATGCATCCGATTCGTCAGAGCCACCCTGCACCGATGGTGCGGCATTCGGATGCTACGACCCAACGCTATTTGGCAGTCTGGGAAACGCGCCGCGCACAATCTGCTGCGGGCCGCATGTCAGCCAAACAGACCTCGCTTTGCTGAAGACGATTCCCTTATCGGAAACAAAACGTATCGACTTCCGCGCCGAGTTCTTCAACCTCTTTAATCACACGCAGTTTTACACTCCGGACGGCAATACGTCCGACGGCTCACAATTCGGCCAGGTCACGCAAGCTCGCGACCCGCGGCTGATACAATTTGCTTTGAAGTTCTTTTTCTAGTCGGAGTGTTATCCGACGCCCCGGGCGGCTTTCCGCCGCCTGGGCACAATCTAATGGCCAACGTCACGGCCTGAGCATTCTTGGAGACTCCCGATGTACCCCGAACTGCAGAAGGAGCTCGAAACTTTCGAGCGCCGTACGCCGAAATCCGCCGAAGCCCACAAGCGCAACCTGAAGCGCCTTCCCTTGGGCGTCGCCAGCAACTACCGCGCCTACGATCCATATCCGATCTTCGTAGAGGAAGGTCAGGGCTCTCACTTCCGCGATCTCGATGGAAATGACTACATCGATCACAACCTGTGCTTCGGCGCGCTGATGGCCGGGCATTGCCACCCCGCCGTGATCAAAGCGGTCGAGAAGCGAATGACCACCGGCACGATGTTCGGCATGCCGCATGACATGGAATGGCAATTAGCCGAGGAGATCTGCAAGCGCTTTCCCGTCGAGATGGTACGTTTTGGCTCGAGCGGCACGGAAGCGACCATGCACGCTGTTCGTCTCGCTCGCGCCGCCACCGGTCGCGACAAGATACTGAAATTTGAGGGCGGATATCACGGGTTGCATGACACGGCGCTGGTCAGTGTGAAGCCGCACGCGCCCGACTTTGGCGACGTTCACAATCCCGTTTCTGTTCCGGGTGGACTTGGTGTTCCGAAAGCCTCTCTAACTAACGTCCCGATTGCCACTTTCAACGATCTGGACACCGTCGAGCGCCGCTTCCAGGAAAATCCCGGACAGATGGCCGCCATCATCCTCGAACCGATCCTGATGAACGTCGGACTGTGCATGCCGCAGCCTGGATTCCTAGAGGGACTTCGCGAGATTGCGACCAACAACGGTGCGCTCCTGATCTTCGACGAAGTGAAAACAGGCGCGAAGCTTGGCTGGGGCGGCGCTTCGGAGTACTACAGCGTCACTCCCGACATGATTTGCCTGGCGAAATCGATCGGAGGCGGATTCCCATTGGCCGCCTTCGGCACGCACAAGTCGGTCATGGATTTGATCTCTCAGCACAAGGTCTTCCACGGCGGAACGTACAACACGAACCCCGTTTCAATGGCCGCTGGACTGGCGACCTTCTCTGACGTTCTCACCCGTGAAAACTACGCGCATGTCGAGAAGCTCAGCAAGAAACTTGTCGAGGGCTACAACCGGATCATCAAGAAAGTCGGGCTGCAGGCCTACATTGCGCAGGCGGGTGCAAACGGCGCGTTGATGCTGTACCCGCAGGAAATTCGTAATTACCGTGATTGGCTGACCGTCGACGTCGACGTGTGGCGCCACTACTGGTTCGGCATGGTCAACCGTGGCGTCATGCCGCAGCCTTACTGGCAGGACGAGCAATGGACCATCTCCGTCCAACACACAGAAGCCGACATCGATAAGCACATCGCAGCTTTCGATGACATCGCCGTGTCCCTCGCCAAGGCACAGCAGGAACGCGCCGACAAAGCTCCAGCTCTGGCCGCGCACTGACAGGGCCGTCATAGTGGGGCGGGCACGCTCCTGCCCGCCTCACGGCCTGCAGCAGGAAGATCGCGCGAGGCTTCCCCGGCGCGGTGCGAGGAATCGGAAAAAAGAAATCTACCAGGGAGCCGCATTTGTCCGAGCAAAATCACGAGCAGCCTCACCTCAAGCGCGTCCTGGGCCGCTGGGACCTGGTGTTGCTGTTCGTAGTCGCAGTGTTCAATCTGAACGTTGTGCCCTCGATTGCCGCCAATGGCGGAGTGACAGTTTGGCTCTGGCTCATCTCTCTTCTCTTATTCTTCTGGCCGCAAGGCATCGCTGTCATTGAACTTTCCCACCGGTATCCGGGAGAGGGCGGCGTCTATCTCTGGGCAAAAGAGGTCTTCGGCGATTTTCACGGCTTCCTATCCGGGTGGTGTTACTGGACCAACAACATGCTCTACGTGCCGACGGTAATGTTGTACTTCGTCGGTGTATCCGTCTTCGCCCTCGGTCCCAGTCACGCTGCGTTGGCGGATAGCAAAATGTTCGCAATGACCGCGTCGATCGGTCTTTTGGTCTTTCTCACTTTTTTAAATATCGTTGGCCTCGGCGTGGGCAAGTGGCTGAACAACATAGGTGGCATCGGCACCGGAATCGCGGCGGCTACCTTAATTGGGCTCGGCTTGACTATCTTCTTCCGTTACGGAACCACCGTTACCGCCGCTGATTTCCGTATTCCCGCCGATCCGCGTTTCGTGTTGAACTCTTTCGGCGTGATCTGTTTCGGCCTGGTGGGACTGGAACTCGCCTCCATCATGGGCGACGAGATTCGCGATCCGCAACGAACTTTGCCCGGAGCCGTCGCCTGGGGCGGCATTATTTCCGGAGCGCTCTACATCGGCGCCACCCTAACCCTCCTGATTGCTGTCAGCAAGAATGAGATCAGCGTGCTGCAGGGCATCGTGCAAGCGGTCAGTCACATGGCAACACGAGTCGGTGTGGGGTGGATCATTGCGCCCTTCGCTCTGATGCTGAGCCTCTCGATCGCCGGCATCGGTTCGGCATGGATGGGGGGATCGGCGCGGATTCCGTTTGTTGCGGGACTGGACTCCTACATGCCTCCATGGCTGGGAAACCTGCATCCCCGATATGCGACTCCGTATGCTGCCCTCATCGTGCAGGGCGCCGTTTCTCTGGTCCTTGTGATCATCAATTTTGTGGCCTCAGGCGGCGTGCAGGAAGCCTTCCAGACGATGCTCTCCCTGGCGGTCGTTCTGCAACTGGTGCCGTTTTTGTATGTGTTTGCAGCTTTGCTCAAGTTTGCCTTTCGCGGCTCGATCGTGGAAGGCGGGTATGGGAGAGCGAAGCTTGTATTTGCCGGAGCGAGTGGATTGCTTACCACCGTCCTCGGAATCTCCTTGGCGTTTTTTCCTGCCAAGCAGATCACTTCTCTCTGGAAGTACGAATTCAAAATGATTGGGTTTACGGTTGCGTTCCTGGCCCTGGCAGCATTCTTCTTCTTCGTGTATGGCCGATTGAAAACGTCGCGTCCCGCTGCTGTAGCTCACGCGGAAGCGGCACGAATCACGTAGGGGATGGGCGAATCTATTGAGGAATGCACCATGAAGTGACGGCCCGATCGCAAGAGGGGGGCGCGACTTTGATTTCTCCGCGACCTTTGCGGTTTTTCTTCGCGATCTTCGAGGTTAAGAGCTTTTGACCGCAAAGCGCGCAAAGAAATCGCAAAAGATCGCAAAGAACGAGCAGTACCGAACGATATTCTGCGAAGCTCAATAAAAACACGCGAGACGGATGATCGCGGAGGTCCTTATGCCTAGTGGAGTCCAGACCGAAGTCAAAACTTACCAGATGCACATCAATGGCGAGTGGGTCGACAGCAAGTCAGCCAAAACATTCCCTGTCTACGATCCCGCTTCGGAAGAGGTCATCGCGCAAGTTCCCGACGCCAGCAGCGAGGATGTGAATCGCGCCGTCGCCGCAGCGAAGGCTGCATTTGATGAAGGAACATGGCCCAGCACGACGGCGCAGGAGCGCGGCCGCATCCTGTTCCGCTTGGCCGACAAGATTCGCCAGAACCTGGCACAACTCGCCGAACTCGAAGCCCGCAACTGCGGCAAGCCCATCGTCGAGGCGGAATTCGATATCAACGACACCGCCACCTGCTTCGAGTACTACGGCGGCCTGGCGACGAAGATCCTCGGCTACGTCAATCCGGTCCCAGACAATGCCGTCAGCCTCACGCTGAAAGAACCGATCGGCGTCGCCGGGCAGATCATCCCGTGGAACTATCCGCTTCTGATGGCGGCGTGGAAATTGGCGCCAGCATTGGCCGCGGGTTGCACGTGCGTGTTGAAGCCTGCCGAGCAAACACCCCTCACCGCGCTGGAATTCGCCAAGTGGTTTGCCGAAGTCGGACTTCCTCCCGGCGTCGTCAATGTGATTACTGGCTTTGGCGAGAGCGCAGGCGCTCCACTGGTGCAGCACGCGGACGTAAACAAGATTGCTTTCACGGGTAGCGCTTCTGTGGGCAAGATCATTGTGAAACAAGCTGCCGACACCGTGAAGCGCGTCACTCTCGAACTCGGCGGCAAGTCACCCAACATCTTCTTTGCCGATGCTGACTTCGAAGCAGCCATCGATGGAGCTCTCTTCGGCGTCTTCATCAATCAAGGCGAGGTCTGCTCTGCAGGCAGTCGCATCCTGGTGCAGAAGCCCATATACAAGAAATTCGTCGATGCCATGACGGAGAAGGCGAAGAAGATCAAACTGGGTGCGCCCCTCGATCGCGACACGAAGATGGGTCCGCTGGTGAGCAAGGAACAATTCGAGCGCGTCCGGTCTTACCAGGAAGTGGGGAAGAAGGAAGCCAAGCTAGCAATTGGTGGAGGTCGCTCCGATCAATTTGCCAAGGGTTACTACGTGCAGCCGACCATCTTCTATGATGTCGACAACAATGCCCGCATCGCGCGCGAAGAAATCTTCGGACCAGTTGCTGCCGTCATTCCATTTGAAGATGAAAAAGACGCCGTCAAGATCGCCAACGATTCTCCCTACGGCCTCGCGGCCGCCGTCTGGACCCGCGATATTTTCAAGGCATTCCGCGCGGTGAAATCACTCCGCGCTGGCATCGTTTGGGTGAACCACATGCAGCCGACGTACGTGGAAGCACCGTGGGGTGGCTACAAGCAGTCGGGTTTTGGACGAGAACTGGGGCCATGGGGCATCGAGGAATACCTCGAGACCAAGCAAGTGCATATCAATCTTAATGAAGCTCCAATCGGGTGGTACTGAGATGCCGACCATTCAGTTGAAGACGCAAGTTCCCGGGCCCAAGTCCAAGGCACTGGCCGAGCGTCGTGCAAGCGCCGTGCCGCGCGGCCTTTCGCACGCCACGCCGATCTATGTCGCAAGGTCTGAGGGCGCCGTCCTCGAGGATGTCGACGGCAATCGCTACATCGACCTCGCTGGCGGCATCGGATGTCTGAACGTCGGCCATCGTTCGCCCGGCGTGTTGTCGGCGATCCGCGAGCAACTCGACAAGTTCCTGCACACCTGCGTGCAGGTCACCGCCTACGAAAGCTATGTGCGGTTGGCCGAACGGCTGAATGAATTGACGCCCGGCAACTTTCCGAAGAAGACCATGTTCGTGAATTCCGGCGCCGAAGCGGTCGAGAACGCAGTGAAGATCGCGCGTGCTGCCACGGGACGCCCCGGCATCATCGCGTTCGAAGACGCATTCCACGGACGCACCATGATGACGCTGTCTCTCACTAGCAAAACGCACCCATACAAAGCTGGCTTTCAGCCATTCCCCGGCGAGGTTTACCGTATCCCGTATGCGTACTGCTACCGCTGCTCGTATTCACTCAAGTATCCGTCCTGCGATCTTTACTGCGCGCGCCATTTGGAAGACACCTTCAAGCGCGTGGTTGCGCATGAAGGCGTGGCGGCTGTGATTGCTGAACCCGTCCTGGGCGAAGGCGGATTCGTGGCGCCTCCGCTCGACTACTTTCGCACCTTGATCGACATTTGCCACAAGTATGGTGTGCTGTTCATCGCCGACGAGGTGCAAAGCGGATTCGGCCGCACTGGCGCGCTCTTCGCGAGCGAACGATATGGAATCGAGCCCGATATTCTGGTAAGCGCAAAATCTCTTGGCGGCGGCTTGCCGCTGGGAGCCATCACCGGCCGAGCCGAAATTATGGACGCGCCCGGACCCGGCGGCCTGGGTGGAACGTTTGCGGGCAATCCCATTTCCTGTGCGGCGGCGCTCGCCGTGCTAGATCAATTTGAGCAACAAAACTTGACGACACGCGCCAACGAACTTGGGAATCACTTCCAGAGGCGCGCTCGCGAGTGGCAGAAGCGCTGGCCGATGATCGGCGATGTCCGTGGTCTCGGCGCGATGCAGGCGCTCGAACTCGTGCAATCCCAGGACAAGCGCGAGCCCGCGGCAGAAGAGACAAAACAGGTCACGCAATACTGCTATGAGCACGGCGTAATCACAATCTCGGCTGGCTCGTACGGCAATGTTGTCCGCTTGCTGATGCCACTCGTGATCACCGATGCCCAGATGGACGAATCACTTGACATTCTCGAAGGCGCGTTGAAAACCGTGTACGAGAAGAAACACGAAGCGCAGCCGGTGTAGAAGCCATGTCTGAGGCAACCGGGAAGAGTCGCGAAGGGCACGACTTCAGTCGTGCCGCAAGCGAGCTACGAGTTGCGCGCTTCAGCGCCTGCGGTGAGCCGCTGAGGGCCGATATTCTCCCGAGTTCGTGAAGCTAATTGTAAAGAGACACTGGCACTTCGTGCAGCACTCCGCGATCGTTGGTAAGCTTTATTGATCAGAAATCGAGGCGAGTTCCCATGAGCACAGCCATCATTACCGAAGCCAAGGTTCCCCAGTTTATCAATGGCCATTGGGTCGAATCGAACGCCGTCGAATGGGCCGATGTCCTCAATCCCGCCACCGGCGAGACTCTAGCCAAAGTCCCTCTCGCTGACGCCGTCGAGGTGACGAAGGCAATCGATGCCGCAGCTGCTGCCTTTCCCGAATGGCGGCGCACTCCGCCCGAAGATCGCATTCAGCCGCTTTTCAAGCTCAAACAGCTTCTCGAAGATCACATTGACGACATCAGCCGCCTCATCACACAGGAAAACGGCAAGACCTTCACGGAAGCCAAGGCGGAGATGCGCCGAGCGATCGAAAACGTGGAGGTGGCCTGCGGCATTCCGACCATGATGCAGGGTTACAACCTGGAGGATGTGGCACGCGGTATTGACGAAATCATGATCCGTCAGCCGCTCGGCGTGGTCGCCGCGATTGTGCCTTTCAACTTTCCAGGCATGATCGCCTTTTGGTTCCTCCCTTATGCGATCGCCACTGGCAACACCTTCATCCTCAAGCCTTCGGAGCGCGTGCCGTTGACCATGCGCTACATCTACGAATTGATCGAGAAGACAGGACTTCCGAAAGGCGTTGTGAACTTGGTAAACGGAGCCAAGACGGCTGTCGACACGCTGATCGACGACCCGCGCGTGCGGGCTATCAGCTTCGTGGGCTCGACTCCGGTCGCGCGATACATCTATGCACGCGCCGGAGCGAATGGCAAACGCGCTCAATGCCAGGGCGGCGCCAAGAATCACGTGATCGTTCTGCCCGATGCCGACATGTCCATGGCCACGCAAATTATCTCCGACAGCGCCTTTGGATGCGCGGGTCAACGCTGTCTCGCGGTCTCCGTAGCCGTAACCATCGGCGAAGCGCAGAACACTTTCCGCGATGCCATCACCGACGCTGCTTCCAAACTTCGTGTAGGAAATGGACTCGAAGAGGGCGTGCAGATGGGACCTGTGATCACGCGGCAAAGCCGCGAACGCATCGAATCGCTGATTGGCATGGGCGAGAAGCAGGGCGCAAAAGTCCTGCTTGACGGGCGTAACACAAGGATCGCGAAACACGAGGCCGGAAATTTTGTGAAGCCCACGGTTCTCGACGGTGTGCCCACGACCAGCGAGCTCACACATACGGAAATCTTCGGCCCGGTGCTGAGCATGATCCATGCCGACAACATGGATGAAGCCATCGCATTCCTTGAACGCAATCCTTACGGCAACCAGGCCTCGCTCTTTACATCGAGCGGATCGGCAGCGCGCCGTTTCCGCTACCAAGCGCCAGCGGGAAATATCGGCATCAACATTGGTGTCGCAGCGCCGATGGCATATTTCCCATTCAGCGGATGGAAAGACAGCTTTTTCGGCATCATGCACGGCCAAGGCCGCGACTCTGTTGAGTTCTATACGGAAAAGAAAGTTGTCGTCGAACGCTGGGCCAAGGAGCACTCGCGCAAGTTCTAAATCTGCAAAGGCGCAAACGCGCATCGGATGCGCGAATGAGCGACAGTTCGCAACGTTTTCTTCTTGCACCTTCGTGTCCTTGGTGGTTCAACGTTTTTCGAGAAACAACCGCGATTTGGATGAAGATTCAGGAGTTCAGGAAATGACCACTGCAACTGCGACCACCACTTTGACCGGTCAGGAAATTGTCGACCTCACAAAGAAACACACTCTGTTCGAGTGGTCCGCCCAATCCAAGGTCGACCCCATTCCGGTGGCGCGAGCTAAGGGCATCTATTTCTGGACGCCGGAAGGGAAGCGCTTCATCGACTTCAACAGCCAACTGATGAGCGTCAACATTGGCCATGGCGACCAGCGTGTGATCAACGCCATCGCAGAGCAGGCATCCACCCTGTGCTACGCCAACCCGTTCATGGCCACTGACCCGCGTGCCCGGCTGGGCGCCAAGTTGGCCGAAATCACGCCGGGCGATATCGACACATTCTTCTTCACCAACGGCGGCGCCGAGGCCAACGAGAACGCTATCAAAATCGCTCGCTTCTTCACCGGACGCCATAAGATCATCGCGCGTTATCGCTCGTATCACGGTGCCACGGCTGGAAGCATCACGCTTACGGGTGATCCTCGCCGCTGGGCCGCCGAACCCGGCATTCCCGGCGTCGTGCGGGTGCTCGATCCCTACCACGGAATCGAGCGTGGCTGGGAGTCTGCGGAAACGTCCCTCACCATGATCGAAGAGATCATGCAACTTGAAGGCCCTCACACGATCGCGGCATTCATTCTTGAAACCGTTGTCGGAACGAACGGCATCCTCATACCGCCTGACGGCTATATGCAGGGCGTGCGCAAGCTGTGTGACAAGTATGGGATTCTCATGATCGCCGACGAAGTGATGGCCGGCTTCGGCCGCACCGGCGAGTGGTTTGCCATCGATCACTGGAAGGTTGTCCCTGACCTGATCTCGATGGCCAAAGGTCTCACCTCGAGTTATCTGCCGCTGGGCGCAGTCGGCATGCGCCATCACATCGCACAACATTTCCAGGACAAGGTTTTCTACGGCGGTCTTACCTACAACAGCCATCCCATGGGATGTGCCGCAGCTCTGGCTACGATTCGTGTGTATGAGGAAGATCGTCTGATCGAAAACGCCCGCAAGATGGGTGCCATCATGAAAGAACTCGGAGCGCAGTTGCTGGCGAAGCACCCGTCAGTCGGGGCGATCCGTTCCATCGGCCTCTTCGGAATCGTTGAATTGATCCGGAGCCGCAAGACGCGCCAGCCGATGGCTCCATTTAACGGTACCTCCGACGAGATGGCAGCGCTCAGCCGGTTTTTCCGTGAAAACGGTCTCTACACGCTGGTGCGTTGGAACACGTTCTACACCAATCCGCCCCTGTGTATTAACGAGCAGCAATTGCGGGAAGCATTCGCGATTATTGACAAAGGACTGGAAATTCCGGACAAGGCACTCGTCGACTAGCGTAAAGGTTTTTGGGTTGAGCCGTCCGGGCGGCATGTCGCGTCATTGCTATCTAAACTGCGGAGAGCACTGCACATGGGCGTGCTCGGTCCTATCTGAGGTGACACAGATCACCTAAACATGTGACCGTCGGAACAGATCAGCTCGATTCTGTCCTCGATACTCCCAAATACAGACCAGCAAGTCCAATTTAGACGTAAGCCCGGTCTGTTGGCATAAGCTGGCCTGTGACGTAGGCCGTCGTCTTTATCGGGTCGAAGAGTTGGTCCCCCGAGGGGACCAGCCCTGCTGGGCGCAGGCCGTCGCTTTGGAAATCGTTCGCGGCGGCCGCGCCGCTTAGTCTAGAACTAGAAACCGGCGCGCTCTTTCCTTATTTCGACAAACGCCCGTACTTCCGCAGCACTTCGCGCAAGCGCTCGTGGGGCAGCGCAATCACTTCAAAATCGTTGATACCCTTCATCGTCTCAGCTGCCACCATGGCGTTGACCACCGCCTCTTCGGTAGCCTGCACCGTAGCCAGGAAAACTGGATTCAGAGAATCGTTAGGCAACATCTTCAAATCCCGAATCCCTTTCGCACCCGCGGCCCCTGGGTTTGCCGTCGAAAACGCAACAAAAATGTCGCCCGAGCCGTCGCCCGAGTAGCTGCCGAGCCGCCCCAACCCTAAGGAAACTCTTCGTGCAACGCGTTTTAGTTGCGTCGGAATCAGAGGTGCATCTGTGGCGACAACTATGATGATCGACCCCACATCGCGCTTGCGCACGGTGCCTTCCGGGATCTCTCGTCCTACGGGAACTCCTGCGATCCGCAATTGATCGCGCTGTCCATAATTGCATTGGACGAGCACTCCAACGGTATATCCCCCTTCTCGGGCGTCCAGCACACGCGATGCCGTGCCAATTCCGCCTTTGAACTCATTGCAGATCATCCCGGTGCCGCCGCCGACGTTGCCTTCTTCGACCGCGCCCCCATGGGCGGTATCCAGCGCATGCCAGGCATGCTCCGGCTTCACGTGGAAGCCGTTGACGTCGTTTAGTGCGCCGTCCCAGGTCTCTGCCACTACCGGCAGAGACCACCAGTAGCCTTCCTCGTCCGGTGGCCCATGCTTCACTCTCCAGGCAATCGCGGCGTCGCGCACGACTCCAACACTGTGCGTGTTGGTGATGATCACTGGCCCATCGAGAAATCCTGAATCTTCCAGCCAGGTGGTTCCGGTCATTTCGCCGTTACCGTTGAGCGTGAACCAAGCTCCAAACACAGAATCGTGGGAGTCCTTGCCCCGCGGCAGAACGGCAGTCACTCCGGTCCGCACCGGACCCTCTCCAACCTTGAGCTTGCCCGATCCGGAAATGAGTGTGGTGTGTCCGACTTCCACGCCGTTAACATCTGTGATCGCGTTGAATTTTCCCGGCGTGCCATCGAAGGGCACTCCCAGATCGCGGGCGCGAGGCTTGGTCTGGGCCGGCGCATGGACGGTACAACTCAGAAGAAAAATCAGGATGCAGGTACGGCGGACTGCATCCAAACAATGGGGCTGATGCATGCTGTCTCCAAAAATCGTGTCGCCAGAATTTATTTTGGTTGAAGCGAGCAGCCCGCGCAGTATAAAGCACCGAGTTGTGCATGAGATAAAATCACCTCGCAGAGGGTCCAATGGAAGCCTGGAAGAAAGCAGTAGTCGCCGGTGCCGCTGGCACATCCGCGATTCTTTTGCTGAAGAAGAAGTGGCCTGCCGGTGTTCTGGCAGCCGGGGTGGGATTGGCCGTGCTGGCGTCCGAATATCCTGAGAAATTCGAAAACGTGCGCAACGCCCTGCCGGACTACTTCGATAGCGGGATGCGTCTCATGGATACGATCTCGCGCGCCGGAGAGAAAATTGCCCAACTTGCGGAACGAGGCGGGAGAGGCGTCTGGGACGAACTCCAGGGATAGAAAATTGGGCGCGACTACTCGATGCCAAGCTGCCGTCGAGCGTCGGGGCTCAGCCGTTCGGGCGTCCAGGCAGGACTCCACACCACGTTTACGTGAGCATTGCGGATCCCCGGCAATTGTTCGAGTCTCGCACGCACCTGGTCACTGATCTGCACATGGGCAGGGCACCCCTGCGCCGTCAAAGTCATATCGACGGTCACATCTTGCTTGTCCTCAGCCACTGATTCAAAGCGCACTTCGTAAATGAGACCCAAATCCACAATATTGACGGGGATTTCCGGGTCGTAACATTGCTTCAGCGCGCTCAGAACGTCTTCTTGCGTGATGGGCATTCCCGCTCCGTGCAGCAGCATCGCTGCAGACTAACTTACCTCACTGTCCATTCTAGCGCACGCGAACGGCCTCAGTTTCTCTTATCCCGCTTGGTTCGGGCGGATCTGCACCAGCGTGTCGCCGCTTCCTTTACCGGATCCCCATCGCGTCGGTTTGCCCACGCTCCGAAAACGGTTGAGTACTGATCCCACTGCCACCGATGCGTTCACCAAGTGCCGGATGCGCAACGGTCCCGCTACTTTGACAGTCTGTGCGTAATGCAATCCCGACGAAATTACGCAACCGCACTGCTGGCAATCTGGTGTACCACCAAAAATGCAAGGGTCCACCCGCGACTGCAAGTCCGCAGAGTAGTTTGTCGACATCTTTGCGAACAGGCATTCTTCCGGATTATGCGGCGGCTCCAAAAGAGCTTGCGCGATGCCTGGGCTCATGAGGAACTTCGGATAGCGTTCCCGCAATGGAGGCAGGACCCGCGCCAGCATCGCGCGCTCTTCCGCAGTGAGCATCTCTGCAGTATTTTCACCTTGCTGCGGAGTATAGAGACTCACCCAGATGCGGTTCACCTCCGGACGTGCGCTCCAGAACGACACGTACTCTTCCATATATCCAGGGCGCTTCATCATTGGCCCTGTAATGGTCCAGTGAATATTTACTTCGCGATCACGAATATTCTCGAGAATGCGGTCATACGTGGCAGGTTTGCGCCGTTCATTATGATGCTCGGGAAGCCCGTCCACCGACACCGCTACCCGGCTACGCGATAGTCCCATCCATTCTTTGGGTATTGGAATTACCCCGCTTGTGACCACCAACGCAAATACGCGGCGCCGACTCAGTTCCGGAAGGATGCGGCTCAGTTCCCGGTGTCTCACCAGCGGCTCGCCCCCCACCAGTGAAACGTGCAGCGCATGATGCCTGGCGACGAGCTCCAGAACTCCAGACACCAGGGCGTCGCCACGCAAATCCGATAGTTCGCGAAGCGTCTGCCCGCCTCCAAGATGCGTATCGCCGTAGGCATAGCATCCCGGGCAACTCAGCGGACACTCGCGCGTGATCTCAATCGACAGCACCGGAGCCCTGCCCGCAAGGACACTTCCCCATGCTGCGAACAATTCACCGACCGTAAGTCCTGGGCGTGATTTTTCGGGCATGTTTCCTTGGATGCCATGCGGGGTCAGAAGAGACTAAAATCCTCTAGTTTTTTTGGCCGTTCCGCTCAAGGAACCGACATTTGATAACTTAAAGCGATGCAGATCAGTCCGGAAGCGAAACAGAAGATACAAATCGCTTTAGCCTTGGCCATTGCAGTCGCTGCCGTGCGCACCGGGTACGTGCTTTACGGCCGATATGCAGAGGGCCGACACGAGTCGCAGTCAGCGGCTGCTCCCGCACCACCGCTGAATCCTGACTACTACGTCGTTCCCAAAAAGCTTTATCCCTACGATCTGAAGTCTGCTCGCGAACTCACTAAACAGCCGGTCTGGGTCAAGGAAGGTTATCGCTACACATACTATCCCTTTAACCACGTCACTCGCCACGCCGATTTCACGCACGAAGCGGGCTTGCTCCGGCCGATTCAGAAACTTCAGATCAAAGATGTAGTGCTCGACACGCTTCCCAAGTCCGGTGCGCAGAAGGCCATTATGGCGACTTTTGAGGATGCGGGAAAAAGCTATGCCGTCCAGATTGGCACACTGAACGAAGGGGAGTACAAGATTTATTCGGATGCCATGTTCTTCGTGCAAGACCCGCACGAACTCTATAAGCACTGGTCGTCGGACATGTGGCAGTCCATCGACAAACATGAAGTCAAACCGGGCATGAACGAGTTCCAGGCAGTGTTTTCAGTTGGCATGGGCCGTCCTGACTCGCAAACCGATCCAAGCTGGAAGACGGTGCACTATCCAAATGGCGGAAACCCGATCGCAATCACCTTCCATGAAGGGAAGGCGATGGAAATCAAGCCTGACAAGTCATAGGGCCTGCAATTTGAGGGGAGCTATTTGCCGCGGCGAATGGAGAGTCGGGCGTCTGCGCCCGACTGGACGGGCGGGACGCCCGTCCCTCCACGCGAACCTACTTTACCTTTGGGGAACTGGCATCGGCGGCCTTGGTCTCATCGCCACGAATCACCCCGTCCTCGTCCGCATAGAACGAGCGGTGTTCAGCGTCAAGATTCTTGGGCGTCATCGTCAAAACGTATCCGTCCTTCTTGCCCCTGAAGCCCACGGTGTAGTCCCCTCGCTCGGCGGTTTTGGCCATCCGCTTCGTGAAGGATCCGCTATTCACGAGGTCGGCGAGCGACGTCGCGTAGTGATCATGCTTCTTGTTGTATTCCTTTTGCGCGCGCACTGCGACGCGCATGTAGCCTAAGGCGAGATTTTCCGAGTCTGATCGCGCCGGATCCCCGGCAAATTTGGGCTGGTATGGGGCCTGTGCTGGATTTGCCGCTGCAGGGGAGGCCGGCTCCGTCTGGGTTGTCGTTTGAGCTTCCCCAGTTCCCAGCCCAACCGCCAGAAGTATCGAAAGAAACCGGGCCAAATTCCGAATCTTCATGCTCTCCCACCGTCTTTTTGGACTTGTACCAATGTTACTCCCGTAATTTCCCTTTTGTTACTGGCTCTTTGCAGAGAGCGCCATTGGGGCTATTCTGACTTCAGTTTCATCCTAACAAGGATTGCTATGAAAGCTGCGATGGCGAAAAAGCCTCTCATCCGTCTTGCCGTAGTCGAGAGCGACCCGCTGCGGTTCGTGGGCTTCCGGGCCCTTTTTGATACCGAGTCCGATTTCGAATTGGTTTCGGCCACGTTGCCCGATATCAGCTCGCTCCAGGGTATCGACCTGGTCCTGCTAGGCAACCGCGCCGGCCAGAACCTGTTCGACATCATGGCCAGCCTGAAAGCGACGCGCCCTGATCTGCGCATTATCGTGACGGGCTCAGGCATGGACGAGGAAACGATCCTCAAAGCGATCGCTTCCGGCGCCAAGGGGTACGTCGATGAGGCAGCCACCCCCACGGAATTCGTGCAAGCCATCCGCATTGTGAATCAGGGGTCCGTGTGGGCCCCACGGCGAGTCTTGTCGATGTTTATCGAGCGTGTCACCTCTTCGCCAGGGCGAATTTTCCCGGCGGGCCGCGTGACCTTTACCGACCGCGAAAAGGAAGTTCTGGAAATGCTGGTGGCTGGCCGTTCTAACAAGGAAATCGGGGCGGCACTGGGCATCGAAGAGCGCACCGTGAAAGCTCATGTGGCAAAACTGATGCGCAAAGTGGGTGTGCAAAACCGTATCGCCCTCTCGGTGCATGCGATCACACACTCGTTGGTCACGGCGAAGTAAACCGCATACCTCGGTTACTTCTGGCCAGTGCCCGCGGTAATCTTGTAGGGGAATGGGACCTGCCGCATACTCCACTCACCTACCACAGAACCTGGGAGACGGGGTTGGGGGTGGAGATTAGGGTCGCCACTTTCAGCCCCGCATTTTTTGCTCGAACCCGGCTTCTTCGCAGTTACCCTATTGATAACCACTCATCGCAGAAATCTCTGAATATCCTTTGGAATCAACCTGTTAAACTAAAAATCGAGACTAACCCATCCCAGAAGGCAGAGAACTGATGAAAAAGACTGTTGTCGTGTTGCTGATCGCACTGCTGTCGACGTTAGCTTTTGGCGACGACCCCAGCAAAGACCAAAAGGACGAAAGTAAGGCCACCGACCGGGTCCAGGCTGCGGCCACCGTGCTCGACGAGATCGAGTCCGCTCCCGACCAAGGTATCCCGGAAGAAGTATTAGGCTCGGCGGAATGTGTTGCAGTTGTTCCCTCCATGCTGAAGGGTGGTTTTATCGTAGGCGCGAACTACGGGCGTGGCGTGGCCAGTTGCCGTACACCTACCGGATGGAGCGCGCCAGCGTTCATGTTCACGAGCGGCGGAAGCGTCGGTTTTCAGATCGGTGGACAGGCAGTCGATCTCGTGATGCTGATCATGAACCAGGACGGCATGAAGAACCTGCTCGCGAGCAAATTCAAGTTGGGCGCCGACGCATCGGTAGCAGCAGGGCCCGTTGGTCGGCACGCCTCCGCCGATACGGACTGGAAGTTGAAAGCCCAGGTATTAACCTATTCTCGCGCCCGTGGCGCTTTCGCGGGAGTCAGTCTCGATGGTGCTGTAATAAAGCAGGACAAGAATACTACGCGCGAGTTCTACGGCCGCATGGTTCCGTTCCGAACCTCCCTGACGGGCAAGGTAGACGCTCCCCAGGGCGCCTATCCGTTTCTCAACACGCTGGCGAAGTGGGCCAAGAAAGCAGCGGACAAATAGCGGCCGACGAAATCGAGTGTTTCGTTCGAGTTGATTTGCTTCGTGTCTTTGGTGGCTAGATCCTGTTTTCCGAAATAATCAACCTCCAAGGATACCAAGGATACCAAGGACACTAAGGACGCTAAGGCTCTCTGACGTTCTAGTTCCATCTTTGACAGAAAATTTCGCCGAGTGTGATACCGTCACGCTTCCTCCTGATGCGTTTTCGTCTCGAATACGCGCTGGTTTGGTGTGTGGTGAAAGCAATCGGCGTCCTGCCGCGTCCCTTGGCACGTGCGGTGGGCATTTCGCTGGGTCAACTCCTGTACGCCTTGCACGGAAAGCTTCGCCGCGTCGCGATGCGGAATCTGGCGCTTGCGTTCCCGGAAAAGAGTACGAAAAAACGCCGCAGGATCGTGCGCGGCGTCTTCACCTCGCTGGGTCGCCAACTCGCCGAAGTCTGCCTGTTCCCCCGCTACACGCCTGAGAATGTCAGCCAGGTCGTGATCTACGACGGTTTCGAGAACTTCGATCGCGCCTGTCAGCGCGGCAAGGGCGTGCTTTTCCTGACCGGCCATTTGGGCGGCTGGGAACTCTCCGCGTTTTCTCACTCGGTGTATGGGCATCCCCTGCGCTTTGTCATGCGCCCGCTCGACAATCCCTATCTCGACCGTATGGTTCGTCACTACCGAACCATGCACGGGAACATTCCGATCCTCAAAGACGATCCCGTCCGCGAACTGCTCCGCGCCATGAAGGAAGGAGCGACCGTCGGGATCCTGATGGACACCAACATGCATCCGCCGCAGGGAATCTTCGTTGACTTCTTCGGCATCCCTGCTGGCACGGCGAGTGGCCTCGCACGCATAGCGCTGCGAACGGATGCCGCTGTGGTTCCCGGATTCACCTTATGGGATCCCGTTCTGCGCAAATATCGTCTGCGCTTCGATCCGCCCCTGAAACTCATCCGCACCAACGACAACGAAGCCGACATTATCGCCAACACCCAGTTGTTTACGAAAGTGATTGAAGACTTCGTCCGCCGCTATCCGGATCAGTGGCTATGGGTGCATCGCCGCTGGAAAACCCGGCCCACGGGAGACCCACCTCTGTATTAGCGAGCACGTAAGGCTGCAGTCTGTCGAGTGGATTGGTAACTTCTAGTCCGTTCTTTAGGGCAACCGTGGAGAGAAGTCGGTCAGGACAAGAAATGTAGAATCGATCTTTTCAACCAGTTTGCCATTCGCTTCCGATTTGTCGCGAACACTCTTCCACTCCGGATCGTCTTGAAACGCTTTCCAGTTTGCGGTTGCCGCCTCCCGGCCGGGATGCCGGAGAATGTAGATTAGAGTGTTGCCCTTCTGGGGTTCGTCTGTCGGCGTCCAGTAAGCAACGTTCTTGATTCCATGTCGCTCAAAGAGTTGCATGGTGTGGTCGCGGAAGCGCGCCAGCAGGTCCCCCAGTTTGCCTGGAAGCGCATGATAGACCCGAAGTTCGTAGACGGTGCTCGATGCTTGATCGGGATTCACGTTATCCTCCGCCAAAGCGGTCCATAGCGATGGAAGGATTGTTGCCGCAGGAAGCGCTTGTAGCAAAGTTCGTCTTTTCACGGCAGGCATTCTAACACCGCAGATTTGGGAATTGCGTTCGTGTCTGCCCTCAGGCACGCCTGAAGCAGGCTGAAGAATCGCGCCTTAACCCCGCAACGCGATCGTGATTAGAACCAATCACTCCGATACGCTACCCACCACGCAATCGCAACAATCGGAGCCGTTGCCAGAACGGCCCACCACAGGGGCAGCAGGAAATCAGCCGTGAGCCCTAGCACGATAAACACCAGCCAGAAAATACGCCGTTGCATGACAGCGATTGTATGCGTGTCGCCCAGGGGAGCACCTTTTCTTCCGCGGGTCGTGCTGCTATACAAGAACCCATGAAACGCACGCTCAAAGAACTCGCCGAGTTCTTGCAGGGTACTCTCGTGGGCGATGGCAGTGCAGAGATCGCAACCGTTGCCAGCATCCAATCGGCCAGGCACGGCGATCTCGTCTTCGTCGAGGACGCGAAGAATCTATCCAAAGCCCTCGTCTCGCAGGCGACGGCTGTGATCGCGGGCGGATTTGCGCGCGCGAGTAGGAGTGCCAAGCCATTGCTGATGGTCTCCCAGCCGCGCCTGGCATTCGCGCGCGCAGCCGCCTGGCTGGACTCCCCAACCAGCGGTTCTTCCGGCATACACTCCAGCGCCGTGATCGATCCCTCAGCCAAACTGGTGAAGACAGTGACCATCGAAGAACGGGCCGTAATTCGTGCACACGTAGAGATCGGAGAGGGAAGCCGTGTAGGGGCGGGCTGCATAATCGGACTCAACGTCAAGATCGGTAAAGATTGTCGCTTATATCCCAACGTAACCATCTATCCGGGTGCTACGCTCGGGGATCGCGTCGTGCTCCACGCCGGTGTAGTGCTTGGCAGCGACGGCTTCGGCTACGTTCGCGATGCCCAATCGGGCCGTTACGAAAAATTCCCGCAGATCGGGAAGCTCATCATCGAAGACGATGTGGAGATCGGCGCCAACTCCACTGTCGACCGCGGGGCCCTCGACGTGACCCGCATCCGTCGCGGCACAAAAATCGACAACCTCGTACACGTGGGCCACAACGTCGACATCGGTGAGGACGTGGTCATTGCCGCGCAAACGGGCCTCTCCGGCAGTGCTGTGGTGGAAAGCGGAGTCATCATCGGCGGCCAGGTGGGCATCGCCGACCACGTGCGCATTGAAAAAGGAGCAATCCTCGGTGCTCAAAGCGGCATCCCAAGCAACAAAGTGATTCGTGGGAAGGGAGTCGTTTTCTGGGGAACGCCGGCTCGCCCCATCAAAGAGTATTTAAAGCAGCTCGCGGCCCTGGCAAAGATCGCGAGGAAAGGCTAGTGCAACGATAGGCAAGCACCAACCGCCGACGACATGGCCAACGACCAACGACCAAGGACCAACGACCGGGAGTCAACAACCGACAGCCCACGACCGCCGACCATTGTCATCGGTGGCCACTCCCGCAACGTTGGCAAAACCAGCGTCGTCGCCGGACTGATCGCCGCGTTGCCTGAGTTTCAGTGGACCGCACTGAAAATCACGCAATACGGACACGGCATCTGCTCTGCCAACGGTCAGCCTTGCGATTGCGCGACCAACGATCATTCCTGGGCGATCAGCGAAGAAAAAAATCGCGATGGCGATTCTGATACGGCGCGCTTCCTCGCTGCTGGCGCTGCCAAGGTGTGGTGGGTCCGAACCGAGCGGGGAAGACTTACTGAAGCCATGCCTTCCATCCGCGAAAAGATCAAGAACGCTAATAACATCATTATCGAATCCAACAGCGTTGTGAAATTCCTGCGTCCCGACCTCTACCTGACCGTGCTCGATCCTTCTACGGCCGACTTCAAAACTTCCGCCCGCGAGTTTCTTGACCAGGCGAGTGCCGTAATTCTTCACGAAACAAGGAACGAGCAACAATGGAAAGATGTTTCCCTCAAGCCCATTGCGGGGAAACCCATCTTCCGCATCACGCCGCCACCATACGTTACGCCTGAGATCGTGCGCTTCGTTCGTGAGAAGCTAGGAGCTAGAAGCTAGCAGCGATTTGTTATCCTTCCCCCGTGCGACGAATCCGAAGAAATGCATGGCTGCTCGTTCTCCTCTCCGCCGCGCTCCAGATCCTGATCTTTCCTCTCCCCGGCTTATATCTTCTCGGCTGGATTGCTCTCGCACCTCTGCTAGTTGCCATCCTGCATGCTCGTAGCCCAGAGACTCTTCAACTCGACGAATCTCAGAAGTTGCTCGCAGCCACGCCATGGCAGGGTTTTCTACTCGGCTACGGTTGCGGAATTGCTTGGTATCTCGGGACCTGCTACTGGGTTTACGACACCATGCATCAATATGGCGGCCTGGCTTCTCCCATTGCTCTTTTCGTAATGCTACTTTTCGCCCTCTACCTGGGGCTTTATCACGGTGCCTTCGGATTGCTTCTTAGCCTGCTTGCCCGGCGCGATTCCTACAATCGTCTTGCCCTGGTGTCGGCCCCCTTCCTCTGGGTCGCGGTCGAACTCGCTCGCACGCGCGTCAGCGGCTTTCCGTGGGATCTCCTAGGCATTACGCAGGTCGATAACATCCCTCTCACCCGCATCGCCACCAAAACCGGTGTGTACGGCCTTTCGTTTGAGATCCTTCTGGTCAACGTGGCGTTCGCTGCTTCGTTCCTTGTTCATCGCAGCCGGCGCAGAATGCTTCTGCTCGCGTCCGTAGCTGCGGCGTTCGTCTTGCAGATTGGCCGCTGGATCGACCCTCCGCCGTCGCCGACAGATCACACGGCAATTCTTCTCCAGCCAAACCTTCCCGTGGGCGATTCCGAAAACTGGACCCAGGACCACTTCCGGACTGAGCTGCAGAATTTCGTGACGTTGAGCCTGAATCCACTTCCGCCCGTGCAGCGCCCTGACCTCATCATCTGGCCAGAGTCTCCCGCGCCTTTTCAAACCAACGACCCATTTTTCAGGGGTACTATCAGCGATCTGGCCCGACGATCACACGCATGGGTAGTCGTCGGTGCTATCGGTATCGACAATCCTAGGGCCGTCTACAACTCCGCGGCACTCGTCAATCCCACCGGCGAGTGGGACGGTCGCTACAACAAGATCCATCTCGTGCCCTTTGGCGAATACGTCCCATTCCAATCGATCTTCTCCTTTGCTTCGGGACTCACTCAGGCCGTCGGCACCTTTAACAAAGGCAACTCTCGCACCCCGCTCGCTGCCGGTGACACGAGACTCGGCACTTTCATCTGCTACGAATCCATCTTCCCGGATGAGGTCCGTCGACTTGTCGCGCAGGGCGCCCAGGTGTTGGTGAACATCTCCAACGACGGCTGGTACGGCGACTCGGGCGCATGGGCCCAGCACCTGAACCAGGCCCGCATGCGCGCTGTCGAGAATCGGCGCTGGCTGCTGCGTGACACCAACACCGGCCTGACCACTGCTATCGACCCTTATGGACGAGTCACCGTGCGACTGGAGCGCAAGACTCGTGCCGTCCTCGTTGTCCCTTACTCCCTCACCGAAGTAACTACCTTCTACTCCCGCTACGGCGACTGGTTCGCCTACCTGTGTGCGATAATTTCTATTGGAGCGCTCGTTGTGCGCTTCGCATTCCATCCAAAGACAGAGTCCTAATCCATGGTCGAAGAACTCGAACAGCAATACACCGCCCTTAAGGAAAAAGTGCGTACTCTGCGGGAGTATCTTTGACGCGGGCAAACTCCGCCAACAGCTGAGCGAAGTCGAAAAAGAAGCTTCCGACCCGAATCTCTGGTCCAATTCTGAAAAGTCCCAGCGGGTTATGCGCGAGAAAAAGCGTCTGGAAGATGCGCTCGCTACTGACGCCGATCTTGCGCGCCGTAACGACGACATCGCTGCCTACCTCGAACTCGCCCACGAGGGCGAGAAAGTTGATAGCGACCTGCAACGCGAAATCGGGAGCTTGCAACAGTTGGTCGATCGTCTCGAAACCGAGACCCTGCTCTCAGGCGAAAACGATTCCCGCAATGCGATCGTTACCATCCACGCTGGCTCGGGAGGTGTTGATTCGCAGGACTGGGCCGACATGCTCCTGCGCATGTATCTGCGGTGGGCAGAGCGCCAGGGCTTTCAGACAGTTCTCTACGACTATCAACCCGCTGAAGAAGCCGGCATCAAGTCCGCGACCTTCGGCGTGAACGGGCAATACGCCTTCGGCCTTCTGACTAGCGAGATCGGAGTGCACCGCCTGGTCCGCATTTCGCCTTTTGACCAGGCCAAGCGCCGGCATACGTCGTTCGCCAGCGTTTTCGTTTCGCCGGAAATCGACGAAAGCATCGAAGTGGTCATCAAACCCGAAGATATCCGTGTGGACACCTACCGTTCCAGCGGCAAGGGCGGCCAGCACGTCAACACTACCGACTCTGCTGTCCGCATCACTCACATTCCCACGGGTCTGGTAGCCAGCTGCCAGAACGAACGCTCGCAGCACAAGAACCGCGAGCGCGCCATGAGCATGCTGCGTTCCAAGCTCTACGAATTCGAAATGGAGAAGAAGCGCGAAGTCACGAAGAAAATCGAGGAATCCAAGCTCGACATCGACTTCGGCTCGCAGATTCGCTCCTACGTCCTGCAACCTTACCGAATGGTGAAAGATCACCGCACGAAGGAAGAAGTTGGCGACGTTGACCGCGTGCTCGACGGCGATCTCCAGCCCTTCATCCGTGCCTACCTTCTGATGCGGCGCGGGGAGAAGTCGGCATGAGCGATTCAACGCGTTGTGGAGGGGCGGGCGTCCCGCCCGTCCAGCCAGGCGGGGACGCCCACCGTTCCACCAAACTCGGTCCGCGCTTCGATGAAGCCTTCCGCTACGCGGCCGGGAAGCACGCGGCGCAGACGCGCAAGAAAACCGACGTCCCTTACATCTCGCACCTGATGAGCGTAGCTGCCCTAGTTCTCGAAGCGGGCGGCGACGAGGATCAGGCCATCGCTGCCTTGTTGCACGACGTGGTCGAAGACTGCGGCGGTCGGCCTATCCTCGAAGAAGTCCGCCACCGCTTCGGCACGCGCGTCGCCAACATCGTAGAAGGCTGCACCGACGCTTACACGATCCCCAAGCCTCCCTGGAAACAGCGCAAGCTCGACTATCTAGAGATCCTCCGGACGGCCGACGACGATATTCGACTAGTGAGTGCTGCCGACAAGCTGCACAACGTGCGAACGATCCTCGCGGATTATCGCCACGAAGGCGATCGCGTCTGGGAGCGTTTCAGCGGCCGCAAGGATGGAACACTCTGGTATTACCGCGCCGTGCTGGACGTGTTGCGACACGGCCAATCCAATCGTCTTGTTGACGAGTTGCAACGTGTAGTTACTGAACTGGAAACCCTGGCAAGGAAGGGAATCGCGAACTCGGCTTCGTTGTCATAATTAGGATCAATCGCTATGTCGCGCATGATTGAACTGATCCGTACGTCGGCGGTTCCGGCCACGCTGATGCAGGCCGCCGCCCGAGGCGCGCTCTCGGTGCCTCCCGAAGAGATGATCGAGATCCTGGTTCATCTGGCCAACCACAACAAAGTTTTCGGGCAGCAGGCGCGCATGACACTGGCCGGTTGGGATGAGAAATCCTCGTTAGGCGCCGCTTCGAACCCCGAAACCTCGGAAGAAGTTCTCGACTATCTTGCCGCTCTGGAGAACCTTCGCCCCCAGTTGCTACCCGCGCTGCTGGAAAATCCCAGCGTCAGCGAATCAACCCTCACGGTGCTGGCCACAAACGGGTCGCGTGAGGTCGTCGAAGCCATGCGACGCAGTCCTCGCGTGCAGAACTCGCCCCCCATTCTTCATGCCATCACCTCCAACCCGAACGCCACCGTCGCTGAAACCGCCGAGCTTCACCAGCAGCTGGTCTCATCGGGCTTTGAGAATTCGCTCCCCGAATCAGAATCTGTGGACCCGACTCCACATGGCGAAAACGACGCAGAAGTCGACCAGGGCATCACCGCCTACATCACCGAACACGCAAAAGAAATTTCGGCCGACGAGGGCAAGCCGTTCCAGCCTCTTGGCGGGATTCAGGAAGTGGAGACAACCGCAGCGCCGGCAACTGCAATGGCAGAAACAACTGCGCCAGAAGCGACCGCGCCGGAAACGCCTGCGAGCGCGTCCACGCAAGCGACTGCCGGAAAGGCTGCGGCGGCTGCTGCACCGGCGAAACCTGCTGTCCGGAAATCCCCGGAACAGGAGCGGGGCAGCGCGCTGCAGAAGATCTCCCGGCTTGATATTAAGGGCCGGATCCAGCTCGCCATGAAGGGCACCAAGGAAGAGCGATCGATCCTCGTCCGTGACAGCACAAAGCTGGTTGCGCTGGCGGTCCTCGAATCGCCAAAGATAACCGACGCGGAAGTGGAAAAGTTCGCCAGCCAGAAGAATGTCCTGGAAGCCGTGCTACGCCAGATCCCGATGAAGCGGCGCTTCGCCAAGAACTACTGCGTTGTCCGGAATCTGGTGGCGAATCCGCGCACGCCTCTCGATGTCTCGCTCGGCTTGATGAAAAACCTGCTGGTACCCGATTTGCGGAACCTGTCATCGAATAAGGAAGTGTCGGACACGATCCGGAAACTTGCCCTGAAGATGTTCAAGCAGAAGACAGACACGACCAAGAAATCGTCGGGCTAGATCCTTGCTCTGGGTTTCTGGATTTGAATATGTGCGACAGCAGGCTGGAACGGATGCAGCCGCAAACTCATCCAACAGGCATGCCTTCCACGGACCCCATCACCGACCTCCTCCAGCACGCGAAAGCCATTGCCGTCGTCGGCTTGTCCAACAATCCTTTGCGTCCCAGCCACGGAGTGGCTGCCTATCTCCAGAGCCAGGGCTACCGCGTCATTCCGGTGAATCCCAACATCAATTCATCACTTGGCGAGGATGCTTACCCGTCCTTACTCGAGGTTCCGGAGAAGATCGACATCGTGAACATCTTTCGCCGTTCCGAATTCGTCGAACCCATCGTGGACCAGGCGATTCTGTTGAAAATCCCCACGGTATGGATGCAAGAAGATGTGATCAACGAAAAAGCCGCGCAGAAAGCGCGGCAGGCAGGCCTCTTTGTGGTAATGGACCGCTGCATCCTGATCGAGCACCGGGCACGATTCTAGGTGAGTACCGAGTACCGAAGTTTGGGAGTACCGAGCAGCCGAGATCTTAAACTCTAAGGGCGAGAACAGACAATCTCACGGGAAGGGCGCGAGTTTACTCGTGCCGAAAAACGCTCACGACAAGGCGCTGTAGCGCCTGAGGTAGACGCCTTACACGACGGTACTCCTCTTCGAGAGTCCCGAAAGTGCGACGGAAACTGCTGACCTGAGAGATTTCTCCGAGAACTGCAAATTGAGAACGGGAACCGAGACCTAAACTTTAACTCCTGACCATCACCACCGTCGCGTCATCACGCAAGCCTGCGCCATTCGCAAAGCTACGGACATCCTCGAGCAGACTCTCCATCGAAGCGTCTTTCCCGAGCAAGTGCGCCGACAATCTTGCCGGCCCATACTCCTCGTCGGTCAGGTTGGTCGCTTCCGTGATCCCATCACTATAAAGAGCGACGCGTGTACCTTCACTTAACGGAATTGTCATTTCCGAATATGTCCCATGGCGAATGCCAAGCGGTAGACCGGTCTCCGTCTGCAAAAACTGAACGCCCGCGGAATCGACAAATACTGGTGGCAAATGCCCCGCGTTCGCGAACTTGAATGTCCGCTGCGCCGGATCAAGCACGCCGTACACCATCGTCACAAACCGCCCGGAAGGGAAGTCCTCCACCAACAGCTGATTCAGCTTTGTCAAAACTTCAGCCGGACTGCAGGAGTTTTCAGCTAATGATCGCGACATGGCTCGTGTCGCCGACATCAATAGAGCCGCCGCCGTGCCTTTTCCGGCAACGTCGGCCAGGACCAACCCCCAGCGGCCATCCTTCAGATCGATGAAGTCGTACCAGTCACCGCCAACGGCGCCTGCGGGAATAGACATTCCCGAAACGGCAAATCCCGGAATGAACGGCGAGCTACGTGGTAACAGCGCCTGCTGAATTGCGCGAGCTTCCTGCGCCTCACGGCTCAGCTTCTCCCTCGCGGTGCGTTCCTTTTCAAACAACCGTGCGTTGTGCACCGCCACCGCAATGTGATTGGCCAGCGCCTGAAACAAACGCAATTCATCTGGAGGAAACGCATCCAGTTCGGCATGGGACGCCGTCAACACTCCGACAAGCTGACCCTCGACGTGCAGCGGTATCGCCACTTCTGACAATGTGTTCTCTTCACAAGCCCTATAGTAAGGATCAAGGCGGACGTCAGGCGCGTAGCGCAACTGTCCGGTCGCGGCCACGTATCCCACCATGCCTTCCTTGCCAACCTTCAGGCGATGCCCCTTCCCGTGCAGCGTGCAACCATGCACGCCCGCAAGCACCATCTCGGATCGATCCGGCTCATGCAGATAGATGCTGAGTTCCACGCATCCGAACGAACACGCAACATCGTTGACAATTTTGTCGATGAGCTGATCCAGGTCAAGAATGGAGTTGATTTTCTGCGCGGCTTTCTGCAGCTTCAGCAGTTCCTGAACGCCAACATCGGAAAGCGTCCGAACGGGATCCGGCCCGGCCTGAACAGTGATGCCGGAACTCGCCATGACGTGATCCTCCTCGAAACGGAAGGCACTCCTATCCCTCTGCCTGACTATTCTATGCAGGTATGAGATGAGGCGAAGCAGGCCTAGGACTCATTTTTCGCCCTTTGTGCCATCCTGGGAAGGACCGTGCGAGGAGTGCGCCCGAATCTTCCGAATTTCTTCAATCCGTTCGCGGATTCGACTCTCCATCCCTTCATTCGTCGGATGGTAGTACGTCTGGCCTCGCAGGTTGTCAGGCAGGCATTGCATATCAGCAACTTTAGCTTCGAGTTCATGGGCATACTGATAACCACGGCCATACCCCATGCCCTTCATCAACGGCGTAGGCGCGTTCCGCAAATGCAGCGGGACAGGCTCGGCCGCCGTCCATTCCACATCCTGCTGAACATCGCTGTAGGCGGTATACAGCGCATTCGACTTGGGAGCCACCGACAGATAGACGACCGCTTGTGCCAGCGCCAGATTTCCCTCGGGCATGCCGATGAAGTCCACTGCATCGCGCGCCGCCATGCAGAGAGGCAATGCATTCGGATCCGCCAGGCCAATGTCCTCCACCGACATCCGCACTACCCGCCGCGCTATGTAGAGCGGATCCTCTCCCGCCTCAAGCATGCGCGCCAGCCAGTACAGCGCCGCATCCGCATCGCTATTCCGCACGGACTTATGCAGCGCCGAAATCAGATTGTAGTGCTCTTCGCCGGCTTTGTCGTAAAGAAGGATTCGCTTCTGCAGCGCGTCGTGAACAATCTCGTCGGTGATCTCCGCGCCCGTATCCTTTCCGCTTACCTGTTTCGCCAAAGTAGCGGCCACCTCCAGCACGTTGTACGCGCTGCGCGCATCGCCGCTCGAGTAACTGGCGATCTTCTTCAGAACGTCCTCCGACGCCTGTAGCTTCGAAGACCCCAACCCGCGTTCCTCGTCCGCCAGCGCCTTCTGCAGCAGGAGCACGATCTGTTCTTCCGGGAGAGGCTTCAAAACGTATACACGTGTGCGCGACAGAAGCGCTGAGTTGATTTCGAACGAGGGATTCTCCGTGGTAGCGCCAATCAGCCGGATGTTTCCTTTCTCTACATGCGGAAGAAACGCATCCTGCTGCGCTTTGTTGAAGCGATGGATTTCGTCGATGAACACGATGGTCCGCGTGCCGTACTGCTTGGCGCGCTCCGCGTCGGCCATGACCTGCTTGATTTCTTTGATCCCCGACAGCACCGCCGAAAACTCAATAAAATCCGCCTTGGTCATGCGCGCGATGATTTTCGCGAGCGTAGTCTTGCCCGTCCCCGGCGGCCCCCAGAAGATCAGTGAGCCCGGATCGTCGCGGTCAATCTGCGTGCGCAACGGCTTGCCCGGACCGACCAAATGGTCCTGCCCCACGAACTCGTCCAGCGTGCGCGGACGCATGCGATCCGCCATCGGCCGCGTTGCATCCGACCGCTCGTTTCCGCCCGGGATGGCTTGGAAAAGGCTCATTTGAAGCACTCAGCATTCAGCATTCAGCACTAGTCCAAAATCTTTTCACCACAGAGAGCTGCGTTTAGGTGTCGGGTCTCGCCTGTCAGCAAAGACGTTCACCTCACGAACACTGACGAACAGAGGAAAATCCCCGAACCGCGGGTGCCCCACTCTACCCGCGTTTTTGGCGGGAGGGTGGGCTG
>Ga0075424_100000288_pt1 | contig 37011 bp, 22 predicted proteins | sample SoiMethybrSBSTD3_FD_75301 | JGI IMG/M metagenome (GOLD analysis project Ga0075424, IMG submission 75301) | Bulk soil microbial communities from a Populus tree surrounding site in Tennessee, USA - Soil MetaG P. TD hybrid SBSTD3 | ecosystem: Environmental > Terrestrial > Soil > Tree plantation...
CGCCACGGCCTGCAGGTCGTGCCCTACGGCGGCGGCGTGTCGATCACCTCGAGCGGCGACATCCTCGGCAACTATACGGACGAGCACGTGCAGCGCCGCGAGTTCGCGCGCCACAACGCGCGCGACGCGGACGCGTACCACCGCTACTCGACCGACGTGATGCGCCAGTGCAAGTTCATCCGTCCGCTGCTCCTGCGCGCGCCGCCCGACCCGACCTCGATGAAGCCGCGCGACCTCAAGGAGATGATTTTCCTCGGCCGTGAACTCAACAAGTTCGGCGAGCAGTTCATCTACGACACGCTGCGCTTCTACTCGATGAGCATCGCCGACTTCCTCAACGAGTACTTCGAGTCGGACACGATCAAGTGCCACCTCTCGGGTAGCGGCATCATCGGCTCGGCGATGGGCGTCTACTCGCCCGGCACCGCCTACGTGCTGCTGCACCACTATATGGGCGACGTCGACGGCTCGATCGGCGCCTGGGGCTTCGCGCGCGGCGGCATGGGCGCGGTCTCGAAGTCGATCGCGAACGCGCTGAAGTCCTTCGGCGGCGAGATCGTCGTCGACGCGCCGGTCAAGCAGGTCCTCGTCAAGGGCGGCCGCGCCACCGGCGTCGTGACGGAGAACGGCACCGAGTACCACGCGGACGTCGTCGTGTCGAACCTCGACCCGCGCCGCACCTACACGAAGATCTTCGATCCCAAAGACCTGCCGGCCGCGATCGTCGAGAAGGCGAAGAACTGGAAGATCCGCGGCTCGTCCGGGAAGCTCAACATCGCGCTCGACGGGCTGCCGGAGTTCCCGGCACTCGGCAAGGACAACCCGCTCGCCTACGGCGACATGCACTTCCTCGACTCGCTCGAGAAGATGGAGCGGGCCTACGACGACTGGAAGAACGGCACCTGGTCGAAGGAGCCTTACCTCGACCTCCTGATTCCGTCGATGACGGACCCGACGATGGCGCCGCCGGGCAAGCACTTCATGTCGGTGTTCGTGCAGTACGTGCCGCCGTTCGTGAACGGCCGCGAGTGGACTGACGCCGACCGCGAGGGATTCAAGAACACCGTGCTTGACCAGATCGGACGCTACAGCCCGAACTTCAAGTCGCTCGTGCGCCACGTCGAGTGCCGCACCCCGCGCGAGCTGGAGGCGGAAGTCGGCCTCACCGAGGGCAACATCTTCCAGGGCGAGCTGACGATGGACCAGCTCCTGTTCAACCGGCCGTTCCCGGGCTACGCGCAGTACCGCGGCCCGGTGCGCGGCTTCTACATGTGCGGCTCGGGCACGCACCCGGGCGGCGGCGTGATGGCCGCGCCCGGCGCGAACGCCGCGCGCGAGATCCTCATGGACCTGCGCCGTCCGAACATCGTGCCGGAGGGCTGGTCGGATGACTGACCGCGACCGCATCGTCATCGTCGGCGCGGGCCACAACGGCCTCGTGTGCGCCGCCACCCTCGCCCGAGCCGGCCGCGAGGTCGTCGTACTCGAGGCCGCGCCGCAGGTCGGCGGCGCCGCCGCGACGCGCGAGTTCACGAAGGGCTTCCGGGTGTCGGGATGCTCGCACCTCTCGTACCTCCTCGACGCCGGCATCGCGAGCGACCTCAAGCTCGCTTCGCACGGCCTCAAGTGGGCGCGATCCGGGCTTCGGACCGTCGCGCTCGCGCAGGCGGGCGACCACCTCGTCATCAACGGCGGCCAGCTCGAGTCCGGCAACGTCCCGGAAGGCGACCGCAAGGGCCTTACCGCCTACCACGCGCGGATGCTGCGCTTCGCGCGCATCGTCGCGAAGCAGCACAACCGCCGCCCGCCGCGCCTCGGCGGCGGCGGGCGCTCCGACCTCATGGGCGCGGCGATGCTCGGCCTCGACATCCGCCTGCTCGGCCGCGACGACATGCGCGAGTTCCTGCGCATCGCGGGCATCAACATTTACGACGTGCTCGAGGAAATCTTCGAGTCGCCGCTCCTCAAGGGCGCGCTCGCCCTCGACGCGGTGCTCGGGGCGAACCTCGGACCGCGCTCGAACAACTCCGTCCTCTCGCTGCTGCACCGCCTCTCCGGCCAGGCCGCGGGCGGAACGGGAGCCGCGATCCCCGAGGGCGGGATGGGCGCGATCAGCGAAGCGATCGCCGCCGCGGCGCGCGCCGCCGGCGCCACGATCCGCACTTCGAGTCCGGTGAAGCGCATCGTGCTCGACGGCGACCGCGTCGCCGGCGTCGAGCTCGAGGGCGGCGAGAAGATCGCCGCCGGCACCGTCGTGTCGAACGCCGACCCGGCGCGCACCCTGCTCGGGCTGCTGGGCGCGCGCCACCTCGAGACCGGTTTCGTCCACCGCATCCGCCACTTCCGCAGCAAGGGCATGGCCGCGAAGCTCCACGTCGCGCTCGATGCCCTGCCCGCCTTCGCGCGGCTGCCGTCCGAGCTCGCGGGCGAGCGCCTCGTGATCGCGCCGGACATGGTCTACCTCGAGCACGCCTTCGACGCCGCGAAGTACGGCCACTGCTCGCCGGATCCGGCGCTCGAGATCACGATCCCGTCGGTGCACGACCGGACGCTGGCCCCCGCGGGCAAGCACGTCCTCTCCGCCGTCGTCCTCTACGCGCCTTTCGATGAGCGCGCGAGCGGTGACGCGGCGCGCCGCGAGCTCCACGAGCGCGCGCTCGGCGTGCTCGAGCGCCACGCGCCGGGCCTGCGCCGCCAGGTCGTCGCCTCGGAGCTGCTGCTGCCCGCCGACCTCGAGCGCGAGTACCGCCTCACGGGCGGCCACTGGCACCACGGCGAGCTGGCGCTCGACCAGTTCATGATGCTGCGACCGGTGCCGGGCGCGGCGCAGTACGCGATGCCGGTCGGCGGCCTGTTCCTGTGCGGCGCCGGCTGCCACCCGGGCGGCGGCGTGATGGGCTCGGCCGGCCGCAATGCCGCGAAGGCGGTCCTCGCCACGGAGCGTGCAGCATGAGCATCAAGGACGCGATGGGGAGCAAGGAGCATTTCCGCAAGGCGGTGTGGGAGACGCCGTTCCACCCGCGCATTGCGGCCCTCAACACGCTGAACGAATGGCACCGCTGGAAGGATTACACGACAGCGGACGCCTTCTACGACGAGCAGCTCGAGTACGCCGCGATCCGGAACGCCTGCGCGGTCTTCGACCTCACGCCGATGACCAAGCACCTGATCACGGGCCCGGACGCGCTCGCTTTCCTCAATCGGCTCGTCACGCGCGACGTCGCGAAGATCAAGCCGGGCAAGGTCGGCTACACGATCTGGTGCGACGACAACGGCCAGGTCATCGATGACGGCACGATCTTCCACCTGCGCGAGGGCGTCTACCGGCTCTGCTCGCAGGAGCGCCAGCTCGACTGGCTGACGCGTTCCGCCTTCGGGTTCGACGTCACGATCGTCGAGGAGACCCACGACGTCGCCGGACTCGCGCTGCAGGGGCCGACGAGCTGTGCGGTCCTGAAGGCAATCGGCTGCGCTGGCGTGCAGAACCTGAAGCCCTTCGAGATCGGGTTCTATCCGTTCGCCGGCACCGAGCTCACCGTGTCGCGCACCGGCTTCACCGGCGACCTCGGCTACGAGCTGTGGATCGACCCGGAACACGCGCTGGAATTGTGGGACGCGCTGTTCGACAAGGGAAAGAACCACGGCATCCGGCCGATGGGCACGCACGCGCTCGAAGTCTCGCGCATCGAGGCGGGCTTCCTCGCGGCGCAGGTGGATTTCCACCCGGCCGACCAGGCAATCATGACCGACCGCTCGCGCTCGCCATTCGAGCTCGACCTTGCGCGGCTCGTGGACTTCAGCAAGCCCTGCTTCAACGGCCGCCGCGCGCTGCTCGAGGAAAAGAAGAAGGGCTCGCGCTACCGCTTCGTGAGGCTCGACGTCGAGGGCAACAAGCCCGCGCGCTCGGCCTACATCTACGACAAGGACAAGAACGTCGTCGGCACCGTGACATCCGCCGAATGGTCGCCGTCGGCGAAAAAGAACATCGCGTACGCCTCGCTGCACATGCCCTGGGGCCGGCCGGGCGACGAGCTGTGGGCGGAGATCTACTACCAGCGCGAGCTCAAGTGGTACAAGGTCATGGCGCGCTGCCACGTCGCGGAACAGCCGTTCTGGGATCCGCCGCGCAAGCGCGCGACGCCGGCCGCGGACTTCTGACGCGATCCCGTCACTAGGAGCCGGCATGGCTCATCGGCTCGATCCCCTGCTCCGGCCGCGGTCGATCGCGGTGCTCGGCGCCACCGAGCGCGAAGGCACGGTCGGCCGCCACACGATCGAGAACCTCCTGAAGGGCGGCTACGAGGGCGGCCTCTACGCGGTCAATCCCGGGCGCAGCTCGGTGCTCGGCGTGCCCTGCTACCCGACGCTCGCGACGCTGCCGGAGCCGGTCGAGCACGTGATCTTCGCGGTCGCGGACACGCGGGTGGAGGCGGCGCTCGACGACGCGATCGCGCATGGCGCGCGCGCCGCGACGATCATGTCTTCGCTCGTGATCGACGGCGACGGCGACCCGCCGCTGCGCGAGCGCATGCTCGCCAAAATCCGGAAGTCCGGCCTCCCGGTGTGCGGCGCGAACGGCATGGGGTTCTACAACTTCGCCGAGGGCATCTGGGGCTGCGGATTCCGCACGCGCAACCACCAGCGCGGCGGCAACGTCGCCTACATCAGCCACTCGGGCTCGGGCATGTGCGGCATCGTGGACAGCGAGGAGCGCATCGACTTCAACCTCGTCGTCTCGACCGGCCAGGAGCTCGCGGTCTCGATGGACGAGTACCTCGACTTCGCGCTCGAGATGCCGGGCACTCGCGCGGTCGGCCTCTTCATGGAGACGGCGCGCAATCCCGGGGGCCTCGTGCGAGCTTTCGCGAAGGCACGCGAGCGCGGCATCCCGGTCGTCGCGCTGAAGGTGGGGCGCACCGAGCTCTCGGCCCAGCTCACCGTCTCGCATTCCGGCGCGATCGCCGGCAAGGATGCCGCCTACGACGCGGTTTTCGACCGTTACGGCGTGCACCGCGCGCGCGACATGGACGAGCTCGCGACGACGCTCATCCTGTTCGCGCAGCCGCACCCGGTCGCGGCCGGCGGCCTGGTATCGATCCACGACTCCGGCGGCGAGCGCCAGCTCCTCATCGACCTCGCGGAGGATGCGGGCGTGCCGCTCACCGCGCTCTCGCGGAAGTCGACCGCCGAGCTCGAGTCCCTGCTCGACCCCGGGCTGCCCGCGGTCAATCCGCTCGACGCGTGGAGCACGGGCGGACCGGAATATCACGTCACCATGGGGAAGGGCTTCGCCGTCCTCATGAGCGACCCGCAGGCGGCGCTCGGCGCCGTCGTGCACGACCGCGCGCCGGGCGGCGGCATCTTCGAGGACTACCTCGAGTACCTGCGCACCGGCCACCAGGCTTCCGGCAAGCCCGCCGTTCTCGTCTCGAACCGGCAGGGCTCGGGCGGCGACCCGCTGATCGTCGCGGCGACGCGCAAAGGCTTTCCGGTTCTCGACGGGCTCGAGTCCTTCCTGCGCGGCGTGCGCCATGTCTTCGACCATCGCGACTTCGCCGCGCGGCCGGCGGGGTCGGCGCCGCGGATTCCGGAGGCGCTGCTATCGCGCATGCGCGCGCGGCTGGCGGACCGGCGCCGGTTCGATGAAAACGACGCAATGACGCTCCTCGGCGACGCGGGCCTGCCGGCGAATGCCGGCCGCATCGCCGAAAGCGAGGCCGGGGCCGTCGAGGCGGCGCGGGAGACGGGGTTTCCCGTCGTCCTCAAGACCGCGAAGCGCGGCCTCGACCACAAGAGCGATCAGCAGGGCATCCACCTCGGGCTCCGCGACAAAGCCGCCGTGGCCGCTGCGTACCGCGACCTTGCAAAGCGGATCGATGCGCGCGTGCTGGTCGCCCCGATGGTCGAGTCGCATGGCGTCGAGATGCTGCTCGGCATGGTGCTCGACCCGCAGTTCGGGCCGGTGGTGCTCATCGGCGCGGGCGGGGTGCACGTCGAGGCGCTCGCAGACGCCGTCCATGCGCTGCCGCCCTTCGACGCGGACGAGGCGGCGCGCCTCGTGGACCGCCTCCGGATCGCGCCGCTGCTCCGGAGCCGCCGCCACCGTCGTCCGCTGGCGGTCGAGGAATTCTGCCGGGTGGCCGCGCGCTTCTCCGCGCTCGCGGCCGCCCTCGGCGACCACATCGCGGAGATCGACCTGAACCCGGTGATCGTCCATGCGGACGGCTGCGCCATCGTGGATGCGCTCCTCGTGCCGCGGCCGGCGCACAATGTTGAGACTGAACCCAAGAGGCAAGCGCGATGAGCATCCAGACCGCCGCGAAGTACAACCATCTCAAGTGGCAGGCCGTGGCCGCCAAGGCACGCAAGAAGCCGGAGACACGCCTCTTCATCGACGGCAAGTTCGTCGATGCGAAGAAGGGCGGGCGCCTCGAGAGCGTCAACCCGGCGACCGGCGAGGTCATCGCCGAGTTCGCGGCCGGCACGGCCGAGGACATCGACCGCGCCGTCGCGGCCGCGCTCAAGGCATTCAAGTCGGGCAGCTGGTCGAAGATGGCCCCCCGCGCCCGCATGGAAGTCATGAACCGCTTTGCGGCGCTCGTCGACGAGAATGCGGAAGCGCTCGCCGTGCTCGAGACGCTCGACATGGGCAAGCCGATCGCCGATGTCGTGAACATCGACCTGCCGGCCGTCGTCGAGACGATCCGCTTCATGGCGGAGTGCATCGACAAGGTGGACGGCTCCGTGACAAGCACGGAGTCGGGCGTCGTGCACATGGTGCTGCGCGAGCCCTATGGCGTCGTCGGCGCGATCTCGCCGTGGAACTACCCGCTCCTGATGGCGACGTGGAAGATCGCTCCCGCGCTGGCGGCGGGCAACACAGTCGTGCTGAAGCCGGCCGAGCAGGCGCCGCTCTCCTGCCTGCGCCTTGCCGAGCTCTTCGTCGAGGCCGGCGGGCCGCCGGGCGTCTTCAACGTCGTCAACGGCCTCGGCGAGCAGGCCGGCAAGGCGCTCGCGCTGCACAACGACGTGCGCAAGATCACGTTCACCGGCTCGACCGCGGTCGGCAAGATGATCCTGCAGTACGCGGGCCAGTCGAACATGAAGCAAGTGTCGCTCGAGTGCGGCGGAAAGACGCCGCAGGTCTTCATGGCCGATATCGAGGACCTCGACCGCGCGGTGACGGCCGCGTACCGCGGCATCTATTCGAACATGGGCGAAGTCTGCAACGCCGGCTCGCGGCTGCTCGTCGACCGATCGATCCGCAAGAAATTCGTGGAGCGCTTCATCGAGCTCGGCGAGGAAGCCTTCAAGCCGGGCGACCCGCTCGACCCCGAAACCAACATGGGCCCGCTCGTCACGCACGGCGACCAGAAGCGCGTGCTCGGCATGATCGAGAAGGGCCGCAAGGAAGGCGCGAAGCTCGAGTTCGGCGGCGATGTGCCCTCCAGCCTGAAGAAGGGCGCGTACGTGAACCCGACGCTCTTCACCGGCGTCAGGAACGGCATGACGATCGCGCAGCAGGAGATCTTCGGGCCGGTCGCGTCGGTGATCGAGTTCAATGGCGTTAAAGAAGCCATCAAGATTGCGAATGACACCATCTATGGCCTCGCGGCCGGCATCTGGACGCGCGACCTCGACACGGCTTTCCGCCTGGTGCGGGGCATCGAGGCCGGAACGCTCTGGATCAACACCTTCGACGAAGGCGACATGACCCAGCCTTTCGGGGGCTACAAGCAGTCCGGCAACGCGCGCGACAAGTGCCTCGACAGCTTCAAGAGCTACACGCAGTCGAAGTCGGCCTGGTTCCGGCTCAAGGACGGCTGATCGTGGCGGAACCGCCCGTGCGATCGGAGCGCCGCGGAGCCGTGGCGCTCCTGACGCTCAACCGGCCCGAAAAGCTCAACGCGGTCAACGTGCCGATGATCGGCGCGCTCCATGCGGCGCTCGATGCGGCCGAGGCTGACGACGGCGTCCGGGCCGTCGTGCTCGCGGGCGCGGGACGCGCGTTTTCGGCGGGCTTCGACCTCGACATGGGACTCGGCGACGCCAAGCCGGACGCCGCGGACGTGCGGCGCGCGCTCGAGGAGGATTTCCGGATCATCGCGCGCTTCTGGGACTCGCCGAAGCCCACGGTCGCCGCGGTCCACGGCTACTGCCTCGGCAGCGGCATGGAGCTCGCCCTCGCCTGCGACATCACGATCGCCTCGGACGACTGCCGCTTCGGCGAGCCCGAGGTGAAATTCGGCAGCGGCATCGTCGCCCTGCTCCTGCCCTGGCTCGCCGGGCCGAAGGCCGCGAAATTCCTGCTGCTCACCGGCGAGGACCGCGTGAGCGCCGCGGAGGCCGCGGCCATGGGCCTCGTCAATCGCGTGGTGCCGGCCGCGGCGCTGCTGGAAGAAGCGATCGCCGTCGCCGGGCGCATCGCCGCCAATGACGCGCAAGCCGTGCGCCTCACCAAGAAGGCGATCAACCGCGGCCTCGACATCGCCGGCATGCGCCAGGCGCTTCTCGCCGCGCTCGAAATCGACGTCGAGATCGAAACGTCGGAAACGGCGGAATCACGGGAATTCAATGAAATCCTGCGACGCGATGGCGCCAAGGCCGCCATCGCCTGGCGGGCTGGGAGAACGGGATGAGCAAGGGGGAAAAACGGCTGCCCGAGGAACTGGCGAAGTTCCTGGAGCGATACCCGGACACGCAGCAGCTCGAGCTGCTCCAGCCCGACATGCTCGGGATCCTGCGCGGCAAGCGTGTCGGGCGCGACGAGATGTCGAAGCCGTTCTCCGGCGACGGGCTCAACTTCTGCGGCGCCACGGTGCTCCTCGATGCCAAGGGCCTCACCTTCGACCGCATCGACAACGGCGGCCGCGACGGCGATCCCGACGCGCTGTCGAGCGCCGTGCCGGGCTCGCTCGCGCCCGTGCCCTGGGCGCACGTGCCGACCGCGCAGGTGCTGCTCGCGATGAACGACTCGAAGGGCGGGCCGTTCTTCGCCGACCCGCGCCAGGTCCTGCGGCACGCGATGAAGCCGCTCGCCGACATGGGACTGACGGCGGTGTGCGCGACCGAGCTCGAGTTCTACCTGATCGACGCCGACAAGGAGACACCGACCCCGCGCGTCGGCCGGATCCCCGGGACGCGTCGCACGCAGACGGGGCCGCAGTACGGCAGCATGGAGGACGTCGAGGAGGCCGATCCTTTCCTCGCGGATTTGTTCGCCACCTGCAAGGCGCAGAACATCCCCGCCGGCGCGACGCTCAAGGAATTCTCCCCGGGGCAGTTCGAGATCAACCTGCACCATGTCGCGAGCGCCGAGCTCGCTGCCGACCACGGCGTGCTGTTGAAGCGCGCGGTCAAGGCGGTCGCGCGCAAGCACGGCTTTGCCGCGAGCTTCATGGCGAAGCCGTTCGCGGAATGGGCCGGCTGCAGCATGCACGTGCACATCAGCCTCGTGGATGCGGCCGGCACGAACATCTTCACCGGAAAGAGCAATGACGGGCCGTTCGCGGACACGCTGCGCCACGCCATCGGCGGCCTGGCCGCCGCGATGCCCGAATCGATGGCGATCTTCGCGCCCACCGGAAACGCCTATCGGCGATACCGGCCCGGCGTCTTCGTGCCGCTCGCGCCGAACTGGGGCCGCAACCACCGCGGCGTCGCGCTCCGCATCCCGGTATCGAAGGCGGAAGACACGCGCGTCGAGCACCGCCCAGGCGGCGCGGACGGGAATCCCTACCTCGTGATCGCCGCGATCCTCGCGGGCGTGCATCACGGCATCACGAACAAGGTCGAGCCGGGCCCGATGGTCCCGCAGGAATCGATCATCGACGAAAAGATCGAGCTGCCGATCCGCTGGTCAGCGGCGCTCGACGCCTACGATGCGGGCAGGATCCTGCCAAAGTACCTCGGCGAGAAGTTCCACCGCCTGTATGGCATCTGCCGGCGCGAAGAGGAAGAGCGCTTCCACTCGGAAATCAGCGACCGCGACTACGAATGGTACCTGCGGGCGGTGTAGCGAGGGCGTCCCCCCGCGAGCCGTCCGCTACAAGTCGCCGATCCGCTCGATGATCGCCGTGCGAAGGCCGTAGCCGCCGTCGCCATTCGCCATGATCACGATGCCCGAGCCCTTGGCCGGGTTGAACTGGCCGAAGGACTTGAAGCCCGAGCTGTTGGAGCCCGAGTGCTCGACGATGTCGCCTTCCGGCGTGACGTCGAGGCTCCAGCCGAGTGCGCGGTAGGTTGCGACCGACTTCGCGAGGCCGGGGCGGGCAACCGCATCGTCGTCGTCGACGCGCAGCTGACGCTGCAGCATCAGCGCGACGCTCTCGCGTGAAAGCGCCATATCGCCCAAGAACTCCGGGCGCTCCAGCGTCAGCATCAGGCGGGCGTATTCCGTCGGTGTCGTGTAGAGGGAATACGCGGCATTGGGATGGCGGTAGCGCGTCCTTTCCTTGAAGCTGCCGTCGTCGCGATGGCCGCTCGCGAGGTCCGGTTCGAGCGCCTCCGTCCAGACGAAGCTCGTGCGCGCGAGGCCGAGCGGCACGAACAGGCGCTCCTGCGCCAGGCGGTCGAGCGGCTCGCCGGTGATCTCCTCGACCGCGCGCTGCAGGAACAGCATGCCCTCACCCGAGTACGAGTATTCGGTCCCGGGCGCGAGCTCCAGCGGGAGCGGACCGCCCATTTCGTCGTAACCCTCGCGCCAGTTCTCGAAGCCGGTGCGATGCGTCAGCGCCATGCGCGCCGTGATGCGGCGATGCGCCGGCTGGTCAGGCAAGTAATCGTGGCCCAGGTAATCGACCAGTGGGCGGTCGAGGTCCAGGCGGCCTTCCTGCACGAGCTGCATCGCGATGAGCGCGAAAACGGGCTTCGACATCGAGCAAGCCTCGAAGACCGTATCGGTCGTCACGGACCCTCCGCTCCGCGAGTCCTTTACGCCAAAACCCTGCGCCCAGGCGACTGCGCCGTTCTGCATGATGGCGATGGAAAGGCCGGGCACGCGAGCGGCGCTCATCAGTTTCGGCACCTCATGTTTCAGCCAAGCGATGTGGGCCGCGAACTGCTCCTCGCTCAACGGGGCCGGCGGAGTGGCTTGCCGAATCGCGCCCGCAGCCGCGACGCGGAGCGGCGCGGAATCATCTCGCAGGAACGCCTCAATCTCCGACACGAAGCCACGGGCCGGGGGACCGATGGCCGCCAGCGTCTCAAGCGTCGTCCAGCGGATGTCGGGATTTTCGTTCGCGAGCGTTGCCTTCAATGACGGCAGCGCGGCCGCCGCCCGCGCCTGCAACCGCGCCAGCGCACCGAGGCTTGCGAGCACGAGCCGGGCGTCCGGGTCCGACAGCTGTCGGGCAAGCGTAGGGACGAAGCGTTCGATGTCCGCGGTCGAGCGGTAGAGCGCGACGGTCGCGCCCCATCGCGCCTGCGGTGAACCGGATGCCAGGACTTCGCCGATCGCAGGAAATGCCGCATCGCCCATCGTGCCCAGCGCCTGCGCAGCCCGGCCCGCAACGGCGAGGTCGGCGTCGCCCAGCAAGGCCGCCGCCAACTCCGGCGAGGGGAGTGCGGCGTCGAGGTCGCGCGCATCGCCTGCGCCGAGAGCAGACGCGACCGCGACCCAGGAGAGACAAACGAACAGGGCTGCAAAGCGGGTGCGCATGGCGAGCGAGCCTGCCGTTCGGCGGCGTCCCTGTAAAGGCGCGGCCGGGAGCAGGGGCGCTCGCGCAAGGCACAGCCGATCAAGGATACTGGCGGCCTTTTGTTTCGCCGGAGCCGCCGTGAGAACCTTCGCCGTAAGGCTGTTGCCAATCGTCCTGGGTGTCGTCGCCTCCTCCGCCGCGCTCAGCGCGTCGGCGCCCGCCGCGGAGCCCGCCATGACGGGATTTACCGACGCCGGCGCCGCTGCGCAGCGGGCGCTGGAAAAGCGCTTTGACGCGGCGCTCGACCCCGCGGACTTGCGCGAATGGCTGCAGCGGCTGTCCGCGGAGCCGAACAACGTGGGCGCGCCGCACGACCGCAAGAACGCCGAAACCGTGCGTGACCTGTTCCGGGAGTGGGGCTGGCAGGCCGAGATCGAGACCTTCGACGTGCTCTATCCGACGCCGAAGAAAATTGCGCTCGAGATGGTGGCGCCGGTAAAGTTCACGGCCGCGCTCGCAGAACCGCCGGTCGCGGGCGACGTGAGCACCGAGCGCCGTGACGCGCTTCCGCCCTACAACGTCTACGGCGCCGACGGCGACGTGACGGCCGAGCTCGTGTATGCAAACCAGGGTATGCCGGACGACTACGACGAGCTCGCGCGACGCGGCGTCGACGTCCGGGGCAAGGTCGTCATCGCGCGCTACGGCGGCGGCTGGCGCGGCCTGAAGCCGAAGCTCGCCTACCAGCACGGCGCCGTTGGCTGCCTGATCTACTCGGATCCGAAGGACGACGGCTACGGCGTCGGCAAAACCTATCCGGAAGGCGGCTGGCGTCCACCGGAAGGCGTCCAGCGCGGCTCCGTCGCCGACACGCCGATCCATCCCGGCGACCCGCTGACGCCGGGCGTCGGCGCGACGCGCGATGCGAAGCGCTTGGCGCTCGCCGAGGCGAAGACGGTGCTCAAGATCCCCGTCATGCCGATCTCCTACGCCGATGCGAAGCCGCTCCTCGAGGCGCTTGCGAGCCCCGTGGCGCCGGCGGACTGGCGCGGCGCGCTGCCGATCACCTATCGCATCGGTCCCGGCCCGGCGCGCGTGCACCTCACGATCGAATCGGACTGGGGCTTCAAGACCCTGTACAACGTGATCGCGAAAATTCCGGGCCGCGAGAGCCCCGACGAGTGGGTCGTGCGCGGCAATCACCGCGACGGCTGGACTTTCGGCGCCTGGGATCCCCTCTCCGGCCACATCGCGGAGCTCGCGGAGGCGAAGTCGATCGGCGCGCTCCTGAAGACCGGCTGGCGCCCGCGGCGCACGCTCGTGTACGCGAGCTGGGACGGCGAAGAGGCGGGTCTGCTCGGTTCCACGGAATGGACGGAGGCGCACGCCGAAGAACTGCGAAACAAGGCTGTGCTCTACCTCAACTCGGACACCAACACGCGCGGATTTTTCCAGGGCGGCGGCAGCCATTCCCTGCAGCGCCTCGTCAACGAAGTCATCGCGGACGTCCCGGATCCGGAAACGAAGGCGAACGTGCGCGAGCGATCGCGCGCCCACATACGGGTCGCCGGGTTCGGCGACGTCAAAGAGGAGAAGCGCAAGGAAGCGGAGCGGGTCGCAGGCGGCGCGGACATCCCGCTCGACGCGCTCGGCTCGGGCTCGGACTTCACGCCTTTCTTGCAGCACCTCGGCATCGCCACCCTCGACCTCTCGTACGGCGGCGAGGAAGACCAGGACGGCGTGTACCATTCCCTCTACGACACGTTTGAGCACTATGTCCGCTTCGGCGACCCGGGCTTCGCCTACGGCATCGCCGAAGCGCAGACTGCGGGCCGCACGGTCCTGCGCATGTCCGAGGCGCCGGTGCTGCCGCTCGAGTTCGGCAGTTTCGCCTCGACCGTCCGCCAGTACCGCGACGAGATCGCCAAGTTCGTCGACGAACGCCGAAAGAAGTCGCAGGCACTCGCCGGCCTCCTCGACGCGCGCGCATTCGAGCTCGCCGCGGACCCGACTCGTGTCGTCGGGCCGCCAAAGCGCATACCGGACGTGCCCATCCTCGACCTGGCACCGCTCGACGACGTCCTCGCGCGCATGGACAAGAGCGCGAAGGCTTACGACGAGGCGCGCGCCCGGCTGGACGGCGGCACGGCCGGACTCAACGCGAAGCAGCGCCGGAAACTTAACGCGCAGCTGCGCAGCCTTGAGCAATCGCTGACCGATCCGAAGGGTTTGCCGGGACGCGAGTGGTACCGGCACCTCATCTACGCGCCGGGCCTGTTGACGGGCTACGGCGTCAAAACCCTGCCGGGCGTGCGCGAGGCCGCCGAGGACGACCGCTGGGATGAGGCAAACCGCTACGTCGCGATCACCGCGGCGGCGCTCTCCGCCTGGTGCGCCCAGCTCGACGAGGCGACGCGGCTCGCGGGCGCCGCAACCGGGCACTAGGACGCGAGCGCGAGGTTCCGCTCCGCCATCGTCCCCTTCGCCGGCTGCTCGACGAGCCGGACCAAGGGAATCCGCTCGCGGATCCAGTCCTGGAATCCCGCGAGCACGACTTCCTTCGACGAAAGGATTCCCTGCGTATAGGCGCCGGACTCGAGCCCGCGCTGCACCGACTCCGTCAGCCCCTCATCCTCGAACTGGACTTGCGCATTGAGGCGCGCGTTGAAGAAGCGCGCCGCCTTCATCTCCCGGCGGTCGTCCCGAAACCCGAAGGAGCGCGCGCGGATCAGCGTGCGGCCTGCTCCGAGCGGGAGGACATGGAAGTAGTCCATCCAATCCGGGTAGATATCCAGGTAGACGTTCGGGAAGAGGCCGAAGTAGGTCCAGCGCCGTCGCATGTGCTCCGGCAGGTGCTCCATGACCGGCAGGAACTTCGCGTAGCCCTCCGCGCTCCACGACTTGAGCGGCTTTTCGCGCATGTGGTGCGACAGCCGCATCGTGCCGCCGGGGAAGCATGCGCGGTCGTACTGCGGTTCCATCAGGGCCGAGAGGCCCGGATGGCCGATCGGGAAGTGGTAGTCCTCGACGTAGTTCTCGACGACGTTCTTCCAGTCGATGGCGAGTTCGTGCGTCCAGAGGTCGTCGAGCGGCACCATCTCGTCGATCCTGTAATGCGCGAGCTCGGCGGCGTGAGGCGCCATCCGTTCGGCGACCGAGGGCTCACCGCCCTTGAAGCGCACGAACACCATGCCGAGGTACACCTCGAGCTCGATCGGCATCAGGCCGTAGTGGCTGCGGTCGAACTTCGGGAAGGTGTCGGCCGCGCTGACGCTGCGATTGCGGCCGTCCAGGTGATAGGTCCAGCCGTGGTACATGCAGGTCAGGAACCTGGCGCAGCGTCCGCGCTCGCCCTGCACGACTGCATGCGCGCGGTGGCGGCAGACATTGTGGAAGGCGCGCAGCACGCCGTCGGCGCCGCGCACGACGAATCCGCGGCGGCCGAAGAACTCGAAACTCACGTAGTCACCGGTCTCCGGCAGCTCGCTCTGGTGGCAGACGACCTGCCAGGAAGGGAGGAACAATTGCTCGCGCTCGAGCTCGTGGAACTCCTCGCTGTGATAGGTCCAGGCGGGGAGCGTCAGCGTGAGGGCGGATTCCTGCGCCGCCGCGGATTCTGGCGATTTGATGCGAGCCGGTGCGGCGGCCTCGATGCGCGGCGCGAGCCACGGAAAGACGCTGCAGAGATAGGCGCGGCATTGGCGGCGCGCCGCCTCGCGATCGAAGCTGTCGCCCACGAAGAGGATGCCCTGCCACTCCTGGTCGATGAGCCCCATGAATCCCTGGGCGACCGCATCGGCGTCCGGCCACGACGCATTGCCGCGCGCGGCGATGAGCCGCTTGCAGAGGTCTATGACCATCCGGCTCCAGGCCGCATCTCGCTCGCCGCAGATGCGCTGGTAGTCGCCGCGCGCCTTCGATTCGGAGAGGAACGCGTACCACACCGCGATCTTGTGCGAGTCCGACAGGCTGCGGCCGAGACTCGTGTCGATGATGCCGAGGAGCGCGCGGAGATCGTCGCCGCCCGCCTCCTCCCTCACCGATGCCATTGCGCGCGCGAACTCCTCCGACACCTCGCGCAGCGTCGCGAGGAGCAGCGCTTCCTTGCTGCCGAAGTGGAAGTTGATCGACGCGGCGGTGTGCCCCGCCATGCCCGCGATCTTCGCGGACGTCAGTTCCGACAGGCCGTGCTGCGAGATGGCGGCGACGGTCGCCTGGATCAGGTCGAGTTTCGAGCCGGTCGGGCGGACGTCGGTGCTGGGTTCGAGATTCGCCGCCATGGTTGCCTCCTCGCCGCCTGTCGCACATTCTATCCCGCTTGAGCGTGGCAACTCAACGATCGTTTAGTTTATTGAACAACTATTAAGGTGTTTCTATCAAGCTGTTTTTTATAGGGTTTTTGTTCGTCGCCGCCGGGATTTCGAACGCGGCGACGGAAAAGCCCGCGACCTACGGCATGGAGATCCGTCCGGCCGTCATCACGATGGCGGACGGCATCCGGCTATCCGCGGACCTTTATCACCCCACCGGCGGACAGGCGGGCCAGAAATTCCCGGTCCTCCTCGAGTACCTGCCCTACCGAAAGCAGGAAGCACGGAGCCGCGACTGGGCCGTGTACTCGTATTTCGTCACGCGCGGATACGTGGTCGCCGCGGTCGACATCCGCGGCACCGGCAACAGCGAGGGCCGCCTGATTCCCTACGAGTACTCGGAAATCGAGCAGAAGGACGGCGAGGTCGTGATCGACTGGCTGTCGAAGCAGCCCTGGTCGAATGGCAACGTCGGCATGTTCGGCATCTCGTGGGGTGGTTTCAACTCCATCCAGATGGCGGCGCGCGGCGTGCCCGCGCTGAAGGCGATCGTCGCGATCGACGCGACCGAGGACCTCTACCAGGACGACGTCCACTTCATGGACGGGATCATGCATCTCGATTCCTGGGAGATGAGCATGGACCTCGACAACTCGAGGCCCGGCGCGCCCGACTACAAGGTCGACGACGACAACTTCAGGAACCGCTTCGACACCGAGCCGTGGATGCTGACGTACAAGAACCGGCAGCGGGACGGGCCGTTCTGGGACCGCGCTTCGGTGCGCGACCGCTACGGCGACATCCGCGTGCCGGCCTTCCTCATCGGCGGCTGGTACGACGGCTACCGCGACAGCGTCGCGCGCATGCTGGAGCACGTAAAGAACGCGCCGGTGAAGGCGATCGTCGGCGCCTGGAACCACACCTGGCCGAGCGAGCCCTATCCGAAGCCCGGCATGGAATGGCGTCGCGAAGCCGTGCGCTGGTTCGACCAGTTCCTGAAGGGCGAAGACACGGGCATCCTCGACGAACCGCGCTTCGCCGTCTACGTGCGCGACTGGCATCCGCCGGGGCCCTACCTCGAATTCGCGCCGGGCCGCTGGCGCTACGAGGATGGTTGGCCGATTCGCAGGATCCAGGAGCGCATCCTCTATCCGCAGCCCAACCACACGCTCGCGGCCGGCGCTCCGGCGGCGGCGACGCACCAGCTCCGCTACATCCCGTCGGTGGGCTTCGAGGCCGGCGGCCCGGTCATGTGGTGGGGTGACGTCGCGCACGACCAGCGCGGGACGGACGCGTTCAGCCTCACCTACGACAGCGAGCCGCTCGCCGAAAACCTCGAGATCCTCGGCTTCCCGCACGCGTTCCTGAAGGTCGCGGCGAGCGCGCCGCGCGCGAACTGGTTCGCGCGAATCTCGGACGTCGCGCCCGATGGCACGGTCACGCAGGTGGCGGGCGCGGCGATGAACGGCACGCACCGCGACTCTGCGCGTGCGCCCAAGGCGATCGTGCCGGGTGAGCCCTTCGACCTCGACATCGAGATGCATCTCACGTCCTGGGTATTCCCGAAGGGCCATCGAATCCGGCTGGCGGTGAACAACGCCCAATGGCCGATGCTCTGGCCGACGCCCGACCCGATGACGACTGAGCTCCGGCTCGGCGATTCACGCCTGACGCTGCCAGTCGTCCCGTATGAGCCGCGACCGGCGCCGGATTTCCTGCCGCCGGCCAAGGACCCGGCCTACCCGGGCTACGCGACGATCGAGAGCGGCACGACGTCGGGCTACGGCGAGATCTCGTCGGTAGACCGCAACCCGCAGACGGGCGTCGTCGTCGCGAAGGCGACCAATGAGAGCGGCATGCGCTATCCCTGGGGCACGGAACGCGCCTTCGAGACGATCCGTTACGAAATCAAGGATGACGCGCCGGCCGACGCCCGGGTCACCGGCACGCATCGCATGGAGGTCGAGCTGCCCGGCCGCAAGCTCGTCTGGGATGCGGCGCTCACGTTCACGAGCGACCACGACAATTTCCATTACAGTTACCACCGGCGCCTCACCGAAAACGGGAAGCTGGTGCGCGAGAAGAGCTGGAACCAAACCATACCCAGGGATTACCAATGACGAAGAAGCTGAACCGCCGACTCTCCAATGCGATCGCACTGCTCCTGGCCGGAGCGGCCCTCGGCGCCTGCGCGCCCGAGCCCGCGGAGAAGGTCGACGAACCCAAATCGAAGGTCGCCGACCTCGCCTTCACGAACGGCGCGATCTACACGGTGGACGGCGAGCGCGGCTGGGCCGAGGCCATCGCGATCGACGACGGCCGCATCAGCTACGTCGGCACGGACGCGGGCGCCAAGGACTACATCGGCCCCAACACGAAGGTCGTCGACCTCAAGGGCCGCATGGTGCTGCCGGGCATGCAGGACGTGCACATTCACCCGATCTCGGGTGGCATGGAAGCGAACGCCTGCGACCTCAACGCGCTGAACACGGCCGAGCAGTACGTGGCGAAGATCAAGGAATGCGCCGACGCACATCCGGACGATCCCTGGATCAAGGGTGGCGGCTGGTCGATGGCGGCCTTCGGCCCCGGCGCGATCGCGAGCAAGAAGCTGATCGACGCGGTGGTCGCGGATCGGCCGGTTCTCGTCTACAGCCGCGACGGGCATTCGTCCTGGGCCAACAGCAAGGCGATCGAGATCGCGGGCATCACGAACGACACGCCCGACCCGCCGGACGGCCGCATCGACCGCGATCCGAAGACGCACGAGGCCATCGGCAGCTTCCAGGAGGGCGGCGACGCGCTGATCACCGCCAAGGTGCCGCCGCCGACGGAGGCGCAGCGCGACGCGGGGCTGCGCTATGCCGTCAAGATGCTGAACGGCTACGGCATCACGGGAATCCAGGACGCGAGCGTCAACGAGGAGGACCTAAAGTCCTACCACCGCGTCGACAAGGAGGGGCAACTCTCGCTGCACGTCGTCGGCGCGATCTGGTGGGAGCGCGGCCAGGGCCTCGAGCAGATCGAGAACATCAAGCGGCTGCGCGGCGAATACTCGGGCGGCCGCATCGACGCCGGAACCGTCAAGATCATGCAGGACGGCGTGATGGAGAGCTACACGGCCGTCGTGCTCGAGCCGTACAAGCTGCCGGGCAAGAAGGACGTGCGCGGCATCCCGATGGTGGACCCGGAAGTGCTGAAGAAGGCGGTGACGCAGCTCGACGCCGACGGCTTCCAGGTCCACTTCCATGCCATCGGCGACGCCGCCGTCCGCCAGGTGCTGGACGCGATCGAAGCGGCGCACAACGCCAACGGCGACCTCGGTCATCGCCACCACATCTCGCACCTGCAGCTGGTGCACCCGGACGACCAGCCCCGATTCCGCAAGCTCCACGTGATCGCGAACTTCCAGCCGCTGTGGGCCTACGCGGATGAGTACGTCACGAACCTGACGCTGCCCTTCATCAGCAAGTTCACGGCTTCGTACATGTACCCGATCGGCAGCCTTGAAAAGAGCGGCGCCGTCGTGGCTTTCGGCAGCGACTGGTCGGTCTCGAGCGCGAACCCGTTCGAGGAGATGGAAACTGCGGTCACGCGCATGGGCGCGCTTGGCGACACGAAGGTGCCCTTCCTGCCCGAGGAGCGCATCACCCTGCCGGAGGCGCTCGCTGCGTTCACGATCAACGCCGCCTACACCAACCGCGACGAGAAGAACACGGGCTCGCTCGAGGTCGGCAAGGTCGCGAACCTCGCGGTGCTTGACAGGAACCTCTTCGAGATACCGGCGAACGACATCTCGGACACGAAGGTGCTGCTGACGCTGTTCGAGGGCAAGCCGGTCCACGGCGACATCGGGGCGCTGTAATGCCAGGGCCGCGCCACCGCGTCGACCCGGACGGGCAGAGGCTGCCGATCAAGCTCGACTCGACCAGCAACGGCGAGTTCCTGCCGGTGCCCCTGTCGCGCGCCAACCGCTACGCGAACCGGCTCGCGCAGGAGTCCGCCGGCAGGAATGCGAAGTGCGTCGGCATGGGCCGGCGCGACTTCCTGCTCTCGACCTGCGGCGCGGCGAGCACGCTCCTCGCGTTCAACGCGGCGAACGCCGCGGCCGGGCGTAACGGCGGCTACTTCGACCTGCCGGCTGTTGCGGCGACCGAGCGGGCGGCCGCGGCCTCGCTCGAGACCGGTGAGTTCGTCTTCGACGTGCAGGGCCACTACGTGGACCCGACGCAGGCCTGGCTCAAGGTCGCGCCGGAATCCGCGTTCCAGTGGGCGCCCAAGGCGGGCTGCGCGCTCGCGGACGGCAAGACCCCGCGGAGCCACCTGGCCTGCCTCAGCTCCGAGCAGTTCGTGAAGGACGTCTTCCTCGACAGCGATACGGACATGATGGTCCTCTCCTTCGTGCCTTCGCGCCGCGACGCCTCGCCGCTCGAAATCGAGTCCGCCGACAACGTGCGCCGGATCGTCGACCGCATGGAAGGCAACCATCGGCTCCTGATCCACGGGCGCGTCAACCCGAACCAGCCGGGCGACATCGAGGACATGCCGCGGCTACGGGACCAGTTCGGCATCTGCGCGTGGAAGTGCTACACGCAGTGGGGACCGGATGGAAACGGCTTCTACCTGGACGACGAGGTCGGGATCCGCTTCGTCGAGGAGGCGCGCCGGCTCGGCGTCAAGGTCATCTGCGTGCACAAGGGCCTGCCCTTCGGGCCGAAGTCATACGAGCACAGCCAGTGCCGTGACATCGGCCCGATCGCAAAGCGCTTCCCGGACGTCAGCTTCCTCGTCTACCACTCGGGCTTCGTGACCGAGGTCGAGGAGAAACCCTACGGCCCGGCCGCCGACGGCATCGACACGCTGATCCGCTCGCTCGAGGAAAGCGGGCTTCGCCCAGGATCGAACGTCTACGCCGAGCTCGGCAGCACCTGGAGATTCCTGATGCGGGACCCGACGCAGGCCGCGCACGGGCTCGGCAAGCTCCTGAAGCACGTCGGCCCGGACAACATGCTCTGGGGCACGGACTCGATCTGGTACGGCTCGCCCCAGGACCAGATCCAGGCCTTTCGAGCCTTCCAGATCGCGCCGGAATTGCGCGAGAAGCACGGTTATCCCGAGATCACGCCTGAGCTCCGCGCCAAGATCTTCGGCCTGAACGCGATGCGCCCCTACGGCATCTCCGCCGAAGAGATGAAGCTCCGCGCGCGCCGGGACACGGTGTCGACCGAGCGGCTGGCGTACCGGGCGCGACCCGAGCCGCATTTCCTCACGAACGGGCCGAAGACGCGGCGCGAGTTCCTGAACCTGCTCGGCTGGAACGGCGGCGCGCGCGCCTGAGGCCGGACCTCCGGTAACCATGCGCCGCGCAACTGCCTGGATTGCCGTCATCGCCGCGGTCGCCGTGGGCGGAGGCTTCGCGCTCTACCAGCGCGCGCATCGCCCCATCGTGCTGCACGCGGGGACGGCGCTCCCGCAGGCGCGCTCGATCCCCGATTTCGCCCTGACGGACCAGCGCGGCCAGCCGTTCCTGCACGATGACCTGAAGGGCCACTGGACGCTGCTCTTCACGGGATTCACGAACTGCCCGGACGTCTGCCCGACGACGCTCGCGCTGATGTCGCAGCTGAGGCGCGACGTCGCGCGCGACGACCTCCGCTTCCTGTTCGTCAGCGTCGACCCGGAGCGCGACACCCCGGAGGTCATCGGGCGCTACCTCGCGCACTTCGACCCGGGCTTCACCGGCGCGACCGGCTCGCGTGCCGAGATGGAGAAGCTCACTGCCGGACTCGGCCTTGCCCAGGTGCGGAACCCGGGCGCCGGCGACGAGTACACCGTCGACCACTCGACGGCGTTCGTGCTGATCGACCGCGACGCGCGTCTCGCCGGCTACTTCCAGGCGCCGCACATCCGCACGGCCCTCGCCGCCGACCTCGCCGCGCTGCCGAAATAAAGAGGACGCGCCCCTTTATTTCGCTGCGTTGCCGCGCTAGATCTTGCCGAGGTCGACGTCCGCGTTGGCCCAGGCCTTCGCGAAGCGGTCGGCGACTTCCTGCGCTTCCTGCTTCTTGCCCTGCGCCTTGAGCGCCTGCGCGAGGCCGTGCAGCGACCATCCGTTCTCGGGGTTGCGCTTCAGCTCCTCGCGGAAGACCTGCTCGGCGTCCGCCGGCTTCTTCGCCTCGAGCAGGACGTTACCGAGCGCGAGTCGCGACGGCCAGTTCCAGGCCGGCGGCTCGTCGTAGGGCAGCGTGTCCTCGATCGTCACCGCCGTGTTGAGCGCGGCAATCGCGTCGTCGTACTTCTTCTCCGCGCGCGCGATGTTCGCCGCCACGAAGCGCTCGGCGACCTGCACGCCGCCGAGGAGCGAGTACCGATCGAACTGCTTCATCTTCTCGATCGCGGGATCCTTGGTCGCCGGCTCGAGCGCCTCGTGGAACTTCTTCGCGTCGTCGAGGCGTCCCTGCCCCACGGCCGCCATCGCCTGGCCGTAATTCCACATCGCGAGCATGTACGGCAGGTCGTCGGCGGGCTTCGGCGTCGCGACGACGTCGTCCCAGTGGCCGAAGCGCACGGCGGCGAAGAGCGGGGTCGTCGTGAAACCCTGCATCGCCTCGAAGCCGGGCGTGCGCATGAGCTTCGGGTCGCTCGTGCGCTGGCCGGTGTGCGCAGCCGCCTCGACCGCGAGCTTGCTCGCACCCTCCATCGTCGCCGCGAACCACAGGAAGTGGTGGTTGTGCGGCACGTAGCCCAGCGGGTACACGCCCGGTCCCGGCTTGCAGATCGCGAGGTACGCATCGTCGGCGCCGATCGCGTTCTGGTTTGCGATCACGGCGTCGTGCCAGCGGCCGACGCGCGCATAGATATGCGCGGGCATGTGCACCAGGTGGCCTGATCCCGGCAAGAGCGCCCGGAGCGTGTCGGCCGCCGCGACGCCCTTCGACGGATCCGGCGAGGCTTCGACGGCATGCACGTAGTAATGCAGCGCTCCTGCGTGATTCGGATTCCGCGCGATGACGGTCTCGAGCTGCTGGACGACCTCGGCCGTGTGCCCCTTCGGCTGGCCGTTGGCGTCCCAGTAGTCCCAGGGCTGCAGGTCCATCATCGACTCGGCATAGAGCGCGCCAATGTCGTTGTCGTCGGGATACTTTGCAGCGAGCTCGCCCATCGCCTTGGCATACGCCTCGTCGAGCGGCTTGCGGTCCTGCGGCGGGTTTTCGGCATAGCGCTTCGAGAGCGCGTGGATGAACGCCTGCTCCTTCTCGGTCGCCTTGGACGCCGTGCGCTGCGCGCGCTGCAACCGGTCCCAGGCCTTCGGATTGTTGTCGGGAGACATTGCGGCGTTCACGTGCGGGCCCAGCACCAGCGCCGCGCCCCACCAGCACATCGCGCAGTCCGGGTCGAGCTCGGCGGCCTTCAGGTACGAGCGCTCCGCGGCATCGTGGTTGAAGCCGTACGTCATCGCGAGGCCCTGGTCGAACCAGCGCTGCACGTCCTTGTTCTTGGCGGTGATCGGCATGCTGTAGTCGCCAAGCCCGTCGATCAGGTTCGCGCCGACCGGCGCAAGGTCGGGCAACGGCGGCTCGGCCGAGCGCTTGTACAGGTAGAAGCCGACGGCCGCGACCAGTACGACGACGATCGCAACCATGAAATTGCGGTTCATGGAGTCCTCCCCAGGCTTGCGAAGGGCTCTGGAATACTCCGAATTCCGGCGGATTTCAATTGGCCCCGGCCATCGCGCTCGCTGGACGCGGCCCGAAACCCGGCCCTAGAATCCGGGGCCTTCCTCGGGGGACGAAATGAAAAATCCGTTGGCTTTCCGCCGTTTGGCGGCTGTACTTCTCGCATCTGCATTCATCGCCCAGGCCGCCGTCGCAGCCGGCGCTCCGCCCGGCTATGACGGGCTGTTGAAACTGTTCGAGGACTGGCGCGCCTTCGAGCATCCGCCGCTCAAAGACGGCGCACCCGACTATACCGCCGCCACCTTCGAGCGTCGTCACCAGGAGCTCAAGGCTTACCGCGACCGGCTGGAAGCCATCGACGCCAGCAACTGGCCGGTCGAGGCACGCGTGGACCAGGCCCTCGTGCGGGCGGAGATGAACGGATTCGATTTCTACGTGCGCGTGCTGCAGCCCTGGGCACGCGACCCCGCCTTCTACCAGAGCATCTGGACCGAGCAGAGCGATACGCCGGCGCACGAGGGCACGGTGCACCACGACGTCGTCGAGGTCTGGACCTACGAGTTCCCGCTTTCGCGCGAGGGCGAGGCGAAGCTCGCGCGCGAGCTCGCGATCGTGCCGCCGCTGCTCGCCCAGGCGCGCGGGAACCTCACCGGAAACGCGCACGACCTCTGGATCACCGGCGCGGGGACGATGCGCAACCAGGTGAAGGCGCTCGACGAGCTCGCTGAAAAGACGTCCGGCAGCGGCCGCACGCTCAAGAAGGCGATCGCCGCGGCGCGCGCAGCGACCACCGGCTTCGTCGACTGGCTCGACGCGCAGGCGGCATCGAAGACGGGCCCGTCCGGCATCGGCCAGGAGAACTACGACTGGATGCTGAGGAACGTGTACCTGATCCCGATGACCTGGCAGGACGAGGTGAACCTGCTCAAGCGGGAGCTCGCGCGTTCCGTCGCCTCGCTGAAGCTCGAGGAGGCCCGGAACGCCGGGCTGCCGGAGCTGGCGGTCATCGCGACGCCGGAGGAATACCAGCGCCGCGGCAACGAGGCCGTCACCCGTTTCCTCGACTTCCTGAAGAAGCGCGACCTCTACCCGATGCGCGACAGCATGGACGCCGCGCTCCGCGCCAAGATCGGCGAATACGTCCCGCTCGAGACCCGGAACTTCTTCGCGATCGCGACGCACTACGAGCCGCTGACGCTCTACACGCACTTCTACCACTGGTGGGACCTCGCGCGCATGCGCGACGAGCCCCACGCGAGCCCGATCCGCCGCGGACCAATGCTCTACAACATCTGGAACTCGCGCGCCGAAGGGATGGCAACCGCGATGGAGGAGTTCATGCTGCACGCGGGGCTCTTCGACGACGAGCCGCGCGCCAAGGAAATCATCTGGATCATGCTCGCGCAGCGATCGGCGCGCGGCCTCGCGTCGCTCTACGCGCAGGCGAACATCTTCGACCTCAAGCAGGCCAAGGCCTTCCAGTCGCAGTTCACGCCGCGGGGCTGGATGCGCCCGGACCTCGACCTGCTCGGATTCGAGCAGCAGCTCTACCTGCGCCAGCCCGGCTATGGCACGAGCTATGTCACCGGCAAGCACCTGCTCGATGACCTCATGCGCGTCAGGGCCCAGCAGCTCGGTGCGGATTTCACGATGAAGCGCTACTTCGACGAGGTCAACGGCGCCGGCATGATCCCGGTTCCCATGATTCACTGGCAGCTCACGGGGCACGCGGACGAAAACGATGCGCTCCGTGCAGGTCGTCACCAGTGAGCGCGCGAAGCCTGCGATTCCTGTTGCCGTGCGTCGCGCTCGCTGTCGCCCTGCCCGCCTTCGCGGACACGACTTACGACTATGACGTCCACTTCGTCGGTGTGAAGACGGGCGCGCTCAAGACCGTCGCCGGCCGGGACGGGCGCCTGCAAGTCAGCTATTCGTACCGCGACAACGGCCGCGGGCCGGACATGGAGGAGGACATCGTACTCGCCCCGGACGGCACGATCCGGAGCTATCGCCAGCGGGGCAAGACGACCTTCGGCGCGGTCCTCGACGAGCGCTTCTCCGTCCAAGGCAAGCGCGCGAGCTGGAAGTCGCCCGCCGAGCAGGGTTCGCACGCGGTCGCTGAAGCGGCGCTGTACCTGCCGAGCTACGGCAGCCCCGAGGTCAGCGCCATCATCGCGCGCGCGACGCAGAAATCCGGCGGGCGCATCGCCGCACTGCCGGGCGGTGAGGTGCGCAGCGAAAAGCTCGCCGACGCGCGCGTCGGTGCGGCGGGCCGCGAGCGCGATGTCGCCCTGTACGCGATCCTGGGCATCGCCTTGCAGCCGGTCTACGTCTGGCTCGACGCCGGCGGCGACATGCGCCTGTTCGCCAGCATCAACGTCGGCGGCCGGCACACGGTCGTTGCGGGCTACGAGGACATGGCGACGGAGCTCGAGCGGCTGCAGCAGGCCGCGGAGTCGAGGTACCTGGCCGACATCGCGAAGAAGTCGACCCACGCGCTGCCGCAGCCGATCCTCATCCGGAACGTCCGCGTCTACGACACGCCGTCGATGAAGCTCGGCGAGCCCGCCGACGTGTATGTCAACGAGGGCCGCATCGCGGCGATCTACCCGGCGAACTCGCAGGCTCGGGACCCGGCGACGGTGATTGACGGCGCCGGCCGAGCCCTGCTCCCCGGCCTCTTCGACATGCACGCGCACGAGGATGCCTGGAACTCGATACTGCAGGTGGCGGGCGGCGTCACGAGCTCGCGCGACATGGGCAACGACAACGCCTACCTTGCGTCGCTCCGCCGGGACATCGCCGGAGGCCTCACGGTCGGGCCGCACATCGAGCCGGCGGGATTCATCGAGGGCGAAAGCGCCTACTCCGCGCGCGGCGGCTTCGTCGTAAAGGACCTCGACGAGGCGAGGAACGCGGTCGACTGGTACGCCGAGCGCGGCTACCGCCAGGTCAAGCTCTACAACTCGATCAAGCCCGAGTGGGCGCAGCCGATCGCGGCCTATGCGCACTCGCGCGGCATGCGCGTCAGCGGGCACGTGCCGGCCTTCTCGCGCTCCGAGCGCGTCGTGCGCGAGGGCTACGACGAGCTGCAGCACATCAACCAGATGGCGCTGAACTTCGTGTCCGACCCGGACACCGACTCGCGCACGATCCTGCGCTTCAGCCTGGTCGGCGAGCGCGCGCGCACGATCGACCTCGACTCGCCGAAGGTGCGCGATTTCATCCAGCTCCTCGTCGACCACAAGACCGTGATCGATGCGACCCTGGCGACCTTCGAGCCCCTGTACACCCAGAAGCCCGGCGACATGGATCCCTCGATGGCTCCGGTCGCCGACCACTTCCCGTATGCCGTGCAGCGCGGCTGGCGCAACAACTCGACGGACGTCAGTGGCGGCAAGCTCGAGGTTTACCGCGAGTCCTGGCAGCGCATGATGGAGCTCTTCGGCCGGCTGCACGCCGCCGGCGTGCCGCTAGTCGCCGGCACCGACAGCCTCGCGGGATTCATGCTGCACCGCGAGCTCGAGCTGTATGTGAAGGCCGGCGTCGCGCCCGGCGAGGCGATCCGCATTGCGACCGAGAACGCCGCGCGCTACGCGGGCGTGCTCGCCGACCGCGGAACGATCGAGCGCGGCAAGCGCGCCGACCTCATCCTGGTCGATGGCGACCCGACGGCGGACATCTCGGACATCCGCAAGGTGAGCTACGTGCTTAAAGACGGCGTCGGCTACGCGCCGGCCGAGCTCTACGAGGCCTTCGGGATCCGGCGCTTCGCCGACCCGCCCGCCGCCGGCCGCTGAGCCTCGTCAGGCCGCAGGCGCCAGCGGGCGCGGCCGGCCGATCGCGTGGCCCTGCACGAAGTCGATGCCCATCGCGCGCGCGGCCTCGAGCGCGGTCACGTCCTCGATCTGCTCGGCGACCAGGCGGAAATTCAGCGTGCGCGCCATGCCGACGACCGCGCTCACCATTGCCTGGTTGACGGAGTCGCGGCCGAGGTCGCGCATGAACGAGCCGTCGATCTTGAGGTAGTCCATCGGCAGCTGCTTGAGGTTCGCGAAGCCGCCAAGATCAGTGCCGAAGTCGTCGAGCGCAAACCTGCATCCCATCCCATGCAGCACGTCGATGAAGCGCCTCGCCTGCTCGAGGTTGCCGATCACCGAGGTCTCCGCGACCTCGAAGCAGATCTGGGCGGGCTGGATGCCGGTGCGGTCGAGCTCGTCGACGACGAACTCGAGGAACGAGGGGTCGGCCAGCGTCTGCCCGGAGATGTTGATCGAGAGGCTCCGCCCCGGCGGCAGCCGGATGGCGCCCGCGCCGAGCGCCGCGAGCGCGGAGCCGAGCACCCAGCGGTCGATCATCGACATCAGGCGGTAGCGCTCGGCCGCCGGGAAGAATTCCGCGGGCGCGATCGCCTGGCCCTCGTCGTGGAGGCGCACGAACACCTCCATGGCGGGCCCGTTCGGGGACGGAGTGCCCGGGCGGGTCGGCTCGATCGGCTGCACGTAGAGCTCGAAGAAACCGTCGCGCAGCGCGGCCTGCAGCCGCTGCAGCCAGTGGATCTCGCCGCGGCTCCGCGCGATCGCCTCGTCGTGGGACGAATACACGTGGATGTGGGTGTCGGACTGCTTCTTGGCCACGTAGCAGGCCGAGTCCGCCGCGCTCATGATCTCCTCGAGCGAGTTGCTCTCGCCGGTCAGCTCGACGATGCCGATGCTGACGCCGACGCTGAAGATGCGGTCCTTCCAGACGAATCGGTACTCGCCGATCGCGCGCGACACGTCGTCCGCGATCTGCCGCGCCTTCTCCAGCGGGCAGCCGACCAGCAGCACGCCGAACTCGTCGCCGCCGAGGCGCGCGACCGTGTCCGAGTCGCGCACGGCCTCGCGGATCAGGGCCGCGACCTCGCGCAGCATGTTGTCGCCCGCGAGGTGGCCACTGGTGTCGTTGACGGCCTTGAAGCGGTCGAGGTCGAGGTAGCACATCACGTGGCTCTGCCGGCCTGCGCGCGCGATCTCGAGCGCCTCGCCGAGCCGGCGCTCGAACTCGCGCCGGTTGACGAGCCCGGTCAGCGCGTCGTGGCTCGCCTGGTAGGACATCTGCTGCGTGAGGCCGCGCAGCTCGCTGACGTCGTGCAGCATCACCGCGACGCCCGCGACGTCGCCGTCCGGCCCGCGGATCGGCGAGGCCGTCGCCTCGACGCCGAGCTCGCTGCCGCTCGCGCGCGAGATGAGGATCGAGCGCCGCCCGAGGTTGACGCGCGCGCCGGTCGCGAGGCACTGCTGCACGGGATCGGCGAGCGCGCGGCGGTCGTGCTCGTCCACGAATCCGATCATCGCGCCGAAGGTCTTGCCGGCCGCGTCCTCGCGACGCATGCCGGTCAGCGACTCGGCCGACTGGTTCATGTAGTCGATGAGGCCATGCGCATCGGTCGTGAGGAGTCCCTCACCGAGCGACTCGAGCGCGAGCTGCGAGCGGTCAGGTTGCGGCCCCGCGGCCGGCGCCTCGCGGTGCGGCAGCATTTCCTCGGCTGTGAACAGGACGAGCGTGCGCCCCGCCACCTCGATCGCGGAGCCGGTCAGCTCGACGCGCGTGACCTGGCCGTGCGGGTCGGTGATCTCGAGCTCCGTGAGCGATGGCCTCGACTCGCCGGCGAGTGCGCGCGTGACCGCGAGCGCGGCGAGCTCCGCGTATTCCCCGCCGACGACCTCGGATAACCGCTTGCCGGCGAGCTGCGCCGCGGGCATGCCGACGATCGCCGCGAACGCGTCGTTGGCCGCCTCGATCTGTTCACCGTGCAGGAGCGCCGGCTCGCGCAGGGCCGAGATCATGGCGCGCATCGCATCGCCGGCGCGCTGCGCCGGACTCGCGGCGACTGCCTCGGCCTCCAGGCGCGAGAGCTTGCGCCGCTGCCGGAATGCGATTACCCCGAGTACAGCAGCGAACATCGCCAGCACGACGGCGGCGATTGTCGGGACCGTCATCGAGCCTGTCATCCCCTTCGAATCAGCGGCCCGCGGGACCGTCAATATTCGTTACATTTACGCGGCTTTGGGCAGCATATCGCACGCTTGTACTCGCGCCCCCGGCGATTCACCATAATGGTGATGGACGCCAGGACGGAAGCCGCGCGGCGGCAGATGATCGACCAGCAGGTGCGCGCCTGGGACGTCCTCGACCCGCGCGTCCTCGCGACGCTCGCCGCCGTCCCGCGCGAGCGCTTCGTGCCGGAAGCCTATCGCGCCGTCGCCTTTGCCGACGCTCCGATCCCGATCGGCCACGGCCAGTGGCTGCTGCCGCCGGCGCTCGAAGGCCGCATCCTCCAGGCGCTCGCGCCGGTGCGCGGCGAACGCGTGCTCGAAGTCGGCACCGGCAGCGGCTTCTTCGCGGCCTGCCTCGCGCACCTCACCGGCTCCGTCGACAGCATCGAAATCCACGCGGATCTCGCGGCCGGCGCCGCGCGCGCGATCGAGGCGGTGGGCATTTCGCGCGTCTCGATCGAGACGGCGGATGCGCTCGCGCGCGACTATGGCGCCGACTACCAGGTCGTCGCCGTCACCGGCTCGCTGCCGGCGCCGGAGCGACGCCTCGAGCGAGCGCTCGCCGTGGGCGGCCGTATGTTCGTCGTGATCGGCCCGGGACCCGCCATGGAGGCCCGCCTCGTCACGCGCACCGGCGAGGACTCCTGGCTCAGCGAGGTGCTGTTCGAGACCCGCATTGAGCCGCTGGTCCTTCGCACCGCGCCGTCCCGTTTCCGGTTCTGAACAAGGCTGCGCCCCGCCTTTCGACCTCCTTTTCGGGCGCTTGAACTCAAATGGACCCGCTATTTCGCCGATCGGATGGCAGTATCGAGTCCTCTTGAGCTAGGGTCAATTGGTGATATACACTAGTAATACAGTAGCTCTCCCCTCCCTGACTTTGCGAAGGAATGCCTGCGCATGAACACCCGATTCATCGTCCATTCGGTTCTCGCCTGCGCGAGCCTCGCCTGCTTCAACGCGAGCGCCGCCGACCTCAAGGAAGTCTACGAGCGCGCGCTGACCAGCGACCCTCTGATCCGCGAGGCGGACGCGAACCGGCTCGCGACGCGGGAATCGAAGCCGCAGGCCATTGCCGCGCTGCTGCCCCAGGTGAACGCGGACGGGACCTGGAACGACAAGGTCGACACCAACAGCACCGGCGTGTTCGTCGCGCCGGGCGTGCCGCTGACACCGGACACCCGCAATTTCGACGGAGACAGCAGCAACTGGAACCTTCAGCTGCGCCAGAGCGTGTTCCGCTGGGAGAACTACGCGACCTACCAGCGCAGCAACACCGAGCGCGCCCAGGCGGAAGCCGACTACGTGGTCGCGCAGCAGGACCTGATCCTCCGGACGGCGGAGGCTTACTTCAACGTGCTCGCGGCGCGCGACACGCTCGAGGCCGCGCAGGCCGCTTATGACGCGATCGGCCGCCAGCTCGAGCAGTCCGAGAAGCGCTTCGAGGTGGGCCTCATCGCCGTCACCGACGTGCAGGACGCAAAGGCCGCCTTCGATTCCGCGAGCGCGGCGCTGATCCAGGGCAAGCGCAACCTCGCGAACAACGGCGAGATCCTTCGCGAGCTGACCGGCGACGCCTGGGACACGCTCGAGAAGCCCGGCAACGACATGCCCCTGCATGCCCCCAATCCCGAAAATCCGGACGACTGGGTCAAGCTCGCGATGGACCAGAACCCGGGCCTGAACTCGAGCCGGCTCGCGGCCGAGATCACGCGGGCGAACATCAACGTCGAGCGCGGCGGTCATTTCCCAGCCGTGGACTTCGTCGTGAACCGCAACCACAGCGAGAGCGACGGGAGCCTCAACGGCACGACGATCGGCGACACCTCGAGCAACGACTACGGCACCGTGTATGGGCTGCAGGTGACCGTGCCGATCTTTTCCGGCGGCCTCACGTCCTCGCGCGTGCGCCAGGCGCAGTACCGGCACACGGCGGCGCGTGAGCGCCTCGAGCGCACGGCGCGCGCCACGGAGCGCTCGACGCGCGATGCCTTCCTCGGCGTCAACTCCGAGATGGCGCGCGTGCAGTCGCTGAAGCAGGCGGTGGAATCGGCGCAGACGGCGCTGTCCGCGACCGAGGCCGGCTACGAAGTCGGCACGCGCACTTCGATCGACGTGCTGCAGGCCCGGCAGCGGCTGTTCCAGTCGCAGACCGACTACGCGCGCAGCCGCTACGACTACCTGTTGAACGTGCTGCGGCTGCAGCAGGCGGCCGGCACGCTCGATGCCAAGGGCCTCGACGATATCAACGCGCTCTTGACGGAGAACGTGGGCGTCCGCTGACGCCTGGCCGGCTCAAGTCGCGTCGACGACGCCGTCCGCGGTCTCGCCGCGGGCGGCTGCCCGCGCGAGCCGGTCGGCGACGGCAGCCCACGCCTCTCCGGCCGGCACCGCCTCGACCAGGATGCGGTCCGCGCCCGAAGCGTCGAGTCCGCGCAGCGCCGCATAGAGCCCGCGACCGTACGAGACGGGATCCGCCGGCATGCCACGCCAGATCAAGCCGCCCGCCTCCACCGCCGGCGCCGAACGCGCCAGCACCGCGATGCGCATGCCCGCGGCGAGCGCGGCGTCGATCTCGTCCCGTAGCGTTGCCGCGCTCGCGATGGCGAGTGGCGTGCCCGGCGCGTAGTGCGAGCGGTCGCGGCCCGGCGCACGCGGCGCGTCGGCGCCGGGATCGTCCACGTGCCCCACGACGTCCGCGATCTGTGAGCGCGACACGGAGCCGGGACGCAGGAGCGTCACGCGACCGCCGAGGCAGGCGACGATCGTCGACTCGAGGCCGACCTCGCAGTCGCCGCCGTCGAGCACGAGCGCGGCGTCGCCGAGCTCCTCGCGCACGTCGGCGGCGCGCGTCGGGCTGATGCGCCCGTAGCGGTTGGCCGAGGGTGCGGCGATTCCGCGCCCGAAGGCCGCGAGCAGCGCGCGCGCGACGGTATGCGCGGGCGCGCGGAGCGCGACCGTCGCCTGGCCGCCCGTGACCGCATCGGGCACGTGCGCGGCCCTCGGCAGCACGAGCGTGAGCGGTCCCGGCCAGAACGTCTCGGCCAGGCGGCGCGCGGAGTCCGGGACTTCCGCCGCGTACTCTCTTGCGGCATCGAAATTGCTGAAATGCACGATCAGCGGGTGACTCGCGGGCCGGCCCTTGGCCGCGAAGATGCGCGCGACGGCTGCCGGATTGGCGGCATCGGCTCCGAGCCCGTAGACGGTCTCGGTCGGGAATGCGACGAGGCCGCCCGCGTTGAGGCGCGCGGCGGCCTCCTCGATTTTCGCGGGTTCCGGCAGCATCCGGGAATTCTATCCGCCGCGTCCCGGCGCCCGCTCAGTCGAGCGGGATGCGCTTCCAGCCGGCGTCGGTGCGCCGCAGCTCGTAGGCCGGCCAGTAATGCTGGTCGAGCCGGAGCGTCGTGATCTCGACCGAGCCGTTCCAGCTCACGGTCTTCAGCCGGATCGACGCGTCGTCCGGGCGCCCCGACACGGCCCGGATGAAGGCGTCGAGGTCGTCGACCGGGATGCCGTCCACCTCGGTGATGCGCCGCCCCGCCCAGAGCTTGTAGCGCGAGGCGGGCGAGCCGTACATGAAGAACGCGATAAACACGCCCTTCGGCTCGATGCCGCGCTGCACGGCCATCGCGCGGTGCGGCGCCTGCAGCGTCGCGCCAGCCCACGCCAGCACGCGGTCGACGTCGCGGCCGGAGAGCGCGACCGTCTTCAACGGCACGGTCATTTCCTTTCCTGCACGCCAGATCGTCAGCGTGACCTCGGGGGCGCCGACGGCCGCGCTCGCGTCGGCAAAACTGTTGACGACCTTGCCGTCGATCGCGAGCAGGAGGTCGCCCGGCTCGAGCAGCGCCGCCGCCGGCGAACCCGCGACGGTGCGGTCGATCGTGAGGACCGTGCGGCGCTTCGGGTTGTGAGCCGTGACGCGGTCGATCCAGGACTGGTCGAGGCCGAGCTGGCTCGCCTCGGCGAGCGAAAGGAGCCCGTACTCGACCTCCGCCGAGTAGAGCGTGCGTTCGCCGCGCGCGTACTCCAGCATCTCCTGCACGAGCGCCGCCGGCACGCCCAGGTTCTGCTGCACGAGTTCGCGGTCCTGCTCGTAGGCGAAGCTCGACCAGAGCGCCGCGACGTCGCCGCGCTTGTCGACGATCACCCCGTCAAAGTCGCTGGGCCCGTTCACGAGGCGGACGATCTCCAGGTTCGCGTCGCGGAACTGCAGCGTGCGCGAGAGCGGGAAACCGACCGGCCCGATCGACGAAACCACCGCCGGCTGCGAGGCGACGCGGTTGTCCGGCTGGAGGCCGACGACGTGGATGGTGTCGCCGGTCGCGGGCATGCGCTCCGCGAACTTGACCGCCTTCACCGGCGTGTCGCCGAGCTGGCGCGGGTCGTAGTGGATCACCGCGAGGTTGTGCAGCGGGTGGATGTACTCGACCGTGCCGTCGACCTGGACGGTGCCCGCGAAAGTCAGGCGCACGTCTCCGAGTGAGACGGGCACCGTGTTGCGGTCAACCGCCACGAGGCCCCGCACCGGATCGAGCACGACGCCGGTGCCGTGGTAGTTGCGCTCGGTGACGCCGGAGATCGAGTACGGCATGTTGAACTCGACCAGCACCAGCGAAGGCGCGTACTCGTCCACGAGCTTGTCGCCGGTCTTCGTGAACATCGTCGTGCCGGACTTCGGCGGCGGCGCGTCGGGTCCGGCCTGGATCGGCGTGCACGGCCAGAGCCCGATCGCGTCGTCGCGCACGCAGTGCCGCGCCGGGAACCAAGCGCGGTCGATCCGGATCGAGGTGAGCTGCAGGGTGCGGGTGTCTTCCATCGTGTAATAGCGCACGGTCGCGCGCTGCCCGTGGCCCAGCGACTCGAAGATCGCGAGCGCGTCGTCGAGGTTCTTCAGCGGCTTGCCGTCGAGCTCGGTCATCACCGCACCGCGCGGGATGCCGGCGACGCCCAGCATGTAGCCGGGATTCGCAACGAATACGCCTGAGATCGGCATGTTCATGTGGCGCGCCATCTGCCAGGAGAGCGTGTGCAGGACGCCGTCCCCGATCTCGAGGTAATCGGCGGGCGTGATCGCGTGCAGGTCCTGGACGGGCAGCTTCACCTTGCGCTTGCCGCCGCCGCGCACGATCGCGAGCTCAACCTCCCCGCCGACGCGCGAGTCGAGCAGGGCGTCGAGCGCGTCGAAGTCGGAGATCGGGTTGCCGTCGGCCGCGACCAGGATGTCGCCGACCTCGAGCGGCCCGTCGGCGGCCGCGCCCGGCTGGACCTCGGTGACGACCAGCATGCCCGTGCGCGTGGGTGAAGCCTTGCGCGCGTCCGATTCGACGGCGGGCGGCAGGCCGAGCCGGCGCAGCTCGTCGTAGGGCGTGTAGTCGAAGATCGTCTGCAGCGTCCCGCGCGCGACCGGCTGCTTAGCCTGGATCAGCTTGAGCGCGCGCACGACGCGCGTCAGCGGCAGGTAGAAGCTCGATGCCGCCCCGGTCGAGCCGCCCGCGTTCAGCGCGAGCACGCGGCCGCGGATGTCGATGACCGGCGAGCCCGACGAGCCGCCCGAGGTGCCCGACGCCGCCTGGTAATAGAACGTGTTGAAGTCGTTGTAGCGCCCGACGCCGTATTCCGGCGCCTGCCGGTCGAGCCGAGCGAGCGTGCCTGCGAGGATCGAGAGCTGCTCGCCCGCGTCGTTGCCGACGACTCGGATCTCGACGCCGATCTGCGCACCCTCGGGAAAGAGCGGCAGCTCCGCCGGCTGGATGAAGCGCAGCTTCGAGGGATCGTAATGGTAAAAGCCGAAGTCGTGCACGGGGTCACGGTAGATCGGCTCGAGCTCGACCTCCTCACGATTCAGGAAGGTTGCGAAGGCCTTCACCGGACCCGGCGTGACGACATGCCGGTTCGTCAGGATGATGCCGCGCTCGGCGTCGACGACGAAGCCGGTCGCCTGCGCTGACGTGTTCCACTCCGTGTCGAAGGCGCGCGCCGCGTCGATCTGGATCGCGACCACGCCGGTCGAGATGCGCTCGAGCGTGCGGGTCCAGCGCGACGATTCCTCGAGCTCGATCGGCTGCGGCAGCGGCATGATCGGCGGCTGCAGCTGCAGCGGCGGCTCCTGCCCGGGCGGTCGCGACTCGCCCGGCGCGGGCTGTGCGGGTTGCGCGGGCTGCGGCGAGGGCGTCACCGGCTGCGGCGCGGGCAGCGACTGCGACGGCGGCGGGGGCGGCGGCAACGGCTGCGTCTGCGTCTGCTCCTGCGCGCGCACGGCCGAGCAGGCGAGGAGCAACGCGGCGGCGAGGACCGGCCGCCAGTTGTTCCGCTCAGTCCAGACGGTAGCCGAATGTCTCATGAAAGCGTTCCCTGAACTCGTCCATCGTGAAGCGATGATGCTGCGTGCCGACGGTCGCGATCTTGATCGCGCCCATCAGCGAGGCGATTCGTCCCGTCGTTTCCCAGTCGAGGCCGCGCTTGAGGCCGTAGACGAGCCCGGCGCGGTAGGCGTCGCCGCAGCCTGTCGGATCGACCACCGCTGCCGCACGGACCGCGGGAATCTCGACGCGGCGGCCGCCCGTGTGGACGATCGAGCCCTCTGCGCCGCGCGTCACCACATAGGCCTCGACACGCGCCGCAAGTTCCCCGGTCGAGAAGCCGGTACGGTCCTGGAGCAGCGTCGCCTCGTAATCATTCACCGTCACCCACGCCGCCTGCTCGATGAAATTCTTGAGCTCTGGGCCCCCGAAGAGCGTCATCGCCTGCCCCGGGTCGAAGATGAACGGGATGCCGGCGGACACGAATTGGGTCGCGTGCGCGATCATGCCTTCCCGGCCGTCCGGCGCGCAGACGCCGATCGTGATGGTGCCGTCCACAGGGACTTCCTGGCGCCACGAATGCGTCATCGCACCCGGATGAAACGCGGTCAACTGGTTGGCGTCGAGGTCGGTCGTGATGTAGGCCTGCGCGGTGTACTCGTCGTCGAGTACCTTGACGTGCCTGCGCGACATCCCGTTCTTTTCCATCCACTCGCGGTACGGGCCGAAGTCGTGGCCGACCGTGCCCATCGCGTGGCCGTCGCAATCGAGGAGGCGGAGATTGTACGCGATGTTGCCGGCGCATCCGCCGAAGTACCTCCGCAGCGTCGGCACGACGAACGAGACGTTCAGCAGGTGGATCTTGTCCGGGAGGATGTGGTCCCGGAACCGGCCCGGGTAGACCATCACCGTGTCGTAGGCGAGCGAGCCGCAGACTAGTGCCGCCATCCGAGCACCAGCATCCAGTTGAGCCCGAGCAGCACGAAGGCGACGAAGACGGCGGCGGAGCCGAGCTCCTTGGCGATCGCCGAGAGCGGGTGCCGCTCGAG